>FSTQ01000330.1_pt1 | contig 14295 bp, 10 predicted proteins | sample 1637281 | NCBI WGS metagenome assembly FSTQ01 (sample SAMEA3914818, study PRJEB12502) | metagenome | biome: forest; material: soil | place: Canada | collected 2010-06-26 | depth 0.1 m
GCTCGTGGAGGACGAGGACGTCGCGCTCCCCGACGCCGGATCACTGGAGCAGGCGAGCCCGGAGATCGCGAGCGAGAGGAGGAGAAGCAAGGCGGACGAGGCGGGGCGAGAGGGGGCCATGGTCGCCCCACTCTACCTCAGGTTCCTCCAGGCTCCTCGCTGGATCTTCGAACAGGCTCCCTCTCCCCGGTCTCCCGATCTCGCTGGAGGCGCGGAGGTGATTGCCACTCTCCCGGGTCAGCCGCGCTCAGCGACGGCCGCCGGTGCCGGTCCGCGGGAGCTGCTCGACGTCGACCTCCTGGCGCCGCACGGTGTCGGCGATCGTCTCTTCGCGCTCCTCCGAGGTCTTCTCGATCACCACCTCTTCGACGACGCGGGCCTGCTTGGCCACCACCGCTTGCTCGGCGGTCTCCGGCACCTCGATGGTGATCTCTTCGAAGGCCTCGTTGGTGGCCGCGGGGCGGTTCACGGCGCGCCTCTCGACGTCGACGTGCTCCTCGCGGAGGCGGACCACCTCTTCCACGGGCATCTCCTCCACGTGGCTGTGGACGCGCACGCCTCCGCGCTCGACGGTGCGCTTGCCGATCTCGAGCTGTTCCTGGATAACAGGCACGGTGGCCTGCGGGGCGGCCTGCGCGGCGGCGTGCGCGGGGGTCGGGAACGCTCGTGACGCGGGCGCGGCGGGGATCGTCGCCGGCTCGGTGCCGGTCCGGGAGCGCGCGCCGATGTCGACCGCGCCGTACTGGTTCAGGAGGGCGGCTGTCCGGTCGGACATCTCGTCCTCGACGTCGACGATCATCAGCGTGTCGCCCTCGTTCATCGCGTCGGCGTACTTCGCGCCGATCTCGCGCTCGCGCGCCTCGCCGCTGAAGCCGAAGAAGGAGGCCACGCGCTCGGTCCAGCTGCGCTCTTCTCTCTCGGTCGCGTCGGCGCGGCTGAGCGCGTGCGTGTGGCGCCTCGGGACGCCGATCCTCTCGAGATCACGAATCACGCTGTCGATGTTCGCCCTTTCGTCGAAGATCGCTACGACTGTCTTTGCCATGTTCCTCTCCTCGTCGGTTGCTCGTTTCCCGGGTTGAGGGCTCGCGCCCTGTCCCCACGATCACTTCTCGTCACCGTCGACACGCTCGATGATCACCTCCTCGCGGCGCACCGTCACGACCTCGGCGGCGCGGTGCTCGATCCGGCGCCGGGTGACGCGGACCTCCTCGCGGAGGACGAGGCGCTTCTGGAGCACGATCTGCTCTTCGAAGAGCGGAATCACGGTGGTGTCCCCTTCCATGCGCGTCGCCGGCGGCTGATCCACGAAGCGGTTGACCGGCACGCGCTCGATGATGATCTCGTCGGCGAGCAAGGGTTCGTCAACCGTCTGCTCCTCCTCGCGGATCCGCTTCTGGAGGCGGAGCCGGCCTGTCTCGACCTCTCGCTTGCTCACCTCCAGGCGCTCTTCGAGCACGGGGAGGATCGTGGGCTTGGACTCGCCGGGCTCGACTCCGACGTCGGCGAAGCGCGTCGTCAAGCGCAGCCCGCCTCCGGGGCGCGCGATCAGGCGAGCCGTCGGCACCACCACCTCGCCTCCGTCGTCGAGCCGGACGGTGGTTCCGGGCTCGCGCGGATCGAGCTCCTTCACCAGGCGACCGCGGCAATTCGACTCGTCGATCACGTCGAAGCCGTGCTGGGTCATCGGGACTCTGCTTTCTTTGCACACGTGCGCTCCTCAGCCGCTGTTGCAGCCGGCGCGCCAGCGTTACCAGCGTCACGGTCCGACACGGGGTCTCGACCCACGGCCGTGGGCGCGAGGTGCGTCGATATGGACGAATCCGCTCGTATCGTAGCGTCCGAGCTCGCGCGTATCGGTGATCGTCAGGCCAAGGAGGGCGTGATACTCGGTAGGAGCTCCCGGTCGGGTGGGCCCGGCAGGGCGCGCGGAGGACTGTCTTATGAAAACGATTCACCTGGCGATACCGCTCTCGACGCTGCTGTTCACGTACGGTTGCGGGGGAGGGGGAGGCACCGGCGAGAGCACGGCCACCACCGGCAGCGGCGGTGGCCAGAGCACCGCGAGCACCACCGGGAGCGGCGGCGCGAGCAGCGGCACCGGCAGCAGCAGCGGCGGCGCCGCCCCCGGCGAGTGCGAGGCAGATGGCCACTTCGGCGTGCCCAACACCACCTTCACGCTGCCGCTCATGGCCGGCGCGACGAGCGTCAACTACCCTGACGTCCAGAAGAGCTTTCCCATGGTCGACTGGGCGAAGATCGATCGCCTCTACGTGCCCGCGGGTAAATACAAGTTCTTCAACCTCGGCAACCTCCCGAGCCGCGACGCCGCGAGCCCCCTCGTGATCACCAACATCGGCGGTCAGGTCCAGGTCGGGCCCAACGATCCGGGGGCCGGTTACATCTGGACCATGGGCGGCGGCTCCAACTGGATCATCACCGGGCGCTACGACGAAAAGTCCAAGACCGGCGACGCGGCCTTCCCGGGCCACCGCTGCGGCGACTACGCGGGCTCGCGCGGTAAATATGGCTTCTTCAGCGACGACGCTTACGCCAAGGGGCAATACCTCCACATGGGCGTCGCCGTGGGCGGCGCCACGTCGTTCGAGCTCGAGTATCTGGAGATCACCCGCTCCGGCTTCGCGGGCATCCGGCTATTGAACCAGCTCAAGGCCGGCGATCCCCCCATGCCGATGGACAACGTCCGTGTCCACGACAACTACGTGCACGACACCGACGGGGAGGGCTTCTACCTCGGCTGGACGGGCGCGCCGCCCTCGAACCTGCTCTCCAAGCTCCAGGTCTACAACAACCGCATCATCCGCACCGGGAACGAGGCCCTCCAGATCCAGAACCTGGGCGAAGGCACCGAGGTCAAGAACAACACCATCGCCTTCGCCGCCCTCCACTGGCGCGACAATGGCCTCGGTAAATACCAGGACAACAACAGCCAGGTCCAGGTGCGCGAGGGGACGATGTCCCTTCACCACAACGTCTTCCTCGGCGGGGCGGGATCGCTGCTGAGCTTCTTCACCGGGCAAGAGACGGGCGACGGCGCGGTCCACGTCACTTACCACGACAACTACTTCGCAGATACGCTGTCGCTCGGCGGGTACATGGGCGGGACGATGGGGGACGGCTCCGACTACACCTTCTCGCACAACTTCTTCCGAGGGATGGACTTCGGGTATGCCAAGCTCGACCCCACGGCCACGGATCCCGGGCTCATCTTCGGCAAGGCCTCCTCCATTACCGGGCAAGTGACCTTCGACGCCAACACCTGGGAGAGCTCGCGCAAGCTCTTGCCGGGGCTCGCCATGCCCAACGGGACGGCTGGGAAGGTGACGGCGACGAACAACGTGAGCGGCCCGGTCGCGCCGATCACCTTCGTGAACACCGGGTATCCGGCCGGCAAGGCGACGCGAGCGCTGGAGGCCTGGGCTCCCAAGGCGCTGCTCGCGCCCGGCATGCCGTCGATCGTCTACGCGGTGGGAGATCTCGTGATGTACGACGCGGTGATGTACGAGGCCATCACGCAGAACAGCGAGCTCACGCCGCCGGATCACGCCGAGGCGTGGAAGAAGCTGCCTTTGCCGGTGGACGACTTCCGGGTCACGCCCGGCTCGCCGTACGCGGGGATGGGCGTGCAGTAGAGTCGAGAGTCGGAGTCGGAGGGGGAATTTACAGGAAGACGGGGAGGGGGGAATTGGAGAGCTTGATGTTGACCTTCCTCTGGCCTTCCCGCCTTCCCGTTACTCTCCCTCTCGATTCCGGCTGAAGGTCGCCGCGCTCAGGCGGCCTTCTTGGTGGCCTCGGGCTGTGTCTGGCCCTCGGGCTTGTCCTTGCTCTCGGTCTTCTCGGGCGCGCGCTGCTGCTCCTGGGGCTTGGCGCTGGACTGGACGGAGATCTTTCGGCCCTGCATCTCGCCGCGCTTCGGCACCTTGATCTTGAGCACGCCGTTGGTGAGCTCGGCCTGGATGCGCTCGACGTCGGCGCTGTCCGGCAGCACGAACGAGCGGCTGAAGCTCCCGTAGCTTCGCTCTACCGCGACGTAGCGGTCGCCTTCCTGGATGTCCTCGGCCTCGCGCCGGCCGTTGATGGTCAGGCGGTTGCCTGTCACCGAGACGTCGACCTCGTCCTCGTCGACGCCCGGCAGATCGGCGTTGATCATGAAGGCGTCGTTGGTCTCCGTGACGTCGAGGTTGGGGCGGAAGGCCGTGTCGGCGAGCAGGCCCGTGGTCCCGAAGGGGTCCTGGAACATTTCGCGGACCATCCGGAACGGGTCCATCCGTGACAGGCTCGATCGGAGCGGATCCCACTGCCCGAGATCCTCCGGTTGGCTCTTTTCGGTTCTTCGAATCAGCTTGCCCATACGCTTTCCTCCTTGGTCGTCGGACCCTGGCCGGAAAGATCATGCGCGCGGCGCGACCGATGGGAAGCCCTCCGCCACGCGGGCCTGTTCGCGCCGACCCGGGACGTAGTACAAGTCTCGCCAGAGACCTCAGCGATCCGTCGTCGTCCCCGGGCGTGCGCGGATCCGCATGACGTTCGAGTGAGCCCATGCCCTGGACCCTGGCCGCCGCCGCGCTCTTGATCACCTACGTGAGCCTCGTGGTCGCGTTCAGCCGCAAGCCGCCTCCTGCGGGCGCTCCGGCTGCGCCTCGCGAGCCCGCTCCTCCGGACGAGGCCGCGGCGCTGGCCGAGCAGGATCGCTCGACAGCCACCGAGCGGATCACGCCGATCCTCGAGAGGCCGAGCCCGGGCGCCGCCGCGGCCGATCTGCCGCTCCTCGACGGCGACGACGACGACATCACCATCGTCACGCTCGGCGCGCACCCCGGCCCCGGCGCGCGGGTGCAGCTGCCGATGTCGGCCTTCGACGACGACGACGACGTGCCGGCGCCCAGCCCCGAGGCGGTGCCGATCGTCTACGACGACGACGCCGCCGAGGACGAGCCGACCAAGGTCGAGGAGCTCTTCCTCGTCAGCGCCAAGGGGCACACCGACACCGGCCAGCGGCGCAAGAAGAACGAGGACAGCTACGCCATCCTCGATCAGCACAACCTCTTCGTCGTCGCCGACGGCATGGGCGGGCACGCCGGCGGGGAGATCGCCAGCAAGATCGCCGTCGACGTCATCAGCGCGGCCTTCAAGGAGAACCGCTTCACGGGCGAGCGCTACGCCAACGTCCCGCGCCGCGGGAGCGAGCTCGCCGTCGCCGTGCAGATGGCGAACGAGGCCATCTTCTCGCGCGCCAAGGTCGAGCCCGAGCTCGCGGGCATGGGGACGACGGTCGTCGCCGCGCGCTTCTCGCCCAACAAGCAGCGCCTCTACGTCGGCCACGTCGGCGACAGCCGCTGCTATCGCCTCCGCGACGCCGAGCTCCGCCAGGTGACGACCGATCACACCATGGGCGCCAGCGGGATCACCGGCCCGCTCGCCGAGCGCCTCGAGCGCGCGGTGGGCATCGCCGCGGCGGTGAAGGTCGACGTGATCATCGGCCGCCCCCTGCCGGACGATCTCTACATGCTCTGCTCCGACGGCCTCTCGAAGATGGTCTCGCTCGAGCGGATGCGCGACATCCTCGTCGCCGAGAAGGACCTCGACAAGGCCGCGGGCGACCTCGTCGCCGAGGCCAACGCGGGCGGCGGCCGCGACAACATCACCGTGGTCCTCGTGCAGGTGAAGTCGCCTGCCAACCTGCTCGCTTGAAGCTCATGGACAACGTCTCCGCTCCCGCCCCTCGACCGAGCAGCGCCGCCGCGTCGCCCCGGATCCGGATCGACGATCTCACGCTGCTCGTGCGCCGATCGACGCCCAACGGCGTGCGGATGGAGATCCGGCCGCCCGCGGTCGTCACCGCCGCGACCGATCCGGTGCTCCCGATGTTCGAGGGCTGGATCCCGGGCGCCGAGCTGATCGTCCGCGCGTCGGGCCTCTGCGACGGCGCCTTCACCGCCGCGCTCGAGGGCGGGGCCGCCGCGCTGGGCTCGCCGGCGCGGGCCGAGCTCACCGAGGCCGAGGGGCCGCTCTCGGCGTTCTCGCTGGAGATCGCCGTGCCGCTGCGCGCGCTCTCGTCGTTCGCGGGCTCGCCGCTCGCGCTCTCGGTGCTGCTCTCGTCCGGCGCGGGCGCCGCGGGCGGGCGCCGCGTCGGCCTGGTCAAGCTCACGCTGGTGGGCATCAACGGGCACGGCCCGCACATCGCCGCGCTCGATCTCCTGGAGTCCACCGATTCGGTGCTCTTCGACGCGCCGGAGCGCCGCCTCTTCGACCTCCAGAACCCGGAAGAGGGCCTGTGGAGCGGCACGGGGAAATGGCGGCTCCGCCTCTTCGCCGACTGGGCCAAGAACGAGGGAGACGCCTACTCGCTCGACGCGCGCCCCACCCAGGTGACGCACCGCTGGCAAAAGGCCTTCGACGCCACCGACGTCGTCTTCGAGGACCCGACGCGGCGGGCGGGCGGCCGGCGCTCCTACACCGAGCTCCTGCTCGACGCCTCGCACCCGGATCTCGGGCCCATTCCCCAGGAAGGCAAGGACATCCCCCTCGATCTCGGGGTGGAGCACACCGTCGCCTTCGGCGATCACACGGCGATCTGCGCCTGGTTCGCCGCGCTCCCGATCCGCATCCGCGATCCGCGGCCGCTCCTCAAGTCCTTCCAGCGCCTCTCGGCGGTGGGGATCGATTTCGGCACCACAGCCACCGTCGCCGCGCTCTACCAGAAGGGCTATCGCTCGCTCATGCGCCTCGGCAGCTCGAGCGCGCAGTCGGCCAAGTCGGCCGAGAACCCGACCTACCTGCTCATCGAGGATCACGAGCGCCTCTGGAGCGAGATGGGCCGCGTCGACGCGAGCACGCGCTTCCCCAACCTGCTCCGTGTCGTGCGGGGCAGCCACGCCGCGCACGACGCCATGGCCGACTCGCCCAGCGCCGTCCTCGGCGAGCTCAAGAGCCTACCCGAGCGGGTGGTGAACCTCGATCAATCCCCCCAGCTCCGCGACCGCGAGCGCCAGCGGGATTTCCTCCTCGACGAGGCGCGGGTGCGCGTGCTCGTCCGCACCTATGCTTACTTGCTCGGGCGCGCCATCAACCGCCCTGGGCAGGATGTCTATCTCCATTACTGGCTGACTCACCCGGCCAAGTTCGACGAGAAGGCGCGCAAGCTGCTCGAGGAGGAGATCAAGAACGGTATCCTCCTCAGCATCCCCGAGGGGATCCCCGCCGAAGAGATCACCGTGGCGATGAGCGCGACCGAGCCGGAGGCCTTCGCCGCCGAGGTCTGCCCCGAGCTCGCCGCCCACCCGGTCCTGGAGCCCTTGATCGCCCGCTTCGGCGAGATGCGCTTTGCCGTCTTCGATTTCGGCGGAGGCACGCTCGACGTGGCCTGTGGGCGCTTCCGCCCCGCAACCGACGCCGAGCAAGAGGAGTTTGGCAGCGCGACGGTGATCGAGACCCTCCAGGTGAGCGGCGACGACCACCTCGGCGGCGACTACCTGACGCACGAGCTGGTGTGGTTGACGCACCAGCACGACAAGCACCTTCCGGAGATGGAGGACAAAGAGGTGCCGATGATGCGCCCTCAGACGGTGCCTCCCAACCAGCTCGCCAACAAGCCTCATCTCTACAAGCGGAGCCTCGCCGCGCGGCAGAATCGCTTCCGCTTCGAGCGCGATCTCGGCCTCGAAGCGGTGAAGTTCGGCCCCGGGTGCGAGCCCCGGCGCGCCGACGAGCTCGCGGCGGCCCGCCTCGACGGGACCGAGGTTCGCCTCGAGTCCCTCAAGACCGATCTGCCCGGCCTCCACGCTCGCCTCACCGCCCACCTCGAGACGCGCATCCGCGACGGCGTGAAGCTGATGAAGAGCATGCTGGCCATCGCGCCTTGGTCCGAAGGCGAGGCGGCGCAAGGCCCTCAAGGGGACTGGCGCGAGCAGGGCGTGGTCATCCTCCTCGCGGGCAACTCTTCACGGAGCGAGTTCGTCGAGAAGGCGCTCGCCGAGGAGCTGGGGATACCCGGGCTCAAGGTCTGGCGCCCTGACAGCGACGGTCCGTTTCAGCAGGTGGTGCTCTACGAGACGCCGCAGCGCACCGATCGCGGCGCGACGATCGTCGGCGTGACGCCGAAGACGGCGGTGGCCCTCGGCGCCCTCAAGATTGCCAATCACGAGGTCCACCTCGTGCGGCGGACCCAGGGCTTCAGCTATTTTCTCGGGGATCTGCGGGGGTTCCCGCCCAAGTTCAAGGCCCTCGTCCCCATGGGCACCCAGGTCGGCGATCCGACCGTGTTCGGCCCGCACTTCATCGATCTCGGCCGGTGGGACGCCAAGACGCCGCTGCGGGTCGCGCGCGAGTACGTGCCCAACCAGATGACGTCCAACGATCCTCGGATATCGCTCGTCCCCACGGGCCTTCCCCCCGGCGTCATCGGGCGCCTCTTCGCCTGCGTCGTCTCCCCGGAAGAGGTGACTCTGGCGCTCCAGCGCGAGGGGCAAGAGCCGCTCGTGGCCACGGTCAACCTCGCCAAGTACATGCGGTGATGTCGTGAGCGAACCCTCCCTCTCGCTGACGTTTGCGGCGGCGCTCCGCGCCGAGATCGACGCCGTCGTGGCCCGCTACGAGGCTCTGGCCCGCGCCCACGAAGAGACGCTGTCGGCCGTCCGAGCGCGCGAGACGGACGCGCTCGCCAGAGAGCTCGCCGAGGCCCGCGTCGATCGCGACCGCCTCCGCGCCGAGGCCGGCGAGCAGAAGGCCGAGATTGCCACTCTCCGCGCCGAGCTCCAGGCGCTCACCGCCGATCTCGCGGCGGCGCGGGCGCGGGCCGAGGGCCTCGAAGGCGCCGCGCGGGAGGCCGGGGAGGCGGCGCGCGCCCTCTCCGAGCAGTTCGCCGCGGAGGACCGCTTCGTCACGGCCTGCGGCGGCCTCGAAGGCAGCTTGCTCGGAGAGGCCTTGAAGAGCACCCTCGGCCGCGATCTCACCCCGACGCCGGCGACCTACGCCGCGCTCAAAGGCCGAGGCTTGGAGGTCGTCTTGACGCAGGCCTTCAAAGAGCGCGGCCGGAGCATCGTCCAGGCCCCCTTGCTGGAGCGCGAGCGCGCGGCCCTGCCAGGGATCGCCGCCGCGGCCGGGTGCGAGCTCTTGATCCCTTCCCCGGGGACACGCTTCGCTGCCAGCGCGATGGACAGGGCCAGCAGCGTCTCCGAGCCGGCGGAGGAGGGCAACGTGGTGGAGTGCTTGATGCCCGGCGGCCGCCGGATCGGCACCGAGGGAGCGCTGGTGCTCCCTCGCGTGGTCGTGGCGACGGGCTGATCAGAGCCTGGTAAACAAGCTCTCAGCGGCGCTTCGCGATCTCGGTCATCACGCGATCGAGCACGCCGCTGATCTTCTCCCGGGCGCGATCGACGTTGATCACGCCCTCGCCGGCGCGCTCCGCCGTGATCGCCCGCTCCCGCTCGCGGCTCACCGCGTCCTCGAGCTTGTCGACCAAGGACTTCTGCTCCTCGATCGCCGCCCTCTGCCGCGCGGTCTCCTCGCGCAGCCGCTCGACCTCGGCGCGGAGATCATCGACCTCGGCGTGCTCGCTCGCGAGGTGCCGGGTCCGCGCCTCGAGCTCGGCCTCCCCCGCGACGGCGCGATCGATCTCCACCGCGAGCCGCTTCGCCGTCGTCTCGAGCTCGGCGGACAGCGCCTGCTGCTCCTCTTCAAAGCGCTGCTTGAGCGCCGCCGTGGCCTCGTCGCGCGCGGCGAGCGCCGCCTCGTACGACATCTCGGCCCGCGCCAGCGCCGCGGCGTGCCCCTCCGCGAGGGTGCGCACCGCGAGATCTTTCGCCGCATCGCTCTCGCGCCTGCAGTTGGAGAGCGCGAGCTCCCCTTCCTCCCGCTCCGTGCGCAGCGTCTCCGTGAGCTCACGCGCCGCGAGCTCCGCGGCCTCGGCGACGGCGCGGGCCTTGTCCTCCGCGGCGAGGCGCTCCTTCTCGCGCGCGGCTCCGTGAGTGGCTTCGAGGTCGGCGAGAGCGCGGGCCTTGTCCTCGGCAGCGGCGAGGCGGTCTTTCTCGCGAGCGGCTCCGTGAGCGGCTTCGAGGTCGGCGAGAGTGCGGGCCTTGTCCTCGGCGGCGGCGAGGCGCTCTTTCTCGCGCGCGGCTTCGTGAGCGGCTTCGAGGTCGGCGAGAGCGCGGGCCTTGTCCTCGGCGGCGGCGAGGCGATCCTTCTCGCGCGCGGCCTCGACCTCGGCGAGCGCGTGCGTCTTGTCTTCCGTCGCGGCGAGGCGCTCTTTCTCGCGCGCAGCTTCGTGAGCGGCTTCGAGGTCAGCGAGAGCGCGAGCCTTGTCCTCCGCGGCGTCGAGGCGATCTTTCTCGCGCGCGGCTTCGACCTCGGCGAGCGCGCGGGCCTTGTCCTCTGCTGCGGCGAGGCGCTCCTTGTCACGTGCAGCTTCGAGGTCAGCGAGAGCGCGAGCCTTGTCCTCCGCGGCGTCGCGAAGGTCCTGATCGTGCTCGATGGCGAGCTCGTCGAGGACGCGAGCCTTGTCTTCTGCGGCGATGAGGCGCTGCTTCTCGTGCGCGATGGCGAGCTCGGCGAGGGCGCGGGCCTTGTCCTCTGCGGCGTCGTAGCGCTCCTTCTCGCGCGCGGCCTCGACCTCGGCGAGCAGGCGCGCCTTCTCCTCGGCGACGGCGCGCCGCTCTTGCGCGCCGGCGGCCTGGACGATGGTGAAGGCCTGGCGAACGGTGTCGAGCTCGGCTTCGATCTCCGCGAGGCGCGCTGTGAATTTCTGCGGGGGCTCGGGCGGCGCTGCCGGCTCCGGCGCGGGCTCTGCGGCTGCCGGCTCCGGGCTCGCGGGGCTCTCGCTCGCGCTCTCCGCTGCGGGCGCCTCCGCTTCCGCTGCGGCCGCCGCCGGGGGCTCTTCGATAGCGGCCTCCGGCGCCTTCTCTGCGGGCGGCTCGGCTGCGGCGGGCTCGGCGGGGATGACGCTGAGCGAGAGGAGCTCGCCGGCGCTCGTCCCCACGCAGAGCGTCGCGGCGCCCTTGATCGCGGCGGCGAGGAGGATCTTCGGTCGCCCGCGCGTGCCCAGCGCGAGCTCGCTCGAGGCGGCGAGCGGGCCGTCGCCGGCGCGGGCGATCGCGGCCTCGTCGTAGAGCGCCGCGCGGCCGTCGAGGAAGACCACCGCGAAGCTCGAGCCGATCACGGCGACGTCGGCGACCTTGCCGTCGAGCTGAGCGAGCCGGGCGTCGAAGCGGCGCGGGCCGCCGGTGACCGCGGCGATCTTCGCGTCGCCTCGCTTGAAGACGATGGCCAGCGAGGCGCTGCCGCGCACGCGATCGAGATCGAGCGCCTCGCGCGGGAGCACGGTGCGCGCGCTGGTGCCGAGCTCCGGCGTCGCGCCGGGGTGGATGCGGAAGGCGCCGCCCTCTTCGCCCTCGGCGATCACGTAGGTCACGTGCTCGTCGACGTCGGCCGCGCGCAGCGCGCCTCCCCGCGCGGTGAAGGTCCGCGCGCTGACCTCGCCGCGCGAGATCGAGAACGCCGTCGCGCTGCCGTCGCTGCCAATGCCGAGCGCGTGCGCGCCGCCCGGCCGCGCGTGGAGCGAGCGGATGTCGCTCGCGACCACCTTCGGCCGCGGCTCGCTGCCGAGGCTCACGAGCGACCACACCGAGCCGTCGGCGGTGCGGACGAGCGCGGCGTCGGGCGACAGCAGCGCCACCTCTTGCGGTGACTCGAGGTGGAGATCGATGAGCTGCGGGCTCCCGCCGCCGAGCGGCACGAGCGCGAGCCGCGGAGGCCCGATGAGGAGCACGCCGAGCAGCGGTGTGCTCGGCAGGATCGTCGCCGAGGCGATCGGGGTCTCGAGCTCGGTCACCTTCTCGTTCGCAATAAGGCGGTGCGGCGTCATCCGCTCAGCGTATCGTGGTACAGCTCGCTTGATCACAAGCTTTGGTGGAGCCGTGAGTTGAAGATCCTCGACACCCTCATCGACCCCGAGATCGAGCGCGCCCTCGCCGGTTTGCCGAACCGCGTCAACGAGCTCGGCTTCGACGACTGGGGCTTCAGCCCCGCCGAGGCGCGCGCCCTCTTCGGGATCGCCCGCCGGATTCACGACTACTTCCGCCCTTCCATCCTGGGGATCGAGAACCTCCCCGCTGGGCGCGCCCTCGTCGTCGCCAACCACTCGGGCCAGCTCCCCCTCGACGGCCTGGTGATCGCCGTCGCCTGCCTCCTCAAGGCCAATCCTCCGCGCCTGGCGCGGGCGATGGCCGAGCGCTGGTTCCCGACCGTCCCTTACCTGTACGAGATGATGACGCGCGCGGGCGCCGTGCTCGGCGATCCCGTCAACTGCCGCAACCTGCTCGAGGACGATCAGATGATCCTCGTCTTCCCCGAGGGCGTGCGCGGGAGCGGCAAGGTCTGGAAGGACCGCTATCGCCTGCAGGGGTTTGGCCGCGGCTTTCTCCGCCTCGCGCTCCAGACCGACACACCGATCGTGCCCGTCGGCGTCGTCGGAGGGGAAGAGTCGATCATCAGCGTCCACAACTGGAAGGGCCTGGCCAAGCTGCTCGGGACGCCGTACTGGCCAATCAGCCCCCTCGGCTACTTCCCGCTCCCGGTGAAGTTCCACGTCCGCTTCGGCGAGCCGATGCGCTTCACGGGTCGCTTCGACGACGAAGACTCCGTCATCGACGAGAAGGTCGCCGAGGTCGAGGCCCGCGTGCAAGCCCTCGTCGACGACCGCTTGAGCGCTCGTAAATCGCTCTTTTTCTAGGAGAAGCTCGCGTGTCTTCCTTCCTCATCACCGGCATCGCCGGGGGCCTCGCGCGGCAGACGGCGGAGCTCTTGCAGAGCCGCGGCCACGCCGTGACCGGCGTCGACTACCGCGAAGCCGAGCCGATCCCCGGCGTCCTGCTCCACCGCGCCAGCTACGACAAGACGGCGATCGAGGACGTCTTCCGGCACGTGCGCTTCGACGCCGTGCTCCACCTCGGCCGCGTCGGCAACCTGACCGAGGAGATGGAGAAGCGCTTCGATCTCAACGTGCTCGGCTCGCAGAAGATCATGAACCTCTGCCTGTCCTACGGCGTGCGCTCGCTGGTCGTGCTCTCGACGTTCCACATCTACGGAGCGCACGCGCGCAACCCGACGCCGATCTCCGAGGGCGACCCGCTCCGCGCCGGCTACGAGTTTCCCCAGATTGCCGACGCCATCCAGCTCGACAACATGGCCTCCACCTGGGTTTACCAGCACGCCGAGGTGCGCACCGTGGTCCTGCGCCCGACCAATGTCGTCGGCCCGCGCATCCACAACGCGATGAGCCGCCTCCTGCGCCGCCCGCGCCTTCCCTACCTCGCCGGCTACAACCCGATGACGCAGTTCGTGCACGAGGACGATCTCGCGCGGGCCATCGTCGCCGCGTCCTCGGGGCAAGCGCGCGGCGTGTACAACGTGGCCGGGGGCGCCGCCGTCCCGTGGCGCACGGCCCTCGCGCTCGCCGGCGCGACGACGTTCCCGCTGCCATCGAGCCTCGTCAAAGGCTACCTCCGCGCCTTCTCGAGCTTCCCCGAGTACCTCGTCAATTTCTTCAAGTACCCTTGCGTGATCACCGACGCTGTCTTCCGACAGGCCTTCGAGTGGTCGCCGGAGAAGGGCGTACGAGAGACGCTGGCCAGCACGGCGGGGCGCGCTGCGGGGTAGGGTCGAGGACTGGCTCTCTCAGGAGAGTACGTCCGCCGCGGTATTCCTCGCCCCGAGCACGTTATCGACCCAGCGGTCGAGGGTCGCAATGTCCGTGCATGCCTGGATGCGCGCGCTCTCGTTCTCGGTGAGCGCGATCCCGGCACGCGCGAGCAACCGCAGAAGCGTGTCCCTCTTGCCCTTGAGCTCGCCCTTGAGCTCGCCCTCGCGGATCCCCTCGAGTTTGCCGCCATCGATGAGCTTTTGGATGAACGGGGGGAATGACACCTTGTCCATGATCTGCCGGTCCATGACCAACACCTCCATCGCCTGCCGCATCGGCTCGCGCAACCCGTTCCAGATGATCTGAAAGTATACCGCCGCGTGCTCCCGGTCGAGCCGGCCGAGGGCGCCGAGCGCCGCCTGGACCACGGCGAGCCCGTTCGGCCCATTCCCGTGCGCCACCGCCGAGAGCACGGCGAGCTCTGTCGCCTTCTCCGCCTCGGCCGGATCGGTGATCTCGGGTACGACGGCCGGACCGAGCACCAGAGGCCTGACGTTGCCGAAGCCCAGGCCGAGGTCGATGTTCTCCGCCGACCAGGCAGCCACATCGGCGTCCGGTGCGACCACGAGGACGACCGCGCCGCA
>FSTQ01000575.1_pt1 | contig 14076 bp, 8 predicted proteins | sample 1637281 | NCBI WGS metagenome assembly FSTQ01 (sample SAMEA3914818, study PRJEB12502) | metagenome | biome: forest; material: soil | place: Canada | collected 2010-06-26 | depth 0.1 m
CGAACGCGCGCTGCAGTCGGGCAGCCTCGCGGTAGAGCGTGCGCGCGCGGTCCTCGTCGCCGTCGCGCAGGGCGGCATCGGCCTCATCGATGCGCATCTGGGATTCGCGGTAGTTCGACATGCGTCACCCCAGGTTAGCCGGTTCTCCGGCGAGAACGTTGGTCTGGATCAACACCCGGGCTTTCTTGAAGCCGATGATCGCGGCGATGCCAGGTACCGTCGACACGCCGACCCGCATCTGTCGCACCTTGAGCTTCAGCTCGTAGGGCAAGCTGGGGCGATGGTCATGCCCACCGACCTCGAGGCGAAGGATCGTGGGATCGTCGAGGTTCGGCTCGCCCGCCTCGTCGATGCCGCAGCCCGGGGGCGCGACGTACCAGTCGGCGCCGGAGCCTTGCTCAGCGCGCCCGACGGCGACGAGATCGAGCCTGTGTTCGAGGCACATCAGCGCCACGGCGTAGGCACCGTCGCAGGTTGCGTCGATGGCATTCCGGTTCGCGTTGTGATCGCGCACCGTCGGTGCTGCCCAGGTCACCGAATGCTCGCAGGTGGACGCGGCGTCGATGTTCATTTCAATGGTTGTCGGAGAGCGGTGATGCCGGTGTAGACAGACGCACGCGGCGGCGCACAGCCCGACAGCCTTCGCCTCGCTCAAGCCCGGGTGTCTCGCGGGGAGCAAGCGAAGGTTCCATGCGGTGTCTCCAGGCATGGCCTGGTGTCCTACATCAGCCGCCGCGCTACTGTCGAGCGATCGAAGCGGGCGAAGGACTTGAGCTTCCAGCTCGCTTCCGACTCCGCTCGCTCTCGGCGTCGCGCACCGTCTGCGACGGGCGCGGCGCGCTCCTGGCCATCGTCGAAGGTCGCGCCTGCGCCGAGGACGTCGCCACCATCGGGATCGCTGCGGAGCGCGACGCCCTCGCCGGCGCCGCCTGCAGCGTGATCCTCGAGGTGGCCGAGGCCATCCGCCGCTTGCAGTGATGCCGGGCACGCTCGGCGGTGGCGCGCTGCACCAGTGGGATCAGCGATCCGGATCACCCGGGATGTCAATATAGAGCGCTTCGGGGTGAACGGGATCAGCCCGGACCTCGATGCAGAGCGTTTCGGAGTGATCCGGATCAGCCCATGGCCGTGATGAGGTGCGTTTCGAGGAGATCCAGGTCGCCTCCAGGTTCAATGCAGCGCGCGTCCGCGTGATCCGGATCATCTCGGGCGTCAATGCAGAGCGCATCCGCGCGATCCGGATCACCCGTCGTCTTCGTCTCCGAAGCGCACCCCGACCAGCAGGGGTATGGCCTCGAATGGCTCGGGGGAGCGCTTGCGCCGCCAGCAATCTGCCCTCGCCTCGATTCGCCCCCGTCACGCTCTAGAGTGGGGACCATGAAGCCCGGCGACCACCCTGATTTCTATCGTTTCGCGCCCCCTCCGGGCGCCTCCCGCCAGAGCACCATCGTCCTCGATGCCGAGGGGCGCTTCTGGCACGACGGCGCGCGCGTCGATCACCCCGCGCTGGAGCGCGCGCTGCGGAGCTGGATCGCGCGCCACCCCGACGACGGGCGGCTCATCCTCACCAACGGCTACGACTGGTGCTACTTCCGCGTCGACGACGCGCCCTTCGTGGTCACTGCGCTCCATGACGGCTCGCCGCCCACGCTCGCGCTCTTCGACGACACGGAGGAGGCGCTCGATCCCGACACGCTCTCGATCGGGGAGGGCGGCGTGGTCTACGCGCGGGTGAAGGGCGGCGCCTTCGAGGCGCGCTTCTCGCGCCACGCGCAGACGCAGCTCGCGCCGCTGCTCGTGCACGACGAGCCTCCGACGGTGCGGGTCGGTGATCGCGAGATCGTGTTGCCGGCGCGGCGCGCGGAGAAGGTTTGAGCTAGCGCACGATCGTCACGTCGCCGGTCGGGTCGCGCACGGTGCTGGGGATCTGCTCCGGCCCGCCGTACGGGTTGGCTCGCTCCTCTTCCGACAGGCGCACGAGCTGGCTCTCGTGCAGCCAGGGCTCGTCGCCGAGCTCGGCGCGGATGGCGTCGAGCATCGCGCCTGCGGTCTGGAAGCGCTCGCGCGGATCGAGGCGCAGCGCCTGGGTGACGATCGCCGCGACGCTGGGCGAGATCCACGGCGCGACCTCGTGGACGGGGCGGGGCGCCTGGGTGCAGATGGTGACGATGAGCTCGCCGATGGCCTCGATCTCGTGGTTGGGCGCGGCGCCGGCGAGGGCCTGGTAGAGCACGACGCCGATGGACCACACGTCGGCGCGGTGGTCGACCGCCTTGGCGCCGCGGGCCTGCTCCGGCGCCATGTAGAGCGGGGAGCCGAGGACGGCGCCGGTGCGGGTCAGGATCTCGGGGGCCACGTCGCGGCGGGCCCACAGCGGGAGCACCTTGGCGACGCCGAAGTCGAGGACCTTCACCGTGATCATGCCGCGCTCGCCGCGGGCCAGGAAGAGGTTGGCGGGCTTGATGTCCCGGTGCACCACGCCGACCTCGTGCGCCTTGGCCAGGCCCGCGCAGGCCTGCCCGACGACGCGCAGGGCCAGCCGGGGCGGGAGGTGCTGGAGGCGCTTGAAGAGGCGGCTCAGATCCTCGCCCTCGAGGTACTCCATCACGAGGAAGGGGCGGCGGTCGTCGGTGCCGGCGTCGAAGATCTGGGCCACGTGGGGCGAGTCGATCGAGCCGGCGGCCCGGGACTCGCGGCGAAAGCGCTCGACGATGTTCGCGCTCTCGTCGGCATCGACCGAGAGCACCTTGACGGCCACGGCGCGGTCGGCCTCGAGATCGTGGGCGAGATAGACCGAGCCCATCCCGCCCTCGCCGAGGAGCCGATCGATGCGGTACCTGCCCTGGACGATGCTGCCAATCACGCCGGGCCGATGGTAGGCGGGCGCGTGTTCTCTCCGCAAGCGAAGCTCCACCGCCGCCCGCGCCGCGCGCCGCGATCGCCGGGGCCGGCGCGGGCGTTGCGATGAGCTGGAGCGCTCGCTCTCGAGGGCTTGCGTACGCTCCGTGACCGGCGCACGTTGCCGCCGTGCACAACTCCCCCCTCGTGGTCGCGCTCGTTCACCTGCTGCTCACGGGCGTGAGCGTCCTCCTCGTCGGCAAGCTGCTCCCCGGCGTGCGGGTGAAGTCCTTCGGCTCGGCGGTGGCGTTCGCGTTCGTCGTCGGCATCCTCAACGCCATCGCCTGGGTGGTGCTCGCCCCGCTCTCGATCACCTTCAGCGTGCTCACGCTCGGGCTCGGCGCGCTGATCATCAACGGCGCCCTCTTCCTCCTCGCCGACGCGGTCGTCCCCGGCGTGGAGATCTCGGGGTGCTTCACCGCGGCGCTGGCCTCGCTCGGCGTCACCTTCTTCAACTGGGCGATGCACCTGATCGTCGGGCACTGGGCCCCGTGATCACGCCTCCCGTGATCACGTCCTCATGATCGCTTCGCGTCGCGGGCCGGCTCGGCCTGGATCTGCGTGAGCGCCCAGTACACCGCGAACGAGATCCCGAAGCCCACGAACCACGCGTAGCTGTAGAGGCTCATCCAGAACTTGGGGACCTGGGCGACCTTGATCGTCCCGAGGAACCCCGGCAGGTTGGGCAGGATCCCGCAGACCATGGCGATGATCGCCGCCGGGTTCCAGCCGCCCTTGTACCAGTAGGGCCCGTCCTGCTCGTAGAGCTTGACGAGGTCGAGGGTCGTCTTGCGGATCACGTAGTAGTCGCAGATGAGGATGCCGCCGATGGCGCCGAGCAGGGCCGAGTAGCCCACGAGCCACGTGAAGATGTAGCCGCTCGGATCGGAGACGAGGCGCCAGGGCTGGATGAGGATCCCGATCACGCCGGTGATGAAACCGCCTGTTCTGAAGGAGATCTTCGCCGGCCAGAGGTTGGCGAAATCGTTGGCGGGGCTGACGACGTTGGCCGCGATGTTGGTCGCGAGCGTGGCGATGCAGAGCGAGACGAGCGAGACGATCAAGAGCAGCGGGCTCTTGAAGCGGGTGATGAGCACGACCGGATCCCAGATCGTCTCGCCGTAGATGATCACCGTGGCCGAGGTGACGGCGACGCCGATGAACGAGAAGAGCCCCATCGTCGCGGGTAGGCCAATGGCCTGGCCTACCACCTGATCGCGCTGCGAGTAGGCGTAGCGCGTGAAGTCCGGGATGTTGAGCGAGAGCGTGGCCCAGAAGCCGATCATCCCGGTGAGGGCAGGGAAGAAGAACGCCGCGAACTTCCCCGCCTTCGGCTGCCCGGGGTCGAAGGCCGAGGGCGTCTCCAGCATCGGCCCGAAGCCGCCGGCCCTGGTGTACGCCCAGTAGAGCAGCGCCACGCCGAGCACGAGCAGGAGCGGCGCCTTGATGTTGAGGAGCACGCGGATGGAGTCGATCCCCTTGTGGATGACCCACATGTTGATCCCCCAGAAGAAGAGGAAGCACACGAGCTGGGGCAGGTTGATCCCGAAGAAGGGCCTGGGCAAAAGCTCCCACGCCGGCCGGTAGATCGTGAGGATCTTGTAGATGGCCCAGCCGCCGATCCAGGCCTGGATGCCGAACCACCCGCAGGCCACGAGGGCGCGGAGCACGGCGGGCGCGTTGGCGCCGCGGATGCCGAAGGCCGCGCGGCAGTAGACGGGGAAGGGGATGCCGTACTTGGTGCCGGCGTGGGCGTTGAGGATCATCGGCGCGAGGACGATGATGTTGCCGAGCGTGATGGTGAGCACCGCCTGCCACCAGCTCATCCCCTCGGCGATCAGCGACGAGGCGAGCATGTACGTGGGCACGCAGGCCGACATCGAGATCCACAGCGCGGCGATGTCCTTGGTCGCCCACTTGCGCTGGGCGAGCGTCGCCGGCGCGAGGTCCTCGTTGATGTACGGCGACTCGATCTCGCCCACGACCTCGCTGATGCCGTCCACGACGCGGACGCTCGGGCTCGGGCTCGGGGACTCCGCGGCTTCGGTTTTCATGGCGATCCGCGAGCGTAGTGCCCGGAAAGGTCGCAGGTAAAGGCGCGAATACTGGACCGGCCAGCCGGGAATCGCGGCCGCGCCGCCTTCAGTAGCGGTACTGCCAGAGCACGTCGAGGCCGCCCGCGGGCTGATCGCCGCCGACGGCCGCCGTCCCGCGGAGCAGCCAGGTGGGCAGGAAGCGCCAGTCGAGGCTGAGCACCGTCTGGGCCTGCGAGCCGGCGTTGCCGCCGAGGTTGCTGCCGGTCGCGGTGCTGGAGCTGCCGGCGCTCCCGGTGGTGTAGCTCGCCGTGGCGTGGAGCTGGTCGCCGATGGCGTAGGCCACGCCGGGGCGGAGGGTGCCGTCCTCGTTGGTGCTGAACTGGGTGGAGAAGCCCTTGAACACCGTGCCCGAGAGCAGCGCGTTCACCTGCGACGAGGCCAGCTCCACCGCGACGCCGCCCGCGAACTGCTGCGCCGAGGCCGTCGGGCCGGTCTGCACGCCGCCCGCGAGCGTGCCCGAGTCGCCGGTGCCGAGGAGCAAGGCCAGGATCTGCGGCTGCCCGAGGGGCGGCTCGGAGCGGAACTTGAGCTTCTCCGAGGTGATGGGCAGCAGGTTGCCGACGTACTCCACGAAGATGCTCGTCCCCTCGGGCGCGCCGCGCCAGCGCGCCTTGACGTTGAGGTAGGGGTTCGAGGTGTCCTCGGCGCGGAGCCGGACCAGCCCCGGCTCCTCGATAGCGAACTGCTTACCGAAGAACTGGAGCGTGCCGCCCGGGAGCAGGGTGATGTCGCCGCTGATGCGCGCCTTGTCAGTCAGCTCCACCGTGGGCGGGGAGGTCTTCGAGCCCGACAGGGAGACCTCGAGGTTGGTGCCGGCGACCTCGACGCGGCCGACGTCGAAGATGAGCTTCCAGGCCAGCGCGTCGTCGGCGCGGGGCTCCTTCACGGCGCCGAGGCGGTGCGACACGGTGACGCTCGGGTTGTCGTCGAGGGCCTGGACCCCGCGCCCGGAGTCCGCGGGCAGATCGAGGTGGAGCTGGGGGATGCCGAGGGTGGCGCGGATCTCGTTGTCGTGCTTCTCGGCGGAGATCTTGATCGTCCCGCGCGCGTTGCCGACGGGCACGCCCTCGAGCGTCAGCGGGATCTCCTGGCCCTTGGCCATGACGAACGAGCCCTCGGCGCGCTCGAAGCGCAGGCCGCTCATGTGGGCCACGGCCTTGCCGGTGATGCGCCCGCGCGTGCCCTCGGCGCGGATGTCGCTGAGCTCGATCGTGCCGTCGGGCTTGCTGTCGATGGAGATGGTGACGTCGTGGAGCTCTTGCCCGATCTGGGGCACGTGGACCACGCCGGAGCGCACCTTCATCTTGGCGTCGATGCTGGCGCGATCGCCCGCGGCGAGGCGCTTCCAGCCCATGCGCACGTCCCCGTCGAGGTAGCCGTCGAGCTTGCTGAGGATGTCGGCGACCCCGGGGTGAAAGACGGCGAGGCGGAGGCTCTGGGCCTTGGCGTAGAGGTCGGCGGCGGTCTCGGCGTCGATCGTCGGCAAGAGGCCGCTCTGCCAGAGGATCCCCGCGAAGGCCGAGGCGTCGAGCTGCCCGCCGTCCTGCGCGCCGAGGTGGGCCTGCACGCGCGCGGTGGAGCGCTCGCCGTCTTTGCCCGAGGGCGGCGCGATGTCGACCTTGAGCGAGCCCTCGTTGAAGAAGAGATCTTGCCCGATCTGGAGGTCGGGGAGGTTGAGATCGATCTTCATCTCGGGGCGCACGTTGAGGCCCTTCATCGAGATGGTGCCGCTCATGTGGCCGCCGACGTCGTGGTCGGCGAACCACGGTACCTCGCCGAGCGGGGCCTCGTCGAGCTTGGCGAAGAAGCCCGCGGTGTAGCCCGGCGAGCCGCCGGCGAGGAGCTTGTGCAGATCGAAGGCGATCTCGCCGTTGGCGGTGGCGATCTCTTTCGCGCCGTCCTTGACGTGGAGGTCGAGGGTCGCCTTCTCGGCGTCGTAGGTGGCGAGCAGCTCGCCGTCGAGCGGCAGCGTCCACGGCGTGGCCTCGTCCCCGGTGAGGTGCTGCGTGACCGCCAGGCCGAAGGCCGAGGCCCGCGCGGTGAAGAAGGGTTTGTCGATCGTCCCGTCGACGTAGGCGTCGGCGCGGATCTCGCCGCTGAGGGCGGGGAGGCGATCGCGCGCGAAGCTCGGCAGCGTCACGAACGAGGCCATCTCGCGCCGCGGGATGGAGATCCGCCCCGAGACCGGCGCGCGGCGGAGCGTGGCCCAGCGATCCTTGGGGCGATCGACGAGGGCCGCGAGGTCCAGCGTCGCGGCGAGCGAGGCGTCGGCCAGCACCTCGCCGTCGAAGAGCGCGGCGCGGAGCGTCGACTCGCCGGTGCCGCCGTCGACGTCGCCGTTGATCTGCACGTCGAGCTGGCGCGACTCCCACTCCGGCGCGTCGGCCCCGAAGGGCTGCGGCCCCGCGACCTCGAGCCCGGCGGTGCGCACGAAGAGATCGCGCACCGAGGCGAAGCGCTTGCCGGGCTTGCGGTCGACGTCGACGTGCGCCGCGAGCTTACCGCGCACGTCGGAGACGAAGAGGCCGAGGGGCGCGAGGCGGGCGAGGCAGCGGAGATCCCAGTCGTCGGCGGCGACGTGGACCTTGCCGGTGAGCCGCTCCCAGCTCGACGGATCGAGCAGGTGCCCGGCGAGCTCGCCCTCGCCCTCGCTGACGCGGAGCTGCGCGAAGGCGCCGCTGCACGGCTCGCGATCGCTGCTGTTGGGAGCGTTGTGGGCGATGAGGCGCACCAGGCCGTCCGTCGTGACCTTGTCGTCCTCGAAGGTGGCCGTCATCAGGGCCGAGACGCCGGTGAGCAGCGCGACCTCCCCGTTCTCGAGCTGCACGGTGACGTGGCCCTTGCGGCCGCGCGCGGTGGGCTGGAGATCGACGTCGAAGTCGGCGACGCCGCGGATGCGCTGGGCGATCCCGGCGAGCTTGCCGGCGCGCTCGAGGTTGACGCCCTCGCCGTGGAGCTTGCCCACGAGCTCGCGGTCGCGCACCGTGAGGCCGCCGGTGATCTTGCCCGTGCCCTCGCCCGAGAGGCTCACCCCTTCGAGGCGCACGCCGCCCGCGCCCGCGCCGATGCGCGCCACCGTGCCCGACACCTCCGTCCCGTCGCGCCGGACCTTGAGCTTGACGTCGCGCGCGCCCATCGCCTGCGCGTCGACCTCGCCCGAGACGCGGATGGCGTCGGCGCGAGGATCGTCCTCGGGCGCGCCCTCGCGCGGCGGGCGCGCCAGCAGCGTCGCCGTCACCTGCGGGTGGAGCACCGGGCCGCGCGCGCTCCCGTTGACGCGATCGAACGAGTAGCCCGAGGCCTGCATCTGCCGGCCCCACACCGTGGCGTCGAGATCGATCGCCCCCGGCGCCGAGGTGCTCCCGTTGACGTGACCGTCGAGCCCGCCGTAGCCGATCGCGACGCCGCCCGGCGCGTGGAGGCCGCTGTAGAGCGCGTTGACGCGCGCGTCGATCACGCCCGCGTGGAGCGTGCCGGTGACGCGCACGCGCGCGCTCCCGTCGACCGGCGCCGCGAGCCGCGGGATCGCGCCGAGCGAGGGCACGTCGCTCACGGCCTCGAAGGCGAGCGCGCCGCCGGGCGAGAGCTTGAAGGCCGCGTCGACGGGCGCGCCCTCTTCGTGGAGGCTGACGTTGCCGCTGAGCGCGCCGCGATCGAGCACGAGGTGGACGTCGGCCGGCGGCACCGGGTTGGCGCCGATGACGAAGGCCGTCGTCGAGGCGTCGATCTGGAGCCGCTGCGGCTCGTCGAGCTCGAGCTTGAGCCGCCCGTTCACGTCGACCGGCGAGGCCTCGAAGGGCGCGAAGATCGCCGGCTCGACCGCGCGCGCCGCGATGTCGGCCTCGATCCGCAGCGGCCCCTCGATGGCGAGCCGCCCCTCGATCTCCGCCTTGCCCCGCGGCCCGTTCGTGCCCTCGAAGGTGACGTCGCCGTGGATCGCCAGGGTCGGGATGTCGCCGTCGATCTCCACCGTGGCCGAGACCGCCTCGTGGATCGGCAGATCGGGGATCACCGTCCCGAGCTGCGCCGGCGTCGCCCGCGGGATCTCCGCCGTCGCGGTCAAGCGATCGCCCTCGAGCCCGCCGCGCACCTGGACCTCGACCGCGCCCATCTGGCCGGAGAACACCGTCCACATCTTCATCGTCGGCGCGGGCGCGGGCGCCCCGGCGGCGGGCGCGGGCAGCGTCGGCCCGAGGCGCAGGTGGTAGTTGGCCGTCCCCGTCGTCAGCGCCGGCAAGAGCTTGCGCTCGGTGATCCCGGTCTGCTCGACGTCGAGCGTGAGCCCCTCGGCCCCCATGTGCAGCACCCCCGCGACCCGGCTCACGTCGGCGTCGAGCATCCGCGGCGCGGCGATCGCCCCGTGCGCCCAGACGTGGCCGATCTCGATGCGCCGCAGATCCACGCGCACCTCGCGCGGCTTGGCCGCCGTGCGCGCCTTGGGCGCGGGGGAGGGGCGAAGCACGAAGGCGTCCGCGATGGTGGGCACCGACACCCCGGGCGTGCGCTCCACCAGCACCGTGGCGTCGTCGACGCGGATCCAGGGCAGGTCGATCCACAGCGGCCCGCGGCTGGCGAAGAGCGCGCGCTGCGCCACGGTGAGCACGCTGGCCCGCGCGTGGATCCCGCTGGCGCGGATCACCTGCGCCCCGTGAGCGTCGAGGACGATCGCCGAGCGAATGTCGACCCCGTCGAGGCCGACCCGATCGATCTCGTCGGCGATGATCTTCCCCTCGAAGAGCGAGCCGAGCGCGTCGTTGGCGATGGTCTGGATCAGGCGCCGCGTCGGCGCGCTGTCGAGGTGGATCACCACCGAGCCGAGCGTCGCCGCGACGAAGACGCTGCCGAGCCCGAGCCCCACGAGCGCACCCCCGAGCGCGCGACGGAGCCGGCCGGGCGGCCTCGGCAGCGTCGACTCGGCGGGGGATGACACGGCGCGCAGCTTACCGTGGACGCGCCGCGTAGGCCGCCCTCCTGCACCAATGCGGCGCCGAATTCAGCCGACCCGCTCCGCTCTAAACGACTTTTTCCAGCTCCAGGAAGAGCTGCCCCAGCTCCGGCTTCGACCGCAGGGGGGCGCAGAACCGGCTGGAGATGTGGAGCAGCTCGGCCTCGAGCAGCTCGGTCCGGTTCCCCATCTCGGCGATCTTCTGCTGGATCTTCTGGCGGCGGTCCTCGAGGCTCTTGTCGAGCGCCGCCAGGCGGCCGCGGAGCGCCTTGACCTGCGAGTCGACCTCGGCGATCGCCCGCTCCTTCTTCGCGGCGCCCCCGTCGGCCTCGAGCTCGCGCTTGCGCACCTCGTACCAGCGCCCGACCAGCTCCGAGAGCTTGCCGTAGGCGGCGGCCAGCTCGCGCGTGGGCTCGGTGAAGCCGCTCCGGCCCTCCCAGCCCATGAGATCCTTGTGCGCGGCGATCACCTGCGGGGCGAAGGTCTTGGACTGCTCCGCGAGCGGGGCCACGACGGCGCGCAGGGCGCGGGCCTCCTCGCGCGACCGCGAGACGTCGCTCGTGAGCGTCTCCATCGCCTTGCCGAGGCGGAGGCGGCCGTCGCGCCCCTCGTTCTCGATCGTCTCGAGGCGCTGCTGCTCCTCGAAGCCCCCCGCGCGCAGCGTGGCGATCTCGTGCAAGTGACCCTTGAGCGTGTCGAGCATCCGCGCGGCCTCGGCCGGCGGCGCGGCCCCGAAGGTGCGGGCCAGCATCCGGTCGAAGATCGCGCTGCGCCGCTCCCACGCGTGGCTGGTGTTGCGGAGCGACGTCGACGAGGGCGGCGGCGCCGGCTCGGCTTCGGCGGGCACCGCGACGCCGATGTTCCTGGCGATGGCCGAGAGCGCGGCCTCGACCTGGTGCGCGTCGACGGGCCGGGCCTCCGGCTGCTTGGCCATCAGCTCGAAGAGCAGCCGATCGAGCGCCTCGGGCGCGTCCTGGAAGAACTGCCGCAGGTGGGGCGGCGTCTCCTTCATGTGCTTCATCATCCAGGTCGCGGGATCGGTGGCCGTGAAGGGGAGCTGCCCCGTCAGCATCTCGAAGAGGATGAACCCGAGCGCGTAGAGATCCGCGGCCGGCCCCGCGTCGATCGAGGTCCCGCGCTCCGGGGCCATGTACTGCGGCGTCCCGAAGATCTCCCCGAGGTTCGTGATCCGCGCGTCCTGGGTGCAGCGGGCGATGCCGAAGTCGAGCAGCTTCACGTGATCGCCCGGGAGCAGGAACACGTTCTCGGGCTTGAGATCCCGATGAATCACCTCGAAATCATGGGCGCGAGCCAGGGCGCGGCTCATCTCGATGCCGATGGTGACGGCGCGCCCCATGGGCAAGCGCCCCTTCGCGAGCACGTCGGCGAGGCTCGAGCCCTCGAGCATCTCCATCACCAGGAACGGGATGCCCTCCTCGGTCTCGCCCTGGTCGAAGATCTCGATGATGTTGGGGTGCGCGAGGCGCTGCGCGTGGCGCGACTCGCGGCGGAAGCGCTCGCGCGTCGTCGGATCCTGCGCGAACTGCGCGCTGAGGATCTTGATGGCGCAGGGCCGATCGACGAGCTTGTGGTGAGCGCGGTACACCGTCGCCATCCCGCCCTTGCCGAGCGCCTCGTCGATCACGTACCGCCCGGCGATGGTGACGCCGACGCGCGCGTCCGTCGGCGAAACGAGGCTGGCGCCGTCGACGAAGCAGAACGAGCTCTCGCTGGGGTAGGCGAGGTGGCACTGGGGGCACGTCTTCATGGAGAGGGCAGAGCGCGGCGCCGGGCCGCACCCCTCCCCACACTCTACGAGGCTGTGTCCAACAGGGTCAACGCCGGGGAGCCGCGCACGCCCTTTCGCGCGCGGCTCCCTCACCTTTCACGGCGCGGCCGGAAAGCTCGACGGAGTCGGGGCGCCGGTGATGAAGTTCTCGCGGATCCACCGCCGGAACTCCGGCAATCCCAGGCGATCGAGGAGCGGCAAGAAGGCCGGCTCGATCCCGTCCTCGCGGTGGATGTCAGCGAACGGACGCACGCCGACGTCGTGCGCGGCGAGCACGAAGGGCATGATCTCGGTGCGCCCCTGCTCGAAGGCGTCGAAGAGCAGCGAGGCCTTGAGGTACGCCGCCGACACGTCGAGGAACGCCGGCCGCACGCCGCGGATGTAGCGGCTGAAGGGCTCGGCGATGACGCGCTTGTCCGCCGAGTCGGTGAGCCCCGCCGCGGCGAGCTGCTGCCGGAAGAAGGTGCTCGCCGAGGGCTTGTCCGGGTGCAGCTTGCGCCGCTCCGCCTCGTACCCTTCGGCCACGATCACGAGGGCGTAGTCCGCGCGCGCGAGCCCGCGGGCGATCTCGCCGAGCACCGCGTCCGGGAGGCGAAAGAACGGGAGGACGATCAGGTGCGCGCGCGCCGCGACCCCGCAGTGCAGCGCGTGGCGCCCGCTGCGGTTGCCCATCATCTCGAGCACGTAGACGCGCTTGTGCGTGTACGCGTCCTCGTGCAGCCCGCGCGCGATCGTGGCCCCGGCCTCGACGCCGGAGAGGAACCCGATGGCGCGATCCCCGCCGACGTCGTTGTCGACCGACACGTTGACGAACCCGATCGGCGGCCGCGGATCGAGCTCCCCCACCAGCGCCTTGGCCCCCTCGAACGTGCCGTTGCCCCCGACGCAGATCACGTGGGTGAACCCCTGCGCCCGCACCGTCTCCGCCGCCTGCCGCCGGTTCTCCGGCTGAAAGAACCCGAGGTAGCGCTCGCTCCGGAAATCGCTCCCGGCGTCGAGCACGCGCCGCCCCATCGACCGCGCCGGGATCCCCTGCGCCAGGAGGTTGTACCGCTCCTTGCGGCTGACGATGAGCCGCTCGAACGGCGGGTTCGACGTCGCGTCCTTGGTCAGCGACCGAAACCCCTGCGTCGCCGCCCAGACCTCGTACCCGCGCCGCTCCCCCTCCTCGGTCAGCGCCACCGCCACCGACGAGTACCCCGGCGCATTCCCGCCGTCGAAGACGAGGAGCAAGCGCTGCGAGGTCGCCGGCGCCGCATTGGGGAGACCAAACTCCACGACATTGCTCATGATGACGCCGCTTTACCACGGAGCGGCGGCGCGGAGCAGGACACAGAAAGACCGAAACCAGAGAACGAAGCCCGAAGAGAGGGTTGCCCCCTCTCGGTCCGTGCTCGGGCTCCGCCCTGCGCGCGGCCCGTCTCCCCCAAATCGCTCGCTCCGCGAGCTCAGGGGGAGATCCTCGCAATGGCTGGTCGACTACCGAGTCGCCAATCAGATATGCTCAGGTCCTTTGAACGAGAGGGGCTTGCACCACCATGAACTTCACATCGAAGGCTCGAAGCCTCGCGGCCGCGACGATTCCCCTGCTGCTCCTGGCCCAGGCGTGCAGCGACGGCGACACGACGTCTTCGACCACGAGCAGCACCACCAGCACGGGAGCCACCGGCACCGGCGGCAGCGGCGGCGGCGCGGGCGGCGGCACGGCGAGCAGCAGCGCGGCGAGCAGCGGTACGGGCGGTGAGATGGCGGCGGCGCCGGACCTCGACCCGAAGCTGACCTGGTATGGCCAGAACCGCGCGGCGCTCGACGCGATGATCGACGATCATGGGGTGAACAGCGCCGGCTACGACGCGGCCAAGAAGCCGGTCGCCGTCTTCGATTGGGACAACACAGTCATCAAGAACGACGTCGGGGATCTGACGACCTTCTGGCTGCTCAACCACGACAAGATCTTGCAGCCGCCCAGCAAGAGCTGGGCATTCACCAGCGGGTATCTCACGGCGGACGCGCGCACGGCGCTCAGCGCTGCCTGCGACGCGCTGGCGGCGCCGGGGATGCCGCTGCCCACGAGCACCAACGCTCCCTGCGCGGACGAGATCTACTCGGTCTATTACAACGGGGCGACGACGGGCGGCAAGGCGGCCTTCGCGGGCTGGGACTACCGGAGAATCGAGCCGGCGTATGCGTGGGCCGCGCAGCTCCAGGCTGGCCATACTCCGGCCGAGATCGCCGGGTTCGCGCAGAGCGCCATCACGGCGGGGCTCGCTGCCGACGTGGGCGCGACGCAGGCGGTCGGGACGCAGACGGCCAATGCCTATGTCCGTATCTACGACCAGATCAAGGAC
>FSTQ01000224.1_pt1 | contig 13993 bp, 13 predicted proteins | sample 1637281 | NCBI WGS metagenome assembly FSTQ01 (sample SAMEA3914818, study PRJEB12502) | metagenome | biome: forest; material: soil | place: Canada | collected 2010-06-26 | depth 0.1 m
GTGCCCGTCCCGGTCCCCCCGGCGACGCCGCCGACGACGCCGCCTTTCCCATCCGCGTACTCGTCGTCTGCCGAGCGGGAAGGAGGTGGCTTGTCCGACTCGGGAGGCGCCTCCGTCGGAACGGCGGTGGGCGCGACGATGGCCTTGCGAGGCGCGGGCCCAGCAGGAACAGCCTTGGGCGCCTCGGCGATCGGAGGAGGAGGAGGCTTGGGAGGCTCCGGCGCCACCGAGGGAGCGAGCTTGACGTCGATCACCTCTTCTTCCGCGGCGGGCTCGGGCGCGGCCCGCAAGCTCGCCCCGACGCCGCCCGCGACGAGGATCAACGCGACGCCGACGGCGTAGCCGATCGCCAATCGCTTTGCGCGACCGGGATCGTCGTCGCCCAGGCTCCATGCGTCGATGTTCATCGCTCTCCTCCAGCCCATGAGCGCGACCGAGAGGACCTCGAGGCGAGGCTCTCCCGGCGCGGGCGGCGCGGTTGCCGTCCATGTGGTGCGCACCCTGCCCGGGGCTCGTTACGCTTCGATGACGAAGAGGAAACTTCTGGATGCGCGGGGCGAAGAGCGAGCCCCGCAACCATTTCGCGGCGCGAAGAGGTGACGCGACCGCGGCCCGAACACCCCTGCGCTGAAGGCGGCGCGGGGCGAGCTACCCAGCGGGTTGACGGCGAAGACGCCGAGACGACCGTTACTGTCCTTGTCGACCCAGATGAAGCCAATGCCGAGCATGAAGCCTACATCTTTGCAGAAGAGCCCCCGCGGATCTTGCTGCAAGATGGTCTCTATCATCGCAGGAGAGTAGATACGATTGAACTCCCGGAGGAAGGTGGCTCGATCCTTCAGGCCGTAAACCTCGAGGAGCCGGCGGAGCGTCTGGAGCGCGATGCAAGGCCCTCCTGGTCAACGATCCTTCGCGGGAGCGGCGGGATGGAGAGGCGGCCCGCAGGGCGGACGTCCCTTGTTGTAGAGCTTCGTGGAGCTGCGCGCGCGGTCGTGCGACGAGGGGAGGGCAGCAAGGAAGATGAGGGAGACGAGGGACACGACGCAGCCGGCGATCCCCACTACACTGGCCCGCATTTTCTCCTTCGGCGTATCGCTGAGCGCCATGGCACCAAGCATCGTCAGAGAAGCTGTCAAGCCGACGGCCAGCGACCCACCGAACACCCAATCGGCGTCGTCCAGGCGCTGGGCAGCTACCGCCTCGGCGTGCGCGGCGGGGTTGCACCTCGTCATCTCCTCCAGGTCCTCCAGTCGGATCAGCCGTTTGCCCATTTTGATGTCGCCGTACTCGCTCATCACGAGCGGCTCGCTCACCACGAACTTCGAGAAGGTCGGGGAGGCGGCCGGGGGCACGCACGCGGCGTGCGGGATCATGATCAGCACAAGCGCGCAGCACCGAGCCTTCATCGAGGCCTCCATTCCAGAGGTGGGAGCAGGGACAACACTGAATCACGCGCGCGGTTCCAAGCCCTGGGTTGGCTCAGGATCGTGGGCGGTGATTTAGCGAGCGGCTCGGTCGGGCGCTCCTTAACGCTATTTAAATGTGCTGGGCGAGCTCATCGACGGGCCGCGGTGGAGGGCCGGATCCGCAGACCCGCGACGCAGGATCATGGTCCAAGGGCTTGCGCGAGCGCCGGCGGGCGTCGAACATGAGCGAATGATACGTCACTCCTTGTTCTTGGTTCTCTTCATCCTGACCGCCTGCAGCGTCTCCGAGGACTCTCTGGAGCCGAACGACGACGTCGCCCACGCGACCTCGCTCGCGCTTGGCGAGACTCGCGAAGCCATCGTCATCCTCGGCAACGACGATCTGTACACGACGACGCCGAGCTCCGCGTCGACGTTGCGGTGGCACCTCGTCCCCACGGGCCGAGAGAGAGAAGCGCGAATCGGGCTCATCGGCGCGGACGGTGTCGCACCGACGTTCCCGCTCGAGCCCGTGTGCAGCTCCCCTGACGCGCCGCTTCCGCGCGTGAACTGCGCGAGCGACGGCAGCTTCGACCTCGATGCGGTCGTCGCCGAGGGCGAGAGCGCCGTCGTCGTGGTTCATCAACCGGCCCTGTGCACGGACTGCTTCACGCCCGAGAGCACGACGTACACAATTTCGGTCAACACCGGCCCGACGCCGTGAGAGCCGTGGGCAGGGCGCAGCTCCGCGCTCGCTCCACAGCAGTCCCCTGCCCCAGTGGGGATAGCGCAACGTTGCGACGTCGCGCTCCGGCGGCTCGTCCTCCGCGCTCGCAAGGCGCTACCAGGGTGGCAATCTCCGCCCGGCAAACTTCGCCGCCCGGCAAACTCTGCCGAGTCCACGCGCGAGGATGCCGCGCGAAATGCCGCAGATCCGCGCCGAGCCCCGGAGGCACGCCGGTTGCGAAGAGCCGCCCCGCGCGCCGAACGGGCGCCGCCTCTTCACGCCTCTGGCGCCATTCGGGGACTGCTGTTTGTTCTGATACGCATCTGCCAACCACCTCGGATCGGCGCCGGTCGTGAACCGCTCAAACGCTGGTGCTGGCTACTGCCAGATAGGAGTCTGTGATGAAGATAGTGAGTTACCTGGCTTCGACGTTGATCGTGTGCTCCTCTGCGCTCGGTCTGCTCACGTCTGGATGCGTGGGCGAGGTCGACGACCCCGCCGAAGAGGCCGTGGGCGAGGCGGAGAGCGCCCTCAGCTTCACCGGATGCAACACTGAGACAGGCGGACCGGTCGACAGCACGTCCTGGGGCTATGGAGTCAGCGGGCCGGTCTCGTCCAGCAACCTCCCCTACGGGAGTAGCACCTGTGATGGGTTCAACGTCAACTACGCGAACACGGTGCCCATCCTCCCCTTCAGCGACAGGTGCTCCGTGTATGCGTCGTGGGATGAAGCCCTTCCCAGCACCCAGGGGATCTGTCTCAGCGCCTCCGTGGCGGTGAAGACATACGATGCCTCGGGCACGGAGATCGCGTCCAACAGCCAGAACGGTAGCTGGATTGGGGGCGTATGCTTGCTCCCCGGGCTTGGCCTCGCTCCGGTGGCTGCCCTGGTGAGCTCCGGGACGCACTCCACGGCGCTCGCGCAAAAACACGCGTGCACACCCTTCTGCGGCAATGACCGCGCGAGGGTCAAGACCCAGGTGCGCTGCGGCACGGCTACCTGGCCGTGGCCGTAGGCGCTCCCCAGCCCAGCTCCGGCAGCCAGGACACCGCATGATCCGGAGCACCGACCGGGCAGCCGAGCTGCTGCCCGGTCGCCGGGAGAGCGGGACGCCTTGGATCACCTCGGAGTGGCCGCGCATATAGAAGTTGTCGGTAGTAACACTCCGGCGATTCGGGCCAACGCCTCGCCCGCGAGTCGAAGAGCCATGGGGATCGCCCGGTGCGCTGGCACCGAGGCATCGAAATCACCGATCAAGCCGATCCAGGGCATGAACGTCAGCCCGCCGGGGCTGGGCGACAATTTCAATGGCGCGGGCTCGCCCCACCGATGATACGCTGGCGCCCATGTCACTGGATGCACAGCGCAGCGAGCTCGAGCAGCTCGGCTTCCGTATCGTCGAGCAGAGCGGGGATAGCCTCATTGCCATCACCAAGAAGTTCCACTGGGACTGCGTGTTCACCAAGCTGTCTTACGTGGTATTCGTTCGCGAGATCGCCGAGCTGACCCCTGCGGTGATCGAGGCCGATCGCCTGGGTCTGGAGCAGCGCACGCGGCAGCTCGATCCCTCGATTCTCCCGCGCGGCCTGCAGAAGGGGATCGCCGTGATCGTCGCTTACCTCGCCGAGCGCGTCACCCCCGAGGCGCGCGCGCTCTGCGAGTCGAAACCCAAGGTGCGGTTCGCGTACTTCTATCTGCCCGCCGCGCGCGACGGCGCCACTGGCCTCGACCACTACCTGAAGACCACGCCCGCGTGGGGCGCGATCTACTTCTCGAAGCTCCGGTTCGTCATACAGAAGGTGCTCACGCCGGGGCAGGGCGGCAGCAGCTGGCCGGTGTCCGGCGGCGGTGCGGTGATGACGCTGTTCATCGCGGCGGTGCTGGTGGTGAACCTGGCTCTCTTCCTGAGTCGCTGATCGGTTCGACCCAGGCAGCGGCTATCCGACCGAGGAGGCCACATAGAGCTGCCTGACGAGGTATGCTATGCAGGGAGCCGAGCACACGAACCTGATCTGATGATTTCTCGCCCCCTGATCATCGCGTTCATCCTCTGCGGCGAGGCCGCCCGCGCGCTGCTTCGCAACAAGGTGCGCACCGCGCTGACGGCGCTCAGCATCACCATCGGCATCGCCGCGGTGGTCTGGGTCGTGGCCCTCGGCAAGGCGGGGGCGCAGCGCGCCGAAGAGCAGCTCCAGAGCCTGGGGGACAACCTGGTCTGGGTCGAGGCCGGCTCGCGCAACGTCGCCGGCGTGCGCACCGGGGCTCACGGGATGACGACGCTGACGCCCGAGGACGCGCAAGCCATCCTCGACGAGGTCCCGCACGTCAAGAGCCTGTCTCCGCAGGTGGATGGGAGCGTGCTCGTCATCCATGGCAGCCGCAACTGGACGACACGGTATCGCGGCGTGGCGCCTTCTTACCTCGAGATCCGGCGCTTTCCGGTGGCCTCCGGCGACGCCTTCACCGAACAGGAGGTGGAGAGCGCGGCCAGCGTGTGCCTCCTCGGCCAGACGCTGCGCGAGCAGCTCTTCGGCGCGGAGGATCCCGTCGGGCAGGAGGTGCGGATTGGCATCCAGCTCTTCCGGGTGATCGGCGTGCTGGCGCCAAAGGGTCAATCGGCCTCCGGCCAGGATCAGGACGACACGATCCTGCTGCCCTACACCACGGCGCAAAAGCAGCTCGTCGCCAAGGGGATCACCTGGCTCGACGACATCATGTGCTCGGCGGCGACGCCGCAGGCCGTCAGCGTCGCGGCCGAGCAGATCAGCGATCTCTTGCGCCAGCGGCACCACCTGAGCGGGGAGGACGGCGACGACTTCAACATCCGCCACCCCGAGGAGCTGATCAAGGCGCAGATCGAGGCGAGCCGGACCTTCGCGCTGCTGCTGATCAGCATCGCCTCGGTCGCGCTGATCGTGGGCGGCATCGGCATCATGAACGTGATGCTGGCCTCGGTGGCGGAGCGCACGAGGGAGATCGGGTTGCGCCTTGCCATCGGCGCCTCGGAGTGGGCCGTGCAGCTGCAGTTCCTCGCCGAGTCGGTGATCCTGAGCCTCTTCGGCGGCGCACTCGGCCTCTTCTTCAGCGTGGCCGGCTCCTCCGCGCTCGGGCAGATCCTGGGGTGGCCGGTATCCATTCCTCTGCAAGCCGCCGGGCTCGCGCTGGCCTTTTCGATCCTGGTCGGGGTCTTCTTCGGGTTCTACCCGGCGCGGAAGGCCGCGAGGCTGGACCCGATCGCGGCGCTGCGCAGCGACTGAGACGCGGGCAGCGCCGCCCGAGGCCTCACCAGAGCTGCTGCTAATCGCGCACCAAGAGCCCGAACAGCTTGGCCAGGGCCACGGCCTGCTCGCGGCTCACCGCGAGGCCGCGGACGTCGCCCGGGGCGATGCGGATATCGTTGCAGCGGGACGTGCTCACGTCGGCGCCCTGGAGCTTGGCGCGGCCGAAATCGGCGCCGCGGAGCTCGCAGTTGACGAAGGTGGTCCCGGTGAGATCGGCGCCGCGGAAATCCGCCTCTTCGAGCCGGCAGGATTCGAAGGTCGCCTGGCGAAACCGGGTGTCCGAGAACAGCGCATAATCGAGGTGGCAATCGACGAAGCGCACGCTCTCGAAGCTCCCCTCGACGAGCTTGGCGCCCGTCATCCGGCTGCCGCGCACCTCGACCCGGGTGAGCTTGGCGCTGGGCCAGACGATCATCGATAGATCGCAGCGCTCGCAGGCGACGTCGAGCCAGGACAGGTGCGTGAGCTTGCTCGCCCCGAGCGTGCCGCCGACGAGGCGGACGCCGTCGAAGCGGACCCGCTCCGCGACGGCCTCCGCCAGCGCACAATCCTCGATCCGGCACTGCTCGATTGAGTCGGTGGGGGCGAGCCTGGTGATCGAGAGCGGCTCGAGGTGCTTGGGCAACACCGGGGCACGAAGAGGTTTTGCAGGGAGGGCCATGGCGGGAGATCACTACCACGAAGCGTGGTCGGGGTGCTCCGCCGCGCGGCGTATTGACCCCTACTCGCCGGACAGGATCACGCTGATCTTCGCCGGACCCACGCTGCGAAAGCGAGTGACGGCGACGCCGGTGAGGCACGCTGCGAGCCTGGCGCTCGCGCCGCTCGCGGTGACCCTGGGGATCGATCCGGTGGTGTCGATGCGTAAAGCGATCTCGCGCCCGCTCGCGGCGAGCTCGCCCTCGCAGCCTTGAATCACCTGATAGAGCCGCTGTCCGAGCTCCGCGCGGCTCTGCTCCTCGGTCGTGGGCGGCGGCGCTCCGAGCCGGCTCGTGGGCTGCACCAGGCGCGTCAACGCGCTCTCCAGCTCCGGGAGCTCGTTGCGGACGGCGAGGCGCGCGCGCTGGGCCGCGAGCCAGCTCGAGCCGGAGCCGTAGTCGCGCTCGCGGCGCTCGAGGAGCGAGCGCTTGGCCTGCGGATCGGAGGAGAGCGAGACCAGCAGATCCAGCGCTTCAGGTGCCTCCGTGGCCATCGGCAATCGCGCGACGAGCAGCTCGCCGGCGCGGCGCGCCTCGTCGCGATCGAGCCGCCCGATCGCCTCGCGCATGATCTGGAGGCCCAGCGGCCCGAGGAACGGGAGCGGCACCTCCGCGCCTCGGGCCGCGCCGCCGAGCTCGCCCAGCGCCGCGGCGAGGACAGGAGCGCAGCCCCAGGGATCGGGGACGTCGAAGGTGTCGTTGGCCGTCTCGCGCGCGCACTGCGTGGCCGCGTCGCGCGCGAGCGCGTACGCCCCGCGCTCGAGGCGAGACCGCGCGAGCTTGGCCAGCGTGAGCGCGACGCGGTAGCTCGGAGGGCGGCGCGCGAGCTCGACGAGGATCTGCTCGAGCTGCTTCTCCAGCTCGGCGGGCTTCCCCGGGGCCAGATCCGCGAGCTTGATCAAGGTCTCGACGCGCTGCTCGGGATCGTCGGTCAACGCGATCACCCGCCGCAGCGCCGCGATCTGCGCCGCGCCGTCGAGGAGACTCGCCAGCTGCTCGGCGGCGATCGCGCGGAGCTTGCGGGGCGCCTTCGCGTCGCTCGCGACGCGGGAAATGAGCTGGATCGAGAGCGCCTTCGCGGACGAGGGCTCGCCGCGGGGATGCGCCGTGCGATCGGTGAGGAGGCAGCCGAGCAGCAGCGTCTCGGCGGCGTTCTTCGGCGGGTGCGCCTCGAGCAAGGCCAGGATCTGCGCCGCCGCGTCGCGCGCCGCCGCGTCGTGAACGCGCTCCAGATCCAGCGCCCGGGCCCGCGCATCGGTCACGCAGCGAAGCGCGAAGCCGTCGTCGCCCGGCGGCACCGCGCGCAGGACGTTGGCGCGCTCCTCCAGCAGGAGCGCCCCGTGAACCTGCTGCATCCAGGAATCGAAGGCGGTCGTCCAGACGTCGAGCGCGGCGGCGAGAGGAGGCGAGACGTCGCCCTTCACCCAGCCCGCATCGAGAGCAGGAAAGCCCAGGCCACCCCCGCCGGAGAAGCCCGGATCCCCTCCACCCGGGTGCAGCGGGTACTGCTTGCGGCCGAGATCGATCCCCAGCGTCGCGGCGCCGGGCACGCGGACCTCGTCGCGGGGAAAGACCTCGCCCAGATCGACGACGCGCGGATCGGGCGCCGGAGGCCGAGGCTCCAGCGCCGCGAGATCGAGGGCCGGGCACTCACGCGGAGCGGCGGGGGGGGGGGCCGGCGGCGCCGGCGTGGGGGGGGCGGAGCCGGCGACGCAGGCGTGGTGGAGACGACGGCGGCGGGGGGCGGGCTCGGCGCCGGCGACCGCGCGATCTCCGGCGATCGGGCCGAGCACGCCCCCGTGAGGAGCAGCGCGAAGACAAGGGATCGGTCGAGGTTCATGGGCCCGCTGTGACAGCGGCGATCGACCTTCGTTCCTCGCGCGCTCTCACGTGATCTCGATCGCCGCGGAGCCAAGAGCCTATCCCGTCAGGTCGGACCGAGCCGGGCGGCCGAGCTGCAACTACCGCGAAGCGTGGTCGGGGCGCTCCGCCTCGACCACGCAGAACGCGCGGTCCGTGGATCAGCGAGGGCGCTTATCTGGGATTCAGCGCCGGCGCGGGCGCGGCGGCGTCCGCGCTCCTCGCGCGCGCCATGCCCTCGGCGATCGCGGCCGAGCGGGCCTCGAAGAGCTTCACGAGAGCGCGGTAGTGCGCGAGCAGCGAGGGATCGTGCTCCACGGCGTTTGCATACTGCTTGTTCTCGAGCTCGAGGAGCAAGAACGCATCGCTGAGGGCGATCTGGTCGATCTCGCGCGCATACGCGAGCAGCGCTTCGGCGCGCGCGACGGCCTCCCCGGTGGTGGTCAATCGCTCGACCAGCGCGGCGGCGCGCTGCGGCTCGGGGGCGAACCGGCCAAGCTCGGTCCGGAGATCGCGGCTCGCCGCCTCGCGCAGGGCGTCCATCGACTCGGAGCGGAGATCGCCGGCGAAGCGGCGGAGTCGGGCGCGGCGGACGTCAGGATCGGTGGGGCGATAGCCGCGCGGCGGGTGCGGCACAGCCTGGGTGTCGAGGAGCGGGAGGCTGCGGTTGTGAGCAATGGTGTCGTCGAAATCGGCTTCGGGCGCCGGATTGCCGGCGAGTGAGGCGGTTAAAGCGGGCGAGTGGACAGCGGTGACGGTGGATGCCTTGATGGAGCTGGTCGACCTGGACATGGATTCACTCCCGAGAATGGGGTGGTTGGGCGCATCGACGGCGCGAGGGCCGCGACACTGGGGTGCTTCACCGAAGCGGTCGGCGATCCCCCGGCGCGTCTATAACGACGGGTAGGCGAAGTGGCAGGGTGGAAAATTATAATTTTACGAAATAAGTGGTCAGAGGTGGGAGGACGGCTCCTCGGACGATTCTCAATGAGTCTACCCCGGGAAGGGTGAGGGTCTGCCGAGGATGGCCTGGGCTATCGCCGCGAGGGCCTCAGGGTCTGCCGGGGATGGCCTGGGCTATCGCCGCAAGGGCTTCAGGGTCTGCCGGGGATGGCCTGGGCTATCGCCGCGAGGGCTTCAGGATCTGCTGGGGATGGCCTGGGCTATTGCCGCGATGGGTTGGCTCCTGGTCAGCATCATACCGCCAGCGGAGGAGCGCATTGCCGGCATAGGGATTCGAACCATCCTACAGGACTACTGACGCCGTGCTCAGTCCTTCTCAAGAGTCCAGCTCTGCGGCCTCGAATCGAGCCAGCAGACGGTCGGCGAGGGCACGGACCCTGGGCTCACGGCCAGCTCGAGCCAGCTCGTCGACTCGCTCGCGCAGCTCCGGAGGCCACCCCGCGTCGGGGTGACGGTCGACGAGCGCCTCGAACGCCTCGAGCGTCTCGAGCACGGCGGTCGCGCCGGGAGCATCGATCTGCGTCAGGTACGCGGTCAGCACCCAGAGATCCGACGGCTCGCCCAGGCGAGCCAGGGTCGCCACTGCCATCCGGTGGGAGTCGTCGTCCGCCGCCAGCGTCGCGGCGCCCGAGCGCGCCGCCGGCAGCAGGGCCAGGGGCGCGTCCGCCAGCGCGCGCCGCGCGACCTGTCGGAGCTGGGGGCCATGGCGAAGGTCGCTCGCCCGGCAGCAGGGCGAGAGCGAACCATGCTGCTCGTAGTGCAGGACGAGCGCCCGGGCCAGCGGGTGATCGATGGCGGCCATGCGAGCGATATCGGCCTGGTGCGCATGGTGGCCTCGGTCGGTCCACTGCCAGATGCGCTCGTGCAGCGCCCGGATGGCCTCCACACCCTCACCCGGGAAGTCTCCAACCAGGACGTCAGGCACGTCGGGCCGCGCGTGCTCGGCGCTCGGCAGCACGAAGGCGCCTCCGGTCGAGCAAGCGAGGCGGGCTCGGGCGACGCGCTCGAGGGTCTCCCACAGATCGTCGCGAAAGCCCAGCGCGCGGCCATCGCCCTCTCCGCGGTCGAGGAGCGCAAGGGCCAGCCCCTCGTAGCGCTCGGGCGCGAGGACCAACAGGCGCAAGGCTGCCCGCCAGGCGACCTCCCCTACCGGCCCACAGACCAGCGCCTCGAGCACCTGGAGCCGCGCCGGGGTCGCCTGCGGGAGCAGCTCGAGCGCGTGGATGCGGTGGTCCGGCCTGGCCTCCGGGTCGGTCGCCAGGGCCTCGACCCACGCCCCCAAGGCTGGCTCCGCGGCGACCAGATCGTGCTTGGCGATGAGCCGCAGGAGCGATGATCGGCGGTTCATGCCCTCGGGCGGGTCCGTCTCGACGCTGGGTTCGTCGCCCACGCCTGAGCCGACGACCAACCAGTCAGGGTCGTCGGCGAGGCGACGGGCGAGCGAGACCATGCGTTCAGAGGACAGCGCCTCGAGCAACCAGTGCGGGTAACCCCAGTGCCCGTAGGAGTGGGCCAGGCTCAGGTTCTGGAGCAGCACGGCCCGGGCGACGGGGTGATCGAGCTCCAGCAGCTCGCCGAGCGCGGACAGCGCCGCCGCGGTCGGCTCCCCGGCGTCGCAGCTCAGGGCGGAGTCGAGCTGGTGAAGACGTTCGAGGCCGGGCGCTGGCCACTGGCCGAGCAGGCTCTCTCCCGTCACGAACATGAACCGATCCACGACCGCAGCCTAACTGACCTGGGCCAGTACGTGGGTTGTCTTCGCCGAGCGCGTGCGCGACTTGTTCGACGTGCGCTACCCCGTGGCGAGTAGACTGCCAGTCGATGACCCCTTCACCTCTCGACGGGCTCGACGACATCGACTGGCGAGCTCTGAATCAGGCGTACGGTTCGGCCGCGGGGATCCCCGCCATGCTGCGCCGGCTGCTCGATCCAGAGACGTGGATGCACGCGCTCGGAGCCCTCTATGGCTCGATCTACCATCAAGGCTCGCTCTACACGGCCACGCCTCGCGCCGCGGCATGGCTCGTGCGCATCGCCTCCTTCGAGGAGACGCCGGCTCGTGACCAGGTCATGATCTTGCTCGCGCGCCTGACTGCGCGGGAGAGCTGGTTCGCGGTCCCCGGTCCGTCACTCGAACCGGCGACGGACGATGACGAGCACCGACGCCTCCTCGACGCGACCCGCGCCGCGATCCTGGCGGAGGTGAGGGCGCTGCTGCCGGCGCTGTCCGATCGGAGCTCGAAGATCCGCGCCGCTTCCGCGTTTCTTTTCGGCTGCCTCCCCGAGTTCGAACACGCGGCAAAGCCCGCGCTTCGCGTCGCGATCGCGCGCGAGCGCAACGATCGCGTCCGCGCGGTGATGGTGCTCGCGCTCTTCCGCCTCGCCCCGTCGGAGGACGACGCGGCGCACGCGCTCGCGCTCATGCGCGGGCCGCGCGGAGCTCGAGGCGAACAGGCTCCTTGGCTTTCGCCTGCGCCTCCGGCGCAGCGCCTCGCTTGTGCGATCGCGCTCGCGTGGTCGCTCGGCGCCCGTGCGCCGAGCGACGTCGTCATGCGCTTGCACGAAGGCGTCGCGGCGGCGCCGCCGACCGACGATGACGAGGAGGCGGCGTCGACGCATGCTGCCAATGCGCTGCTCGCGGCGATCGCCGGCGACGACCTACCGAAGCGGCCTGGTCCTTCGCGACGGATGCGCGCGCTCGCTCAGGCATGGACCCGGATGCCGTGGCACGAGCATCCGTTCGGGCGCGCCAACGCTTCCGTCGATGCATCGTCGGCCCTCTGCTTCGTTTCCAGGCGAGCTCGCGAGCGCGCCGCCGACGCCATCGTCGCTCGGATGCGAGAGGAGGAGGTCGCGCCGACGGCCCTGGTCGAAGCGCTGCTCTTCCTCACGTTCGACGCTCAGCCACCGCCGCCCGACGAGACACGGCTCGGACGTCGGGTTGATGGGCGGCAGCAGGCCATCCTCGACGCGATCGCGACGGTGGCGTGGGCCGATACCGGCGTTGGCGCGCGGCTCCGGAGGTACGGTCTCCCGAGCACACGAGAGACGCTCGCGCGAGCTCTCGAGCCATAGCGTGCGCGAGCGCCGCTCCGTCACCGAAGGAGCAAGGAGCAGCGCCATACGGCGCTCTGCGTACGGACCGTCCCTGCATTCATGATCTCGAGCGTATCCACATAGGTAGGAGCGTGATCGCGAAGGTCGATCGGCGCCGCGGAGATCGCAGTTGACGAAGGTGGTCCCGCCGAGATCGGCGCCGCGAAAATCCGCCTCTTCGAGCCGGCAGGATTCGAAGGTCGCCTGGTGAAACCGGGTATCCAAGAACAACGCATCAGGAGAAGGAGGCAAGGAGTCACTATCGCTCGGCGCACTTGCCGTGGGCGGGAGAGGCTCGCATGATCCGGGCTCGGCAGCGCCCGAGGGAGGTACGAACTCCTCGCTCGCCGGCTTACCTTCAACCTGAGCTTGGGAGTGAAGAGTAACCAGACGAGAGGAGTAGAACATGAAATCTCTAAAGTCATGGGCGTTCCGCGCCCCTTCCCCGTTGCTTGTTTGCGGCGTAGCGGCGATGATCGCGGCCTGTGAGAGCGCGGCGCCCGTCGGCGAGGGGTCGCTCGAGAAGGCTGGAGAAGCGGTGAGCGCCTCGTATGCGTTTCCTCCCGGCCCGCCCGGGCCTCCTGGGCCGCCGCCCTGGCCCCCGGGGCCTCCTGGGCCTCCAGGGCCGCTGGGGCCGCCGCCTCCCGCGCTGCTCGTCAGCGTCGATAAGCTGTGCCTCCAGGCTTTCCCCGGAGAGCTCGAGAACGGCGCGACCCTCTTCCTGTCACGATGTGAGGGCTGCTCGGCTCGGTGGGTGCTCACCGATCACGGGGAGATCCTCGGGCCGGGGGGCATGTGCCTCGACGCGGCGTGGGGGCACACCGTCGATGGCACCGCGGTCCGCATGTGGGAGTGCAACGGGACCGAGTCGCAGCAATGGCGCTTGAACCCCGACGGGTCGATCTCGGGGCCGGGGGGCAAATGCCTCGACACGAGGTTCCTGGGGACACCGGACCTGTCCGCGCTCGAGCTCCAGTGCTGTGATGGCAGCCCTGGTCAGCAATGGTACCTCCGCCCTGCGTGATCGCCTCTCTCGGCAGGTCATCTGATCTCGCCCCGACAATAGATTCTTGCGGTGGCCCGGAAAATCCGAGATAGTCGCCCGCATGCGCATCCTGTTTGCTCTCCTCACCTCTTCGTTGCTGGTCGCCTGCGGTGGAGCGACGCCGCCTCCGCAAACACCCGTCGATACGAATCCTCCGGCGACGCCCGCCGCGCCGGCGACGCCGGCCACGCCGGCGACTCCCCCGGAGACGACACCGCCGACGACGCCGGCGACCCCGCCTCCGGTGGCCTGTGCAGGCCCGGTGGCGACGCCCCCGGCCGGGCTCGTCAAGGAGGCGGAGCCCCCGCCGGCCTGGTCGATCGGCGCTCCTGGCAAGGGATCGCTCTGCGAAGGCCAGGTCTTCGTCGCCAAGGAGCCGGTGACGGTCTATCGCGTCTTCAGCGCCTCCTGGAAGACCTCCAAGCTCGCCGGCCCCTCCGGCGCTTACTGGACGCTGGAGAAGCCCTCGGGCACGGCGGCGCAGTACCGCACGACCTACGAGATTTGTCAGGAGTGGAACGATCTCGACATGCTCAACGAGTGCAAGATCGAGAAGGGCGCCAAGGTCATCCTCGGGCCCGGGCAGAGCGCCACGTGCGAGAAGAGCGGCGGATCGTTCCCGGGGAACGCCGCCAATCAGCTCGTCATCGTCAAGAAGGACGACGGCTCGGTGCCTGTCACCAACTGCAAAGAGACGGCGCAGAAGTGGGCTCCCGCGGCGCCCGCTGCAGCTGCTAAAAAGTAGGAAGACGCAAACACGGAGTCACGGTGAGGCGCGCAGGGCTGGCCTCACCGCGGCTTAGAGCTTGTCTAACAGGCTGCTGCGCGCCCCGAGTCGTCGGTCGACCTCGGTCAACGTGCTGAAGCACGCCTCCCTCGGCCTCCCTAGCCTCGGGACGTCTAAGCCGCGGTGAGGCTA
>FSTQ01000324.1_pt1 | contig 13975 bp, 4 predicted proteins | sample 1637281 | NCBI WGS metagenome assembly FSTQ01 (sample SAMEA3914818, study PRJEB12502) | metagenome | biome: forest; material: soil | place: Canada | collected 2010-06-26 | depth 0.1 m
CACCACCGCTGCTACCCACCTGCACCAGGCGCGCGCCGTCCAGGCAGAGCGCGTCATGCTGGTCATACCGGACGCCTCGTATCTGGCCGTCTTGCGCCATCGTGCGAGGGCAGCGTGTCACCGAGGATAAGCCGGAAAGAGAAAACCCCATCCCCAGCATTCCATCGCCGGAGGCGCTGTTGTACGCAATCGCCAGCGACGGCTGCATTCCCGCCGCGCCTGGAGGGACGATAAGGGGTAAGACGTACGTCGCCTCGCCGGTGCTGGAGACCGCGAACGACCCCTGAATCGCGCCCGCTATCGGGGAAGGATCCGAGTCGTCCAGCTCGTCGTCCTGACCCGAGCGCGCCCTCGTCTCGTCACCTCGACATGCCACCCCGCTGATCACGGAGGTTATGACGAGAAAGAGCGGTAAGAACGCCCGGTGCGTGCATCGCCTCGCGAAGCCATGAAATACGCGCAGCGCCGAGAGGATCCAGAGCACGGAGACCTCGCTCACTCGGCGGGTGACTTGCCCCGCTCGAGTCGGCCTCGACTTTCAGGTCTCCTCGGCGATAAGTCCACACAAATCCGGCCTATCCGCCGCGCCCGGCCGGCGCTCGCGCGTATCCAGCAAGGCTCCGGCCTCGCCCCACGTGTGCGTCGACAGCTCCGCCCGGGAGCTCTGCCGCGGCCGAGGTCGAGAGCAGGAGAAAAATATCGCGAGGGCCCAGCGCACCGGCGGACACACTATCCCGCGACGCGCCGAACCGGTAGCGTGGCGTCAACTCGGAGCGCTCCAGGGAGGAGCGCGCTCCTTACCAGGAGGACACTGAATGCGACGTTTGCGACCGACCGATGGAACGAATGTTCACCGCAGGGCTGCTATCTATCACATGGCTCAATGCAAGCCGTGTAGTGCACCCCTTCACACCACGCTGCGCGCGGAGATGGAGCCTCTCGTCAATGCGCTCAAGTCCAAGGCGCGTGAAGGAGAGGACCTCGACGATGCGGACGTCGAGGCGACAGCGGAGGCCGACAGGGCCGAGATCAACGTGGAGAACGTGGTCCGTGACACTGACGCGGAGCTTGCCAAGCTCGATCGCCTGGATCCGACGCTCAACGCGCAACGAGCGGTGTTCCCCGAAGGCTTTGGGCAGGTGATCGATCCCGAGGGCGACGCGCAGCTCGGCGTGCTCCCGGCGCTCAGGGTGCGGCTCGCGGCGTTCAAGTCTCATCCTGAGGTCGCGGCGCAGCTCGTGCGGCTCGACGCTGCGGAGGCGGCCTTGAGAGTGGCTTTGGCGGCAGGCGACGCGGCCGAGACCAAGGTGGATGCTCTGTTTGCCGAGGAGCAGGCAGCGCGGTTGGCCATCCGGATGCAGCTCGAGAGCGCGTATGGGCGGCTCCGGGACCTGTACAAGGCGCGTCCGGCGCTGGCGGAAGGGTTCTTCTTGAAAGAGGGCGGCTCGCGGCGGGCGAAGAAGGAAGCGCCGAGCGCGGGCGATGCCGCGGCGACGGCGGCGACCACGAAGACCGGCTGAGACGCGCGGTCCGCGCGGGCGGAGCAGCGCGAAAATCGGCGCGCGGCGCCTCCGAAAAAGCGGAGGCCGCGCGCCGGGAGGCTCCGGGGCGCTCCCGAAAAGGGGAACGTCGCGGAGGAGCGGCGAGGCGGCGCTCCGGATTGCAGGAACGTCGCGGAGGAGCGGGCAGAGGGGGCTTCGCCAAGGCGGAGCCGCTCGGTGGAGCGGCGCCGAGGCGTTGCAGTGAAGTGGAGGCGGCCAGGGAGCGAGGTGGGATGTGCTCCGGATTTCGGGAGGAGGCCTGGCGCCGGGCGGCGTCGGCCTCCCTGTCGTCGCTTGCAGTCTCTCGACTAACTCCAGCACGGGATCCACGAGCTTCCCTGTGTACACACTGCTGTTCCTTCGCTTGCTCACGCGCGCACCTCCGGTCCGCTTGCTCACGCGCGCGGTCCAATTCTCACGCACTCTTACTCCTGCTCTTCGGCAGATTCGATATCTGAACGAAGCTCCAGGCCGAGCCCGATCGCGTAGGGTTCGAGGCGGCGATGGCGCACGACTGCGGTGGAGGTCGCACTCTGGATTCGGCGGCGCGCTCGAATCGTCACTGAACTGACGGCACCGTCGCGAAGATTTCGCGGGGCGCGACGGCGCGCCGCCATTTGAGTGAAACCGCTGGCCACGCGGCCTTCAGGAATGATACCCCTCGAAATCAAAATGGAAGTTGGTGCCCTTCGCGTCGAGGGCCCCGGTCGGGGCGAAGCACACGATGCTTGATCTGCCGCACTACACGCTCTCGCAGAAGGTCTACGAAGGGTCCGAGACTGCCGTCTACCGCGGCCACCGTCACCTTGACGGCGTCGCCGTCGCCGTCAAGGTGACGCGCAACGACTACCCCGCAGCGCGGGAGCTGGCCCGGCTGCGGCGCGAGTTTGGTGTCCTCCAGGACATTCGCCACCTGCCCGGCGTGGGCAAAGGGATCGCCCTGGAGAAGTATGGCCGGGGCCTCGCCCTAGTCCTGGAGGACCTCGGCTCTACCTCGCTCCATGACGTGCTCCGGGCCGGGCCGCTCGACGTCGCCACCACGCTGACGCTGGCGATCTCGCTCGCGGACACCCTGGAGGCGCTCCACCGCCTCCAGGTCATTCACAAGGACATCAAGCCCCACAACATCATGGTCGCCGCCGGGCCGTCCTCGCCCCGCATCGTCGACTTCGGCATCGCGGCCCGCCTCGCACAGGAGACGCAGAAGGCCACCAGCCCCGGCGCGCTCGAGGGCACGCTGACCTACCTGTCGCCCGAGCAGACCGGGCGCATGAACCGGGTGGTCGACCGGCGCACCGACCTCTACTCCCTCGGCGTCACGCTCTACGAGATGCTCACCGGCGCGCTCCCCTTCTCCGGCGCGGATCCGACCGAGATCATTCACGGCCACATCGCGCGCGTGCCCACCCCGCCGCACGAGCGGGCCGCGGGGATCCCGCGCGGCCTCTCCGACGTGGTGCTGCGGCTCCTCGCCAAGACGCCCGAGGAGCGCTACCAGAGCGCGCGCGGCCTCAAGGTCGACCTCGAGCGCTGCCTCGCCGAGTGGGCGCGGGCCGGGCAGATCGATCCGTTCCCGCTCGGGCGACAGGACGTCACCGACGAGCTCCGGATCCCGCAGAAGCTCTACGGCCGCGAGGCGGAGGTGGAGGCGCTCCTCGGCGCCTTCGATCGCGCCCGCGCCGGCGCCGTCGAGCTCGTCCTGGTCTCGGGCTACGCCGGCGTCGGCAAGTCCGCGCTCGTGAACGAGATCCACAAGCCCATCGCCCGGCAAGGCGGCTACTTCGTTCGCGGCAAGTTCGATCAGGTCAGCCGCAGCACGCCCCTCGCGGCCGTGGCGCAGGCCTTTCGCGAGCTCATCCGCCACATCCTCGCCGAGCCGCCGAGCGCGCTCGAAGCGTGGAAGAGCAAGCTCCTCGAGGCCGTCGCCGGCAGCGGGAAGCTCCTGTTCGATCTGATCCCGGAGCTCGAGCTCGTCCTCGGCCCGCAGCCGGAGGCGCCCGTCCTCGGGCCGACCGAGGCGCGCAACCGCTTCGGCCTCCTGGTGCAGCGCTTTCTCCGCGTCTTCACCACGCCCGAGCACCCCCTCGCCCTCTTCCTCGACGACCTGCAGTGGGCCGATCCCGCCTCGCTCCAGCTCCTCTCCGGGCTCCTCGCCGATCCCGAGAGCAAGCACCTGCTCCTCATCGCCTCCTACCGCGACAACGAGGTGGACGCGGCCCACCCGCTGCTCGCCGCCCTCGACGAGGCGCGCAAGGCCGGCGCCAAGCTCGTGACGCTCGCGCTCGCGCCGCTCGGCCTCGACACGACCGCCGCCTTCCTCGCCGAGGCCCTCCGCGCCCGCGTGACCGACGTCGCGGAGCTCGCTGCGATCGTCTTCGACAAGACCCAGGGCAACCCCTTCTTCTTGAGCCAGTTCCTCGGCGCGCTCCACGACGCCCGCCTCCTCGTCTTCGATTTCGAGGCAGGGGCCTTCACGTGGGACGTCGAGCGCGTCCGCGGCGCGATGGTCACCGACAACGTGCTCGACCTGATGCTGGGCAAGCTCGCGCGGCTCACGCCCGGCACGCGGCGCGCCCTCCTGCTCGCGGCCTGCATCGGCCACGAGTTCGATCTCGACGCCCTCGCGACCATCGCCGAGCTGCCCCTCGATCAGGCGGCCGCCGACCTGTGGGAAGCGCTCCGCGAAGGCCTCGTCGTCCCTCTCGGCGACGACTACCGCTTCCTCGACGAGAGCGCGGGCGCAGGCGCAGGCGAGAGCGTGGGCGGCGACTTTCAGATCGCCTATCGGTTCCTGCACGATCGGGTGCGCGAGGCCGCCTACTCGCTCATCGCGCCGGAGAAGAAGGAAGAGGTCCACCTCTCGATCGGCAGGCTCCTCTGGGCGCGGAGCGGCAAGATCCCGCGCGACGAGGACCTGCTGGAGATCGTCTGCCACCTCAACCAGAGCCTCCGTGGGATCACCGATCCGGCCGAGCAGGCGGAGGTGGCCGCCCTCGATCTGAGCGCGGGCAAGCGGGTCAAGGCCGCGGCGGCATACCAGGCCGCGGCGGGCTACTTCGACGCCGGCGCGGCGCTCCTCGGCGACGCGGGCTGGGAGAGCGCCTACGAGCTCTGCTTCGCGCTCCACGCCGAGAGGGTGGAGTGCGCGTTCCTGAGCGGGGAGAGCGAGCAGACCGAGGCGCGCTTCGAAGTCATCCTCCGCCGCGCCAAGACCGACCTCGAGCGGGCGCGCATCCACAACCTGCGCATGGTCCTCTACGCGACGCGCGCGAGCTTCGCCGAGTCGGTCAACGCCGGCCTCGCGGGCCTCGCGCTCCTCGGCGTCACCATGCCCGAAGCGCCGGCCGAGCGGCAGGCGGCCTTCGGCCTCGGCCTCGGGACGGTCGCCAGGAACCTCGGAGGCCGCCGCGTCGCGGACCTCGTCGACGCCGAGGAGCTCGCCGATCCCAGGCGCCGCGCCGCGCTCCAGATCCTCTGCGATCTGGCCCTCCCGATCTTCTACGTGAGCCCGGACCTCTACGGGCTGGTCGTGCAGGAGCAGGTCAACATCTCGCTCGAGCACGGGCCCTCGGACATCTCCCCGATGGGCTACATGGCCCACGGCTTCATGCTCGCGGCGATGCTGGGCCAGCCGGCGGAGGGCTACGCCTTCGGCGCCCTCGCCCTCGCCCTCCACGAGCGGCTCCCGAACGCGGCGCTGAACTGCAAGCTCAACCTCGTCTTCGCCGGGTACTTCTACCTGCGCGAGCCGGTGCGCGAGGTGGTCTCGCTCTACGAGCGGGCGACCAGGACGGCGCTGGAGGCCGGCGACTACTTCTACCTCGCCTCGGCTTCGTACTACGGGCTCGCCGTCAGGTTCGCCCTCGGGTTCCAGCTCGACGACGTCCGCGCCGAGCTGGCGAAGGCGCACGCCGTCGCGCAGCGGACCCGGGACATCACGTCGGCCCAGGTGCTGCTCGTCGTGAAGCAGGCCCTCGCGAACCTGCAAGGCCAGACGCGCGGCCGCTCCACGCTGAGCGACGACAGCTTCGACGAGGCGGGCTTCCTCGCGACGCTCTCCGAGAAGGAGCACGGCATCACGCTCGCCTTCTTCCACCTCTTCAAGCTCCACCTCCAGTACCTCCACGGCGACTACGCGGGCGCCGTCGCCTCGGCCGCGGAGGCCGAGCCCAGGAGCGCGAGCATCTTCGGCCACTACTACGCGACGCGGATCCACTTCTACGCTTGCCTCGCGCACCTCCGGCTCCCGCCCGCCGGCACCCCCGAGGAAGAGGCGCAGAGGAGCGAATCCATCGCTCGCCACAAGGCGCGCACGGCGGCCCTCGCCTCGGTGTGCCCGAAGAATTTCCAGCACGAGCTCGTCCTGATCGAGGCCGAGGAGGCGCGCGTCGCCGGCAAGTCCGTCGAGGCGCTCGAGCTCTACGACCAGGCGATCACCCTCGCGAAGGCCAACGATTTCCCCCACGACGAGGCCCTCGCCAACGAGCTCGCCGCCCGGCTCTACCTCGCCGTCGGCAAGGACAAGCTCGCGCGCCCGTACATGACCGACGCGCACCTCGGCTACCTGGCCTGGGGCGCGACGGCCAAGGCCGAGGACCTCGCCCGCGACTACGGGAGGCTCCTGCCGCGGGTCGCCGACGGAGGGAGCGCCTCGAGGAGCAGGAGCAGCAGCAGCACACACGGCTCGGCGCTCGGGATCACGAGCAGCCTCACGACGATGCTCAACGGGACCTCGCTCGGGAGCCTCCGCGAGGCGGCCCTGGTCGTGCGCGCCGCGCAGGCCATCGCCGGCGAGATCGCGCTGCCCAGCGTGATCCGGCGCCTCTTGAAGATCGTGATCGAGAACGCCGGCGCGCAGCAGGGCGCGCTCCTGCTCTCCCGCGACGAGCGGCTCTTCGTCGACGCCACCTTCTCGGTGAACCCGGACGTGATCGAGGTCGGCCCGCACGCGCCGCTCGACGCGTCCGACAGCGTCGCGCAGAGCGTGGCGCTCTTCGTCGCCCGCACCCGCGAGCCGGTCGTCCTCGACGACACCGGCGTCGACGCGCGCTTCGTCGGCGATCCTCGCCTCGCCGCGGGCCTGGCGCGCTCGGTCCTCTGCGTGCCCCTCGTCCACCAGGGGCGCCTCAGCGGCCTGCTCTACCTCGAGCACCGCGAGGCGCCGGCGGCCTTCAACTCCGCGCGCGTCGAGCTGCTCGAGCTCTTCGCCTCGCAGGCGGCGATCGCCGTCGAGAACGCGCTCCTGGTCGCCGACGTCCGCGAGGCGAACGAGCAAGTGCGGCGCGTCAACGAGCGGCTCGAGGCCGAGGTCGCGCAGCGCACCGGCGAGCTCCAGAGCAAGAACCGCGAGCTCGGCCACGCCAACCAGCGCTTGCAGGTCGAGCTCACCCAGCGCGAGCAGGCCGAGCGCGAGCGCGCGACGCTGCAAGAGCAGATGATCGAGGCGCAGCGCTCGCGCCTGCTGGAGATGTCGACGCCGCTCATCCCCATCACCGATCGGATCATGGTCATGCCGCTCATCGGCACCGTGGACGCCGAGCGCGCCGAGCAGGTGCTCGAGGCCGCGCTCGAGGGCGCCCAGCGGCACCGGGCCAGGGTCGTCATCCTGGACATCACCGGGATGAAGCACGTCGACATGCAGGTCGTGAGCTCCCTCCTGAGCACCGCCGCGGCCTTGCTCCTGCTCGGCGCGCAAGCCGTGCTCACCGGCATCCGCCCCGAGGTCGCGCGGGCCATGGTGAACCTCGGCGTCGACCTGTCCACCATCGTGACCAAAGGCACGCTGCAGAGCGGCATCGCCTATGCAATCGAGAGATGCGGGGACTCCAGCGCACTTTCGGGCCAGACCAGAGGGCGAGATCGCTGACAAAACAGTCAATAAACTGACGTTTTGAACGCAAGCTCGCGCGCGGTTTGTAGGCTGAGCCAGCCTGAATACTCGTTGTGCCGAAATTTTCTTGATACCAAGAGCGAACTCCTGAATCGTGGGACTCTGGCGATTTTTGTCACCAAGACCTACTTCACGGTGTTGCAGTCAAGGAGTGCCTGAAGCCACCGAGTAGTGCCAGCAAAGGAGCTTCCATGGACTCAGGTCGTGTACGTCGCTCTCTTCGCCGAGCGGCCGTCGCCGCGTCGCTGCTCTCGCTCATCGTCCTCACCACCGCCGCCCCGGCGCAGGCGGCGCCCGCATTCACCGTCTTCGAGAGCGGGCAAGTGCGCCCGCTCTCGCTCTCACCGGACGGGAAACACCTCTTCGCCGTCAACACACCCGATAACCGCCTGGAGATCTTCTGCGTGAAGCAGGGCGGCCTCGAGCTCGAGGGCTCGGTGGCGGTCGGCCTCGAGCCGGTCGCCGTCGCCGCCCGGAGCGACGACGAGGTCTGGGTCGTCAACCACCTCTCCGACAGCGTCAGCGTCGTCGACGTCAAGGATCCCAGCGGCGCTCGCGTCGTCCGCACGCTGCTCGTCGGGGACGAGCCGCGCGACATCGTCTTCGGCGGCCCGGGGCGGGCGCGCGCGTTCATCACGGCGGCTCACCGCGGGCAGCACCTGCCCTTCGATCCCCAGCTCACCACTCCAGGCGTCGGCCGCGCCGACGTCTGGGTCTTCAACGCCAACAGCCTCGGGGGCTCGCTCGGCGGCAGCCCGCTCAACATCATCACTCTCTTCACCGACACGCCGCGGGCGCTCGCCGTGAGCCCCAACGGCGCCACGGTCTACGCGGCCGGCTTCCACACTGGCAACAAGACCACGAGCATCCACCGCCTGCTCGTCGAGGCGGGCGGCGGGCCCCCCGCCCCCGTCACCACCTCTCACCCTGACGACGGTCCCGGGCCCCCGATCGCGCTGGTCGTCAAGTGGAACGGCGCGCACTGGGTCGACGAGTCGAACCATGTCTGGGACGAGGCCGTCCGGCTCTCTCTCCCGGATAAAGACGTCTTCGCCATCAACGCCATGGCCAACCCCCCGGCCGTGGTGCCGGGCGCCTCGGGCTCGTTCTCCGGCGTCGGGACGATCCTTTACAACATGGCCGTCAACCCGGTCAGCGGGAAGGTCTATGTCTCCAACACCGAGGCGTTCAACCTGGATCGCTTCGAGGGCCCGGGGATCTTCGCCGGCAGCAGCGTGCGAGGCCACCTGCACGAGAGCAGGATCACCGTCTTGAACGGCGCCACCGTGGCTCCTCGGCACCTCAACAAGCACATCAATTACGGCACCTGCTGCGCGCCGGTGCCCAACGTGGAGAACTCCAAGAGCCTGGCCACGCCGACGGGGATGGCCGTCAGCGGCAATGGACAGACGCTCTATGTGGCCGCCCTCGGATCGAGCAAGATCGGTGTCTTCAAGACCGCCGAGCTCGAGAGTGACACCTTCGTGCCGAGCACGGCGAACCAGATCACGGTGAGCGGCGGCGGCCCCACGGGCCTCTCGCTCGACGAGGCCCACCACCAGCTCTACGCGTTGACGCGCTTCGACAACGCGATCTCGGTGATCAACACCGTCACGCGCGCCGAGACAGCGCACCTCGCGATGCACAACCCCGAGCCGCCGAGCGTCACCATCGGCCGCCGCTACCTGTACGACGCGAAATCGAGCTCGTCCCACGGGGACTCCTCGTGCGCGAGCTGCCATGTCTTCGGCGACGACGACGACCTCGCGTGGGACCTCGGCAACCCGGACGCCAGCGTACAGCCCAACCCGGGCCCCTTCGCCGCGGCCTTTTCGACGGCCGACGAGCTCACCAACTTCCACCCGCTCAAGGGCGCGATGACGACTCAAAGCCTGCGCGGGATGGCGAACCACGGGCCGATGCACTGGCGCGGCGATCGCACCGGCGGCAACGACGTGCCGAGCAGCGCGCAGCCAGACACCGGCAGCTTCGACGAGCGCGCGGCCTTCAGGAAGTTCGGGCCGGCCTTCGCCGACCTGCTCGGGCGGAGCGAGGGCCTCTTGCCGCCGGCGATGGACGCGTTCAGCGACTTCATGCTTCAGGTCATGTATCCGCCGAATCCCATCCGCGCGCTCGACAACTCGCTCACTCCGGACCAGCAAGCGGGGCGCGATCACTTCTTCGACCCCACCGCGGCCTCGCCCGCCGGCTGCGTCGGTTGTCACACGACCGACCCCACGGGGAACGCCGAGTTCGGCGTCCCGTTCCCCGGCTTCTTCGGCTCCGACGGTCGCTATGTCGTCGCCGAGGTCGCCCAGCCGATGAAGACTCCCCACTTCCGCAACCTCTACCAGAAGGTCGGTATGTTCGGGATGGCGTCGGTGGCCACCATCGCGCCTGAAGACAATGGCTTCAAGGGCGATCAGATCCGCGGCTTCGGCTTCACGAACGACGGGAGCCACGACACGATCTTCCGCTTCATCAGGACCTTCGGCTTCGACGAGGGCCCGTTCGCCGCGACCGGCTTCGACGACAGCCCCGGCGGCAACGGGGACGCCGTGCGCCGGCAGGTGGAGCAGTACCTGCTCGCCTTCGACTCCAACCTGGCGCCGATCGTCGGCCAGCAGACGACGCTGACGGCGCTCAACGGCCTTGTCGTCGGGCCGCGGATTGACCTCCTCCGCGCGCGCGCCGAGGCGGGAGAGTGCGAGCTCATCGCCAAATCGCACGACGGCGACGACGAGATCGGCTTCTTCTACACGGGCGGCGGGAAGTTCACCCGGGATCGAGCCGGCCAGCCCAAGATCACCGACATCGCGCTCCGGCTCATGGCCCTGCTACCGAAGCGCGAAGTGACGTACACCTGCGTGCCGCCGGGCTCGGGGCGTCGCCTCGGGATTGACCGCGACAGCGACGGAACCCTCGACGGCGACGAGAACGTCTGCGGCTGGTAGGAAGGGCCAGAGAGCTTGTTCAGCAGGCGCGCGGCAGCCTGCTGAACAAGCCAGCCCTCACTTCGGGCCGCTGCCGCCGCACACGCTGGGCGTGCCGCCGCCGCCGCAGGTCTGCGGGATCGAGCAGGTGCCGCACTGGAGGACGTTGCCGCAGCCGTCGCCGACAGGGCCGCAGTTGGCGCCGAGCTGAGCGCACGTGTTCGGCATGCAGCTCTGGGTGCCGCACTGGCCCGGCAGACCGCCGCCGCCGCAGGTCTCCGGCGCGGTGCAGGCGCCGCACTGGAGGACGTCGCCGCAGCCGTCGCCGGCCGGGCCGCACTCGATGCCTTGCTGCGCGCAGGTCTTGGGCACGCACATGAGGTTGCCGCAGACGCCCGGCATGCCGCCGCCGCCGCAGGTCTGGCCCATGGGGCACGCGCCGCACTGGATGAGGCCGCCGCAGCCGTCGCCGGCGGGGCCGCAGTGGATGTCCTGAGCCTGGCAGGTCAGCGCCGCGCAGGTCGGCGTGCCGCACTGGCTGGGCTGGCCGCCGCCGCCGCAGGTCGCGGGGGAGATGCAGGACCCGCACTGGATCACACCGCCGCAGCCGTCGCCGGCGGGGCCGCAGCCGATGCCTTGCTGCGCGCAGGTCTTGGGCGTGCAGGTCGGGATGTCGGGCGTCACGCAGGAGCCGAGATCGAAGATCATGAACTCGAGCAGCTTCTCCTGCGGCGTCATCGCGCCGGCGACGCACTCGCCGGGGAAGATCTTCCCGACGGTGGGCGCGAAGCTGGTGTTCTCCACGTGGAAGTCGTCGAAGAGCACGCGCCCGCACTGCTGCGCGGCCGGCACGCCGACGGGCGTGTTGAAGGTGTAATGGACGCTGGCGTTCGGGTTGTTGATGCTCATCCACGACTGCGAGGGCGCGATCACCGAGTTGTAGTCGTGGCGAATGACCTGCAGGGGGATCTGCCCGAGCGTGGTGGACGCGCCCACGCTCACGAGCCACTGCGCCAGCGCCTGCCCCTTGGGGAAGGCGGTGTTGACGAAGCCCGTCTGATCCACCGGCGTCGGCTGCACCACCTGCCACTGCGTGGTCAGGCTGAAGGGCGCCGTCTGGAAGAGCCAGATGTAGCTGAAGTGCGTGGCGAAGACGCGGCCGCCCGCGTTCGCGTAGTTCACCAGGTTCTGGTGCGCAGCGGCGCTGCGCAGGGTGGGATCGGCCTCGTCCGCCTGGCAGGGGAACAGCACCATGTCGTACTTGTTGAGCGCGGCCTGGCTGCTCCAGAGCTGATCCTCCAGGGGTGATCCGGTCGCCTTCGCGCCGCCCGACGCCCACACGTTGGTCGTGTGGTACTTGCTGTTGTGATCGGTGAGGCCCATGTAGAGGTGGATGCGCCCCGTGCCGGCCGGCGCGGTGAACTCGGCGTCGTCGACGCCGATCTTGCGCATCACGCACTCGAGCGCGTCGACCGCGCCGGTGGAGAAGGCCATGAGCGGGATGTCGCCCTCGGCCTTGTTCTTGGGCAGGCGCGTGAGCGAGGCGGCGACGGCCGTGTTGGTGCACGAGGCGACGCTCGGGATCGTCACCTGCCGGCGCCAGCGGCCGAGCTGGATGACGAGCGGGATGTTGCTGCCGACCGGCACGTTCTTGAGGGTGAACTTGCCATCGATACCCGTGACCGCGGTCACCAGCGGAGAGCCGGAGGCGGGCGCGCCGCACTGATCGCAGGAGACGCCCTGCGTGAACGGCAGCACGGGCGCGTTGGGCACGTAGACGAGCGCGTTGAGCAGCGGATCGACGCCGTTGGGCGCGTACACGGTGCCGGTGACCGTGGTGGTCACGCTGGGGTTGGCGCACGTGACCTGCTTCAAGCAGAGGCCGGTGCAGCTCGCGGGGACGCCGCACTGGCTCGCGGCCTGGCCACCGCACGTCTGCGGGAGGCTGCACCCGCCGCACTGGAGGAGGCCGCCGCAGCCGTCGCCGACCGGGCCGCAGGCGTTGAGCTGGGCGCAGGTCTTGGGCGCGCAGGGCGGCGCGCCGCAGACGTTGGGGATGCCGCCGCCGCCGCAGGTCTCGTTGCCGGAGCAGGTCCCGCACTGGAGGAGGTTGCCGCAGCCGTCGCCGATGGGGCCGCAGTCGACCGCCTGCTGCGCGCAGCTCTTGGGCGTGCAGCTGCTGCCCGTTCCGCACACGCTGGGCGTGCCGCCGCCGCCGCAGGTCTCGCCGTTGATGCAGGTGCCGCACTCGAGGACGTTGCCGCAGCCGTCGCCGACGGGGCCGCAGTTGGCGGCGAGATCGGCGCACGTCTTCGGCGTGCAGGAGAAATGGCCGCAGACGCCCAGCTTGCCGTCGCCGCCGCAGGTGTCGGGCAAGGTGCAGTCACCGCACTCGAGGATGCCGCCGCAGCCGTCACCGATGGGGCCGCACTGGACGCCGGCCTTCTCGCAGCTCGTCGCGCCGGCGCAGTTCGGGCCGTCGTTGCCGCCGTCGAGGTTGATGATATCCGCGCCGGTGGATCCACCCGCGCCGCCGCCGCCTTGCGAGCCGGAGCCGGAGCTGGTGCCGTTGCCTCCGAAGCTGTGAGTGCTGGAGGTGTCGGAGGGGCCGGAGCTGCACGAGGCCGCGAGGGCCGCGGCGGCCACGCCGGCGGCGAGGCAGGCAAGGATGTTGCGCATGGTTGGATCCCACTGTCTCGCGACCCCGAGGAGAGAGCCAGCGCGAAGACGCACGCGACCGGCGATTTTGCAGCGCGTCGTGCGCTGCCACGGCGTCCTCGCCGCGCGCTCGTCGTGGCGCGCGCTCGTGACACCAACTCACGGGCTCTTCGGAGTGACCGGCGCCACAGCCGGCTTGGCGGGAGCACCGGGGGTGGGAGCGGCGGCGGGATCCGGCGGGGAAAACTGGAGAGGGTAAACGACGTTGACGATCCCTCCCGCGGGCGGCGGCGGGAACGAGAGGGTGGCAAAGGAGGTCACCACGCAGGCCGCCACGCTCGCGTCGGGCAGCGTCGTGTCCTTGCCCAGCGAGACGCCGGAGACTGCGCCGGTCTTGTCGATGACGAAGCGAACGACGACCTTGCCTGCGAGCTTGGGGTTGGTGCTCAACCCTCTTTCGTAGCAGAGCCGGAGGCGGTTGAAATTCTGCCGGACGATGCGCTGGATGATCTCCGGAGGGAAGCCAGCCGTGGCCGTGGGCTTGTCGAGCTGGATCCGAGGCACACTGCCTGGCGAAGCGCTCTTGATCTGTCCCCGGCCCATACCGGTGCCGGTGCCGGTGCCGTGACCGAGGCCGATGGTGCCAATACCGATCGTGCCGACGCCGGTCCCGCCGCCTCCGCTCATCCCGGAGAGGCCGAGGCCGCCCGCGCCAAACGAGGTATCGGTCAAGGCGCCCCACACGTTTTCCTGAGCCGACGTGGGAGGAATGAGGCTGTCGTCGCGCCCGGGAGCGTCGGGATCACTCCCTGCACCGCTGTTGAGCACACCGAGGATGCCGAGCCCTTCGGCCTCTTTTGCCAGCGTGGCAGCGTCGGTCTCTTTGGGCTTCTCCGGCGCCCTGGGCGCGGGGGGATCCGCGGGCCGGAGGTCCACCACGGTGACCTCGGCGG
>FSTQ01000047.1_pt1 | contig 13901 bp, 10 predicted proteins | sample 1637281 | NCBI WGS metagenome assembly FSTQ01 (sample SAMEA3914818, study PRJEB12502) | metagenome | biome: forest; material: soil | place: Canada | collected 2010-06-26 | depth 0.1 m
CCCGCGCGAAAATGATGGTCGATGTCGGAGGGCACGCTCCGGCCGGCGGCCCTGCGCAGAGGTCCCCATGATCATGTTCGATCCGCATATTCACATGACGTCCCGGACCACGGACGACTACGAGGCGATGGCCGCGGCCGGGGTCCGGGTCGTCCTGGAGCCAGCTTTCTGGCTCGGGCAGCCACGCACCCACGTGGGCTCGTTCGACGACTATTTCTCGGCGCTGGTGGGGTGGGAGCGGTTCCGAGCCAGCCAGTTCGGTATTCATCACGTATGCACCATGGGGCTGAACCCCAAGGAGGCCAACGATCCGCGCGTGGCCGCGGGCGTGATGGAGCTCTTGCCGCGCTACCTCGAGAAGGAAGGGGTGGTGGCCGTCGGGGAGATCGGCTTCGACGACATGACCGCCGACGAGGAGAAGTACTTCGCCCAGCAGGTCGAGCTGGCGAAGAAGCACGAGCTGCCCATCTTGATTCACACCCCCCATCGCGACAAGAAGCGCGGCACCGAGCGGAGCATCGCGCTGGTGCGGGAGCAGCGCTTCCCCGAGGAGCGGGTGCTGCTCGATCACAACAACGAGGAGACGCTCCCGCTGGTGCTCGACACGGGGTGCTGGGCCGGCCACTCGATCTACCCTCATACCAAGATGGATGAGGAGCGCATGGTCAAGCTGGTCCAGCGTTATGGCGCCGAGCGCATGCTCATCAACAGCGCGGCTGACTGGGGCGTGAGCGATCCGCTCAAGGTCCCCAAGACGGCCGCGCACATGCGCGAGGCGGGCATCTCGGCCGAGCAGATCGAGACCATCGTCTGGAAGAACCCGATCGCGTTCTTCGGCCAGAGCGGTCGCCTCGATCTCGAGGCTCTCGCCAGGCTGGGCGAGGCCTCGGCGGTCGACCAGCGCGAGCTCTTCGAAGGCAACTCGGTGCTGCGCGGGCAACCTCCCGTCGTGCGTGAGTAGGGGCGACGCGCATGCACCGCACCGTGGTCCTCGACGTGGTTGGCCTCTCGAGCGATCTGCTCGGGAGCTCCACGCCAAACCTGTCACGCCTCGCGGCGCGGGGCGGGGCACGCCCGCTCGAGACGATCCTCCCGGCGGTCACGTGCTCGGTCCAATCCACGTTCCTGACCGGCGCGCCGCCGCGGGATCACGGCGCTGTCGGCAACGGCTGGTATTTCCGCGACACCGCGGAGGTCGCGCTCTGGAAGCAGTCGAATCACCTCATCTCGGGCGACAAGCTCTGGGACGCGGCGCGGCGCCGCGATCCGGCCTTCACCTGTGCGATGCTGTTCTGGTGGTACAACATGTACAGCGCCGCGGACTGGTCGGTCACGCCGCGCCCCATCTACCTCGCTGACGGGCTCAAGCTCCCTGAGTTCTACACCGAGCCTCCCGAGCTCCACCGCGAGCTGAGCGAGCGGCTCGGTCCGTTTCCGCTCTTCGATTTCTGGGGTCCCAGGGCCGGAATCGCCTGCACGAAGTGGATCACGCGGTGCGCACGGCAGATCTACGACGCCCGGCGTCCGACGCTCTCCCTCGTTTATCTGCCTCACCTCGACTACGATCTGCAGCGCTTCGGGCCGGACGATCCCCGTATCGCTCGCGCCCTCCGCGAGGTCGATGAAGCGGCGGGCGAGCTCATCGACCACGTCGAGCGCGACGGCGCGCGGGTCATCGTCCTGTCGGAGTACGGCATCACCCGGGTCACCGGCGCGGTGCACATCAATCGTGCGCTCCGCCGCGCCGGGCTCCTACGCGTGCGCGAGGAGCTCGGCCTGGAGAAGCTCGACGCGGGCGCGTCGGACGCCTTCGCTGTGGCCGATCATCAGGTCGCTCACGTCTACGTTCGCTCGCCCGCGCGCGTCGCGGAGGTGAAGGCGCTCGTCGAAGGGCTGGAGGGCGTCGAGTCCGTGCTCGACGAGGAGGGCAAACGCGCGGCCGGGCTCGATCACCCGCGCTCCGGCGAGCTCGTGGCGATCACGCGCAAGGACCGCTGGTTCAGCTACTATTACTGGCTCGACGACGCGCGAGCGCCGGAGTTCGCGCGCACGGTCGATATCCACCGCAAGCCCGGCTACGATCCGGTGGAGCTCTTCGCCGATCCGGCGATCCGCGCCTTGCCCGTGAAGATCGGCTGGACGCTGCTCAAGAAGGCGCTCGGCTTTCGCTATCTGATGGATGTCATTCCGCTCGATACGGGGCTCGTCAAGGGCTCCCACGGCCGGCTCAACGACGCCCCGGGAGAGGGGCCGATGATCGCCTCGAGCGAGCCCCGTTTGCTGCCCGAGGGCGGAGGAGGCCTCCGCGCTGACCGCGTGAAGGACCTCATCCTGAGCCATGTCTTCGACGAGGTGAGCTGAGAGCTTGTTTGACAGGCGCCAGGCTCGGAACTCTCACAACCCCTCTCCCGGGCGGAAGAGGGGCTCGGAACCGCGAGGATCTTCCCCCTCTTGAGGGCTGCATCGTAGCAGCCTGTTGAACAAGCCTTTATTGTCCTTGCGAGAGCGGGGGAGTCGAGGGGGTCACCCCGGCGGCTGCGCCGGGAACCACAGCATCACCGCGGTGCCTTGGCCGATCTGGCTCCGGAGCGTCGCCTCGCCGCCGTGCGCCGTGAGGACGCGTCGCACGAAGGGGAGCCCGAGGCCGGTGCCGCTGGCCTTGGTCGTGTAGAAGTCGTCGAAGGCGCGCTCGCGCGTCCGGGCGTCCATCCCGCGGCCGGAGTCCTCGATCGTGAGGAGCACGCCGCTCGTCGCGCCTCGCGCTCGGCGCTCGGCGCGGACGGTGAGATCGCCGCCGTCGGGCATCGCCTCGAAGGCGTTCTGGACGAGGTTCGTCAGGACGCGGACGAAGAGATCGCGATCCAGGCGGCACGCGGGGAGATCGGCGTCGAGGGCGCGCACGATACGGACGCTCGCCGAGGTCGCGAAGGCCTGGAGATCGAGCACGCTGCTCACGAGCGGGGTGACGTCGACGAGGCCGAGCACGGGCTCGACGCGGCTCCACCGCTGGTAGTGATCGACGACGCTCTCGAGCCGCTCGATCTGCGCCGCGATCAGGTCGACGAACTCGGCGCTGTCGTCGAGGCTCCGGCCCTGGCGCTTCTCTTCCTGGAGGAGCTGCGCGGCGCCTTTCAGGGCCGCGAGCGGGTTCTTCAGATCGTGCGCGAGCTGCGCCGAGAAGCTCCCCAGGGTCGTGAGCTCGCGGAGGCGCGAGCGCTCGAGGCCGGCGCTGATCACGAGCTTGCGGGCGACGGCGAGCAGGGCGAAGGTGAGCGCCGTCGTCGCCACCACGAGGACGGCGGTGTTGGTGCCGAAGAGCCGGAAGACGCCGAGGTAGCCGACCATGGCCAGCGCGGTGAGCGCGGAGGCCGCGACCACCTCGCCGCGCGAGACGACGGGGCCGAAGAGCCGGAGGCGCATCGTGACCACGGCCATCAGGAGCGCGCAGAGGATCGTGCCGAGCGGGGCGAGGCGCGGGAACGATGGGAGGACCGAGGCGAGGAGATCGGTCGCGCCGAAGACGGCGCCGAGGGGGAGCGCGAGGAAGAGCAGCAGCGTCCGCGCGCGCTCCTCGGGCCCCGGCGCGCCGCGGTGATGCGCGACGAGGAGCGCCACGGCGATCGCGATCGCCGCGACGATGCCCGCGAGGAACGCGCCGGACCAGAGCCTGGCGATCGCGCGCTCGGCGCCGCTGTCGACGAGGGCGAAGGCCGCGAGGAGCCCGAAGTACGCGTACGAAGCGCGGAGGAGCGCGCGGAGGTCGCGGCGCCGCCCGGTGAAGCTGAGGACGAAGTGCAGCCCGAGGGCGGGCGTGAGCGGAGAGAAGGTGACGTCGAGCCAGTGCCAGCGCGGCTCGCGCGTGAGGTCGTACGCGCGCGACGCGAGGTTCCAGACGGCGAGGTCCGCGCAGAAGAGCGCGAGCGGGAGCGCGAGCGGATCCTTCGGCGCGCGGAGGGCCGCGAGCACCGCCAGGATCAGGAGGCCGGCGCACGCCAGCGCTGGCAAGAGCGAGCTCAGACCCACTAGCTGCCCGCGAGCCCGTGCTCGTCGATCTTGTTATAGAGCGTCCTCCGGCTCACGCCGAGGAGCCTCGCGGCCACGGTGCGGTTCTGGCCGGCCTGGCGGAGCACGGCGACGAGCGTCTCGCGCTCGGTCTCGCGCCTCCGCTCGGCGAGGAGCTTGCGGCCGGGATCGCCGGGGCTGAGCGAAGGCTCGCTCGCGCGGGGAGGCGCGGGGGCGGTGCTCGTGGGCGCGCCGGGCAGGGCCCGGGAGAGCTCGCGCTCCACGTCGCGGCGATCGATGCGCTCGCTGCTCGACATCACGATGAGGCGCTCGATCAAGTTCTGGAGCTCGCGCACGTTGCCGGGCCAGGCCTGCGCGCGGAGCGCCTCGAGCGCCGCCGCGTCGAGGGTCGCGCCGGGGCGGCCGTTGCGCGCGCCGAGCGTGGCGCAGAGCGCGGCGCAGAGCGGATCGAAATCCTCGGGGCGCTCGCGCAGGGGAGGGAGGTGGATGGGGATGACGTTGAGCCGGTAGAACAGGTCCTCGCGGAACGCGCCCTCCTTCACCATCGCCTCGAGATCGCGGTGGGTCGCGGCGATGAAGCGGACGTCGGCCGCGAGCGTCTCGAGCCCGCCGACGCGCTCGAACTCGCGCTCCTGCACCAGCCGGAGGAGCTTGACCTGGATCGATCGCGAGATGTCGCCGATCTCGTCGAGGAAGAGCGTGCCGCCCTGCGCGAGCTCGACGCGGCCCGGCTTGCGCGCGACAGCGCCGGTGAACGCCCCTTTCTCGTGCCCGAAGAGCTCGGCCTCGAAGAGGCTGTCGGGCAGGGCCGCGCACTGGAGCGTCACGAAGGCCCCGCCGCTGCGCGGGCTCTTGTCGTGAATCGCGCGCGCGGCGACGCTCTTGCCCGTGCCGCTCTCGCCGCGGAGGAGCACGGTCGCCATCCCTTGCGCCGCCCGCGCCATGCGCTCCTCGCAGTCGCGCATGCTCGCTGACGCGCCCGCCTCGCTGCGCGCTTCGCCCGCCCTCGCGGGCCGCCGCTCCTCGCGCCGCGCCGCTGTCACCGCCTTGCGCACCACGAAGAGGAGCTCCTCGCGATCGAAGGGCTTGAGGAGGAAGTCCGCCGCGCCGCGCTTCATCGCCTCGACCGCGATCGGGATCGAGCCGTGGGCGGTCATCATCACGACGGGGACGTCGGGGTGCTCGGCGGTGATCTTCGCCAGGAGCTCCATCCCGTCGATCTCGGGCATGCGGAGATCGGTCACGACCACATCGATCAGCTGCTGCTCGAGGGCGGCCAGCGCCTCGGCGCCGCTCTGCACCGCCGTGCCCGCGAAGCCCGCCTGGCGAAGCAGGGCGACGGCGACCTTCCTGACGGCGGGATCGTCGTCGACGACGAGAATCGAAGCGGCGAGGGGAGCGGTCACGCCGGCAAGATAGATCAGGCGGGGCGGCGCGGCCTCTCCCGCGCCGCGGAGGTGTGCAGCCGGCTGCACGCGATCGTGTGCAGCCGTGTGCAGCCGCGTGCACGCTCGTGGCGGAGAGAGCTCAGATCTTCGGGGATTTCCCGCGCCGGCACGACCGCTGCAAACGGTCTCCGCATGACGATAGCTTCTCCCTTCTCGAGGTTCGCGCTCTTCTCTTGCCTCGCGCTCTCCGGCTGCACCGGCGCCGACCAGGACCAGCTCACGCTCGCGACGAGCGCATCCGACGCGGTGGTGATGAGCACCGCCGTCGGGACGTGGGTCGGCACGACGCCCGATGGTCCTGTGACGCTGACGATCTGCGAGGATCCGGCGAGGCTCGTCGACGTCCCCCCGCTGCCTGACGCCTTGAGGTGCCCGGAGATCGCCCACGAGGTCCGCGGCGTCGGGCGGAGCCCGGCCGAGATGGTGGATCTCGCGCCGCAGGAGGAGACGAGCGACGACTTCTTCCAGGGCGAGACCACACGCACCTGCGATCGCGTGATGGCCGCGCCTCTCGCCATGCGCCTCGACAGCTGGTGCGCGCCGGCGGTTGTCCATGGGGCGCTGGTCCTCGCCGATCGCCCGATGTCCGATCCCTACGTGGGCCCGTGGCAGCTCGCGTTCGAGGCGCCGAAAGCCGTGGGATCGACGGTCCTCCTCGGCACGCTCTCGGCGGCGGGCGAGATGCGCGCCGAGTACGAGACAGGCCTCTACTGCTCGGCGCCGGCGTGCCCGCCGGACGATCCGAACGCCGAGCACTGCGTCCCGCGGGACGGCGCGCTGCCGCGGTCGCCGTCGGTCGTGATCGAGCTCCACCGCAGCGGACCGGCGAAGTGCCCGATCGGAGAGTGACGGCACCTCCCGCGCCCGCGACCGACACTGGTCCCGTCCGGACCACGAGGAGATCGTGCGCCTCAGCCCGAAGTGAACAGAGGCTTTGCGAGGTGACGTCCGCGACGAGCTGTACCCGGGTGCTCGCGCCGTGGCTCAGGGGATGATCTTGAGCCAAAGCCAGCTCAGCCGCTGCGGCGGAGCACGCGGCCGAGCGCCAGGACGAGGAGCGCGTCGGTGTGGGTCTCGTACTGGTCCTCTTGCGGGCGGACCTCGACGATGGCTCTGATCCTGAAGCGACGGAAGAGCGGCAGTCGCGTGGCGAGCGCGCCGGGCAGGTAGGTGGGGATGGGGGCCGCCCCGCCGGCCAGGTTGAGGACGGCGCGCAGCCGCGGCTCGCCGAAGAGCGTCTTCTTCGGGTAGCGGCGGTCCTCGAGCAGCATGCGCTCCACGGTCGTCTCGAGGTAGCGAGGGGCCACCGAGCGCTGGCTCTGGGCGAAGGCCTCTTCGACGCGGCGGGTGAGGCCGGCGGCGATGTCGCCGGCGAGGCGCCCCTCGACCTTGAGGGCCTCGCCGGCGCCGGCGGCGACCTCGCGGAGCTTCTTGTCCAGGCCCAGGAACGGCGCGGTGACGCTGAGGGTGGCGCGCAGCGTCTCCACCTCGTCGAAGTCGAACGCGAGCTCGCCGGCGACGAGGATCAAGGGGGCGGTGAACGTCCCGTCGTCGGCGTAGGCGGCGCTGGTGATGTGGCCGATCCCCGCGAGATCGTCGATGGGCCGGACGCGGGTGACGACGGCGAGGATCTCGCGGCGATCCTTGGCTTGCTGCGGCTCGCGCGCGCTGGCCGGCTCCTTGACCCAGCGCGGGCTCGGGCGATCGGCGCGCCCCTCGCCCAGGACCTTGTCGGCGAGGATCCGGGGGAGCGCCGCGGGGTCGAACCAGAGCAGATCCACGTGCTCGCGCGCCGGCTCGCGCGCCGTCGCCGCGGGCTGGGCGCCGGCCGAGCGATCCGCGGGCGGCGCGGCCTCCCAGGCGCCGGCTGCGGCGGCGTCCGACGCTGCTGCCGCGCCGCGCTCGGTCGCCTGGCGCAGGTCGGCGGCCGCGGCCGCTCGCGCCGGGGGCGACGGCTCGGGTGGACGGGACCGGCTCGAGAGGCCGGGGGAGCTCGGGAGCTCGGTGTAAGCGGCACGAAGCGCCGGCGCGATCGGCGCCGCCGCGGCGGCCGCGGGAGCCCACGGGTTCGAGGGGAGGGGCGCGGGTGTCGCGCCGGCCGCGAGCGACGCTCCTGCGGCCCAGGCGCTCGGCTCCGGGCGGAGGGGCGGAGGGGCCGGCGCCCACTGCCACGCCGGCGGCGGCGTCTCCTTGGCAGAGGCCGTCGCGCTGCGCGACGGTGCTGCCACCACCGGCGCGGGCGGTCGCGCGCGCTCGGCCTCGGCGCGGGCCATCGCCGCGTCGATCACCTGCATGGGGACCGAGACCTCCATCGTCCCCGTGCCGTCGGCGTCGAGCTTCACATCCCTCGTGATCGGCCGGGCCTCGGGCTTGAGGAGGGCCCCGGCAGGGGAGCCGGCGATGGCCGGGGTTTTTGCAGGGGAGCCCGCGCTGGCAGGGCTCTTGGCAGGGGAGCCCGTGATGCCAGAGATCGTGGGCGACTCTTCCTCGTCCGAGGCGAGCCAGGTCGGCCAGCTCGGTGCGTCCGTGCTCACGTTGCGCATCGGCCCGGCGAGCGTGGCCACGGGGCTCGCTTTCGGGCCGCTCGACGCTGCCGCCAGCTTCTCGACGGTCGACCAGGCGAGCTGGCGGCCGATCATCTCCATCGCGACGACGACGCGCCCCTCCATCGCCGGGTGATCGAGGGTGATCTGGCCCCGCCAGGTGAGCGTGCACATGGCGCGATCGGTGTCGATCCACAGCGTGTCGCAGGTCATGGCGAGCTCGGCGACGGCGCCGCGGGGGCCCTCGACGAAGGCGCGCGGCTCGTAGCCGGGCAAGCGGGTGACGAGGCGCGGGTGATCGGGGTGGAGGTTCTCGAGCACGATGCGCTCGTTGGACCAGAGCTCGTCGAGGTGCTGATCCTTGGGGGCCGAGAGGAAGTAGAGGGGATCGATCTCGTCGGGCAGCGCCGCGGTCTGGAGCGCGCTCACCGACCACGAGCCCGCGTAGCGGCCGAGCCGGCTCTGCCGCGCCGGCCAGGCCTCGGCGATGGGGCCGAAGCCCACGAGCTCGATGAAATCGTCGGGGCGCGTCACGTTGAGCCCCGGGGGCTCCAGGTTGGGGAGCGTCACCACGCCGAGCGCGTCGGGCTTGCGCGTGACGCCGACCGGGTTGTTGGTCTCCGGTCCGCCCGCGGCGCGCTCGTAGCGGACCGGCATCCGCTTGAAGCGCGCGCCGTGGCGGAGCACGCCGTCCTGAGAGAACGAGCGCTCGGCGTGGACCACGATGGACTTGTCGACGCTGCCCACGGCGAGGCGGGCCACCAGCCGCGCCACCGGCTCCCCGCGCGGCGCGAACGCTTGGCCCACCAGCGTGACCTCGGGGCGCGGCTTGAACGGGGAGAAATCGCTGGGCAGGTGGAGGCTGCGCTCGGGGTCGTCGTTCCAGTGGCTCTCGTACTCGGTGGGGTCCTCCTGCTCCTCGGCCATCTGGCAGGTGTCGGGGGCGAGGTCGTAGGTCGCCTTGGCGATCACCGTCAGCACGGGGACGCCGCGGCTGGTCTGCCAACCCAGCGACGCCACCCGCAGCGGGCACACGGAGACGACGTTCATCGAGCCCACGCGCGATCCTCCGCGGTGAGCTCCGAGCGCGGGCCGAGCTTGCTCTTCATGGCCTCACTACTTGGTGGGGAGCGTGGCGCCGACGGCGTCCTTGCTGTCGCTGAGGGCCTTGACCCAGCTCACGGCGTCCGTGGGGGACTCCGTCGGGACGCCGAGGAGCTTGGCCGCCTGGTCCTGGTCAGCGGCCTCCAGGCCGACCTGCGTGACGCCGACCGCGAGCCTCCACCCGAGCTCCTTGGGAAGGGACAGGATATCGATCCCGATACCCAACCACTTGAGAGGATCCTTCTCGTCGATCTGGACGCCCTGCTTCGAAGGGACGCCGCCGATGATGAGCGACTCGAGCCCCTGCGAGATCAGCCCGTTGCACTCGAGGCGATCTCCGCGGCGGCTCATGGGCACGCGCTCGGGGCCGAGCATCACGGTCCTGCTGCCCTCGGCGGGCTTCTCGTTGTCGCAGCTCGCGCGGGTGTCGTCGTGCACGCGCGCGGCCTGCCTGACGTTTGGTCCGAGGCGGACGCTGTCCAGCCCGGAGACGAGCTCTCCCGCTCGGCCCGGCGCGCTGAAGCTGTCGACGAGGCCGCCGATGATCTTGCCGGCGCCGGCGTAGTCGCCCACGGTCGAGGCGGCCTCGAGGACGACGGTCATCGTCACGACCTCGGGCGCGGCGACGATGACGATCGCCACGCCGATGAGGATCCCGCCCGCGGCGAGGGCCAGCGTGCCCGTCGACGAGCTGTGCGTGACCTCGCGGTCGACGTGCGCCGCGTACTGGATGTAGAACTCTTCGGCCATGAGCGGTGCTCCTCGGGCTCAGTCTCCGCGGGCTTGAAAGTCAGCGAGGACCTGATCGAGCAAGCGATCGATAGCGTCGCGGCTGCGGGCCTTGCCCGAGCCGGTCAGCACCACGACGCGCGCCTCGATCAGCACGAACGCCTGGTGGTGATAGAGGACGTGCTGCTCGTGCTTCCAGCGGAAGGCTTTGCGCTGCATCTCGAAGGGCGCGTCCGCCGCGGCGGTCTCCTCGCGCTCCAGGCAGAAGCCCGCGAACTGCACGGGGTAGTCCTTGGTCTGCGCTTCGACGAAGGCGGAGAGGGCGAACCCCGACGCCCCGGTCGGGGCGAAGCTGGGGAGCGGCTGACGCTGGATCACGAGGCCGATCTTGTCGCCGTCCTCGGTGTCCCACTCCAGCGCGTTCACCGTCCGGTCCCGGAAGCCGGCGGGCACGGGGATCGTGCAGTCATCCATGCAGTACATGCGCGCGCTCATGAGGCCCCTTTACCGAGATCGATCCGCGCCGCCGGCTCGACGCTCGCCACCACGGCGGGATCGCGCGACGCCACGATCCACTGCGCTTCCGACGTGTGATTGCGGAGCACGCCCAGCCAGCGCGCGGCCTCGCCCGGCGCCAGCCCCAGCTCGGGCGTGTCGAGCAGGATGACCGACCGCTGCACGCTCAGGAGCGCCGGCAACGCGGCGAGCACGAAGGCGTTGCGCTCGCTGAAGCTGAGGCGCTTCAGCGGGACGTGCGGGCCCGAGGCCAGCGCGAACTCCAGCTCTCCCGTCGCCTCTACCCAGACGAGCTGCGCGGTCGGGCAGAGCTCGCGGAAGAGGGCCTGGACCGCCGCGAAGCGGGCGCGCTCGCCGTAGCCCGAGGCGTGCTTGGCGAGCGCGTGGGGGATGCCGGCGAACTTCCCGGGCTCGGTCGAGAGGCGCGAGAAGCGCTGGTCGACCTCGAAATCGCCCAGCGCCAGGGACGCGCCCTCGCCGAAGCGGCGCGCGGGGATCGCCACGATCTTCCCGGTGCGCGCCGAGTGGTCGTAGCGCGACATCACCCCGAGCAGAGCCGGATCGGCGTCGGCCCGCCCGAGGCCACCTTGCTGGAAGACCACCTCGGCGTTAGCCGTCTCCTCGACCAAGCCCCCGAAGGAGCGCTCCTCAGCGTCGAGCCAGAACGACGTCCGGATCATGGCCGTCGAGGCGCCGGCCCGGAGCACGTCGGCCGCGCTCGGGACGATCCCGCCCACCGCGAGCTTGGCGGCGGTGAACGTGATGGCGTCGAGGAAAGTCGTCAGCCCAACACCGGTGGGGCCCGTCACCACGGTCACGTGGCCGGGGCCGCCGCGCTCGGGGGCGAAGCTCCATGCCCCATCGCGGAGCCCCCGTACCCGCGTCGTCGAGAGGCGCAGGATCCTCAAAACATGCTCTTCGAGGGGTCGATCGGCCCCAGGTTCGTATCGGTCTGCTTCGCTGCTTCCTGCTGCTCGATCGGATCCGTCACCCCGTTTTCACTCAGGATGTTATTGGCACCGTTGCCGGGCTCGGCGTTACCAGCGGCCGCGTCCGAGAGGGTCTTGCGGCTTACCACGTTGTTGTCCAGGTGATTGTCCTTCATGTACTGGGTCAGCGCCGCGGTCCCCTTGTTGATCCGGTCGCGGCGCTCGGCGGCGGCGACGGCCGCCTCCACGGATTTACCGCTGTTGATATCGGCCATCACCTCGGGGCCCGGGTTGATGTACGTCTTCTTGGCGTCGATCACGATGGCTGTGGGCGTGATGATGAGTGACGACCCCGCGTTGCCCCCGACCTGGATCGCCAGGAGCTTCGCCGCGAGGAACGCCTGGCTGCCGTTGGGGGTCGACACGATGCACGTGTCGCCGTGGACCATGTGGAGCTGGTTCTTGCCGACGGCGATGCTCCGGTCGTCGCCCACCTCGGTGAGCTGGTAGTGCTGCACGCAGGTGGTGTCGTTCCCGAGCACGGTGAAGCCGCGGTTGCCCCCGACGCTCCCGATGAGATCGCCCTTGACCGTCTCGTACAGGTTCTTCTGCGCCTGAATGTACATCTTCTCGTTGTTGGCGGTGTCGTCGTGCATCACCGCGTTGGCGTTGCGATGGTGATCCATCAAGTCCGGCCCCTGGGACTTGAGCTGCTCAACGGTCTTGTTGAGGTCTTCGATCGACGCCTGCGGCCCTCCCCGAAGGCCGGGCTGAGAGACCGCCTGCGACGAGTCTGCGCTGGTCGGAGCCCCCTCGTCGAGCAAGCCGCCGAGCCCCGTGAGAGCTGCCCCGCCGCCGGCCGGCGACGCGGGGAGAGCCGCCCGGATCCCGCGCCCGTCCATCTCGCTCGGCTCGGGGAAGCCGCCGCCCATGCGCGCCTGGCCGCCGCCCGACTTGGGCCGCGGGTAGCTCTCCGAGCGGTGGCCGCCGACCATCTTGTACTTGGGGAGCGCGTACGGCGGCGGCATCGTCGTCGTGAACACGCGGCCCACCACCACGGGTCGATCGGGATCCGCGCCGAGGAAGTCGACCAGGACCTCTTGCCCGACGCGCGCCAGGCTGATGGCGCCGAACCCCGCGCCCGCCCAGGCCTGGCTCAGCGGCACCCAGCACGAGCTGGTCTCGTCGGAGGCGCCCTCGCGGTCCCAGTGGAAGTGGACGCGCACGCGGCCGAACTCGTCGGTGTGGATCTCCTCGCCCGCGGGCCCGGTGACGGTGGCGCTCTCGACGCCGAGCGTGCGCGGCTTGGGCGTGCGCAGCGGCGGGCGGTAGTCGACGTCGGTGTAGCGAGCCTCGCAGGTGTGCAGCCAGTCGCCGACGACGGAGCCGCTGAAGGAGCTCGTGACGACGAGCAGCGGTGAGGCGATCTCGGCGCGCGGGTGGCCGACGATGGTGAAGACCTTCCCGGGCCGGAGATCGTGGGCGATGGTGCGGAAGGCGCAGGCGCGCGCGTCGCCGCGCTGGGCCTCGAGGCGCTTATTGACCTGCTTCGCCCCCTCGCGCTCGTTGGTGCGCGCCGGGCCGCGGTCGTCGGCGTGGGGCGTGTCGCCGCCGCCCTCGGCCTTCCACAGGAAGCTGCCGTAGTTGTGGTGGTAGCGCTCGAGCTGGCTCTCGACGGCGTTGCCCTGCGCGGCGGACGACGCCAGCGGGTAGTCGAGCGCCTTGCGGTAGTCGACGTCGGACTGGGTGTAGCGCCCGGGCCGCACCTGACGGCGGCTGCGCACCGCGGTCACGTACTCGATGGCCACCCGCTCGTTGGGCTTGTCCACGAAGCTCACCGGGGGGCGCGCGGCGCCCTTGTTGGGGCAGTCGACCAGGACCAGCGAGGTGTCGTTGCCGGCCTGCTCGAAGTAGTAGGTGACGCCGATGTCCTCGAGCAGGCGGTTCACGAAGTCGAAGTCCGTCTCCGCGTACTGCACCCGGAAGCGGCGCTTCGGGTAGGCCCCGGCGTCGAGCTGGAGCGAGGGCTGGATCCCCCAGCCGGCGAGCACCTCGAGCGCGATGTCGAGCTCCGACTTGTCCTGGAAGACCTTGTAGTTGCGGCGCTGAGTGAGCAGCCACATCCGCGGCACGATGTGGATCGTGTAGGTCGACAGCCCCGCCTCCTCGACCTCGACCTGCTCGATGCCGGCGCAGATCCCGCTCCAGTGGCGGGTGTCGCCGTCGACCAGCGACAGGCGGAGGATCTCGAGGCGGGCCGCCCCGCCGATCGCCGCCTCGAAGTCGACGTCGACGCTGGTGGACACGGCCTCGAGGCGCACGTCGAAGAGCCGAGACAGGCCCTCTTCGACGGTGAACTCGCGCACGTCGAGCCGATCTTCCGAGGCCAGCGTGACGACGAGGGCGTTGGTGGACATGAGCGCATCACCTTGGTCATCGACCGTGAGAGGGAGGCTGTCACTGCCCGTGGACCAGCCCCACGGGGCCCATGGCGAGAGGTGCCGCGAGAGTACGAGGGGCTACCGTGCCGCGTCAACGCTCGAACAGGTCCTCGTGGCCCCAGCCCGGCGTGCCCTCGAGCTGACGCAGCAGCGACATGAGCTGCCGGC
>FSTQ01000582.1_pt1 | contig 13891 bp, 8 predicted proteins | sample 1637281 | NCBI WGS metagenome assembly FSTQ01 (sample SAMEA3914818, study PRJEB12502) | metagenome | biome: forest; material: soil | place: Canada | collected 2010-06-26 | depth 0.1 m
CCGCCTCTCCTTCGCGCAGGAGCGCCTCTGGCTCATCGATCAGATCGACCCGGGCAACCCCGCCTACAACGTGCCCGAGCCGCTGCGCCTCCTCGGCCCGCTCGACGTCGCCGCCCTCGAGCGCGCGCTCCGCGAGGTCGTGCGCCGGCACGAGGTCCTGCGCACCACGCTCTCCACGGCCTCCGGCGTCCCCGTCCAGATCATCCACGAGGCCGTCGACTTCTGGGGCGGCCTCACCGATCTCACCGCGCTCCCCGAGGCCGAGCGCGAGCCCGCCGCGCGCGCCGCCGCCGCCGAGGAGGCCCGCGCGCCCTTCGACCTCGCCCGCGGCCCGCTCCTCCGCGCGCGCCTGATTCGCCTCTCCGGTGAAGATCATTTCCTCTTGTTGACGATGCACCACGTCGTCTCCGACGCCTGGACGCGCGGGATCATGAGCGGCGAGCTCCGCGCGCTCTACGAGGCCTTCCGCCGGGGCGAGCCCTCGCCGCTGCCCGAGCTCCCGATCCAGTACGCCGACTTCGCCGCGTGGCAGCGCGGCTGGCTCGCGGGCGAGGCGCTCGATCAGCAGCTCGCCTACTGGAAGCACAAGCTCGCCGGCGCGCCCCTCGCGCTCGAGCTGCCGACTGATCGCCCGCGCCCCGCGGCGCAGACCTTCCGCGGCGCCTCGCGCGGCTTCGCCCTCGCCAAGGAGGCGACCAAGGCGCTCACCGATCTCGCGCGCAAGGAGGGCGTCACCCTCTACATGGCGCTGCTCACCGCGCTCGATCTCCTGCTCTACCGCTACACCGGGCAGCCCGACGTCGTCGTCGGCACCTCGATCGCCGGGCGCACCCAGGCCGAGACGGAGCGGCTGGTGGGCTTCTTCGTCAACGCCCTCGTCCTGCGCACCACGATCGACGAAGACGGCACGCTGCGGAGCCTCCTCCAGCAGGTGCGCGAGACCTGCCTCGGCGCCTACGCCCACCAGGACATGCCCTTCGAGCGCCTGGTCCACGAGCTCGCGCCCGCCGCCGATCGCAGCCGGGCCCCGCTCTTCCAGGTCATCTTCACGATGCAGAACGCGCCCCGCGCGGGCCTCGCCCTCCCGGGCCTCGAGATCCGCAGCCTCGGCGGCGGCAGCACCACCGCCAAGTACGATCTCACGTTCCTGATGAGCGAGATCGACGGGCGCCTCGTCGGCTCGATCGAGTTCAACACCGACCTCTTCGACGGCGCGACGATCGATCGGCTGCTCCGCCAGCTCACCACGCTGCTCGTCGCCGTCCCGCGATCCCTCGACAAGAAGATCCGCGAGATCACGATCCTCCCCGCGGACGAGCGCGCGCGCCTCCTCGGCGCCTTTTGCGCGGGCGGCGACGCCGTCGCCTCGCAGGCCTGCCTCCACGATCTCTTCGAGGCCCAGGTCGACCGCGCGCCCGCGGCCCTCGCGCTCGTCGCCGGCCCGCAGCGGCTCACCTACGCCGAGCTCGATCGCCGCGCCAACCAGCTCGCGCACCACCTCCGCGGCCTCGGCGTCGGGCCGGACTCGGTGGTCGGCCTCTGCCTCGATCGCGGCGCCGAGGTGATCATCGGCCTGCTCGGGATCCTCAAGGCCGGCGGCGCCTACCTCCCGCTCGAGCCCGGCTACCCCGCGGCGCGCCTCGCGCAGATCCTCGGCGAAGCCGGGGCGACGATCGCCGTGACGCAGGCCTCGCTCGCCGCGTCGATGCCCGCCCGCATCAAGGCCGTCCTCGTCGACGCCGAGGCCGCCGCGCTCGCCGCCGCGCCCGCCTCACGCCTCGAGACCGAGGTGACCTCGCACCACCTCGCCTACGTGCTCTTCACCTCGGGCTCGACGGGCAAGCCCAAGGGCGTCGCCGTCGAGCACCGCCAGATCATCAGCTACACGCGCGCCGTGAGCGAGCGGCTCGCGCTCCCCGCGGGCGCGAGCGCGGCCCACGTCTCCACCTTCGCCGCCGACCTCGGCAACACCGTGCTCTTCCCGCCGCTGCTGAGCGGCGGCGCGCTCCACGTCATCGCCGACGCGCTGACCACCGATCCCGACGGCCTCGGCGATTACTTCACGCGTGAACGAATCGACTGCCTCAAGATCGTCCCCTCGCACCTGGCGGCGCTGCTCTCGTCAGCGCACCCCGAGCGCGTCCTCCCGCAGCAGCTCCTCGTCCTCGGCGGCGAGGCCTCGAGCTGGGAGCTCATCGATCGGCTGGAGCGCCTCGCGCCTGGCATGCGGATCCTCAACCACTACGGCCCCACCGAGACCACCGTCGGCGTGCTCACCCACGCGGTGACGCCGGGCGAGCGCGCGCCGACGGCGATCGTGCCGCTGGGCCGCCCGCTGCCCGGCTGCCGCGTCCACGTGCTCGACGAGCGGCGCGAGCCCACGCCCACGGGCGTCCCCGGCGAGATCTACATCGGCGGCGCCCAGCTCGCGCGCGGCTACCTCGGCCAGCCCGAGCTCACCGCCGAGCGCTTCGTGTCCGATCCCTTCACCCCCGGCGCGCGCCTCTACCGCACGGGGGATCGCGCCCGCTACCTCGCCGATGGCACGCTGGTCTTCCTCGGCCGGATCGATTTCCAGGTGAAGGTCCGCGGCTTCCGGATCGAGCTCGGCGAGATCGAGTCCACGCTCCGCGCCCACCCCGGCGTCGAGGCGGCGGTGGTGCTCGCCCTCGACGACGGCGACACCAGGCGCCTCGCCGCCTTCGTCGTCGCCGCTCGCCACGCCGAGCCATCTCCCGCCGCGCTCGCGGCCTTCCTCGCCGACCGCTTGCCCGACCCCATGGTCCCGGCCTCGTTCGCGATCCTCCCCGCGCTCCCGCTCTCCTCCAACGGCAAGATCGATCGCCGCGCCCTCGCCGCGCTCGAGCCGCGCGCCGCCGCCCTCGAAGGCGGCTACGTCGCCCCGCGCACGCCGACCGAGGAGGTGCTGGCCAGCATCTGGGCCGACGTCTTCGGCAAAGAGCGCGTTGGGATCGAGGAGCGCTTCGCCGATCTCGGCGGCCACTCCCTCCTGGCGATCCAGATCGTGGCCCGCGCCCGCGACGCCTTCCAGACCGAGATCCCGCTGCGCGCGATCTTCGAGCACCCGACCATCGCCGCGCTGGCCCTCTCGGTCGACGCCTCGGTGCGCGAAGGGGAGGGGCTCGAGGCGCCGCCGATCACGCGGCTGCCGCGCGGCGCCGAGCTCCGCCTCTCCTTCGCGCAGGAGCGCCTCTGGTTCCTCGGTCAGCTCGAGCCGGGGAGCTCGTTCTACAACGTGCCCTCGGCGACGCGCATCGCCGGCCCCTTCGACGTCGCGGCCATGGTCCGCGCCTTCCGCGAGGTCGTCCGCCGGCACGAGGTCCTGCGCACCACCTTCACGCTCCGCGACGGCCGGCCGATCCAGGTGATCCACGAGGACGTCGCCGTCGATCTCCCCGTCACCGATCTCGGCGCCCGCGATCTCGCCGTGCGCGACGGGGAGGCCCGCGTCGCCATCCGCGAAGAGGCGGCGCGCCCCTTCGATCTCGAGGCCGGGCCGATGGTGCGCGGGCACGTGCTCCGCCTCGGCGCCGAGGATCACGTGCTCCTGTTGACGATGCACCACATCGTCTCCGACGCGGCGACGCGCGGGATCTTCCAGCGCGAGATGCTCGCGCTCTACGTGGCCTTCAAGCAGGGCCGCCCGTCGCCGCTGGCCGAGCTGCCGATCCAGTACGCGGACTACGCCGGCTGGCAGCGCAAATGGCTCGACGGCGAGATCCTGGAGAAGCAGCTCGCGTACTGGAAGCGCCACCTCGACGGCGCCCCCACCGCGCTGGCGCTCCCCGTCGATCGCCCGCGCCCTCCCGTGCAGTCGCACCGCGGCGATCGGCGCACGCTCACCTTGCCGACCAGGATCCTCGACGGCCTCAAGGAGCTCTCCCGGCGCGAGGGGACCACGCTCTTCATGACGCTGCTCGCGGCCACCTACGCGCTGCTGCACCGGTACAGCGGCCAGCAGGACATCCTCGTCGGCACCCCGGTGGTCAACCGCTCGCGCCGCGAGATCGAGGATCTTATCGGCTTCTTCGTCAACACCCTCGTCCTCCGCGCTCACCCGGGGCGCGACGTCGTCTTCCGCGATCTCCTCCACGAGGTGCGCGAGACCTGCCTCGGCGGCTACGCGCATCAGGACATCCCCTTCGAGCGCCTGATCCAGTCCCTCGCGCCCGATCGCGATCTCGGCCGCTCCCCGCTCTTCCAGGTGATGTTCACGCTGGAGACGATCCGCGCCGAGGGCTCGGCCGAGGCCACCGGCCTGCGCGCGCGGCCGATGAACGCGCCGACGACGACCTCGAAGTTCGATCTGACGATCGGCGCGGTGGAGGCGCCGGGCGGGCTCGGCCTCGGCGTGGAGTTCAACGTCGACATCTTCGACGGCGCGACGATCGAGCGGATGCTCGGCCACCTCCGCGCCCTCCTCGAAGGCGTGATCGCCGATCCCGGCCAGACGCTCGAGGCGTTGCCGCTCCTCGGCGAGGCCGAGCGCCGGCGGATCCTCGTCGAGTGGAACGCGACGTCGCAGCCGATCCCCGAGGGCGTGGGGCTGCACCAGCTCGTCGAGCAGCAGGTCGATCGCGCGCCCGACGCCGTGGCCGTCGTCTTCGGCGTCGAGCGGATCACCTACCGGCGCCTCGACGCGTGGGCCGAGGACATCGCGCGCCGGCTCCGCGCTCACGGCGTGGGCCCGGGCGTGCTCGTCGGCCTCTCGGTGCATCGATCGGCGGCCCTGGTCGCGGCGATGCTGGGGATCCTCAAGGCCGGGGGCGCCTACGTGCCGCTCGATCCGGCCTACCCGAAGGCGCGGCTCGCGCAGATCCTCGAGCAGGCGCGGACGCCGGTGATCGTCGTCGACGGGCCGGCGGCGCGCGCGCTCCCCGATCACGCGGCGGAGCTGCTGCTGGTCGACGAGCCGGCGGAGGGCGCGGGCGAGGCGACCTCGCGCCTCGCGGTCGGCGCGACACCGCGGGATCTCGCCTACGTGCTCTTCACGTCCGGCTCCACCGGCACGCCCAAGGGCGTGGCCATCGAGCACCGCAGCGCCGTCGCCCTCGTGACCTGGGCGCGCCGGATCTTCTCGGACGCCGAGCTCGCGGGCGTCCTCTTCTCGACTTCGATCTCCTTCGATCTCTCGGTCTTCGAGGTCTTCGTCACCCTCGCCGCCGGCGGCGCGCTCATCGTCGCCGTCAACGCGCTCGAGCTCCCGACGCTGCCCGCGGCCTCCGAGGTGACGCTGATCAACACCGTGCCCTCGGCGATGACCGAGCTCGTCCGCGAGCGCAGCGTCCCCGCCTCGGTGCGGACGGTGTGCCTCGCCGGCGAGCCGCTCCCCGAGAGCCTGGCGACGGCGATCCACGCCGAGCCGAAGATCGAGAAGCTCTACAACCTCTACGGGCCGACCGAGGACACGACCTACTCCACCTTCATGCTGGCGCGCCGCGACGGGACGGCGCCCACCATCGGCCGCCCCATCGACAACGGCACCGCGTACATCCTCGGCGCGACGCTCGAGCCCGTGCCCATCGGCGTCGCGGGCGAGATCTTCCTCGGCGGCGCGGGCCTCTCGCGCGGCTACCTCCACCAGCCCCAGATGACGGCCGAGCGCTTCATCGCGAGCCCCTTCGTGCCCGGCGAGCGCCTCTACCGGACCGGCGATCTCGGCCGCTTCCGCGGCGACGGCGAGATGGAGTACCTCGGCCGCGTCGATCACCAGATCAAGCTCCGCGGCTTCCGCATCGAGCTCGGCGAGATCGAGACCGTCCTGCGCAAGGCCCTGGGCGTGCGCGACGCCGTCGTCGTCGCCCGCGAAGAAAAGCAAGGGGATCGCCGCCTCGTCGCCTACCTCGCCCTCGCCGAGGGCGTCGACGCGGCGGGCCTGAACCTCCGGGCCTTCGTCAAGGAGAAGCTCCCCGAGCACATGGTGCCCTCGGTCTTCGTCACGCTCCCCGCGCTGCCGCTCACCGCCAACGGGAAGGTCGATCGCGCCGCGCTCCCCGCGCCGCCGCGGGACGCGGGCTCGCCGCCGACGGGGCTCGTGGCGCCGCGCGACGCGCTCGAGGCCAAGATCGTCAACGTCTGGCGCCAGGTGCTCGGCGTCTCGCGCGTGGGCATCACCGACAGCTTCTTCGACCTCGGCGGCCACTCGATGCTCGCGGTGCGGATGACGTCGGAGCTGAAGAAGGCCGTGGGCCGGACGATCTCGCTCCTATCGCTCTTCGAAGCGCAGACGATCGAGCAGATCGCCGATCTCCTGCGCGAGGGCCCGGCCCGCAACGAGTGGAAGACGCTGGTGCCGATCAAGCCCACCGGGAGCCGGCGGCCCTTCTTCCTGGTGACGCGGCCCAACGCCAACTCGCTCGGCTACATCGCCCTCGCGCGGCGCCTCGATCCGGATCAGCCGGTCTACGGCCTCCAGTTCCAGTACCCCGAGGAGGCCTACCTCGGCCGCCCCTACACGCGCGCCGAGTACGAAGATCGCGCGCGCTCCTACGTGGAGATCATGCGCGCCTTCCAGCCCGAGGGCCCCTACCTGCTCGGCGGGATGTGCGAGGGCAGCCTGCTCGCCTTCGTGATGACGCGGCAGCTCGAGGCCGCGGGGCAGCAGGTGGCCTTCCTCGGCATGATGGACGCCTGGCCCGAGGAGAACACCCGCCGCCGCCTCATGAACTGGGTCTTCATGTACGACCGCAAGCTCCGCGGCTTCCTGGCGATGAGCCCGCCGAAGAAGAAGAAGTTCCTCCTCCAGACCGTCGACCGCCTCCTCGGCCGCGCGCAGGGCAACCTCGGCAGCGCGGCCCCCTCGGCGGCGCGGGCCGAGGCGCTCCAGGCCGCGGCCCTCGACGCGACGACGCAGGCGCTGTGGGCCGAGCGCGTCTTCCCGGGCCCGAGCTTCGTGCCCCTCAGGGTCGCGGCGCCGATCACCGTGCTCCGGGTGCGCGAGCAGCCCTACTGGCGCATCGACGACGACTACCTCGGCTGGCGCGATCGGACCACGGGCGGCGTCGCGCTCCATCACCTCGACGGGACCCACACCGACTTCATGCGGCCTCCCCACGTCGCGGTGCTGGCGCGCGAGCTCGACGTCGCCCTGTGCAAGGTCCACGCGAAGCTCGACGCCGAGGACGCCGCCCACCGCGCCGCCGCTCGCCCGGCGACCGCAGCGCCGCGGCCGCGCGCCGAGCCGCCTCCAGCCCAGGATCGCTCCGAAGGCTGAGAGCTTGTTTCACAGGCTCTCGGACGCGCCGTAGGGACCGTGGCCGCGCGGGCGTCCAAGGAGGGCGAGGGTGACGACGCGTGAAGGACCGGACAGCAGCGACGCCGACGGGGCCCTGGGCGAGCACGCGCGCCGCGTCGCCGCCGGCGATCCCACGGCCTTCGCGGCGATCGTCGTCGCCACCACGCCCCGCCTCCACCGCCTCGCCGCCCGGATCATGGCCGACGAAGGCGAGGCCGAGGACGTGCTCCAGGAGGCCTACCTGCGCGCCTTCGACGCCCTCGTCGATCGCCGCTTCGACGGGCGCTCCGGCGCGTACACCTGGCTCTACCGCATCGTCGCCAACGCCGCGGTCGACGCGCTGCGATCCCGCCGTCGCCGCACGCGCCGCCTCGATCCCGACGGCCCCCTCGACGCCGCGGTCGACGACGGCGAGCGCCTCGCCGCGCGCGCCGCCCTGCGCGAGCTCGGCGCCCTGCTCGGCGATCTCCCGGCGGATCAGCGGGCGGCGGTGGTGCTCAAGGAGCTCGAAGGTTTGAGCTCAAACGAAGTGGCCGAGGTGATGGACTGCTCGGTGGGCGCGGTGGAGCAGCGGCTGGTGCGAGCGCGCGCCGCGCTGCGGAAGAGGAGCGAACGTGACTGATCGACAGCGCAGGACCGAGCCCATGGAGGAGCGCCTCGCCCGCCTCGCGCGCGCGACCGAGGCCGTGACGCCGCGCGCGGATCTCGCCGCGCGCCTGGCCGCCCCGTACCTCGCCGGCCGCCGGCCGCAGCCACGGCTCGAGGCCCTGGTGCTCCGGTGGGGCCGAGGCGCGCTGGTGGCGGCGGCGCTGGCGGCGGCGGCCTCGGCGGCGCTGGCGTTCCAGGCCGAGCGCGCGGCCGATCAAGCCCAGCTCGAGCGCGATCTCGACGAGAGCGCGGGGTGGGAGCCATGAGCCCGCGCGTGCAAGCGATGCTGCTCCTCGTCGGCGTCTTCGTGCTCGGCATGATCACCGGCGGCGCGTTGACGCGCTCGGTGACGATGCGCGGCCTGCGCGACCTCGTCGCCGGGCAGCAGCCGCTCGCGGGCGAGAGCGCCTTCATTGCCGCCCTCGATCGCGACGTCCACCTCGACGCGCCGCAGCGGGCCAGGGTCAGCGCGATCTTCGCCGCGCAGGAGCCGGAAGCGCAGGAGATCCGCCGCTCGGTCGCGCCGCGCATCGCCGCGCTCCGCCTCCGCACCGCGGAGGACGTGCACCGCGAGCTCCGCCCCGATCAGCTCGAAGGGTTCCGCCGCTTCCTGATCCGCCAGGAGGCCAGAGCCAAGATCCTCGACGTCCCGCCCGCGACCTCCGGAGCCACGCCATGAGCCACCCCAACGAGAGCGCGCCCGCGCTCGTCCTCGCCAGCACCTCGCGCTACCGCGGCGAGCTCCTCGCGCGCCTCGGCGTCCCCTTCCTCGCCGCGGCGCCCGACTGCGACGAGGACGCCTACAAAGCCCGCGGCCTCGCGCCGCGCGAGCTCGCCGAGACGCTGGCGCTGGCCAAGGCCGAGAGCCTGCGCGCGGCCCACCCCGGCGCGGCGATCCTCGGCGGCGATCAGCTCGCGGCCCTCGACGGCGAGATCCTCGGCAAGCCCGGGAGCGAGGCCGCCGCGCGCGCTCAGCTCGCGCGCCTCGCCGGCCGCACGCACACGCTCTTCACCGCGGCGGCGCTCCTCGCGCCCGGCCGCGTCCTCCGCCACACCGACGTCACGCACCTGACGATGCGCCCGCTCTCCGCCGAGCAGATCGCGCGCTACGTCGCCGCCGACGATCCCGTCGACTGCGCCGGCTCGTACAAGCTGGAGCGGCTCGGCATCGCGCTCTTCGAGCGCATCGAGTCCGCCGATCACACCGCCATCGTCGGCCTCCCGCTCCTGGCGCTGACGTCGATGCTCATCGAGGTGGGGATCGTGATTCCATGATCGAGCGATGGTGCTAGCGTCGCTGACATGTCCGGCTACGCGATCGCAGACCGCTCCACCTCGCCGCCTTCGCTCGACATTCCCCGCGTCTACAACGCCGCCGTCGACTTCGTCGATCGCCACCTCGCCGAGGGGCGCGGGGCCAAGGTCGCCTTCATCGACGACACCACCGAGCTCACCTACGCCGGCCTCGCCGAGCAGGTGAACCGCGTCGGCAACGCGCTGCGCGGCCTCGGCGTGCGCATGGAAGAGCGCGTGCTCCTCGTGCTCCACGACACGGTGCGCTTCCCCGCGGTCTTCTTCGGGGCGATCAAGATCGGCGCGGTCCCGGTGCCGGTGAACACGCTGCTCACCGCCGCCGACTACGACGATCTCCTCCGCGACACCCGCGCGCGGGTCCTGGTGGTCTCGGCGCCGATCTTCGACAAGATCGCGGCGATCCTCCCGGGGCAGCCCTTCCTCGAGCGGGTGATCATCGACGGGCCCGCCGCGGGGGACGCGCTCGCCCTCGACGCGCTCCTCGCAGGCGCGAGCTCCGAGCTCGCGGCGGCGCCGACGCTGGCGGACGACTTCGCGTTCTGGCTCTACACCTCGGGCTCCACCGGGAAGCTCAAGGGCGCTGTGCATTTGCAATCGGATCTCGTTTACACGGCCGAGTACTACGGCACGAGCATCCTCGGGATCCGCGAAGACGACGTGGTCTTCTCCGCCGCCAAGCTCTTCTTCGCCTACGGCCTCGGCAACTCCATGACCTTCCCGCTCCGCGTCGGCGCGACGGCGGTGCTGATGGCCGAGCGCCCCACGCCGTCCGCGGTGCGCCGCCGCCTCGTCGAGAAGCGGCCGACGATCTTCTACGGGGTCCCCACGCTCTACGCCTCGCTCCTCGCCGAGGCGGGCGACCTCGCGTCGAGCGCGCTCCGCGTCTGCACCTCCGCGGGCGAGGCGCTCCCTCGGGACGTGGGCGAGCGCTTCTTCGCGCGCACCGGCGTCGACATCCTCGACGGCATCGGCTCGACGGAGATGCTCCACATCTTCGTCTCCAACCGCCCCGGCGACGTGCGCTACGGGACGACGGGCACCGCGGTCCCCGGCTACGACGTGGAGATCCGCGACGAGGCGGGCACCCCCGTCGCGCCGGGCGGCGTGGGCGATCTCTGGGTGAGCGGCCCGTCCTCGGCGGCCCTCTACTGGAACAAGCGCGAGCAGAGCCGCGCCGCCTTCCACGGCCGCTGGACGCGCACCGGCGATCACTACCTCTGCGACGCCGAGGGGCGCTACGTCTACCAGGGCCGCTCCGACGACATGCTCAAGGTCGGCGGGATCTACGTCTCGCCCTTCGAGGTCGAGGCCGCGCTCGTGGCGCACCCCGCCGTCCTCGAGGCCGCGGTCGTGGGCCACGCCGACGAGAACGGGCTGATCAAGCCGCGCGCCCTCGTGGTGCTCACCGCCCCCGGCAGCGGCACCGACGCGCTCGTCGAGGCGCTCAAGGCCCACGTCAAGGCGACGCTCGCGCCCTACAAGTACCCGCGCTGGGTGGAGATCGTGGCCGAGCTGCCGAAGACGGCGACCGGCAAGATCCAGCGTTTCAAGCTGCGAAAGCCCTGATCATCGTACGGCCTTCAGCGGGCGCCTCGACCCGCGTATATCTGCGCGGATGACGATCACCGTCCGCCCCACCACGCCCGACGAAGACCCCCAGCTCATCCGCCCCATCGCCACGGCCTTCGGCTTCGACGTCAGCCCCGAGCGCTACGAGCGCCTCAAGGCGATCCCCGAGCTCACGCTGCGGCTCGGCGCCTTCGACGGCGACGAGCTCGTGGGCTGCGGCGGCTCGTGGTCCTTCGCGATGACGACGCCGGGCGGCGCCCCGGTCGACGTCGAGGGGCTCACCCTCATCTCGGTGCTGCCCACCCACCGTCGCCGCGGCGCCCTCACCGCCCTCGTGCGCGCTCACTTCGACGAGACCCGCGCGCGCGGCAAGGCGGTCTCCTCGCTCTTCGCCACCGAGGGCTCGATCTACGGCCGCTTCGGCTACGGCCTCGCCTCGATGGCCGGGCACGTCGAGCTCGATCGCCGCAGCTCGAGCTTCCTCGGATCCGCCCCCGCAGGCGCGCGCTTTCGCTTCCTCGATCACGAGGCCGCCGCCGCCGCGTTCCCGCCGATCTTTGATCGCGTCCGCGCCGTGACGCCGGGCATGTGCTCGCGATCGGGCGAGTGGTGGAGCAAGCGCCGGATGTCGGACATCGCCTTCGTGCGAGCCGGCCGCCCGGCGCTGACGCGCGTGCTCTGCGAGATCGACGGCCGCCCCGCGGGCTACGCGCTCTACCGCTTCGGCACCACCGTCGTGGAGCACGCCGTCCTCGGGACGGTGGAGGTGATCGAGGCCGTCGGCGACTCGCCCGCGGCCACCCGCGCGATCTGGCGCTACCTCTGCGACGTCGATCTCGCGCGCACGATCAAGGCCGATCTCTTGCCGATCGATCACCCGCTGCTCCAGCTCGTCGCCGACCCGACCAGCCTGGGGATGCAGCTCCACGACGCCCTCTGGATGCGCCTCGTCGACGTCGCCGCGGCCCTCTCGCAGCGGGGCTACGAGGCCGAGGGCCCGCCGCTTACCCTCGGGGTGAGCGACGCGTTTTGCCCCTGGAATCAAGGCTCGTACCGCCTCCTCGAAGGCAAGGCCGAGCGCACCTCCGAGGCCCCCGACATCACCCTCGACGTCGCCGCCCTCGGCTCGGCCTACCTCGGCGGCTTCACCTTCACGCGCCTCGCCGACGCGGGCCGCGCTGTCGAGCACACCCGGGGCGCGCTCCTCCGCGCCGACGGGCTCTTCCGATCGGCGCGGGCCCCGTGGTGCCCGGAGATCTTCTGATTGAGATGCGACGCCTCGCCGCGCGTGGGCTCGGCCTCGCCGTGCTCCTCGGCGCGGGGCTCCTGCGCGCCGAGCCGGCGCCGCCGAGCGCCGCGCGCCTCGAGTACTCCCGCGGCCGCGGCGCCGAGGCCTGCCCCGACGAGGACGCCGTCCAGCGCGCGGTCACGGCCCGCCTCGGCTACGATCCTTTCCGGCCCGACGCTCCGCGGATCGTGACGGCGACCGTCCGACGCGATCACCAGGCGCTCCGCGGCGACGTCGAGCTCCGCGATCTCGACGGGGCCGTCAAAGGCACACGGCACCTCTCGGCCGCGGAGAACGACTGCTCCGAGCTCGTGGCCGCGATGGCCCTCGCCATCAGCATCGCCATCGATCCCCAGAGCCTGCTGCGCCCGCCGCTGCCCGCCTCGCCGGAGCCGCCCGCGCCGCCGGAGCCGCCGCCCGATCCCGCGAGCCCTGCGCCTTCAGCGAGCCTCTCTGCGCCGGCGACCGAGAGTGCGCCTCCGGTCGCGTCTCCTCCGATCTCACGCCCACCGCCGATCGCCCGTCCATCGCGCCCGTCGCTCCCGAGCAAAGCCCCGCGCGAGGCCGCGGCCACCACGCTCTCGTGGCGCGTCGGGCTGGGCGGCCTGCTCGCTGCGGGCGCCGCGCCGGCGCTCAGCGTCGGGGGCACGCTCGAGGCCGGGGTTCGCTGGCGCGCGCTCTCGCTCGCCGTCGAGGGCCGCGCCGACGCGCCGGCAGGGCGGAGCGCCGAGGGAGGTGGCGCCGTGCGCGCTTCGCTCCTCGAGGTGAGCCTCGTCCCCTGTCTTCACGCGGGGCTCGTCTTTGCTTGCGGCCTCGGCTCGCTCGGGAGCCTCCGTGGCGTCGGCTCCGGCGTGCCTCAGCCCCGGGACGCCGCCACGCTCTTCGGCGCGGCCGGGCTCCGGCTCGGCGTCGAGCTCCCGCTCTCGAAGGTGCTGTCCCTCAGCTTCCACGGCGATCTCGCCGCCACGCTCACCCGCACCACGCTGATGCTCGCCGATCGCCCCGTGTGGACCACGCCGCTCCTCTCCGGCGTCGTCGGCGCCGGGGTGGTCGCGCATTTTCCGTGATGGAATGGCGGCCTCGCCCCAAACAGGGACTGTGGCTCTCGAAAGCTCGACCGAGCCGCGCCCTACCGCCCCAGCTTTTCGGGCCCTCTTCGAGGGGGAGTTCTCCTATGTCATCCATGCCCTGTACCGCCTCGGGGTGCGCCGCTCCGATCTCGAGGACCTGACCCACGAAGTCTTCGTGACCGTCCATCGCGTCTTGCCCGAGTACGACACGCGGCGCCCGCTGCGCCCGTGGCTGTTCGGGATCGCGCTCCGCATCGCCTCCGACTACCGCCGCCGCGCCCGCCACACACGCGAGGTGCCGCAGGAGCCCCTGCACGACGCCGTCGACGGCGCGCCGCTCGCCGACGATCAGCTCGCGGCGGAGCAAGCCCGCCGGCTGGTCGTCGAGGCGCTGGCGGCGCTGGAGCTCGATCGCCGCGCCGTCCTCGTGCTGCACGACATCGACGGGCAATCGATGCCCGAGATCGCGCACGCGCTCGCGATTCCATTGAACACCGGGTACTCGCGCCTGCGGCTCGGCCGAGAGCAGTTCAAGGCCGCGGTGAAGCGCATTCAACTGCGTCGAGGTGAAACATGAGCGGCCACGATCTCGAGCCGTTGGACGCGCACTTGAAGGCTCTGCTCGCGGCGGAGCGCGCGCGCCCCGCCGCCCCGCCCGAGCTGCGCGATCGCGTCTTCTCCCGCGTCGAAGCGACGCTGGGCCTCGGCGGTCCGGGTGGAGGTGGAGGGGGAGGGGGAGAGGGCGGA
>FSTQ01000129.1_pt1 | contig 13885 bp, 13 predicted proteins | sample 1637281 | NCBI WGS metagenome assembly FSTQ01 (sample SAMEA3914818, study PRJEB12502) | metagenome | biome: forest; material: soil | place: Canada | collected 2010-06-26 | depth 0.1 m
CGAGATCGCACGCCTCCGCGAGCGCCGCCGCATCGCGCACGGTGCCTGGCCGATAGCCCTTGTCCACGCACGTGACGCGAGCGAAGTAGCGCGCGAAGGGCTCCGGCCCAGCCTCCGCGGCCGCCGGTGCCGCGCCGGCCTCGGCCTTCTTGGCGCGCTTCTTCTTGCGCTTCTTCGTCGCCGTCGCCGTCGTCGCCGCGGCGGCCTCCGCCGACGCCTCTTCGGCCGACGCCTCGTCGGAGCTCGCCTCTTCGGCCGGCGCTTCGTCGGAGCTCGCCTGCGCTGCGGCCTCGTCGGCCTCGTCCGCTGCTCGATCGTCGCTCGCGCCCGGCGCGAGGTCTTCCGTCGGCTTCGAGATCCGCGAGGCCGCGCCTGCGGACGGGTCGGGCGCGGGTTCGTCCGTCGTGCTCATCGCGGCCGAGCATCGCACGAGAAAGGCAGCGCTTGGCGGCTCGTCGCACCGCGAACGAACGACGAGCCTTCAGGCGAAGGAGCCGCGGCCGAGCGGAGGCGGCAGCTGGTTCAGGACCAGCCAGTAGTTGCTGAGCTGCCGCACCGCCTCGCTGAACTCGACGTAGTTCACCGGCTTGCGCACGTAGCCGTTGGCGCCGAGCTGGTAGCTGGAGAGGATGTCCTCCTCGCGCTTCGACGAGGTCAGCACCACGACGGGGAGGAGCCGCGTGCGCGCGTCGGCGCGGAGCCGCCGCAGCACCTCGAGCCCGTCCACGCGCGGCAGCTTGAGATCGAGCAGGGTGAGCTGGGGCAGATCCCGCGACTCGCAGCCGGGCCCGAGCAGGTACTCCAGCGCTTCGACCCCGTCGCGGGCGACGACGATGTCATTCGGGATCTGGTTCTCTTGCAAGGCGCGCCGCGTCAGCTCCTCGTCATCCTGGCTGTCGTCGATGAGGAGGATCGTCTTCGCGGCCATGAGCGCTCTCCTGCGCAGGGCGCGCACGGAGGAGAGGCTCTCCTGCGCGGCTGCGATCGCCGATCGACGGCGTGGAGACACGTTACGCTCAAACGGCCGCCGCGGGATCAACGCATCGCCGGATTTCGATCGCGCCCCGTGAGGAGAGCGTCAATGAGGGGCCGCGGCGATTCGCTCCTTCGGCGCGCCCTCGGGCGAGGTGCGCCCGGCCTCACCACCCGCGAAGGCGTCGAGCGCCTCCGCGCGCACGCCCACGCCGTAGTGATAGGCGAGCTCCCCGCCGAGCCAGCCGCTCACCCCGACGAGGCCGAAGCCGACGGACGAGAGCGCTACGCCGAGGCGGCGACTCCCGATCGCCCGGGACGCCAGGGAGGCTCCGTAGAGGCCGGCGACCGCCGTGTTGAGCAGCGCATGAACGACGCCGACGCGCCGCGCTTTGCCTTGCGTGAGCGACCAGTCGGCGAGCCCGGCGAACACCGCCATCGCCGCGCCGCCGAGGCCGATCGCCGTCGTCAGATCCGCCGCGCGACGCAGGCCGCGACGCGGGCCGCGACGCGGGCTGAGCGCGCCCGCGATGTCGAGGGCGAGGCCGACCGTCCACCCGCCGACGGGGATGGCGACGAGCGCCGCGTGCAGCGGATGCCCGAGCCAGCGCCCATGGAGCGCGTCGGCGAGCCGAGGAGCGCGGGCGAGCACCGCAGAGACAGTGTGCTGCACGGGATCAGCGATGCGGTCGAGCGAGCGCTGCTCTTCGATCGCGTGGATGAGCTTGGTGGCCAGCGTCATGAGTTCCTCCCGTCAGGGCCGCCGCGCGGGCGCGCGAGGGTGCTCCCCGCGGGGGCACCTGCGCTGTCCGGGCAAGACACGCGCCGAGCTCTCCTGCCGCCGCCGCCCCGCAGCCCGCGCCGCCGATCGTCCGGGCTTCTCGGATTCTTTCTTGACACTATTAACTGTAACGCTTATCAGTGTGACACCTGATCGCGACACCGCGAGGGCGCGTGCCCTGGCGAGCAGCTCGCGTCCAAAGAGGTCAGCTCATGGAAACCGAGACGCACGCGCTCGAAGGCCGCACCACCACGCCTGCTCGGGCCCCGCAAAGCCGGCTCGATCATACCGCTCCCCTCGATCACAAGGAGCGGATGAAGCGCTTCGGCGCGGCGATGGACGAGATCCGAGAGCGGGTTGAGGCCAAGGTCGGTCCGGAGGACGTGGCCCATGTTCGCCGCGTCAACCGCTTCTCCCGCGCCATGGAGGTCCTTGGCCGGGTGCTCCTCCACGTCAGCGTGGAGCCGGTGACGTTCTCTCTCGGTGTGGGGGCGCTCTGGCTCCACAAGCAGCTCCAGGCGACGGAGGTCGGGCACACCGCGCTCCACGGCGCCTACGACCGGCTCGAAGGAGCAGAGCAGTTCAACTCCAAGACCTTCTCCTGGGACGTGCCCATCGACGAGGAGTCGTGGCGCTACGGGCACAACATCCGTCATCATCAGTACACCAACATCGCTGGGAAGGATCCGGACATTCACTTTGGCCCGGCGCGCCTCACCGAGCACACGCCCCACGCCCCGCGCCACCGCTTCCAGCTCCCCTTCATGCTCACCTTGCTGGCGCCCAACTTCACCTTCCTGATGAACATGCACTTCACCGGGCTCAACGACCTTTACTTCGGCAACGGGCGCCCCGAAGAGTTCGACATCCTCCCCGACCGCTCCTGGAAGAGCGTCAAGGAGGCCCACGCCAGGGCCTTTCGCAAGTGGGGCCCTTACTACCTGAAGAACTACGTGTTCTTTCCGCTCCTCGCCGGGCCGATGTTCTGGAAGGTCCTCCTCGGCAACTGGATGGCCGAGACGATGCGCGATCTCTACTCGGCGGCGACGATCTACTGCGGCCACGTGGGCGAGGACGTGGCGGCCTACGAAGAGGGGACGCGCGCGCACGGCCGCGGCGAGTGGTACGCCATGCAGATCGAGTCCACCAACAACTACGAGGTCAGCTTGCCTGTCTCCATCCTCTGCGGCGGGCTCGACCGGCAGATCGAGCACCACCTCTTCCCTCGCCTCCCGCCTAACCGCCTGCGCGAGATCGCGCCCGAGGTCCGCGCCCTCTGCGAGGCGCACGGCATCGCCTACCGCACCGCGAGCTGGGGGAGCACGCTGAAGAAGGCCCTCGCCCACGTACGCGCGCTCGGCTTCCGCGACTTCGCGCGCACCATGGCATGACAGAGGAGCCCTGGTTTGATAGAAGCCGTAGGCCCGAGCCACCATGACCACCAGCGAAGAAGAGGCCCCGCGGGAGTACACGATCGACGAGCTCACCGCGGAGTCGCAGGTGCCGAGCCGCACGATCCGCTTTTATCAATCGAAGGGCGCCCTGCCTCCGCCGCAGATCCGCGGCCGCGTCGCCATCTACGGCCCGCCCCACCTCGAGCGCCTCAAGCTCATCGCCCGCCTCCAGGACCGCGGCCTCAAGATCGACGCCATCCGCGATCTGACCGCGAGGATCGACAAGGGCGAGGTCGACGTCAACGAGTGGCTGGGGATCGACGCCCAGCTCCAGGTCCCCTGGGCCGACGATCAGCCGCGCACCGCGACCGAGGCCGAGCTCTATGATCTCGCCGGCACCCGCCGCCCCGGCCTGCTCGGTGATCTCCTGCGCGCCAAGCTGGTGAAGCGCCACGGCGACGTGTTCCTGGTGCGGAGCCCGGCGCTCCTGCAAATCGCAGCGCGGCTGGAGGCGGCGGGGGTCGATCTGGTGACGGCGACCGGCGGCGCGGAGATCATCCGCAAGCACATGTCGCGCACCGCCGACGATCTCGCGGCCTACTTCTTCAAGCAAGCTCGCGAGGGCTTCGGACGCGACGCAGGACCCGACGATTTCGCGGCGGTGTTCCAGGCGCTGCGCCCCATGGGCCTCGAGGCGGTGCGGGTGATGTTCGGGCAGGAGATGGAGCGGGTGCTGCGCAAGCTGGTGGAGTCGGGGAAGACTGCCACTCTGCCGGCGAAGGCGAAGAAGCCGAAGAAGGCCTGAGCGCGGCAGCAGCGCTGTTGAGACCCGCCAGGCGCATGGCTGAGCGAGCGCAAAAAGCTTGCATGACCTGAAAGAATCTTGTCGCTCGCGCGCCGGGCTCGGAGTGTCGATCCGCCTCACTGCCCCCTCGGCGAGCGGCACGATGACACATCCTCGGGGGGTTCCTCCTCACCATCACAATCGCTAACGTCAGCGTCGTACCCGCTTCATACGAGCGTGCAACCTTGGATTCTGCGCTCGGTGAATACCGGGTGCGCCGGAATCCTGCTCAGGCCCGAGCTGGCAGGACGCGTGCATGTGGGCGGTTCGACGCTTGCACGATGACCACGTGACACCAGAAGCGCTTGTGCAGGAGCACTCATGAATCCCACAGCTCGACTCGCAGTATCGATGTTGGCCCTCACCGCCCTCGGCGGTTGCTATGTTCAGGCCGGAGCCGCCGCTCGCCCCTACCAGCAAGGTTATAGCCAGGAGGGCTATGTCGTGGATCAAGAGCCCCCGCCTCCGCCCGCCGAACCGGCGCCCGAGGCCATCCCGGCTCCGCGGAGCAAGGAGGATGTGTGGGTCAAGGGGCACTATGGTTGGAAGGGGCGGAACTACAGCTGGGAGAAGGGGCACTACGAGCGGCGACCGAACTCGCGCGCGAACTGGGTCCCGGCGCACTGGGAGGTGCGAGGGAAGAAGAGGGCGTGGGTCGACGGCCACTGGAGCTGAGCCGGCGGGCCTCTGGAAGGCCTCAACCTTGTACAAACAGAGGCGGGGAGCCTTCCGGGAGGTGGAAACCTTCTACAAACTGAGGGGGCGGAGCCTCCCGTGAGGCAAAAACCTTCTACAAATTGAGGGGTGGGTGCCTCTCGGAAGGCAAAAACCTTCTACATTCGGAGCTCCTCATGCCTCCAGGAACCCTCGCCGCCTCTGCGAACGGAGGATCCCGACGCTTCGGCCCCTCCTGACCCCTTATTTCCCTTTTGGATCCGCTACTTCTGGCACCGGCGTCTCCGGCGTCACCTCGTCGAGGTCCGCCTCCTCGTCCGGCTTACCGCTCTTGGCCGCGCGCCGGGCCGCGCCTTCGCGGTAGCGATCCAGAGGAAAAAGCGCGCTCCGCGCTGCCTTGATCGAGGCGGCATCCTCGCGATCCACGGTCGCGATGACCTGGATCGTATAATCCCCTATCGCCCGAATGACGGCGCGCAGCGGCTCGACCAGCGCGGCGACGTCCTCGGGAACGGCGTGAGCCTTGGTGATTCCCAGGACTTCACCATAAGCCACATGCGCGGCGCGGATCTCGATCAGGAAGGCTGGGCCCGCGACCGCGTCGATGTCGGCGGCGAGCTTGTCATCGTCGATGCGCTTGAGGATCTGGTCGCTCACGGCCCACTCGGCATCCATGGCGGCCTTGAGGAAGGCCATACCCTTGGGGAAGAGCGCCGTCTCCAGAGCGCGTGCGCGCGCGACGAGCGGGTCGGCCTCCAGCGGGAGCATGGTGTACCCGCTGATGCGCAGCTTGAGCGCGCCCCAGGCGGTGTCGATGCGGTTGTCGACAGCAGCCTTGTCGCTCGGCTTGACGGCGGAGAGCGAGCGCTGGCGCGCCACCCAGAGCCCCTGGAGAGCGAGAGTGGCCTTGCGGAGCGCCTTGGCGGAGCGGCGAACACCCGCTTCAGCGGCCTTGGGGAGCGCGTGGAGCAGGGCAATGGCGAGGGCGAAGGCTTGTGGGACGTCGAGGCGGGGCGGGCGCAGGTACTGCGATGGATCGAAGTCTTGGTCGTCGGACACGGGGAACCTCCTTTCGCCCGTGAGAACACACGAGGCGTTTACGTGTCAAGCAAGTTTTGCTCGATCATCTATGGGCTCGTCAGCGCAGGGCTGAGTTCGCATGAATGGTCATCCAGCGCGACGACATGAGCAACACATCGGTCACCATGGAGCAGAACAGACCACTGGTGTCACGCACACCCACACAGTAAATTTCTACATCTCCGGTGACGGCATCGTGTATTCCACGTAAACAGATCGTGCATTTTGTTCTTGAGCGATGTCCTTGAATGACGATCGGTAGAACTCCAAGATGATCAGTCGAATTCAATTTACTCGTTGGTGTATCATTGCGCTCGGATTGGTGTCCGCCGTCGCGTGCGGGCATGGGCAAGTAGGACAGGAACATGACGAGGAAGAAAAAGAGCCTGTCGGGGAGCAATCGCAAGCGGTGACGCTCGCTTGGCCACCGACGCCGGTCGTATCGGCTGGCAAGGTGGGAACGCTTCCTGGCGGCGGCAGCGTAGGCCCCGCTGGGGATTATCATTACACCTTGCCCATCGACGTACCGCCGGGGCGCGCCGGCATGACGCCCTCGCTCTCCCTGTCATACTCGAGCACGGCAGGCAACGGTCTCCTGGGCGTAGGATGGGCTCTCCATGGGGGAGTATCCGCAATCACTCCCTGCAGCAAGACCATTGCCGTGGATGGCTTCGCGGAGGCCCGCAGTGCGCTATGCATGGACGGCGCACGGCTCGTCGATATCGGCAACGACGAATGGCGAACAGAGTCCGACCGCTTCGCGCGGATCACAGAGATCGGAAGCGGGACTGGCTACAAAGTCGAGCTCAAGGATGGCCGAATCCTCCGCTACACGACGCCCATGACGGGCTTGGACTCCAACCTGGGCGCTAATTTCGCGCTGACCAGCGAGGAAGACCGTGATAACAATGCAATCAACTATCACTACGAACGAAGCGGAACCGGTGACAGCGGCCATCCGTGGGAGATCTACCTCAAAGAAATTGGGTACGGGAAAGACGCAAGCTATTTAGATTGGCAGACTACGGGCTCGCGGAAGATCGTCTTCACCTATGACACCACCCGCCCCGACCCCATCTACAGCGACATCTTGAAGGGAGAGGGCATCGTCGGCGAGGTCGGCTTCCTTTACACATCGACCGCGATAAAGCGTCGCCTGCAAACAATCAGCTGTTACGCGCCTGGGCCGGAATTCAAAGAAAGCCACCAGTCCACTCTCGCGTGGACGTACACCCTCTCCTACCTGCCAAGCTCCACATCGGGACGCTCGATCCTCACTTCAGTGAAACGCACTGGCGCACTGGGTGGTGAAAGCTTCGCCAAACAATTCGCATGGCAGCAGACAAAGGGCGGGACCTACACAATCGCAAATACAATCGGACCATTCGATGATCCCAACGAAGCTGTAATGGTGTTCGACGTTGACAACGACGGCAAGGACGAGATCCTCGTCGCCTCAACCTCGCCGGCGAGCTCCGGTACACCAGTTCTTCACTTCACAGATGCATCCGGCCCGATACTGGGGCAGACAAAAACGCTTACCGGCTTGACGAACGCGACCTTTAGAGACGCCAGAGTTGCCGACATGTTCGGCGACGGCGTCCCGGAGATTCTGGCACCAGACCGATTCGACAATGGGCAGGGCGAAAGACCCTACGTACTCTACCAGTGGTCCGACACCACACGGGACTATTATCCAACCAGCCCCGCGGAAACGAGCTGGACCCACTACCTCGAACCATTCTCTTTTACGGCCGAACAGCCAATTTTTCTTGCCGATTTTGACGCTGACGGTCTGCCCGACCTGGTCCAGGCACGCCATCTGCGCCCGCTCGATACGAGTTGTACGCTGCTCGGCACAGCGGAACGTCCGAAGTGCCTCGCATGTGATTGGTAGTATACAGCGGCCCCAACCCCTACCAATGAAGGACACCATGTTTCAAGTAGTTTCACATCCTGAACTGCTTGCACTTCTGCGCGCTGTGGTAGAAGCCAAATTTCACCCTAATCCAGAGGACCTTGACGTACCCGGCAGCGCAATTCTTGCGGACGTGGCGACTCGTCTCGCGCGAGCTGTGGCAGACGAGGAGATTAGGATGGAAGGCGATGTTGCGCGAGCTAGATGGCAATCGTGGCTGCACATTGGTCCAGATCGTCTAGAATGGCAATCGGCGCTTGCCTATGCAGAGTCTATGTGGAAGACGATTTGGCAGAAATGGTCCATAGAGCAAAGGCGCTTTGCCGCAAAGTGCCTCGTGAGCCCCTTCGAGTTGGACGAGGTGATGTTGGATGCATTTATTTGTGAAGTCGAAGCAAGGCTCGACTCCAACCATTAGAGCGGTGCTCAGCCGTAACTGGTACACGCAAGAACCGCGGAGAGATGTCCGTACCGCGACCGTCAGGGAGCGGTACGGCGCGTTTGTGCGCGCATACGCGTACCAAACCCGCCTGAGCGCCGCTCCAATATTGGTCCCGTGAGCCATATCTCCCGGTGAGCAAATGAGCAGACAACCCGGAGGCATCCCGGTGTACGCCTCCTAGGCGCGTCGTGGGTGTTCGACATCTGCGCTGTGTGCACAATGTCTCCGACGCCATCGTACCCGCGGCGGGTGTTCAGGCAATGACACCTACATCTCAGGCGTGAGCCTCGGGCGCCAAGCGCGCCCAGCACGCCCTTTCCTCGCTGGTTTCCCGCCGATTCCTCCCCCTCTCCGCTGAAAATTTGTCCACCCTCCCCGACCTTCAGTAGTTCCCACCCTCCCCCCCAGCAGGAGGCGTGCATTGGGAGCACTCAAAGGTTCTATCTCGTTCACGAAATTCAAGGTCCGCGGGGAGCTCCCGGAGGGCTTCCGGGACACCTTCGTCGAGCGCCTGCGGCTCCGCGCGTTCCGACCGCTCTCTCCGCTCGAGGATGCGGATCGCGGCGTCGGGTGGTGCTCGATCGAGAACATGCTCGATCTCGAGATCGAGCACGGCAAAGTCTTCTTCGAGAGCTACCTGAACGTCGGGTTGCGCATCGACACGTGGCAGATCCCCTCGTCGCTCTTCAAGGCGCATTTTGCCGAGGCGGAGCGGGAGCACCTCGCCAAGAAGGGGCGGGAAAAGCTCGGGCGGCAGGAGAAAGAGGAGCTCAAGGCGGTCGTGACCAAGCGGCTGCGCAAGCAGCTCATGCCGGTGACCAAGGTCATCGATCTCTCGTGGAACCTCGATACCGGCGCGGTGCGGTTCTGGAGCCAGTCGGCGCGGGTTCACGAGCTGCTCGACGAGATCTTCGAGGACACGTTCAAGCTCACCCTCCTGCCGGAGGGACCGTACACCACCGCGGCGCGGCTCGGCCTCTCGGAGATGGAGGCTCAGGTCTTCGCCGAGCTCAAGCCCACCGCCTTTCACGCAATGCTTTGAGGAGATGCCATGAACCTCGCTGATCTGATCGAGAAGAAGCGCTTCGTTGGCCGCGAGTTCCTGGTCTGGCTCTGGTTCGAGAGCGAGATCCTCGAAGGGCGCCTGTCGACGCGGGGCGGGAAGAGCTGTGAGCTGTTCCTGGAGAGCAAGATCACGCTCGTCCAGGAGAAGGAGAAGAGCCAGCTCGACGGGGCCGTCCCGGCGTCGAGCCCCGAGGCGCACGAGGCCTTGCGGCAAGGCAAGCTGCCCACCAAGGCCAAGGTGCGCGTCACGCGCGGCGAGTTCGATTACAGCTTCGTTTACGCGGCGGACACGATGGCGCTCTCCGCCGTCAAGCTGCCCGCCGTGGTGCGCGACGAGGTCGACGAGCAGTTCTACGAGCGGATGTACCTGCTCGAAGAGCTGGAGTCGCAGTTCGACGCGCTCTACGCCGAGTTCGCGGCGCTCCGCATCTCGGCGCTCTGGGACAGCGAGGTCGTGCCGATGATGCGCGCCTGGGTCCACGGAAAAGACGTGGACCTCGCGGCCTATCGAAGGACGCGCGGTCGGGCAGCGCCGCTCGGAGGGGGCAAGTCGACCAACGAGGAGCCCAGGGTCGCGAAGATCGAGAGTGGCGAGGTCGAGGCGCTGCGCGTGGCGTGAGCGTTTGAGAGAATTCCGGAGGGGCGAACTGCAGGTCGCCCCTCCATCTCAATTGCCTGTCTCGATTAGAATGCTCTCGTGTTCGCGGCGCTGGCCTGACCGCACGCCAGCGCGCTCGAGGTCGGCAAGGTGTCGACGCGCTTCATGCTCCGGCCCGTCGAGGTGAGGCGCAGATCGTCGACGAACAGAGGGCCGGCGTCGACTCCTGCGCTCCCGAGCACCGCGGTGGTTCCAAGCTCGGTGGCGACGGCGAGCTGATCCGCGGGCGCGGCGTAGGCGGTGCCGGCGGCCGCGTCGATCACCCGGACCGCGGGCGCGGAGGCGGCGGCGCGGAGGGCAATCCATCCGCTCACGGGGGTGGCGAGGGAGCGGCCTTGAGCGTCGCGCGGCGGGGCGATCATCCAGGGCGCGTCTGCCGGGGCGCGACGGCGCTTTTCGCCTCTGGCATCCAGGGTTCGCACCACGCCCTGGGCTGGCTCGTAGACGATGCGCTGCGGAGCCTCTCTGCTGCAGCGCTTCGAGAGGGCCGTCTCGGCGTGGGTGAGCTGGCCTCGGGCGTCGAGCCGGGCGTCCTCCACGAGGAGGAGGAGGCCTTCGCCGTCGCTCTGGATCTCGGTCTCTCCGTGCAGCACTTCGGCGCCGTTCGCCAGGATCCGGCGCTCGACACGGCTCTTGGAGTCGATGCCGTCGGTGTAGAGGAAGGTCCGCGTCTCGACGGGGGCTTCGCCGAGCGCGATCTGCCGCGAATCGGCGCAAGCAGAGAGGGAAAGGGCGAGGAGCACGCTCTGGATCACGCGACGAGCTGTCTTCATGAAGGCGCAGTTCGTCGGAGGTCGTCTGCTTCTTTCAAACTTTCGCTCGCACTGTCAGGACCTGCGTCGACGGACAGGCAGGAGCCTCTGCTCCTCCCTCCTTCTCGGTGCGCCCGCGGGCGCGATCCTGCGCTTCGCAGATCGAGGGCGAGCGAGTAGGCTCCGCCCACCATGAAGATTGGCTCGATTTCACGGCTCGCGTTTGCCTCTGCGCTGCTCGCGCAGGCTGCTTGCTCGTCAAGCCAGGAGCGGCAAGAGATCCACGCTGGGGATACGGCGCAACCGAAGCCGGCGGTGGAGCCTCCTCGCGCGCCGGTGTCCCTCGAAGGCGTGGCGCGGCCGGTGGGGCGCCTCCCCGCGGATGTGAGGCCGCTCCATGTGGCGCTCTCTCTGACCATCGATCCCGAGAAGCCGAAGTTTCAGGGGACGGCGGAGATCGCGATCCAGCTCGATCAGGCGCGGGACATCGTCTGGATTCATGGGAGAGATCTCTCGCCTTCTCACGTGACGATCACCCCCGAAGGCGGCGCGCCCCTCGAGACACGGTGGGATCAAGTCACCCCGGCGGGCCTGGTGGCGCTGCGGCCCGGGAAAGCGCTCGCGCCGGGGAAGGCGCTGATCCGCATCGATTACGAGGCCTCGTTCGGCGAGAAGCAAGAGGGGCTCTTTCGCGTGACCAGGGGAGGTGCGCACTACGCGTTCACCCAGTTCGAGCCGACGTATGCTCGGCAGGCGTTCCCCGGGTTCGACGAGCCGTCGTTCAAGACACCCTTCGACGTAACGCTCCACGTGCCCAAGGGCGCCGGGGTCGTGGCCAACGGGACGGAGACGGGCCGTAAAGAGGCTCCGGGCGGGCAAGAGAGCGTGACGTTCGCGACCACCGAGAAGCTGCCGAGCTACCTCATCGCCTTCGGGGTCGGGCCCTTCGACGTGGTCAATGGCCCGGTGATCCCCGCAAACGCGACGCGCCAGAGGCCGGTGCCGCTGCGGGGCTTCGCGGCGCGCGGGCGCGGGCCCGAGCTCGCTTATGCGATGGCTCATACCGGGGCGGTCATCGGGGCGCTCGAGGCGTACCTCGGGGTGCCTTATCCTTATGCCAAGCTCGATCTCATCGCGGTCCCCGAGAAGCGAGGCGCGATGGAGAACGCCGGCGCGGTGACCTTCGGCGAGAACTCGATCCTCCTCGACGAGAAGACGGCGACGGTGGCGCAAGAGCAGCTGCTGATCAGCATCGACGCGCACGAGCTCGCGCACCAATGGTTCGGTGATCTCGTCACCATGCCCTGGTGGGATGATCTCTGGCTCAACGAGGCCTTCGCGACCTGGATGGGAGAGAAGATCACAGGAGAGCTCCGGCCCGAGTACAACAGCGCGGTGCGCACGATCGAGTCGACGCACGGCGCGATGGAGCGAGACGTGCTGTCGAGCGCGCGGTCGATCCGGCAGCCGATCGCGGGGGACAACGACATCCACAACGCCTTCGACTGGATCACCTATCAAAAGGGCTCGGCGGTGATCGGGATGTTCGAAGCGTACGCGGGGCCCAAGGCGTTCCAGGCGGGGATCCATGCTTACCTGGAGCAGCACCGGCACGGGAACGCGACGGAGGCGGACCTGCTTCAAGCGGTCTCCACGGCCGCGGGGCGCGACGTGACGGCGCCGTTCCGGAGCTTCCTCTTCCAGAGCGGGGTGCCCTTCGTCGAGGCGACGCTCACGTGCAGCAGCGACAAGAGCCCGGCGAAGGCGGCGCTCTCGCTCCATCAAGGTCAGTTCCTCCCCGCGGGCCGCAAGTCGAGCGAGACGCAGGTGTGGAAGATCCCGATCTGCGCGCGCTACAAGGCTGGATCCGAGGTGAAGACGACCTGCGCTTTGATGACGGAGCGCGACGCGACCGTGCCCCTCGAGGCCGCGGGCTGCCCTGCGTGGGTGATGCCGAACGCGGGTGGCCTCGGCTATTACCGCTGGTCGCTGCCTCGCGAGGCGATGAAGCAGCTCGCGGAGAAGGGCTACGCGGATCTCACGGCGGCCGAGCGGCTGAGCTTCGCGGAGAGCGTGCGATCGGGCGCGGTCAACGGGCGGATCCCGATCGGCGACGCCATCGACTCGCTGGCGCCGTTCGCCGCGGATCCGAGCCGCGCGGTGGCCTCCGCGCCGATGAGCCTGCTCCACGAGGGGCGCGAGTGGCTCCAGGGCGACGCCAAGGCGACGCGGGCGCTGGAGGCCTTCGCGGGCGAGCTCTACGCGCCCACGTGGAAGGCGCTGGGCTGGGAGCCCGCCAGGGGCGAGGACGCGGATCGCTCGCTGCTGCGGCGGGATCTGATCACCTTCCTGGCCGGGGCGGCGCGGGATCCCGCGCTGCGGCGCGAGGCGGCAGAGCGCGGGCGCGCCTACGTGGGCTTCGGGAAAGACGGGGCGATCCACGACGAGGCCGTCGATCGGCAGAGCGCGGGCGCGGTGCTGGCGGTGGCTGCGGCCGAGGGTGACGCGGCGTTCTTCGACGCGCTCCTCGCGCAGCTCGCGAAGGCAGACAAAGAGATCATGCGCGCTCGCATCCTCGGCGCGCTGGGGTCGGTGACGAGGCCGGAGCTCTCGGCGCGCGCGCTCGACTTGACCCTGGACTCGCGCCTGCGCAGCAACGAGATCCTGTCGCTGCTCAACGGGCAGCTCGATCAGCCCGAGACGCGCGAGGCCGCGTGGGCGTGGCTCGAGGCGCACGTGGACGCGGTGCTCGCGCGCTTGCCACCCGGCCGCGCGGCGCGCCTCGCCCTGGTGGGCACGGCGTTCTGCGACGCCGGCCACGCCGACGCGCTGGAGCGGCTCTTCACTGAGCGGGCAAAGAAGCTCGACGGCGGGCCGCGCGAGATCGCCGGCGCCGTCGAGATGGTGCGCCTCTGCGCCGCCCGCCGTGACGCCGCCGGCCCGGCGCTGCGCGCGCTCTTCGGCGGAGCGAAGCGCCCTGTGGTGCGGCGTCCGGGGCAAAGCGGGGCTTCGAAGCGCCCCTAGAGCTTCAAGCGCGCTACCGATTCTCCGGCTTCTTCATCAAAGCGGAGAATGCTCTCGCGACAGCCCCGAAAACGAGAGTGGGTGACGGCCATCAAACCCGCGAGGGAGAGGAGCGCCGGGCGAGCTGATGATTTCGCCCGGCACATCGACGCTCCGCCCGAGGAGAGAAGATGGCGTCGTCGTGGTCGATCGTCTCCGATCCGCGTCAGCTCGAGGCGCTCGCGGGGCCCTGGAGCGAGCTCCTCGAGCGGAGCGGATCCAACGAGATCATGCTCTCTCC
>FSTQ01000364.1_pt1 | contig 13823 bp, 7 predicted proteins | sample 1637281 | NCBI WGS metagenome assembly FSTQ01 (sample SAMEA3914818, study PRJEB12502) | metagenome | biome: forest; material: soil | place: Canada | collected 2010-06-26 | depth 0.1 m
CGAGCCGGCCGCCGCCGTCGATGGTGCCCTCGCTGACCAGCGATGAGCAGCGCGTGCTCTCGGTGGTGGTGATCGGCGCGTGGGAGGCCGAAGCGCAGCTCGCGCCGGGCGCCCCCGACGCGGTGGAGGCGCTGCGGCGCGTGGCGCGCGCGCGCGGCGCTCGCCTCGAGCCGATGGCCGACGGATCGATGGCGGCGATCCTCCTCCACGCGCTGGCGCCGCTCGACGAGGCGATGGAGGCCGCGCGCCTCGCGCTCGATCTCCACGCCGCCGTCCCGGGCCGCCCGGTCGTGATGGCCACGGGGAGGAGCGGCGGCCTCTTCAAGCGCACCGTCGGCGACGCGATCAACCGCGCGGTGTACCTGCTCGACGCGTGCGCGCGCGGGGGCGTGCTGCCCGACGCGGTGCTCGTCGACGAGGCGAGCGCGCGGCTGCTCGAGAAGAGCTTCGATCTGCGGGTGTCGCGCCCCGGCTTCGCCATCCTCGGCGAGCGCGATCCGGGCGTGACGGCGTTCACGCTCCTCGGCCGCGCGAGCCCCTTCGTCGGGCGCAAGGCCGAGCTCGGCGTGCTCACCTCGCTCTTCGCCGTGTGCGTCGAGGACTCGGTCGCGCACGCCACCGTGGTGACCGGGGCGAGCGGCTCGGGCAAATCGCGCTTCGCGCACGAGTTCCTCCGCGCCCTCAAGCGCGAGGCGCCGACGGCCGTGATCTGGACGGCGCAGGCGGCGGCGCTCTCGGCGGGCGCGGTGCTCGGCCTGCTCGCGCAGGCGCTCCGCAGCGCCGTAGGGCTGCGCTGGGGCGGCCCGCTCGAGATGAACCGCGAGCGGCTCAGCGCCTACGTGCACGCGCGCCTGCCCGAGTCCGCGCGGGCGCGCGTGGCGGAGTTCATCGGCGAGCTCGTCGGCGTGCGGTTCCCCGACGACGAGAGCCCGGCGCTGTGGGCGGCGCGCACCGACGCGCGGCTGATGCGCGAGCAGATGCTGCGGGCCTGGTCCGATCTCGTGCGAGCCGAGTGCGCCACGCACCCGGTGGTGCTGGTGCTCGACGATCTCCAGTGGGCCGACGCGCCCACGATCCGCACCGTGAGCATGGCGCTCGGGAGCTTCAAGGATCTGCCCTTCTTCGTGCTCGGCCTCGCGCGCCCCGAGGTGTCGCGGACCTTCCCCAAGCTCTGGGAAGAGCAGGGCGCGCTCAACCTCCGGCTGAAGGAGCTCACGCGCAAGGCGGGCGCCGAGCTCGTGACGCACGCGCTCGGGGCTCAGGTGACGCCGTCGCTCATCGATCGCTTGCTCACGCAGGCGGACGGGCACGTGCGCTACCTGGAAGAGCTGGTCCGCGCCGTGGCCGAGGGCCGCGCCGCCACGTCGCCGGAGACGGCGCTGGCGCTGGTGGGCGCGCGCCTCGAGCAGCTCCCGGCCGAGGCTCGCCGCGTCCTGCGCGCCGCGAGCGTCTTCGGCGACATCGCCTGGTCGAGCGGCGTCGCCGCGCTCGTCACCGACGCGGGCGCGGGCGAGGTCGCGCGCCGCCTCGACGAGCTCGTGGAGCGCGAGGTGCTCGTCTACCGCGCGGAGAGCCGCTTCCCCGGCGAGGCCGAGTACGCCTTCCGCCACGCGCTGCTGCGCGAGGGCGCGTACGCGATGCTCACCGACGCGGATCGCTCGCTCGGCCACCGCCTCGCGGGCGACTGGCTCGAGCGGCGCGGCGAGAGCGACCCGCTCGTGCTCGCGGAGCACTTCGATCGCGCAGGAGAGCCCGGGCAAGCCGCCGCCCTCTACGCCCGCGGCGCCGAGCTCGCGTGCAGCGCCGGCGACTCCGACAGCGCCATCCTCCACGCGCAGCGCGGCCTCTCGCTGGAGCCGCCGACCGAGACGCGCGGCGCGCTCCTCGGCGTGCTCTGCCACGCGTACCTGTGGCGCCAGGAGTGCGACGCCGCGGCCTCGCTCATCGACGAGGCGCTGCGCCTCGCGCGCCCCGGCACCGTGTCCTGGGTCCACGCCGTGGCCGCGCGCTTCTCGCTCTCCGTCGCGCAGGGCTCGTTCGACGCCATCGCCGCCGACCTCCAGATCCTCCTCACGACCGCGATCGAGCCCGAGGCCATGAGCCTCGTCGCGCTCTCCGTCTGCAACGCCGTGTTCGTGTTCGACATGGTCGGCCAGTTCGAAGCCGCCCGCGCCACGCTGGTCCAGCTCGACGCCATCGTGGCGCCCGTCGCCGCGCGCGATCCCGTCGCGCGCGGGTGGCTCGACGCCGCGCACGCCAACTTCGCGGCCACGGCCTGCAACGATCCGTGGCGCGGCCTCGTCCTCGCGCGCGACGTCGCCGCGAGGTTCCAGGACGCGGACTACCCGCACGGTCTGCCGGCCGCGCGCCTCATCGTCGCCATGTGCCTCGCGCGGCTCGGCGCCTTCGACGAGGCCGAGCGCGCGCTGCGGAGCGCCGTGGTCAGCAACGAGCCCGCCGATTTCGCGCTGCTCCGTGACTACTACCTCGCCCGCTCGCTGCTCGATCAGGGGGCGGGCGCCGCGGCGCGGGAGTGCGCGCACACGCTGATCGAGCGCGCGCGCGAGCTCAAGATCACGCGCCAGGAGGGCCGCGGCCACTGGATCCTCGCCGAGATCCACGCGCGCGCCGCCGACCTCGCCGGCGCCGAGCGCGAGATCCTGCTCGCCCTCGAGCAGATGCCGAAGGCGCTCGTGCACCGCCTCTTCGCGGAGGTGACGCTCGTCTCGATCCGCCTCGCGCAGGGCCGCGCCGAGGAGGCCCTCCGCCTCGCCGACGAGGCCCAGCGCGCCTGCGCGGTGCGCGGCATCAGCTGGCTCCACGCGCGCCTCGTGTTCGCCGAGGCGCTCGAGGCGACGGGGGCCCACGAGCGCGCCTGCGCCGTGCTCGCCGAGGCCCACGCCGATCTGCTCGCCAACGCCGAGAAGATCGGCGCTCCGGCCATGCAACGGAGCTTCCTCAAGAAGATCCCCGAGCACGCGCGCATCACCCAGCTCGCCGTCGCCTGGAACCTCTCTCCGCCCGTCCTGACGCCCGCGGCCAGCGGCGCCGCGGAGGACTCCAGATCGCTCTCTTCTTTCCCGCCATCACGCGAGGTTCACCAATCATGACCATCGACATCACGCGCCCTCACGTCGGGCGCATCTACGACTACGTGCTCGGGGGAAGCCAGAACTACGAGGCGGATCGCCGCGCGGCCGAGGCGATCATCGAGGTCCTGCCCGCCTACCCGCGCTGGGCGCGGCTCAATCGCACCTTCCTCGGCCACGTGGGCGCCCGCTGGGCGGCGGAGGGGGTCACGCAGGTCCTCGATCTCGGCTCGGGCCTCCCCACGCAGGGCCATTTCAACGTGCGTATGCCAAGCGCCAAGGTCCTCTTTGCGGACTTCGATCCGCTCACGGTCGCGCAGGGTCAGCAGCTCCTCGCCTACACGCCCGACATGGCCTTCGCCCACGTCGACATGCGCAATCCAGACGCGCTCCTCGAGCAAGCCACCTCGTTCTTCGGCGCCGATCAACGCCTCGCCGTGGGCCTCATCGGTATCGTGTACATGCTCTCCGACAGCGAAATCCGGACGCTGGCGCAGCGCCTCCACGCCTTTTGCGCCCCCGGCAGCGTGATGGCCCTCAGCTTCCACCACGTGCCCGACGGACCCGACGCCGAGGCGATCCGGGATGCGCTCTTCACGGCGGCGAAGCACGCCAGGGTCAACTACTACCTGCGCTCGCCCGAGCAGATGGCCGAGCTCCTTGCCCCGTGGCGCACCGTCATCACCCAGCCTCTCCAGTACTGGGTCGACGACGAAGAGACTCTCCCCCTCCGCCCCGACGACCTCATGAGCCGGATGACGATGCTCGGCTCCTTCGCGGAGCGCTGATCTCCGAGCCGCGCTCGCTCCCGTCTCCAGCGCTCGAGCTCGACCGCTCGCGCTCCCGTGACAGCGATGCCAGGGCCGCCGCGGCGCGGCTCTCCGCGATTCGCTGAAAATCCCAGCAAAACAAGCTCGGCACAGCCCGTGCTTTGACGACAATCCTACCTCGACGGAGCCCGCCGCGCCCCGCCGAGCCGGCATTGTCTCGTTCGTTCCTTGCTTGCCTGCTTGCTTGCTTCGCTTACTTGGCTTGCTTCGCTTACCACTCGCGCTTTGCTTACTTAACTTCACTTACCAGAGAGCTTTGATGGCTGAAGAAACTCGCTATCGAGGGACGCCCACCATGCGAACCATCCGTCAGCGCGAGCGCAGGCTCCGCGTATCGCGCTTCGTCGCGGGGATCGGCTGCTCCGCGCTGCTGGCAGCGTGCGCCGCCGACAGCGCCAGCGACGGAGTCCCCGGCTACGGCGGCGCGGGATCGGGCGTGGGGGGCGGCGACGCCAGCACCGGAGTCGGCATATCGACGGCCTCCGGCGCCGGCGACGCCGGCCTTCCGCCCGAGAAAGAGGTCGAGTCGAGCTACGGCGCCCCCGTGGCGACAGGCAAGTACGTCTGGGTCGCCAACCCCAGCAGCGGCCGTGTCGCCTACATCGACGCGGTGACGCTGGAGATCAAGCTCGTCGACGCAGGCAACGGGCCCACGTTCGTGGCGCCTGTCCCTGACGCCAAAGACGACGTGGCCCTCGTCCTCAACGTCCTCTCCAACGACGCCACGCTGCTCCGCGCCTCGGCCGCGGGGCTCACGGCGCTCACCATGCCCATCCCCTCTTCGGGCAACGGGTGGTCGGTCTCGCCGAGCGGCCGCTGGGCCATCGCCTGGAGCAACGCTCGCTTCATCAAGAGCCCTGATCCGGTGGAGGGCTATCAGGACGTCACCGTCCTCGACCTCACCGCGGGCGCCGAGAAGTCCACGGCGCTCACCGTCGGCTATCGGCCCTCCTCGATCAGCTTCGACGCCAAGTCCGGGCGAGCTTTCGCCGTCACCGAGGACGGCGTCAGCGTCGTCGCGCTCGACGCCCCCGGCGGCCCCGCGGTGGTCAAGAACATCGCTTATGCGCCGGTGCCGCCCCCGGTCGCGCCGGAGGTCACGATCACGCCCGACGGCGCCTATGCCCTCCTCCGGAGCAGCCAGCCGAGCGTCGGTGTCCTGTCGCTCGCCGACGGCGCCCGCGTCGACGTCCCGCTCCCGGGCGTGCCCACCGATCTCGACCTCTCCGCCGACGGCTCCGCCGCTGTCGCCGTGATCCGCGAGACCAGCCAGGTCGCCCTCCTCCCGGTGCCCGGCGTCTTCACCAACCCGGCCGGCGTCGCGCTGGTGACGATCGACACGACGGTCGGCTCGACGGCGCTCGCGGCGCAGAGCGCGACGGCGTTCTTCTACACCAACGCCGCGCCGAGCCCGTTCCTGGCGGTGATGGACACCAAGGCCGCGGCGCCGACGTCGCGCTTGATCAAGCTGCGCGCGCCGGTGCTCGCTGTCTTCCCCACCGCGGACGGGTCGCACGCGCTCGTCCTCCACGACGCGCTCACCGAGGCCGGATCGCACTACCCGGCCGCCTTCAGCGTCGCGCCGATCGCCCTCGATCTGCCGCCCAAGATCGTCGGCCTCGAGGCGCCGATCATCTCCATCGCCCTCGCTCCAGCGGGCGATCACGGCCTCGTCGCCACCGGGGATCCCGCGAAAGGCATCTACCAGCTCGTCGTCGCCTCCATGCCTTCGCTCAGCGTGCAGAAGCTCTCGCTCGCGTCCATGCCGATCGCGGCGGGCATCGTCGCCGGCGCGGATCGCGGCTTCGTCGCGCAGAAGCACCCCGACGGGCGCATCACCTTCGTCAACCTCAAGACCGGCGAGGCCCGCACCCTGACGGGGTTCGAGCTCGGCACGCAGGTCGTCGACGGCAGCCAATGAACACCATCGCGCCCATGCTCCGCTCGCTGACGCTGGCCTCTCTCTTCACGGCGCTCCTCCCGGGCTGCGGTGAGCGCGACGCGGTCTGGGACGCCCCGCCCAGCGGCGTCGCCGCGCACGCGCTCCAGGGCTCGGCGGCGTTCGTCGACGTCACCGCCGATCGCGTCCTGCTCACCCCGGTGGAGCAGGATCTCACCCTCTCTCCCGTATCCATACCGATGCGGCGTGGCTTCGCTTCGTCGCGGGCCACGCCCGACGGGTCAGCGCTCCTCGTCCTCTCGCGCGGGGATGTCCCGCGCGAGAAGCCCGATGATCAAGGGCCGGGGCTCGCCATGATCGACGGCGGCACCTCGCCGCGCCTCCTGCGAACATACGATATCTCCGACCCGCTCTCGGGCCTGGCGATGGATCCCGAAGGGCACTTTGCCGTCATCTATCCTTCGGCCTCGGACTCCTCGTTCGTCGCCAACCCCAACGAGCTCTCCGTCGTCGATCTCGCCCGGGCGCCCGGCGCTGGCAACCCGACCTCGCTCACCCTTCGAAGCTTCGGCGGTCGCCCCGAGGCGCTGATCTTCACGCCCACGCTCGCGCTGCCCAGCGCCGCGACGCGGCTGCTCGTCGTCCTCACCGATCGCGACGTCGGCCTCATCGATCTCGCCCACCCGGATCGGGGCGACGTCACGGTGCGCCTGAGCACGACCGGGGATCGCGTCACGCCGGTCCAGGTCGCGGTCAGCGACGGGGACCCCGCGCGCGACGACGACGCGCGCCTCGCCATCCGCCTCGCCAACGATCCCGGCGTCATCCTCGTCGATCTGCTCGCGTCCACGTCGAGCGACTCGGCCCATGATTTCCGGCCCACGCCCAACGTCGTGCTCGCCTCGGGGCCGCCCAGTGACGTGGCCTTCGTCAACACCGACGGCGGCCTCCGCCTCGCCGCGGTGGTGCCCTCGAAGCAGAGCCTCTCGCTCATCGATCCAGCCACGGGGATCTCCAAGGACGTCGCGCTCGGCGCGCCCTTCCAGCACCTCTCGCTCGTGACCAACGTCGTCGGCGGCAGCGACTCCGGCGCCGACGTGGCCCTGCTCTGGTCCTCGTCGAGCCCGTACATCTCCTTCGTCGCGCTCGGATCGACGGCGGGCAAGCCCTACAAGAGCGTCGAGCGCCTCCAGCTCGAGCAGCCGGTAGCCCGCGTGATCGACGTCCCCGCGCCCAACGATCGCCTCAAGATCCTCGCCGCGGCCGACGGGCGAGCCTTCTTCGTCCTCGATCTCATCGCGCGCACCGCGTCGCCGATCGTCTCGTCGAGCGCGGGCGTGAACGTCACGGTCTCGGCCGATGGACGGCGATCGTGGCTGCTCGCCCCCGGCGGGCCCGACCTCGCGGCGCTCGATCTCGACAACCTCCACCCGCAGAACTTCACCCTCGCGTCGCCGGTGCAAGAAGCGCTGGAGGTGGGCCGTCGCGGCGGCGGGCGCGCGCTCCTCGCCGTGCATGGCTACGGCAACCTCGGCGTGACCGTGCTCGACGCCGACCACCCTTCCCTCGAGACCGCGGTGCAGTACCACGGCCTCCTCCTCGGGAGCCTGCGATGAGAGTCCACGCCCTCCTCGGCGGCGCGCTGCTGGCCGCCACGACCGCCCTCTCTCTCCCCGCGCGCGCCGAGCTCGGCGCCGTCACCATCGCCGCCAAGGCCGACGTCGCCGCGCCGAGCAAGCCGTCCTCGCGCGCGCCGGAGATCAACCTCGCCTTCGGCTTCCGAAGCATGTTCATCCCGAGCGCCGGGCTCGATCCCTTCTCGAGCAACAACGCCCTGACGCAGGTCTCGCTCGCCGCGGGCCCGACGCTCCTGCGCCGCGGCGCCGTCTCCTTCGCCGCCCTCGCCGAGTGGGACTTCGGCCGGCTCCAGGACCGCGCGCGCGGCGAGACGAGCGAGCTCGCGATCCACCGCCTCGGCGTGGGCCTGGAGTCGCGCCTCCAGCTCGCGCGCCGCCTCGCGCTCTTCGCCAAGGTCGCGCCCGCTGCGGTGCACCTGAGCGGCTCGATCGTCGACCCCGGCCTCGACCGCCCCCTCGTCTCGCGGAGCTGGAGCTGGGCGCTCGACACCACCGCGGGCGCCGCGTTCATGTTCGCCAGCACCGGCCCGCGCGCGGCGCCCACCTCGCGCTGGTGGTTCACCGGCGAGGGCGGCTACGGCTTCGCGGGCGAGACCGCGATGACCTTCAAGCCCGACGCCGAAGACGAAGATCCCCGCACCTACGGCGCGATCACGCTGCCCGCGCTCCGCCCCTCCGGCGTGCTGCTCCGCTTCGCGGCGGCCGTCTCGTTCTGACGACGGATCGCGCGCGCACCTTCGATTGATTGGAGCTTGCGCCGCCGCGGCCCGACCGCGGTATCCTCGCTCGATGTACGCTGGTCACCTCGATCTGACGAAGCCCCTCGTCTGGACGGTCGACGACGCGCTCCCGCCCGACGTGTGCGCCGCCTACGCGCGCCGCATCCGCGAAGGCGCGACCGAGCTCGCGCCGATCGTCGGCCACCACGGCGGCCCGGAGATCGACCTCGCCGTCCGCAACAACACCCGCTTGATGTGGGACGACGCGGCCGAGGCCGGCACCCTGCTCGCCCGCGTCGCCGCCGACGTCCCGCGCGAGCTCTCGGAGCGGCCGCTCGCGGGCGCCAACCCGCGCCTTCGCCTCTACCGCTATGGCGCGGGCGAGCGGCACGGCGCCCACTGGGACACCGTCGTCGAGCTCCCCGGCGGCGTCAGCAGCCTCGTCACGCTGGTGTTCTATCTCAACGACGACTTCGAGGGCGGCGAGACGGATTTCCCCGAGCTCTCGCGCCGTATCGTCCCCCGCGCCGGGCGCGCCCTCCTGTTCCAGCACCGCATCCTCCACGAGGCGAGCGAGGTGCGCTCCGGCGAGAAGCTCGTGCTGCGCACCGACGTGCTCTACGGCCCGAAGAGCGCGGATCCGCGCTGAGAGCCATTCACCGCCTCTCCGCGCCGCGCCGGATCGAGGCGATCGCCCTGGAAATCGCCGCTCGGCGCGCCGCCGAAGGGCAGTATTCTCGCCTGGGCGGCGCGCCGACTGGGCTCGTCGACTTCCACGCTCCTCGACCCCTCTCGGCCGAATCGTGGCATCACGGCCTGCCAGATGGTGGAGCGGAGTCCTCTCCACAGCCATGTGGAGCCGGCATTCGCCGCATACACGGTAACATTCGTCCACCGCCGCTTCGGGACGAGCACATTGGCCTCTCCAGGGCCAAAATTCTCGATTTTTTCGAGAAAAGGATTTGACGCCGCGAGCATGCAAGTATGGAATTCTCAACGAGAAGATGGTCGTCCTTCCTGGTAGCCCACGGGGCCGCCGCGAAGCAGGCAGTCAACTCAACCCGTCTCGGACGAGAGCTCTCTGTCGCTCTGACAAAGGCTCCGCCTCACTCTTCCTCGCTTCGGCGCATGCCCCACAAAGGATGTCCTATGGCACAGCCAATCAACCATCGACAACGAACGGCGTGGGGGCTCGGGCGCCTCGCAGGCCTGTCCGGTGTCATCGCGCTCTCCGCAGCAGCATGCATCGGTAAGATAGGGCCCGATGGGGCGGCAGATACCAGCGGACCCGGCGTCGGCAGCAGCACCTCCTCTGGCAACTACGTCGAAAATTTCCCGTACGAGCCTGTCTCGGCGCGGATCTACGTCGCCAAGGTCAAGAATCTCCTCATCGGCCAGGCGGCCACCGAGGACGAGATTGCCGCCGTCGAGAAGGACCCGAAGGCCCTCCGCGCCATGGTCGACGCCTGGTTCGTGACGCCGGACGCGCAGGACAAGTTCTTCAGCTTCTTCCAGAAGGCGTTCCAGCAGACGCAGATCGGCATCAACGAATTCGTCGATCAGGGCATCGTCGCCAACATCAAGGACACCACCGTCCTCACCTCCGCCAAGGAGATGTTCGCGCGCACGGCCCTGAAGGGCATCGCGGACGGCAAGCCGTTCACCGACACGGTGACGACTCACACGTTCATGATGACTCCCGCGCTGATGTCCCTCTACCTCTACATCGATCAGACGATGGTGGGCGACACCGGCAACCCCACCCCGAGCGTCCCCAAGCCCGATGGAACGATCGCCACCACCATCGACTCGTGGGGAACGTTCGTCCCCGCGGCCGACGGCCTGCCGATCACCCTCGCCGAGACGCTCGATCCGAAGAGCCCGCGCTACCTGCACTTCCCGGTGCCGGCGCAGTTCACTTGCACCATTCCTCAGGTCGACGCCACCGGGCACGTCATGCTCGACGCGATGGGCAAGGTCATCCAGAAGTCGATGCCCTACAACGAGCGGCACTACACGGGCACGAGCCCCATCTTCGCCCTCCTCTTCGGCACCGCGCCGATGGGCGGCGTGAAGGCCGAGGAGCCCCAGGGGCCCCCGATCCCGGCCGACGTGCCCCCCGAGGACAAGAACAAGTACACGATTCAATGTGACGGCACCCAGAACTTCAAGTCGACGCTGAGCACGGCGGACGACATGCTCTGGCGCCCGGTCACGATCCGCGCGCCGATGGCGGGCGAGAAGCTGACGCCGTTCTACGACCTCAAGACGCTGCGCACCAAGAACGAGCTCGTCTCGCGCATGCCGCGCGTCGGCTTCTTCACCACGGCGGCGTTCTTCGCCAACTGGCAAACGAACAAGAGCAACGAAGCCCGCGACGCGATGAACCAGACGCTGGTCGTCTCCATCGGCCGGAGCATCAACCCGATCGACAAGGGCACCTCGACCGTCCTCGACACTGGCAAGGACGGCGAGCACTCGGATCCAAACAGCCCTTGCTACAGCTGTCACCAGACGATGGACCCGATGCGGCTCATCTTCCGCAAGGCGTTCACGTACAGCTACCACTCGCAGCAGAACGCGAGTCAGATCTTCGCGACCTCGACCTTCGACTTCCTCGGCGAGAAGGCCCCGCTGGAGAACCTCGACGACCTGGCCCAGACGCTGATCAAGCACCCGCTCTACCCGACGGCCTGGGTCCAGAAGCTCTGTTACTACGCCAACTCGGACGGCTGCTCCGAGGATGATCCGGAGTTCATCCGCATCGCCAAGGTCTTCGTCGACAGCAACTACGATTTCCACACCCTCGTCGGCGAGCTCTTCTCGTCTCCGCTCATCACCGGGGCCGAGAAGACCAAGACCCGGACCGACTTCGGCGAGACGGTGAGCATCGCGCGGCAGGATCACCTCTGCACCTCGCTGACCAACCGCCTCAAGCTCGCGACCAACGTGTGCGGCGGGATCGCCAACGCCACCCAGGCGCAGGCGGTGGCCAACAACATCCCGACGGACGGTTACCTCCGCGGCGCCGAGGCGCCGGCCCTCTCGACCGATCCGACCCTGTTCTTCCGCGGCGCCGGCGAGACCATCTGCCAGATCGCGGCCGACCTCACCGTCGACAAGCCGATGAGCCTCTACAGCAGCGACAAGAAGGATCAGGCGATCACCGACTTCGTCGGCAACATCATGGGCCTCGCCACCGGCGATCCGACGGCGGACCCGGCGCGGACGATCCTCGAGGAGCACTACGACGCGGCGATCGCGGCCGGCGGCAAGCCCACCGACGCGCTCAAGTCCACGTTCATCCTCGCTTGCACCTCGCCCACCTCTCTGGCCATGGGCCTGTGACGGAGACTTCAATGATTACACGACGTGATGCTCTTCGTGCTGGTCTGGCGGGCGCCGGCCTCATCGGCCTCCGGGCGATGGCGACCGGTCTGCCGATCTCTTTTCTCCTCAACCCCAGCATCGCCCGCAGCGACGAGGCCTGCGCGGCGATGGCCGCCTCGCAGTTCCTGATCCTGTCGATGTCGGCGAGCGGGGACGCTCTCAACTGCAACGTGCCTGGCACGTTCGACCTCCCGGCCACCTTCGCGGCCGGGTCGGTCAACCACCCCGACACGCCGGAGATGGCTCCGAAGCCCCTCAAGCTGGGCAGCGCGACCTTCACGGCGGCCGCGCCCTGGGCCTCGCTCCCGCAAGACATCCTGAACCGCACCTGCTTCTTTCACCACCGCACCCAGACTGCCAATCACGGCGAAATGGGGAAGGTGCTGAACCTGATGGGCAAGCTGCGGCGCGGCGAGCAGCTGGTGTCGTACTTCTCGAAGGACCTCTACCAGTGCTTCGGCACGGTGCAGCCGCAGCCGGTCACCATCGGCGGCGAGACGGCGAGCTACGGTGGGCGCTACCTGCCCAACCTCAGCCCGACGGGCCTCAAGGCGATCCTCACCGGCCCCAGCGGCCTGACGAAGGACCTCCAGGCGCTGCGCGACTCGAGCCTCGACAAGCTCAACGCGCTCTTCAAGGAGAACCGCGCCGAGACGAAGGCCGAGCAGGCGTTCCTCGACCAGATGGCCCTCTCGCAGCAGCAGATTCGCTCGCTGATCGAGCAGGTCGCGGAGGACCTCCAGAACATCAAGGGCGACGACGCCGCCAACCAGGTCACCGCCGCCGCGCTCCTCGTGAAGATGAACGTGACCCCGGTGGTGACGGTCCACCTGCCCTTCTCGGGCGACAACCACACGGACGCGCTGTGGAAGTCCGAGACGACGCAGACGGTCTCCTCGGTCGCCAACATCAACCTGCTGATGCAGAAGCTGAAGGCCTATAACCTCCAGGACAAGGTCACCTTCGCGACGATGAACGTCTTCGGCCGCGAGTTCAAGACCATCCTCGGCCGCGGCCACAACGCCTCTCACAGCGTCTCGGTGATGATCGGCAAGGGCATTCGCCCCGGCGTCATCGGCGGCCTGATGCCCGGCGGCGTCTGCGCGGACCTCGACTCGAAGACCGGCCTGGCCGGCCCGAGCGGCGATATCGCGGCCGCGGACACGCTCCCCTCGGTGGCGAAGACCCTCGGCAGGGCGATCGGCATCTCCGCCGCGTCGCTCGAGGACCAGATCACGGCTGGCAAGATCGTCGAGGCCGCGCTCGCCTGAATCGTGTCACCAGGGCCTGCCGCCGTTGTCGCAGCAGCAGGGCGCTGAAGATCAGGTCTTCAGCGCCCGCGGAGGCAGCGCGGCAGGCCGTCCGGGTGCGCGCGGGTGGGGACTTCGTGATCTCTTCGAGAAGCGCGCGATGCGCGCTTGCAAATTACCGGCGGTGACGGGCAACCTGCGTCGACCGCGGTGCATCCTCCGGCTCGACCCCCCCGACTCTCCGAGGCTCCTCTGCAAAGCTCGATCTTCCGGCCTTCTTCGCGCGCCCCCCACCTCCGCCGCGTCGCTGCCCGTTTTGTGGGCATCCTGGTCGCGGCCCTCACCGGCTTCGTGGTGATCGCCGCCGGCTCTCGGCCGGCCCTGGCGGCCGATCCTCCAGCTGGCAAGCCCATTGGCATCTACCTCGAGGGCACCGAGCCCGAGCTCGTGCGCGCGGCGATCATCGCGGCGCTCGGTGATCGCTTCCCGCTGGTCGAGACGACGGCGCTCACGCAGGCGTTGACGCGAGAGGGCCTCCGCCTCCCGGTCGGCGCCCCGCTGACGCGGACCAAGAACAACCCAGCGATCTCGAAGATCCGTATCGCCGCCAACGACGTCGACGCCGAGGCCGTGATCGCGGGTCGCACCATCCAGGTCGGCGGGACGATGACGGCCACGGTGATGTGGGTCGATCCGAAATCCCACGACCCGAAGCTGGTCAAAGAGGTGGGCATAACCAGGGACGCCGCCGCCAACAAAGAGGCGATGCTCAAGGCCCTCGGCCCGCAGCTCGACGCATTCGCGGCCATGGGCGCTCCGGCCCTGAAGGCGCCGCCCGGCCCCGCGGTCGGCGCCGCTGCCGCCGCGCCGACGCCCGCTCAGAACGAGCCGACAGACATCAGGCCGGCCCCCAACGACCCGAAGGTCGTCCACCACGCCCGGTTCAACGAGGCCATCGTCGTCGCCAACGTGGCCTTCGAGCTCGGCGGCCGGCGCTTCGACTACAAG
>FSTQ01000021.1_pt1 | contig 13778 bp, 14 predicted proteins | sample 1637281 | NCBI WGS metagenome assembly FSTQ01 (sample SAMEA3914818, study PRJEB12502) | metagenome | biome: forest; material: soil | place: Canada | collected 2010-06-26 | depth 0.1 m
CGCGCCGCGCGATCGAGCGGGATACCGAGCAGCAACATCGCGCCGAACGAGGGCCGCGCGTCGTGATCGCGCGACATCGTCCCTTCGATCGCCAGCCAGAGCGGGGCGCGCCCCACGCCCTCCTGGAGCGGATCGCTCTGGCGATCGTCGCTGCGATCGAGGCGCGCGAGCGCGATGTCCTCGACCTCGGATGGAGGCTCTCCCCGCGCCGGCAGGGCGTGGAGCGCCGCGGCGAGGCCGAGGGCCAGCGCCGCGAGAGCGGAGCGCCGCGGGCGGCGAGAGAGGTTGTCGTTGAGGAGGCGGGGGAGGATCTCGGGGGCCACAAAAGCCAATCGACCCGAGGCCCGCAGGAGTTGCCTGCGAGCAGAAGATTTTTTCTTCAGCCGAGGCTGAGCTCGCTCGCGCCGCCGCGGGAGAGCTCGCTGCCGCCGCCGACGCTCCTCCAGATCTCGTGGTTGATCTCGACGCCCATGTTGCTCCGGCGCGAGGAGCCGCTGCTCATGATCCCGCCCGCGCTGTCGGACCAGCTCGCCACGCCGGTGTCGGCCGGAGCGGCGGCGGGCCTGCGCCGCGGCGCGAGCGAAGAGACCGAGGAGGCAGCAGAGGAGAAGGAGGTGCCCGCGCCGCCCGCGTCAGCGTGACGCCGCGCCTCCGCGTGGCTGCGATCGAACGGGGGCGCATGGAGCGCGGACGCCATGCTCGCTGCGTCGGGGCGCCACTGATCGATCTCTGCGGCGACGATGTCGCTGGCGCGGAGGTGCGGCGCCGTCACCTCGAGCCCCACGGCGAACGGCTCGAACTCGTCCCCGGACTGCCACCCGACGCTGACGCGGATGTTCGACCCCGGCTCGATGTCGCGAAGGAAGCGATCCCCGTAGAGCGAGTCGGCCCGCAGATCCCGCACGCGGGTGATCGGCCCGGCCCAGCTCGCCGTCACCCCGGCGATGCGCACCGCGAGCCAGCCGTGCGGCCGCCGCGCCTGCGCGCGGGCGAGCGACGTCGCGCGGACCTCCCAGTAGAAGTAGAGCGTGAACGGGTCGACCGCGAGGGCGACGATCTCGTCAACATCGTACCGCTCCGGCAACGCCGCTTCTTCGAGGGTCGCATCGAGGTCGGCCGCGGCGTCGAGGGCGACGTCGTCGGCAGCCTCGTCGGCGTCGCCGGCGACCTCGGTGACAGCGATCGCCGCGGCCACCTCCACCTCGGAGCGAGGCGTCGCCGGCGCTTCGATCTCCGGCTTCGGCGTCGGCGCTTCGATCTCCGGCTTCGGCGGCGCGGGCGCCTCCACCTCGGGCTGGTGAATCTCGGGCTGCGCCGGCGCGGGCTTGGGCAGCTCGGGCTTGGGCGCTTCAGGCTTGGGCGCTTCGGGCTTCGAGGGCTCGGGCGTCGTCGGCTCGGGCGCGCTCGCGGCGACAGGCGGCGCGGCGACAGGCGGCGCGGCGACAGGCGGCGCAGCGATGCTCGCAGGCGGCGGCGCGGCGCTCGCAGGTGCGGTGGTGCTCGCGGGCGCGGACTCGGGCCTCGACTCCGAGCCGCGTCGCTGGCGCGCCTTTGCTTGATCGAGGAAGCGCGCGCGGAGCCCGTGCGCCTCGGCGTGCTCCGGCTCGCGCGTCAGCACCTCGTCGAGCACGGCGATCGCGCGCTCGAGGTGGCCCTGCGCCGCGTAGATCTCGGCGAGCGTCACTGTCGGCAGCGGCGGGGGAGGCGGCGGCCCGGGGCGATCGTCGGGGCCCGATCGCAGCACGCGCGCGGCCTCCGGCAAGTGCAGACCCTTCTCGACGACCTGCGCGAGCAGATCCCGCGCGCGGCCGAGCCAGCCCCGCGCCTTGGCCTTCTCGCGCTCGCTCTTCGCGGTGCGCGTGATGATCTCGTCCATCAGCTCGGGCTGGGTGAGCACGCGCGGGCGCGGAACGCCGAGCTGCGAGGCGTGGACGATCAACTCCTCCCGGGAAAGCTTTTCGAGCTCGTACCGCTGCATACGCGCGACGGTATCACAAGGGGCCTCGTGACGGACGGCTTCGCCGCAGCAAAGCCTGGTCTCAGTGCCAGGCGCCCTCGGCCGCGGGGTCGGGCGCGAGCGCAGCGAGGCGACTGCGCGCCGCCTCGGCGTCCAGGGCGATCTGCGCTTTGAGCGCATCGAGCCCGGCGAATTTTTGCTCGGGGCGGAGCCTCTCGATCAGGTGAACGCGCAGCCGCGCACCGTAGAGATCGGCGTCGAGATCGAACAGATGAACCTCGACGCTCGGCGCGGGATCGCCTTCTTTCACCGTCGGCCGCACGCCGATGTTGGCCACGCCTCGAGCGAGCGTGCGGGCGCGGCCGCTCTCGTCTTCGCGATCGACGAGCACCGCGTAGACGCCGAGCGCCGGCAGCGCCTCTTCCACGCTCGCGAGGTTGCACGTCGGGAAGCCGATGGTGCGCCCGCGTTGATCGCCGCGCGCCACTGTCCCCGACACCATGTGCGGGCGCCCGAGCATCGCGTTGGCCTCGTCAAGCGCGCCCAGCGCGAGGGCCTCGCGCACGCGCGTGCTCGACCAGGGGCCGCGCGCGTCGCCGAGCAACGTCTGCGATCGCGTCTCGAAGCCCAGCGCCTCGCCGAGCTGGCGCAGCGTCGCGAGGTCGCCCGCGCGCCCGCGCCCGAAGCGGAAGTTGTGCCCGACGACGACGACGCGCGCGTGGAGGCGCTGCGCCAGCACGCGCTCGGCGAACTCGGCCGGCGTCTGCTCGGAGAAGGCGCGATCGAAGCGCTCGACCACGGGCTCGACCGCGGGGGCGACGCGCCGGAAGAGCTCGATTTTGCGGGCCAGCGTCGTCAGCTTCGGCGGCGCTTTGCGGCCGAGGGCCTCGGCCGGGTGCGGCGAGAACGTCAGCGCGGAGGCGATGAGGCCGAGCGCCTCGGCGTCGCGCGACGCGTCCGCGAGGACGGCCTGGTGCCCACGATGCACGCCGTCGAAATTCCCGATCGCCACGATGCGTGCCCGCAAAGACTCCACGCTCTCTCCGTAGTCAAAGCCCGGCGGCACGGCACGTCAAAAGGGCGCATTCGCCGTTTCCTTGACGACCCACGAACCGGCTGTTAGAGCCGCGCCACCCGACGTACCCGGGTGGAGGCGAGCCATGTTCAAGAGGGTGAGCATCTTCTCGGGAAACGCGAATCCCGCATTGACGACGGAGATCTGCCAGGCCCTGGAATTTCCCCTCGGCAAGTCGAAGGTCTCCCGGTTCTCCGACGGAGAGACGTTCTGCGTGATCCAGGAGAACGTGCGCGGGGTCGACACCTACGTGGTGCAACCGACCTGCTCTCCGGTCAACGACAGCGTGATGGAGCTGCTGATCATGGTCGACGCGCTCCGCCGCGCGTCCGCCGGCTCGATCACCGCCGTCATCCCGTACTACGGCTACGCCCGGCAGGACCGCAAGGTGGCGCCGCGGACGCCGATCACCTCCAAGCTCGTGGCCGACCTCATCGTCGCCGCCGGGGTGAACCGCATCGTCGCGCTCGACCTCCACGCGTCGCAGATCCAGGGCTTCTTCAACATCCCGTTCGACCACCTCTTCGCGATGCCGTCGCTCCTCGACCAGCACCTGCGCGAGCACTACGGCCGCGACGTGGTCATCGTCTCGCCCGACGCCGGCGGCGTCGAGCGCGCCCGCGCCTACTCCAAGCGCCTCAACGGCACCCTGGCCATCATCGACAAGCGCCGCGAGCGCGCCAACGAGAGCGAGGTCATGCACATCATCGGCGAGGTCGAGGGCCGCCGCTGCCTGATCCTCGACGACATGATCGACACCGCCGGCACGCTGGTGAACGCCTCCAACGCGCTGATGAAGGCCGGCGCGAAGAGCGTGGCCGCCTGCGCCACCCACGCGGTGCTCTCGGGCCCGGCCATCCAGCGCATCAAGGAGAGCTCGCTCTCCGAGGTCGTGATCACCAACTCGATCCCCCTCTCCGAAGAGGGCAAGGCCACCGGCAAGTTCAAGGTCGTCTCGATCGCCCGCCTCCTCGCCGAGGCCATTCGTCGCATTCACCACTCGGACTCGGTCAGCAGCCTCTTCGTTTAGTCCCCGCGGGCTTACGCGAAAGGCGGGGCGGGCTGCGGCTCGGCTCCGATCAAAAGCGCGCCCCACAGGTTTCCTTGCGGCGCTCGCAAGCTTCCGCTATAGCGCCGCCCCCCACCCCAAGAGCGAGAGAAGTCGTCATGATGGAGATCGTCAAGCTGAGCGCTGCCCCGAGGCCCGAGAGTGGCAAGGGAGCTTCCCGCCAACTCCGCCGCGAGGGTAAAATCCCCGCGATCGCCTACGGTCGCGAGCTCGCGGCCACCCCCCTCTCGATCTCCCCGAAGGGCCTGCTCCAGGTCCTCTCGTCGGACCACGGGCAGAACGCGGTCGTCGAGCTCGCCGTCGACGGCGGCGAGAAGCTCACCGTCATGGTGCGCGACTACGCCTACCACCCCGTCACGCGCGACCTGCTTCATGCGGACTTCGTCCAGGTGAAGCTCGACCAGCCCGTCGCGGTCGAGGTCCCCTTCCGCACCACCGGCAAGGCCAAGGGCATCGTCACCGGCGGCATCCTCCAGCAGATCTTCCGCAAGCTCCCCGTGAGCTGCCTGCCCGAGCGCATCCCGGCCTTCATCGAGGTCGACGTGACCGAGCTCGACATGGGCGAGTCGCTCAAGGTCAACCAGCTCAAGCTCCCCGAGGGCGTGTCGATCCGCCTCCCCGAGGACCAGACGATCGTCGTCGTCGCCGCGCCCGAGAAGGGCGGCGAGGAAGAGGCTGCGAAGCCGGCTGCGGGCGCTGCCCCGGCGGCGGGCGCGGCTGCGGCCAAGGGCGCGGCTCCGGCGGCGGCTGCGGCCAAGGGCGCTGCCCCGGCCAAGGGCGCTGCTCCGGCCAAGGCCGCGGCGGCTCCGGCCAAGACCGAAAAGAAGAAGTAACCCTTCTTCTCCGCGGTCTTCGAGCTTGTTTAGCAGGCGTCGCGAGCGCCCCGAGGCTAGGGAGGCCGAGGGAGGCGTACTCTCGTACGCTGACCGAGCACCGACCGACGACTCGGGGCGCGCAGCAGCCTGGTAAACAAGCTCTTCGAGGCGGGGCATCCTTTCGGGGAAGCCCCGCCTTGCTTTTGTTTTCGAAGCGGGTCCACGCGGGGCGCCGCGCGGGTGGTTCATGTTGCTGCTGGTTGGCCTCGGGAATCCGGGCAGAGAGTACGCGTCGCACCGGCACAACGTCGGCTTCATGGCCATCGACGAGCTCGCGCGCCGCGCCAAGGCCGACGCCTTCCGCGAGAAATTCTCGGGCGAGTACGCCAAGGGCGAGCTCCTCGACGAGCAGCTCGTCCTGCTCAAGCCGATGACGTACATGAACGACTCGGGGCGCAGCGTGCAGGCCGCCATGGCCTTCTTCAAGGTCCCCGCGAAGGACGTCATCGTCGTCCACGATGAGCTCGATCTCCCCTTCGGCGACGTCCGCCTCAAGATGAGCGGCGGGCACGCGGGGCACAATGGGCTCCGCTCGATCATGGCCGTGGCCGGGCCCGACTTCGGTCGCCTCCGCCTCGGCATCGGCCGCCCGCCGCCGGGGTTCCGCGGCGAGATCGCCGACTACGTCCTCTCGAGCTTCGACGCCGTCGAGCGCGCCACGCTGCCGGACGTGCTCAAGACCGGCGGCGACACGGTGCTCGACGTGATCCGCCGGGGCTTCGACGCCGCGATGAACGCGCGCAACACCCGCCCGAAGCCGAAGAAGCCGAAAGACCCGGCCCCGCCCGCGTGAAATCGCGCGAGGGTCACGGTCCTGGATCGCGCGTTGGATCTTGCGCTCGTCGAGCGAGTGCCGTAAGACGCGCGGCTTCGCGCCGGGGTTCTCCCTGCGCTGTCCTCGCTCCGGGGCATCACGCTCCGGGGCCCTAGGCCAAGAGGAATTGCATGAGCCGAGCGATCACGGGCCCCAACCGCGCCCGAGAATACGAAACGATTTACATCCTCAAGCCCGATATCGACGCCGACGGCGCCGAGAAAATCGGCTCGCGTCTCGCCGAGGTCGTCGGCCGCGAAGCTGGCCGCCTGACCAAGGTGGAGAGCTGGGGCCGCCGCCGCCTCGCTTACGACATCGGCAAGCAGCGCCGCGGCGTCTACATGTACTTGAAGTACCTGGGCTCCGGGAAGGTCGTCGCCGAGATCGAGCGCAACCTGCGCCTCGCCGACGCGGTCATCAAGTACCAGACGGTGCTGGTCCGCTCCGACGTCGTGGTCGAAGGCCTCGAGATCGCGGAAGAGGACGTCCGCTTCGAGCGCCTCGAGCTCACCCCGATCGAGGAAGAGCGCGACGAGTCCCGCGAGCGTCAGCTCGGCCTCGTCGAGCCGGAGCGCCGCGAGATGCGCAACCAGGAAGTTGCTGCGGAGCCGGACGAGGCCGAGGCCGAGGCCGGCCCCGAGGCCCCCGAAGAGGAAGAGGAGAGCTGAGCGATGAACCAGCGCAGCAGTTATGATGGCGGCGGTCGCAGCGGCGGCGGCGGCGGTGGCGGCGGATACGACGATGATCGCGAGTTCGGCCGCACGCCGGACCTCAACGCCGACGCCCCCGGGCGCCGTCGCACGGGTCGCAAGCGGGTCTGCCGGTTCTGCGCCGACAAGGCGCTGATCATCGACTACAAGGACCCCCAGGCCCTCAAGTACTTCATCTCCGAGCGCGGCAAGGTCGTGCCGCGTCGGATCAGCGGCAACTGCGCCCTGCACCAGCGCAAGGTCACGCTCGCCATCAAGCGGGCGCGTCAGATCGCGCTGTTGCCCTTCACGGTCACGGCGTAGGTCGAGGAGGACATCATGGCGCATCACATCCACGTCGTCCTCACGGAGGACTTGAACCTCGGCAAAAGCGGAGAGCTCGTTCGCGTGCGCTCCGGCTATGCCCGCAACTACCTCGTCCCCCGAGGCCTCGCGATCGGCGCGACGAAAGAGAACGTCGCCCGCATCGAGCACGAGAAGAAGGTGGCCGAGTCGCGCAACGCCAAGCTCAAGGGCGAAGCGGAGCAGCTCGCGGAGCAGCTCAAGAGCGTGAAGCTCACCATCACGCGCCCCGTGGGCGACGGCGATCGCCTCTTCGGATCGGTCACGTCGCGCGACGTCGAGGAGGCCCTCGCGGGCGCCGGACACGTCGTCGATCGTCGCCGGATCACGATGGAGCCGATCAAGACGCTGGGCACGCACCAGGTGACGATCCGTCTCGCGACGTCGATCAGCGCCACGGTCGAGGTCACGGTCGCCAAGAAGGGCTGAGCACGCCGAAAGGCGCCTCACAACCCTGTCTCATGCCGGCATGCGCAACGCAGCGCGCGCCGGCCCCATGCGGGCTTCGTGGTGCAACAGCACACGAAGCCCGCACGCTTTTTGAGCTGCTTTCGTGCGGGGCTCTGATTCGGCGTGCCGTTCTAGTAAATCCCTCCCTATACTCACCCGCTGGATCCGGGACCGGCCTCGTGGCCGGCCTGGTCTCGACGAGGCCATGAGCAGCCTCCAGCCCCGGCGCACTGCATCGGGAGTCGGAATTCGCCGAATGACTGCTGCCTACGACCAGCTACTCGAGGTGCTCAAAAAGCACCTCTCCGTCCCGAATGCCGAAGGCACGCTGATGCGCAGCATCCGCGAGGCGGGCATGCGGCCCGACGCGATCACGGTCGCCGACGTCCAGCAGCTCCTCCCTTCGCTCGAGCGGCGCATCCGTCTCTACGTCGATCCCGCGCGCCACGCACGCGTCGCGCAGGAGCTCGCCGAGGTCGGCGGCGGCGGGGCCGCAGCGCGCCGCTCGCGCACGCTGGTCGTCAAGACCGAGGCCGACATCAGCGAGGTCCGCCGCGTCGCCAAGACGATCTGCGAAGGCTCCGGCGCGCGCACCTTCATCACGCACAAGATCGTGACGATCGTGAGCGAGCTGGCGCGCAACATCGTCCACTACACGCCGGGCGGCACGATCGAGGTCGGCGTCGTCCGCGAGAAGCCGCCGCGCTGCTCGATCCTCGCGACGGACGCCGGCCCGGGCATCCAGAACCTCGACGAGATCATGTCCGGTCACTACAAGAGCAAGACGGGCATGGGGCGGGGGCTCATCGGGGTGAAGCGCCTCGCTGAGCGCTTCAAGATCAACCCGGGCCCTCCGGGCACGCGCATCGAGGTCGAGGTGGACCTGTGACGCTGAAGGTCGATCACCTCAGCGTGCCCCGCCAGGGCGAGACCGAGTGCGGTGACGTCGCCGTCGTCCGCACCGGAGCCGACTTCTCGCTCCTCGCCGTCATCGACGCGCTCGGGCACGGCCCGCTCGCGGCGGCGGCGGCGCGCATCGCCGCCGAGCTCCTCGAGAAGGCCCCGCTCGATCGCGGCGTGCTGCACCTCATCGAGCTCTTGCACGCTGCCCTCCGCGGCTCGCGCGGCGCCGCAGCGATGATCTGTCTTCTCTCGGCGGACGGCCGCCTCCAGGGGTGCGGCGTGGGCAACGTCGAGATGCGGACCGTCGGCTCTCGTGTCCCCACCGTGCTCACGCCGGGCATCCTCGGCGCTTCGGTCAACCGGCTCCGCACGTTCGAAGCGCGCGTGGTGCCGGGCGATCGCCTGGTGCTTTTTTCAGACGGGATCTCCTCGCGGATGGACCTCGGCAGCGTCCGAGGTCTCGCGCCCGCCGGAGCTTGCGACGTGCTCATGACCCAGTACCGTCGGACCCACGACGACTCCACCGTTCTCGTCACCGACATCGAGGCTTGAAGGACGACCCATGGAACTGCGAAGGCTGCCCATCATCAAGCTCTGGGATCGGATCGTCGTCCCGATTCAGGGCGAGATCACCGACGAGCTGGCCGAGCTCCTCTGCAACGAGGTGCTCAAGGTAATTCACGAGAGCGGAGCGCGAGGCCTCGTCCTCGATCTCACCGGCGTGTGGATCATGGACAGCCACCTCTGCTCGGTGATCTCCAACCTCGCGGCGGCGGCGCGCCTCATGGGCACGCCGACGATCATCTGCGGGCTGAGCCCGGAGATCGCGATGACGCTCCAGACGATGGGCGTCGAGCTCCAGTCGGTGCGCACCGCGCTCAGCCTGGAGCAAGCGCTCGGAATGCTCGGGCTCGAGGCGCGCCGCGCCGAAGACGAGCAAGGAAACACGGAGCTCGAGGACAGCGCGGCGCGCAAGGCCTCGTCGATCGGCCCTCCAGTACCGTTCGCGGAAATGTTCGGCGGTGAGCCTTCCCAGAAGCGCAGCTCCTCGTCGGAAGCGTGAGAGACATGAACAACGACAACATCGTCACGGATATCAACACCCGCGTCGCGGACATGCTTCGCGTCCTCTCCGCTGTCGGCAGCGGCGAGTACGGTAACCGCCTCGCGACCGACCTGCCCTCGAGCCACCCGCTCGCGGCGCTCTATGTCGGCGTCAACGACATGATCGAGGCCCTCGCCTCCGAGCAGCAGCGCGCCGTCGAGTATCAGCGCGAGCTCGAGGACAAGCTCAACACCATCGAGCAGCAGCGCGCCGCCATCCGCGAGCTCTCCACGCCGATCATGGAGGTCTGGGAGGGCATCCTCTGCCTCCCAGTCGTCGGCATCATGGACTCGAGCCGCAGCGCCGACATGACCGACGCCCTCTTGAAGTCCGTGGTGAGCACCCGCGCGCGCTGCACCATCATCGACATCACCGGCATCGAGGTCATGGACACGAGCACCGCGGATCACTTCATCCGCATGGCCAAGGCGGTGCGCCTCCTCGGCGCCGAGTGCGTCCTCACCGGTATCAACCCGCAGATCGCTCAGACCATCGTCCACATGGGTGTGGACATGGAAGGCGTCACCACCCACCGCAGCCTGCGCGACGCGCTCACGCACTTCGTCGGACGCCACAACAGCAAGACACCGGCCTCACGCTGACAGGTTGTGCCCGTCTTTCGCATCGATCACGTGGTCGACACCTTCGCGGCGCGCCGCGCGGCGCGTGATCTCGCCGCCGCGCTCGGCTTCGATCGCCGCGCCGCCACCGAGCTCGCCATCGCGGTCTCCGAGCTCGGCTCCAACATCATCAAGTACGGCGTCCGCGGCGGCGTCACCATCGAGGCCATCGACGACGACGAGCGCGGCGTGGGCATCCGCATCATCGCCACCGACGAGGGCCCGCCCTTCTGCGACTTCGCCACCGCCCTCCGCGACGGCTTCGACGATCGCGGCCCGCTCGATCCCGTCACGTTCCTGGCCCGCCATGGCATCGGCGCCGGGCTCGGCGCGGTCACCCGCTTCACCGACATGATCACCCTGGAGCCCGCACCGAACGGGAAGAGCATCGTTGTCGTGCGCTACCTGAAGCGACCAGGCAAAGCCCGACGCTGATCCCCCATCTGTCGGTCTTTCGTCGATCGCGCTGAGCGCTACCCTGAGCGTCATGAGCGAGCCCTCGCGGCGCGCGAACAGAGGCAGCGCCGGCGAGCTCTCCCTGCTCACCACCCCCGAAGGCGGCTCACTCTACGCGCTCGATCTCCAGCAGCTCGAGGCCTCTCGGCGAGCGACGATGGCCGACGTCAGCCGCGCGCGCGCCCTCGCGGGCTACCTCGTCGCGCTCCACCGCGAGAAGGTCCCCGGCTCACCCGAGCGCTACCACCGCGCCGTCCGCGACCTGGTGAGCGGCGAAGAGGGCCTGTTCGCGATCACCGACAGCTACCCCGACGACGGCGTGATCCCCCGCGCGCGGCTCACCGCGATCGAGCACCGCGCCGTGGAGTGGCGCGCTCGGCTGCGCGCCCGCGCCCACCGGCTCTCCCGCACCCACGGAGACTTCCACCCCAGCAAGCTGCTCTTCCGCCAGGACCTGGACTTCACGGTCCTCGAAGCCAGCCGAGGCGCCATGGGCGATCCCGCGGACGATCTGGCCACCTTGACCATCAACTACGTAGTCGAGGCCGTGATCCACCCCGCCTCGTGGAGAGAGGGTATCGCCCCGCTCTGGCTCTCCTTCTGGGCCGATTACCTCGCCGGGAGCGGCGACGTCGAGGTGCTCGAGGTGCTCGGCCCGTTCTTCGCCCGCCGCGCCCTCGCGCAGGCGAGCCCGGCCCGGTATCCCCAGCTTACCGAATCCCAGAGAGGCGCTCTCGTGACCTTCGCAGAGCAGGTGATGGACGCGAGCATGTTCGATCCGCTGGATACGAGCGTGTTTGCGCCGGAGTGAAGCGGGAACGATGTAGGCAAAGCGCGCCTGTGTCGTGGGTGCAGGTGTTCGGAGAAATCGAGCACCTGCGCCGCACGCCGCTGCCGCAGGCCCTTAGGAGATGGCGGAGTATCGTCAAGTGGGGTCGCGCGGCGCGGGCGTAGGGCTCCCGTAATGCGTTTTCTTGCGAAGGGCGCAAGTGATTAAGAGGCTTGGCCTTTTGAGGTGTGCCCGCAATCAGGGAGCCGGGGGGCAAAAAAGAAATTTGTTGTGGTTGTGTAATTCCAGGACATATCTCTCCCCGCCATGAAATTGACAGCTCTCCCTCGTCGCACCGCCGCGCACGAGACGACCTTGCCCCTACAGCCTGCTGCGATGCCTGCTATCTCGAAGGGACCTGCCCGTAAGCGGGGGGCAGCCTCCTGGACAGCCTATTTTGCGCTCGTATTCCTGGTCCTGGCGACCTGTGGCAGCACCTCGGACGCTCTCCAGCCCGAAAATATCCGGCTGCCGCCCGAACCACCGGTAGCGATCGAGCTCCCCGAGCATCCTATCGTTGCCGGCGCCAGCGTGGGTTATCTCCCAGGCAGCCCCGAGGTCTCGCCCTCGGGGGCGATGACATATCATATTCCGCTCGATGTCCCGGCGGGGATCGCCGGCATGGAGCCTGTCCTCGCGCTCGACTATTCGAGTCAGACCGGGAGCGGCCTGCTCGGCCGTGGGTGGACGCTCTCCGGCAGCTCCTCGGCGGTCACGCGCTGCCCCAAGTCGTTTGCGGTTCACGGCGAGCGTGACGGCGTCGACTTCGACACCTCCGACGGGTATTGCCTCGATGGCCAGCCGCTCGTCGATGACGGCGCCGGCGGATATCGGACCGAGGGCGACACCATCGCTCGCATCGTGAAGAGCGGCGTGCTGCCAGCGGCTCCCCTCTTCACGGTCTATCTCAAGAACGGTCGTATCCGCACCTATCAGTCCCTCGCCCCCGCGCAGCGGGTGAGCGCGACCGCGCAAGCGCTCACGCTCACGGCTGGAGAGATCTTCGAGTGGCCCCTCCACGAGGAGGCGGATCGCTCGGGCAACGTCATCACGTACGTCTACAAGCACGCTCAGAACCCGGTCGCGCCGTACGACGAAGAGGTCCTGCTCGATCGGATCGACTACACCGACAGCGCCGCCGGGGGCACGGCGCGCAGGAGCGTTCAGCTCGAGTACGACGAGGCGCGGCCGGACAAGAGCTTCGCGTACCACAACGGGATTCGCTACCAGCTCCGCACCCGCCTTCATCTGATCACGATGAGCGCCCCCAACCCGGTCGCGACCTCCGTCGTCTGGGAGTACAAGTTTCATTATGTCGACGGGGAGCAGAGCCAGCTCGGGCGTAGCGTCCTCAGCTCGGTGCAGAAGTGCGGTTACCTGGGCACCTGCACCTTCGCCAAGAACTTCATCTGGAACCTGAACGGTTACCCGATGTACTACGAGTCCGTCACCCAGGCGCTCCCCAGCACCGCTCTCCCCCAGGCGATGACCCTCCTCGACGCCAACGGCGATGGCAGAGACGACGTCCTCTACAAGATCAATGTGCCGGAAGGCTTCACGACCATCACGGAGAACAACGCGAATCTGCAGCGGGTGGAGATCCGCCTGCTCCTGTCGCAGCCGGGCTCTGACCCTGTCGCCTATGACAACATCCTGGTCGGCAGCAACGGCGCCATGGGCGTGGGGACGGGGCTGCTGCTGGACGACGCGGATCTGGGCGACAGCCGCGTCATCGATCTCGACGGGCAGGGGCGGGACGGGCTGATCGTCAAACACCCCATCAAGTACGAGCCGGCCCGCTGGGACGACACGCAGCAGAAGTTCGTGGTCGGTGGGCCCGAGATCACCGCCGAGAGACTCGACGTGATCGACGCCAACGGCGACTCGCTGCTCGATCTAATCGGGTGGTCGGGGGCCCACGATATCTGGACTCGGCTTTCGAATGGCGACGGGTCATTTCAACCCGGGAACTTGCAGTATATTGCCGCTGCGAACTGCGCTGTCCCGCCCATCGGCGGAGACTTCGACGGGGACGGGCGCTCCGAGGTGCTCCTTGGTGAGTCGTACCTTTGCGCGACTTCGATGGCCGTGGGGCGCGATGACAGCGGCGGCATGGGCGCGACACCCAGCCTCCCCATCGAGCGCGATACACGCGTGGTCAGGTTTGGCGATCTCAACGGGGATGGGCTCGTCGACGCCCTGTGGCTCGGGGACATCCTGGAGATCAGCTTCAACACGGGCAACGGCTTCGGCCCGCCCCAGCAGGTCAACGACGCGGCCCTCGACGAGGTCTTCTCGCTGAACACCGATCCCACCAAGCGCAGCGCGCTGGTGATGGACGTCGATCGCGACGGGCGGGACGATCTGCTGTTCACCGTCCGCGACCATGTCACCGCCGACGTCTACACCGGGACGATCGTGACCACCGATCCTGTGGTCGCGCTGCTCTCCAATGGAGATGGCACCTTCAGGATTGATTACCTCAACGACGTCGAGCCCGGGCGCGGGCTGCGTACAGGGGACTTCGACGGTGACGGTCGGACGGACTTGCTCGCGGTCACGCCGCAAGGCAC
>FSTQ01000294.1_pt1 | contig 13694 bp, 12 predicted proteins | sample 1637281 | NCBI WGS metagenome assembly FSTQ01 (sample SAMEA3914818, study PRJEB12502) | metagenome | biome: forest; material: soil | place: Canada | collected 2010-06-26 | depth 0.1 m
CCACGCCGAGACGTTCCACGGCGAGCCCGGCGCCTCCAGCATCAAGTACGAGGCTGACGCCTGCCCGGCGAAGCGGGGGACCGACGTCGTCCTCGTCGGCCACGCCTGCTCGCTTCGCCCGGTCTCGTCGCTCGACGTCAGCCTCGCGGTTGGCCCGGTCCGCAAGATCGTGCGCGTCACCGGGGATCGCGTCTGGTTTCGCTCGCTCGGGCGGCTCGCCGTCTCGGATCCCATCGCCTTTTCGCGGATGCCGCTGGTCTACGAGCGGGCCTTTGGCGGCGCGGATCACGCCTTCCCCGACGACGCCTCGCGCCCGCGCGATCCTCGCAACCCCGTCGGCGTCGGCTTCACCAGCGCGGTCGAGCCCGAGCGCGCCGAGGGCGTGCGCCTCCCCAACCTCGAGGAGCCCGGCAGCCGGATCGAGACGCCCGCGGATCGCCCGCCCGTGGCCGGGTTTGGCTTCATCGGCCGCGACTGGCACCCTCGTCGAGCCTTGGCCGGCACCTACGATGACGCCTGGCAGGCCGAGCGCTTCCCGTTCTTGCCCCTGGATTTCGACGAGCGCTTCTTCAACGGCGCTCTCCCCGGGCTGACCTCGGCGCGCCCGCTCAAGGGGGGTGAGGCGGTCCACGTCACCAACGTCACCGAGGCGGGGGAGATTGGTTTTCGCCTCCCCGCGGCGCCGCCGTCGATCGCGCTCTCGATCCGGCGCGCCGTGACGGACCACGTCCCGGCGCTGGACACGGTGCTGATCGAGCCCGATCAGCGGCGCGTCGTCCTCACGTGGCGAGTCACGGTGCTCTGCCCGCGGCTGTTCCTCTACATCGATCATGTCCGCATCGGCGAGAGGAGGGCGGCTTGACGGCTCCCTTTCGCGCCCTGACGCTCACCGCCGCTGCGGCGCGCACGGCGGTGGGCGGGAACGTCGAGCAGACCGCGGCCGCGATCCGCGCCGGGCTCTCGCGCTTCGGCGCGCACGCTTCTTACGAGGCCCTGTCCCGCGATCCCGAGTGGGAGGCGCGAGAGCCGTTGACGGTCGCGGCGGCGCCCGGGATCGATCCCGCGCTCCGCGGCGCCGAGCGGCTCCACGCGCTCTTGACTCCCGTGCTCGCCGATCTGGTGGAGGTGGCCGGGCTCGAGCGGCGGGATTTCTCGGAGTGCGCGCTCCTCCTCGCCTTGCCGGCGCCGGACGAGGCCGTGGCGACATGGCGCCTCGCCGAGACCTTCGCCCTCGAGCTCTGCCGGCGCACAGGCCTCGTCTTCAAAGCCTCACGACAGAGCCTCTCCGGCCACGCTGCCGCGCTCGAGCTCCTCGCCGAGGCCAGCTCTCTCCTCGCGTCGGGTGAGGTGCAATCGTGCCTCGTGGCCGGCGTCGACTCGTACCTGAGCGAAGATCGGCTGGCCCTCCTCGACGAGGGCTATCGGCTCAAGAGCGCGCGCAACGTCGACGGCTTCTGCCCCGGGGAGGCCGCGGCGGCCCTGCTCGTCGAGGGCGCGCGATCCCGGCGCGGCGTGGCCCCCCGAGCGACGATTACCGCGCTCGGCCTCGGGCTGGAGCCGGAGCCGATGCGGTCCGAGAAGGTGAGCACCGGAGCCGGCCTGGTCCAGGCGCTCCGCGGCGCGCTCCCCGGCGAGGGCTCCCCCGAACTCCTGCTCTGCGATCTCAACGGCGAGAGCTACCGAGCCTTCGAGTGGGGCGTGGCCCAGGCGCGCTTGGGAGCGCGCCTCGAGGGCCTCCGCCGCGCCGTGATGCCAGCTTCGCGCTTCGGAGACGTGGGCGCGGCGACCGGCGCGCTGCTGGCGGCGACCGCGGCGGAGGCGTTCTCGCGCGGGTGGGCGCCCGGCGAAGAGGCCTTGATCTTCACCGGGTCCGAGGGTGCTTTGCGCGCCGCCGCCCGTGTCTCCAGGCCTGAAGCGAAGGAGAGGCGATGATGCTCGTCAGGAGGAGAGTCCCATGCCCGCGACGGTGAACGTCAACCTCCGCACGGTGGTCCACGCCGCGAGCGACGGTGTGGCCACGGCGTTCCCCGACGTCTGCAACACGCCCTCACCCACCGGCCCGGCTCCCATCCCCTATCCCAACGTGGCGATGTCGGCCGACACCGCCCAGGGGAGCCAGGACGTGAAGATGGATGGGAACCCGATCATGCTCCAGGGCTCGAGCTTCAAGACGAGCACCGGGGACGAGGCCGGCGCCTCTGGAGGCGTGGTGAGCGGGCAGATCAAGGCCAAGGCCGAGTTCGTCAACTTCTCCTTCGACGTGATGGTGGAGGGCAAGCCCGTCCCGCGCCTCGGCGACATGATGGTGCAGAACAAGGGCGGCGCGCCCAACACCGCGCCGATGCCCGAGGTCCAGCCGCCGGCGGTGGTGGTCTTGCCGGGGATGCCGGGCTCCGATCAGCAGGCCGAGCAGGACGAGGCGATCGAGCTCGAGAGGACTCGCCGGTGAGCGCGGAGCGGAGCTGGGCTTATCATCTCGGTATCGCCGTCAGCGTGTTCACGGCGACGACCTGACGCGCGCGCGTACCTCGGTGAGGGGGCGGCCCGGCTGGCGCAGCGTCAGCTCGATCGCGGCTCCGGCGCGCCGCCGCTGGTGGGCGTGGACGAGATCGCTCTCCAGCGCAGGCGCGGTCATCGGGGCGCCGCCGAGGTAGCGTGAGCCGCGGCGAAAGTCGCTCTCGCGCGCGCTCCACCAGCTCTGCAGCGCGGCGACGGCGGGCCATCGGAGCGGGCCGTCGGGATCCATGGCCACGCGGGTGTCGGCGGGATCGTCGCTCGGGCCGGCGCGAAAGCCCGCGGGCGCCGCGGCGGCGAGGGGGCCCTCGATCGTCGCGCCGGTGATGGTCGCAAAGGCCTCTCCGGCGACGCGCGCCAGATCGGGGCTCGCCGTCATCGTGAGCAGCCAGGGCGCGAGCGCGGGATCGCCGAGGGCCGCGGCCCCGGCGATCGCCGCGCGCGCGTGCTCGGCGACGGCGCCGAGGGACTCGAGGCGGGCCCGAGCCTCGCGGACGTCGAGGCGGCGCATCACCAGCGCGCAGGCTCGCTCGGCGAAGGGGCCGCCGCCGTCGGCGATCGACCACAGCGCGGGGACAGCCGCCTCGACGCCGAGGAGCGCCGCCGACCACGCGGCCCAGAAGCGCCGCTCGTCGCCCCCGGCGAACGCCAGCTCGGCGCGCACCGTGTCGGCGAGATCGACGCGCCCGAGCTCGCCCACGGCGCGGAGCGCGCGGGCCTTGAGCGCGGCGTCCTCGTCGAAGAGCGCGTAGGTGAGCGCCTCGCCCGGATCCTCGCGGTGGGCGGCGCACGCGGCGATCCCGATGCGGCGATGCAGCCCCGAGGCGCTCGGCGCGAGCAGCGGCGCGAGCACGCCGCGCGCGGCCGCGAAGGGCGCCCAGGCGAGCCCGGCGATCACGCCGCGCGAGAGCCCCGGCGAGACCTCGGCGAGCTCGAGGGCCGGCGCGAGCAGCTCCTCGCTCGCGCGCTCGGCGGCCAGGACCGCGAGCGTGAAGGCCGTCCCCGGCTCGTCCTCGTCGAGGGACTCCGCGGCGATCTCGAGGCCTTTTTCCCCGGCGATCCGCACGCCGTCGAGGTGAGCCTCGAGCCGCTCGTCGAGCTCGCCGAGCCGCGCGCGATCGTAGTGCGGCGCCGTCGCCGCGGCGTCGCGGATGCGGAACAGGAACGCGGCCTCGTCCGCGTGCTCCTCGACGATCTCGGCGATGAACGCGGCGCCCACGGCGAGAATGTAGGCCGACGCTCGGTCGTGCTACAAGCGCCGCATGGTCATCGAGACCTTTCCTGTGGGCCCCCTCGGCTGCAACTGCTCGATCCTCATCGATCCGGCGAGCAAGTCCGCCGTGGTGATCGATCCGGGCGGCGACTTCGACGCCATCCGCCGCAAGCTCGAGGCCGCCGAGGCCCGCGTCACGGCCATCGTCCACACGCACACGCACATCGATCACGTCGGCGCGACCGCGGAGGTCCAGCGCTGGTCGGGCGCGCCCGCGCGCATCCACGAGGACGATCGCTTCCTCTACGAGATGCTCCCGGTGCAGGCGGCGCTGCTCGGCATCCCGCTGCCCGCGATCTGCGATCTCGACGGCGACCTCGACGACGGCGCGGCGGTGAGTGCGGGCGCGATCGATCTCGGCGTGCTCCACACGCCGGGCCACACGCCGGGGAGCGTGTGCTTCCTGGTGACGTCGAGCGACGGCCCCGTCCTCTTCAGCGGCGACACGCTCTTCCGTCGCAGCATCGGCCGCACCGATCTCTGGGGCGGCGACGCCCGGGCGATCAAGCGCTCGCTCAGGGGGAAGCTCCTCGGCCTCGACGACGCGACGCGGGTCGTCACCGGCCATGGGCCCGGGACGACGATCGGCGAAGAGCGCCGCGCCAACCCGTTCCTGCGCAACGGCTGAACCTCTTTTACTCGTTACTCTTAATTCCGAAACCGACGTAACGGCGCGCCGTAACGCCGTCGAGTCGTGCGCGCGGTGGTCGCGCGCTCGGCGGACGGGGAGCGCCCGTCCTCTATCCGCGCCTCGCGCGATCGGCGACCGCCGATCGATGGGCGCGGTGTGTCTTTCTTTCTGGAGCAGGAAAACAATGAAGGCAATGAGCTGGTTCGGTTACGGAGCAATCCTGTGCATGATCCCCGCCGCGCTCGCGGCGTGCGGGAGCGACACGGCCACGGGGGGCGGTGGGAGCGGGAGCACCGGTGACATGGGCGGCGCCGGCCCCACGAGCACGGGCGACACGAGCACGGGCACGGGCACCGGCACGAGCTCCACGAGCACGGGAGGCGCGATGCTCCCGAGCGACGCGCAGACTCCCCCGCAGGGCGGCGTCACCGAGATGAAGGCCTGGCTCGCGACAGGCGACTACAAGAAGTGGCACTGCGAGGCGGCCCCGCACGTCTCCAAGGACCCTTCACCCCACGGCGTCAACTTCATCTGCTCCAACGACAAGCTCGCCGGCGCGGGCGCGACTGGCCCCTTCCCGGTGGGCGCGGCCGGCGTGAAGGAGCTCTGGGACAAGATCGGCGGCGCCGTCATCGGCTATGCCGTCTACGTGAAGACCGACGCCGACAGCGCCAACGGCGCCAGCTGGTACTGGTACGAGGACAACCCGACGATCAACCCCGCGGGCGGCGTCGTGGCCGATGGATACGGCACCTCGGGCAACCCCAAGGATGTCTGTGTAGCCTGTCACGTCAAGGCGGGCTCGGGCTTCGCGGCCACCGCGCGTGACTTCGTGTTCACGCAGGTGCCTTGAGCCCTCTGTTCACTTGAAGGCCAGCCCGTCGGCGCGGGCCGCCTCGGCGCTCTCGAGCTGAACCGTCCGCTCGCGCTCCAGAAACTCGCGCACCGCCCGGTCGAGCCCGGGGTGCGCGAGGTGATGGGCGCTGTGGGTGATCGTCGGCTCGAAGCCCCGGACCATCTTGTGACGGCCGCCCGCGCCGGGCTCGAAGCGCTCGAGCCCGCGGGTGATGCAGTCGTCGATCGAGTGGTAAAAGCAGACGTTGAAGTGGAGGAAGGGCCGGTCCTCGAAGGCGCCCCAGTAGCGGCCGTACAAGGTGCGTTTGCCGGCGATGTTGAAGGCGCCGCCGAGGATCTTGTTACCCTCTCTGGCCAGCACGACCTCGATCGCGCCCGGGAGCCTCGCGGCGATCTCCTCGAAGAAGCTGCGGTTCAGGTAGTGGCGGCCCCAGGAGAACTTGTCCACCGTGGCGGCGTAGAAGTCGTAGACGTTGTCGACGAGCGCGGGGGAGAGGCGGTCGCGGACGGTGGTGATCGAGATACCCTGTTTGCCCATCTCCTTGCGCTCGCGCCTGATCTGGTTGCGGCGCTTGGAGGAGAAGCGAGAGAGGTAGTCCTCGAAGGTCTTGTAGCCCTCGTTCTTCCACTGGAACTGGATGCCGTAGCGCTGGCCGAAGCCGGCCTCGCCGAGGAGGTTGGACTCGGCCTCGGTCGGGAAGAGCACGTGCGCGCCCGAGAGGCGCTCTCCGGCGACGAGGCGGCGCAGGGCCTCGGCGAGGATGGGCATGAGGCGAGGGCGATCGAGCGGATCGGCGACGAGGAGGCGCGCGGCGCTGGCCGGCGTGAAGGGGACGGCGACGATGAGCTTGGGGTAGTACTCGATCCCGGCGCGCGCCGCGGCGGCGGCCCAGCCGTGATCGAAGACGAACTCGCCGTCGCTGTTGCCCTTGAGGTACGCGGGCGCGGCCCCGATCAGGCGCGAGCCCTCCCAGATGGTGAGGTGATGGGGCAGCCAGCCCGCGTCCTCGCCGACGCAGCCCGTCTTTTCGAGCGTGTCGAGGAAGGCCCACGAGAGGAACGGCGCGTCGGCGACGCCGTCGAGCGCGTCCCACGTGGCCTCCGGGATCAGGTCAATCGATGGGTGGAGGCGGATCTCGATCGTCATCGTGGCCCGAGGGATAGCGCAGGTCGGCCCGCGCTGCTCGCGCGTGTCTGGTATCGTGGACGCGATGGCCTTCCTCGTGGGCATCGGCCGCCGCGGAGCCCTGCGGCGTGGCCGAGGGGACGCCCTGCGTCGACGAGCGGGGCGCGCTCTGGCCGGCGTGAGGCGGCAGCGACGATCCCGCGGGGATCCTCGCCGCGGCGCAGCCGAGCGGCTCCGCGTGGGGCAAGGCGATCGAGGTCGAGGGGCTCGAGCACGTCACGTGCGGCGTCAGCGGGCCCTGGATGGCCGAGGACGGCTGCTCGATCGCCGTGACCGCCGCGAGCCGCGCCACGTCGTCCCCGCGCGATCTCGCGGGATCGACGCGCGTTTTGCCTTGAAATCGGCGAAGGGACGCCGAAGATCGTCCTCCGGGCGCGGCGCCTCCCGTGCGGCGCTCGCCCGTCTCGGCGTACGCTCCACGCGCGGCGGAGCGACGATGAAAGTGCGGCGAAGATCATGAGCCAAGCAGGGGGAAGCGACGCGGGCGCGGGCGGCGACCAGGAGACGCTGTCGCGGCGCTACGAGCTCTTGCACCAGTACGCGCGCGACGTCGTGCTCTTTCTCGACACGAGCGGCCTCGTCCTCGACGCCAACCAGGCGGCGGTCGACGCCTACGGCTTCTCGCGCGAGGAGCTCCTGGGGATGGACGTGCGCCGGCTCCGCGGCGCGGAGGCGCGCGAGGTCCTCGCCGAGCTGCTCGAGGACGTCATGAAGGAGCCGCTCCTCTTCGAGACCATCCATCGCCGCAAGGACGGCACGACGTTCCCGGTCGAGGTGGCCGCGCGCAGCGCCGAGATCGGGGGCGAGCGCGTGATCCTCAGCATCGTGCGCGACCTGTCCGAGCGCTCCGAGCTCCAGGCCAACCTGCTCCAGGCCGATCGCATGGCCGCGGTGGGCACCCTCGCCGCGGGCGTCGCGCACGAAATAAATAACCCCCTCGCCTACGCCATCGCCAACCTCGACGTCCTCGCGCGCCGCATGCCGGGCACGATCGATCGCGTCCGCGCCTCGGCGCAGAGCGTCGGCCCCGACGAGGCGCCGGCGCTGGAGCGCATCGCCAACGACCTCGTCGACGCCGCCGAGATGCTCGCGGTCGCGCGCGAGGGCGTCGACCGCGTCCGCTCGATCGTCCGCGATCTCAAGACGTTCTCGCGCGCCGACGACGTCGCGATCGGCCCGATCGACGTCCACGAGGTGCTCGACTCGTCGATCGGGATCGCCCTCAACGAGATCCGCCACCGCGCGCAGCTCTCGCGCGACTACGGCGCGGTCCCGCTGGTGGAGATCAACGAGTCGCGCCTCGGCCAGGTCTTCCTCAACCTGCTGGTGAACGCGGCGCAGGCCATCCCCGAGGGCCGCGCCGAGGCCCACACCATCCGCGTGCGCACCTCGACCGACGAGCGCGGCCGCGCCGTGATCGAGGTCGCCGACGACGGCGTCGGTATCCCGCGCAACCTGCTCAACAAGGTCTTCGATCCCTTCATGACCACCAAGCCGGTGGGCGAGGGGACCGGCCTCGGCCTCTTCGTCTCGCGCTCGATCATCAAGGCCGTCGGCGGCGAGATCACCATGGAAAGCGAGGTGGGAAAGGGCACGCGCGTGCGCCTCGTCCTGCCGCCCGCCCCACCTCGCCCCGCCAGGAGGGACATCAGCGGCCCGCCCTCGAGCGGCTTCACCCCGGTCCCCCGCGCGCGCATCCTCGTCGTCGACGACGAGCCCGCCCTCGGCCCCGCCGTGCGCGGACTCTTCGCCGGCGAGCACGACGTCGTCGTCGCCGTGAGCGGGAGAGAAGCGCTGGCGCGTCTCGTCGAGGATCCGGACTTCGACGTGATCCTCTGCGACTTGATGATGCCCGACCTCACCGGGATGGACCTGTTCGAAGAGGTGAGGGCGATCCGACCCGAGCTCGGAGAGCGGTTCGTGTTCATGACCGGCGGAGCGTTGACGGGCAGGGCAGAAGAGTTCTTTCAGCGGTACCCCAATCGCTGCATCCAGAAGCCTTTTGACCTGAAAGAGCTCCGCCGCCTCGTGCGAGCGAGAAAGCGGACACGCATCTCGCGTCCCACCTTGTAACGCAGGGCGTCCGTTGGCCGGACGCCGCTCGACGACTCGTCAGCGAGAAGCCGCGACCCCGGTGAGGATCAGATCGATGCCGGCGAGGAACTCGGCGCGGTCGTCGTGCTCGCGCAGCTGGGCAGCGACGCTCCGGGTGAACGGATACTCGTGGGCGTCGAGCTCCTTCCACCGGGTCGACTCCGTCTCGAGAAAGTCAGCGCGGTCCACGGACGGCTCGAGCAGGCGGGCCGCTTCACCGTTCGCGGCATTCTGGACGCTCACGCCGATGATGTAGCTCAGCAGCGCCGACGCCGACGTGAACTGGGCGCCGCGTGGAACCCTCAGCGCTTGGACCTGGCGCCCGATGCGCTCGAAGATCTGCAGCGTCGCGGTCTCCGGCGGAGCGCGATAGAGCTGCGCGCCCACCCACGGGTGCGCATCGATCGCCTCGAACACGCCCACGGCGATGCTGTGAATCGCTTTCCGCGGCGTGGCGTGGGCGGCGACGTCGGCCATCGCGCGGGCGACGACGGCGTCGCTGGCGGCGACGAGCAGCTCGCTCTTGTTGGCGATGTGCCAGTAGATCGCGCCGGGTCCAGTCGCCAGCCGCGTGGCGAGGGCGCGGAAGGTCAACCCGCTCTCGCCCTCGGCGTCGAGCAGCTCGATCGCGGTGTCGACGATGCGATCGCGTGAGAGCGCCTCCTCGCGTCGTTCCGACCCGCGTTTCGCCTTCGCCTTCGCCATCGCTCCATCTTGACACGACTGGAACAGCGTTCCAAGATGGTCTCTGGAACGATGTTCCAGAGACCATCAGCGAACATCGCCGAGCGGTCTCCAACTCGGAAGGAAGCACGATGACTCCCATCACGATCATTGGCGCCGGCCTCGGCGGGCTGACTCTCGCTCGCGTTCTGCACGTCCACGGCATCGCCGCCACCGTCTACGAGGCCGATGCGTCTGCGGATGCCCGCACGCAGGGCGGAATGCTCGACATCCATGACTACAACGGACAGCTCGCGCTGAAGGCGGCCGGACTGTTCGATGAATTCCGCCGAATCATCCATGAAGGCGGCCAGGCTTCGCGGGTGCTCGACCCGCACGGCACGGTCCTTCTCGACCAGCCCGACGACGGCAGCGGCGGTCGCCCCGAGGTGCATCGCGGCGATCTGCGGCGCATCCTGCTCGACTCGCTGCCCGACGGCACCGTCCACTGGGGTCGCAAGGTCACGGCCATCCGCCCGCTCGGCGACGGGCAGCACGAGCTGACGTTCGCGGACGGGTCGACCGTGACGACGAGCCTCGTGGTCGGTGCGGACGGTGCCTGGTCGAGGATCCGGCCGCTGCTGTCCGACGCGAAGCCCGAGTACGTCGGCACGTCGTACATCGAGACGTACCTGCTCGACGCCGACGCGCGCCACCCGGCCAGCGCCAAGGTCGTCGGAGGCGGGGCCCTCTACGCCCTCACGCCCGGCAAGGGCATCGTCGCCCACCGTGAGACCAACGGCGTCCTGCACACCTACGTCGCGCTCACCAAGCCGCAGGAGTGGTTCGCGGGCATCGACTTCGCCGACCCGAAGGCGGCGAAGGCTCGAGTCGCGGCGGAGTTCGACGGCTGGGCGCCGGAGCTCACCGCGCTGATCACCGACGGCGAGACAGACCCCGTCCTCCGAAGGCTCCATGCGCTCCCGACCGGGCATCGATGGAAGCGTGTGCCCGGCGTGACTCTCCTCGGCGACGCCGCGCATCTGGCGCCGCCCGACGGTGAGGGCGCCAACCTCGCGATGTACGACGGCGCCGAGCTCGGCAAGGCCATCGCCGCGCACCGAGGCGACCTCGAAGCCGCGCTCACCGAGTACGAGGAGACCATGTTCATCCGGAGCGCGAACGCCGCCGCCGAGGCCGTGAAGACCCACGAGCTCTGCTTCGGCGACGACGCTCCGCACGGGCTGATCGACCTCTTCACCGGCGGCTCCGCGCCGACCTCGGCTACTGCGGGCGAGCGGAGCCTCCGCGAGCCCGGGTGCGACGAAACTGATCGAGGATCGTGACCGCTGATTTAGACTGCGCGCCCATGCCCGACCCCTCCACGCCCTCCACGGATCTCGGCGATCGCTTCCCCAAGAGCGCCGACGAAATGAGCCGCCTCCGCGCCGCCGGCGTCGCCGCCGCCCGCGATCTCGGCGCCTTCATCGACGCCTCGCCCACGCCCTTCCACGCCGTCCGCGAGGCCGCGCGGCGCCTCGAGCTCGCCGGCTTTCGCGCGCTCTCCGAGGCCGACGTCTGGCAGCTCTCGCCCGGCGAGAGGCGCTACGTGGTCCGCGGAGGCTCGACGATCCTCGCCTTCATCGTCGGCGAAGAGTCGCCCGCGACCGGCGGCTTCCGCATGATCGGCGCCCACACCGACTCGCCCAACCTCCGCGTCAAGCCCAACGCCGATCTCTCGGTGCGCGGCTACCAGCAGCTCGGCGTCGAGGTCTACGGCGGCGTGCTCTTCTCCACCTGGCTCGATCGCGATCTCTCGCTCGCGGGGCGCGTGCTCCTCGAGAAGCCCGGCGGCGGCGTCGAGGAGCGCCTCGTCGATCTCGAGCGCGCGGTGGCCCGCGTGCCCAACGTGGCGATCCACTTGAACCGCGGCGTCAACAACGACGGGCTCGTCCTCAACGCGCAGAAGCACCTCGTACCCATCGTCGGCCTCGGCAAGGAGGCGGCCCTCTCGGGCGCGCTCGCCCGCGCCCTCGACGTCCGCCCCGAGGCGGTGCTGAGCTACGATCTCGCGCTCTACAACGTGGAGAAATCCATGATCTCCGGCCTCGATCAGGAGTTCTTGCACGCGGCCCGCCTCGACAACCTCGGCAGCTCGCACGGCGCGGTCACCGCGCTCGCGGCGGCCTCGGCGCCGAGCCCGGTGACGCGGCTCGTCGTGCTCTATGATCACGAGGAGTGCGGGAGCAAGAGCGCAGTCGGCGCGGCGGGCAGCTTCCTCCGCGACGCGCTGGCGCGGATCATCGACGCGCACCCCGATCGGCAGCCTCAAGGCATGTTCCGGGCGATGGCGCGATCACTCCTGGTGTCGGCGGACATGGCGCATGCCGTTCATCCCAACTACGCCGATCAGCACGAGCCGATGCACCAGCCGATGCTCAATCGCGGTCTGGTGATCAAATCGAACTCCAATCAATCGTACGCGACCGACGGAGCGACGGCGGCGGCCTTCACGCGGCTGTGCGCCGAGGCGGGTTATCAAGCGCAGCGGTTCGTGACGCGGAGTGATCTGCCCTGTGGGAGCACGATCGGGCCGATCACGGCGGCGGAGCTCGGGGTGGCGACTGTCGATGTCGGGGCGCCGATGTTGAGCATGCACTCGTGCAGGGAGCTTTGCGGGACGCTCGATGTGTACCTGGCGATCGAGACGTTCAAGCGGGCGCTCGGCTGACCTGTGCTGCCAGCGTGACACTCCCGCAGCGGATCCGCGTCCTGCACGAGGCCTCCGGTTTCGTGGTCAAGGACTTCCGCTGCGCGTGCGGCGCGGGGCACCCCTCGCCGGAGGAGGCCAGCTCGACGACCGACTTCGCGTTCGTGCGCCGGGGCTACTTTCGCCGAGTGACCGAGGGGCAAGCTCGCTGGATGGATCCCAATCGGGTGCTGTTCAGCAACACCGGCGAGGTGAGCCGCATCATCCATCCGGTCGACGGCGGCGACGACTGCACGATCTTCCAGGTCCCCGAGGGGATGTTACGCGAGGTGGTCGCGCGCCATCGGCCGGGGGACGCCGAGCGGCCGTATCGTGTCCTGGGCGCCCCCGACGTCCCCGCGAGCGCGCGCACGTACCTGCTGCACCGCTTGCTGCTCGCGGATCTCGAGGCTGGCAATGTCGAGCCGCTGCGGCTCCAGACGCGGGTGCTCGACCTCCTCGACGCGGCGCTGACGACCGCTCACGGGAGGCCTGAGCGTCGGGCTCCTGTCGGCGCTGCGGCCCGGCGCCACCGGGAGCTGGCGGCGGGAGCTGCGGAGATCCTCGCGAGAAACCTCGCGGATCCTCCGGATCTGGCCGGGCTCTCTCTCGCTCTGGACAGCTCTCCATTCCACCTCCACCGCGTCTTCCGCGCTGCCGCCGGCTTGCCCTTGCATCGCTACTTGATGGGCCTCCGACTCCGCGCCGCCCTGGAGCGCCTCTCCGATCATGCCGAGGATCTCACGGCGGTGGCCCTCGATCTGGGCTTCTCCGATCACAGCCACTTCACCAACGCCTTTCGTCGGGAGTTCGGGCTGAGCCCCTCTGTCGCTCGGCGGGCTTCGTCGCGCAAGATCCTGCAAGCCCGGTCGTCCGCGGGAGTCTAGCTTGACCTCCAGACGAGGAGGAGCAGCGAGATGATCGGCGGTATCAAGCATGTCCAGGTGAAGCCCGGCTGCGGCTCGGCCTTCGAGGCGGCCTTCGACGCCCACGCCGCGGAGGTGCGCGCCCACGAGCCCGGCACGCTCAGCTACGAGCGCTTCCGGGCAGGAGCGCCGCTGCGCTACGCCGTTCTCGATCGCTATCGAGACGCAGAGTCCCTGGCGCAACACTGCTCCTCGCCCTGGGGGCGAGAGGCGTTCCCGAAGATGCGGGCGATGATCGAGGCGATGGAGGTCCGCTATTTCACGGCGCCGGACTCCGCGTCGTACACGGCCGCGATCCTCACGACCGCGCCTGCGCCCCGGGCCTTCGCGGTCGCCGCGAGCGTGGAAGATCTGCCGCGCTGGGCGGTGCGGTTCTGCCAATCCCTGCGTCGAGAGGGAGAGCGCTGGATCGTGACCTCCCCTCAGGGCGACGTGGTCTTCCGGCTGGAGCCGTCCCCGGAGAGCCACCTCGTGTGGCACTGTGTCGACACCGGCACCGGCGAGCTGCGCATGCCCCTGCGCGTGGTGCCCCATGGGCCAGGTGCCCTGTTGCTCTTCACCATCCATCGCCCATCCGGCGTGGACGAGGCCGCCTTCGCCGAGCAGTGCGATTGGGTGGATGAAGAGATTGGCCGCTTGAAGGCGCTGTTGGAGGGCTGAGACGATCTCCGGAGCCTGCCAGATGCCCTCTGGCGTCTTACGGGCAGCCCTTTCAAGGTCGCAGAAAACGCTCGGATCGCCAAGATTCAGTACCGCGACCGTCAGGGAGCGGTGTGGGTCGCAAGAGCCCACTGCACCGCTCC
>FSTQ01000274.1_pt1 | contig 13632 bp, 12 predicted proteins | sample 1637281 | NCBI WGS metagenome assembly FSTQ01 (sample SAMEA3914818, study PRJEB12502) | metagenome | biome: forest; material: soil | place: Canada | collected 2010-06-26 | depth 0.1 m
GCCGCGCTAGGCGCGACGAGGAAGCCTACTAGAAGTAGGCTGACGAGGAGCAACGACGCGCGGCGCCGCAGATCGGCCGTCCGGCGACGGGAGACCTAACGGGATGGGCTCAAGCACACCCGGGTGTGAAGAGATCGCCGTGGCCGTTCTTCGCGCTGATAACCGGCGTTCACACGCCCACGGCATCGACGGGCGCGCGCCGCGTGGATCGCGGCGGGATCGAGCCTGGCACCCCCTTTGCTCCGAGGGACCACACGAAAGCGAGGTTCCCTGTGTCACTCGATAACTTCTACTCCGCTCCCCGCTCCGCGCTCTTTGGCTTCATCGCCGCCGCCTTCATGGCCCTCGGGACCACCGGCTGCATGGCCACCGTCGACGCTCAACCGGCGTACGTGGTGACGAGCGAGGCCCCCGTGGTCGCAACCGCGCCCCCCGTGGCCTACGTCGAGGCAGCGCCCGCGAACATCGAGACGTATCCGCGCGAGTACTACGGCGGCAGGTACGTATACCTCGCCGACGGGCGCTGGTACTCCCGCTCTCCGCGCGGCTGGGTGGTTTACCACCGCGAGCCGGTCGAGCTCGTCCGCCGCCGCGTCGTGATCGAGCGCGCCCCGCACTACGCGCAGCGTGGACACGCCCACCGCTACGTCCGCAGCTACCGTTGAATCGAGGGCGGCGAATCTGACACGAGCTCACGGCAGCCTCTCCGGCGAGCGCCGGCCGTCCTCAGCGCATTGGGCCCGGCCCGCGCGAGCCACCAGATAATGCCTCCTCGTCCGAGGAACGGTGTAGCTTCAATGCATGCACCGAACTTCGCTTCTCATCATGCTCTTTCTTGGCGGCTGCCTCATTCCAGTCAACGGTCCGGGCTGCATGGAGGGCCCGAACGCGGGCTTCTTCTGCACGCTGGAGACATCCCAGGGCTGCGCCATCAACGAGATCTGCGCCGCCGACGACAACGGGCCCACCTGCAAAATCCGCTGCGATGTGGCCTCGGACTGCCCCGCGCATCTGGCGGAGTGCACGCCCGCCGCGCCCGGCAGCAGCATCAACGTTTGCCGCCCGTCGGCGTGCGCTTCCGCGGGGGGATGCGGCGGCGCGGATGCAGGGGACGATTGGCTCTTCGACGCGGGCCCGGACGACACCGGGCCTCCCCTCGGTGACGGCGGGCCCATCGACGGCGATGCGTGGCCTCAGTACGGGCACGACGCCAAGCACACCGGCCGCAGCAGCGCCGTCCCCAGCCACGCGCCGACGCTGCTCTGGTCCTGCGATCTGCCCGGGAGCATGGGCTGGACCGAGGTCGTCGTCGACGCGCACAGCAACAGCTATGTGTCGGACTTCCAGCAGGTATACGCCGTCGATCCCGGCGGGAAGCTCCGCTGGCAAGCGGGGCACGAGGTGCGGGGCGCGCTCGTGGAGCCGAGCGGCGAGGTGATCTGGACCGAGAAGGGCGGCGTGGTGCACGGCGCGAACGCCGACGGCACGACGATCTTCGATCTGAAAATTGCCGGCGCGAGCCCGCAGGACTCGGGGATCGAGGTCTCTCGACCGACGCTCGGCGCCGACGGCGTCGTGTACGTGACGACGAGCAACGCATCCAGCCACGAGGCCGCGCTCCACGCGATCGATCCGGCCGGGCTGCTGCTCTGGTCCCAGGTCCTCTCTGTCGACAACCACCAGGCCGGCCAGCCCGCGCAGGACGACGACGGCAGCCTGGCGATCGCGCTCTTCCCCGGGATCGGCGCCTCCGGCACGCAGATCGTGAAGACGACGCTCACGGGAGCGGTGGTGTGGTCGCGCCCGATCCCCGAAGCGGGGGTGAAGCCCGCCGTGCCGACCTTTGGACCCGGCGGCTCGCTCCGTATCGCCATCGGCGCCCGCCTCTTCGGCTTCACCGCGACGGGAGATACGCTCTTCACGTCGAAGTTTTCGACCCTGGGCGCGCTCCTCACGCCAATCGACGCTCCGGGGAACACGCACGTTGCCCAGCTCGCGGGGGTTTCGTGGATCGATTCAACGGGCCAGCTCTTCGAGAGCACGTTCTCGGAGGAGGGCTCAGCGCTGGACATCGACACCAACGCCGCGCCCGCGCTCGCCGCGGATGGCGTCCTCGTGGTGCGCCGGGCGGAGGGGCCTTTGCACGGGCTCTACCGGGGCAAAGCCGTCTGGAGCGCCGCGGCCGGCGCCGCCGGGGGGAGCTTGTCCGTGATCATCGGGCCCGACGCGACGATGTACGCTGCCGTCGGCCCGAGGCTCTTCGCGCTGCGATGAGGCGCGACTCCACTGCGCCAGACGTTGAATCGGGCTCGACGGGACAGAAGCGCCCTCCGCGCGTACCCTCGAACAGATGAGCTTCCTCGCGAGCGTGATCATCGTCTACGGGTTCGCGGGGCTCCTCCTGGGCAGCGCGCTCTCGCTCGCGACAGGGCTCTTCGTCTGGCATCGGCGGCGCTCGCGGATCGCGGGCTTTGCCCTCGACGCCTCGGTGCCGCTCATCGAAGGCGCGGCGCTCCTCGTCGGCGTGGTGGAGTCGATCGAGGAGGGCGAAGAGAAGCCGGTGATCGCGGCCGACGTCACGTCGCGCGGCCTCCTCCAGATCACCGCGGTGGCCTTTTCGTTGCGCCTGCCGAGCGGCGCCGTCGTGCTCGTCGAGCCGGAGGCGGATCCCGCCCGGCTCATGCTCGATCAGGCCTATCAGCTCGGCCCCTGGTCCCAGGGGCGGACCTATTGCGCCACGATCAGGCCGGGAGAGCGCGTCCACCTGCGCGCCAACCTCCGCCGCGAGATCGATCCTCACCGCGCCGGGAGCGGCTACCGTGACACCGCGCAGGTGTGGACGGCGCGCGCCCCTCTGCCGTCACCGCTGGCGATCATCTCCCCGCGCGTGATCGCGCTCCACGCCGAGCGCGCGCGCTTTCATGGGCGGTGGGCGCTCGGGCTCGGGGCGCTCTTCGTCGCGCTCAACACGGCGGTGCTGGGGTCGTTCCACCTCGCCGTCCTCTTCGCGGGGGCGACACCCAGGCTGGCCTGGGGAGCCGCCCTGCTCACCCTCGCTTCGAGCCTCGTCTCGGCCTTTGCGTACTGGCGTCGTGAAGCGGAGACGAAGCCCTGGATGGATCACGCCTTGAAGCGGTGAGCCTGGTGAGAGGTCGCGCGCGCGTTACGCCAAGGCGATGCGCGCGGCGGCCACCGCGAAGGCGCTCGACGAGTACCCCGCGAGCGCCGCCTCGAGCGCGTCGTCGAGCGTGTCGTTGCGAAACTCTTCGCTCGCGGACGGCTCGACGGCGGTCGTGAAGAAGCGGCGACCGACCTCGAGGCTGGCCTGGCTCGCCGCGATCACGGCGTCGCCCGATCGCACGTCGTGCGCGCCGGCGCCGAGCTCGTGGAGGACGCCGTCGCGTTCACGATAACAGCGCGCCCCGCCGGCGGTGGCGACGTGAACCTGGGCGCCGGCGAGCAGCACCACAGCGACCCCCGACGCGAAGGGCGGGGGCGGCGCCGCGGCCGTCAGCTTCGCCGCTTCGGTCCCGTTCGCGAGCCGAGCGAGCGCGCCCTTGACGGCCTCGAGAGACGGCGTGGCGAGATCGCCGTGCACCGCGATCAGCGCGATCACGCGCGCGCCGTTGATGGTCCGAGCCTCCACCGTCGAGGCCGCGTCCGCTTGGCGTCCATGCACGAGGGCACCGTACGAAGAGTGATCCATGGCGCCATCGTCTCCCGGATCGGCGCGCCGGGGAACCCGCAACGACAGAGGCCCGATCCAGACAGGCGCAGGAGCGGCGCCTGGGGGGCGGAGTATTTCGGTGTCCCTTCCCGAGGCTCCTCACGTAACCTGCCGGGGTGGTGAACCCGACAAAGAAGGGAGTCACATGACTCCCACTCTCCCGGGTCGCGTCAGCACGCCTGCGAGGCTCGTCGCTGCCGGTCACGATCACCGGCTATGGTGACTCCCTCGCACGGCGCACGCCGCGCCTCGTCTCCGGGGCCTCGCGCCCATCCTCGCTTCGGTTGCTTCGTCGTCACGCTCGCGCTGGCGGCGTGCAGCTCGCAGCCCCCGTCACCACCGCATGCGATCGAGAGCGCGCTCGATCCGTGTGTGAAGGAGCCTCCCCAGGACTCGACGCTGCTCATCCCGCCTCCGCCGGGCCCGCGCGCCAGCCTCGCGCTCTTGATCGCGCCGCGGGCACCCGGCGCCGGGCCGCGAGCTCGACGTGACCACGACGAGAAGCTCGCTCGCGTCGCCGTCGATTTCAGCTGGTACGCCCTCCCCGAAGGCGTCGTCGTGCCGACCGGTGAGCTCGCGGGGCCCTGGGCGGAGCATCGCGCGGCAATCAAGGCGCTCAGCGATGCTCAACGCGGCCGCATGTACGCCGAGGCGCGCGGGCCGCAGTGTGCGGAGGCCGCTCGTCGCGAGAACGAGCGGGCGGCTGCGGCGAGGATCCGAGTCACGAGCTCGCGTGCCCGCGTGCTCCGCCTCGTGCGGCTCCCTCCGACGAAGGAGCCAACCTTCGACGACTCCCTCGCGCGCGCGGCCATCGAGGAGGAAGAGGCGACAGCGATCGAGGACGCCGACCCCGCAGCCAGCGAGTCCGCGCGCGCAGCCGCTCGAAGCGCGTACGCGCGAGCAGCGGCCGCAGCCGCTCCTGAGCGCAAGCGCTTCTGGGCCCACTACGGCGCTGCGCGCCTCGCTACGTCGGCGGAGGCGCAGGCGAGCTCGCTGCGCGCTGTCCTCGCCGCCGAAACGCCGACGACGCTCGCCGCGATCGAAGCCCGCTACCGCCTCGCCGAGCTGGCGCGCGACGCCGAGCGCTGCCGTGAAGCGTCGGATGGGTATCGCGCCGTCGCTACGCGCGCAGCGCGCGATTCATCGCCTTTCGCGCTGATGTTTCGCGTCGTCGCCGCGCTCCGCTGGGCCGAGGCCGAGCTCTGCCTCGGTGACCGGAAGAGCGCGATCGCGATCGCCGCTAGCGTCTTCGATCTCGTCGGAGACGCGGACTTGAGCAAGGAAGCAGCGCTCGCCATCACGTTTGCGATCGCCCGCCTCGATCGCGGCGAAGGCGAGGGGCTCCCCGCGGTTCCACTCCCCGTCTTTGCGGCCGCCGCCCGCGCGGTCGCAGCCGCGGCCGAGGAGCAGGGCGACCGTGAGGCAGCGGCCTATGCCCTCGCCGCCTTGCGCGCGAACGCGCCCGCGCTCGCCGTGCCCTGACCGCGAGCCGGGGCAGCGCCGCGAGCAGCTTGCTCTTCAGAAGTGGAAAGTCAGATCGTAGTCGGTGCACACCGCCGAGCTCGTGGGATCGGTGACCCGCAGGTACACGCTGGCGGAGCCGTTGTTCGTCCCGTTGCAGTCGAGTGTCACCGTGTAGTTGCTGTTGGCAGCGCCGCAGCACCCGGGATCCCCGAAGGGATCCTTGTCGTTCATGGTGCCTGCGGGGCAGGTGACAGCCGCCGTGCCCTCGGTGCAAAAGAAGTAGGAGCACACCTGCAGGGGGCCGGTCGTGGAGTTCACGTTCAACGTCGGGTTGACGAGGCAGCCAATCGCGTCTTGCCCTTCATAGAAGAACCAATCCACGTCGGTCGAGCCCGCGATGGTCCCGTGCATCGCGTGAACATCGGTGTCCTTGCAGGTCAGCATCCCGACCGAGTACGCCTGCCCCACGCTGTCGTTCGGCTCACCCGGGTCGGCCGGCGGGCACTGCACACCGCCGGTGCTGGTCGAGCTGGTAACGCTGGTCGAGGTGCTCGAGGTGCTGGTCGTGGTGCTGGCGCTGGTGGTGGCGCTGGTGGTGGTGCTGGCGCTGGTCGTGGTGCTGGCGCTGGTCGTGGTGCTGGCGCTGGTCGAGCCCCCGTTACCGCTCGAGCCGCCGGCGCTGCTCGTGCTTTCGGAGGTGCTCGCGCTGGTGGAGCCGCCGCTGCCGCTGCCGGTATCGCTGCCGCCGCACCCGATCGGCAGCGCCATCGTGCACGCGAGGAGCCCCACGACACCGACGAGCCCGCCTTTACCAACCCAGCCGAGCGCCCTCGAGTGAGAGGCGCTCTTCGGGCGCGCGTCGCTGGGAGAGAGAGACGTCTTTGCGGCGAGCGTGGCAATTCTGGAGTCACGAGCAGGAACGATGGTCTTCAAGGCGAAGCCTTTCTGTGGGGCCCTGACGCGGGCTGGTCTGTGAGGTGCGGTGAAGCTAAGCGGCGGTTCGCCGGAGCGCTGCTTAACGATATTTATTCAGCCAATATGTGCGACGAGCGTGGCAATTTCGGAGACACGAGCAGGAGCGATGGCTTTCAGGCGAAGCCTCTCCGTACGGCCCTGATACGGACAGCTCTGGAAGGTGCGCTTGGCGCGGCGCTCAGGCAGGTTTGGCACGCGCCGGACCGCCGATGTACCAATCCCGTCCGAGCCAGGCTCCAAGCTGAGCTGCGGCTCGGGGGAGCGCTGCTTAACGATATTTATTCGTCGAAACAGCTCATTCGCACGCCCGCGGCGGCGTCTTGACCTGCCGCTTCACGGCCTGCTCGATCTCGACACACTGCGAGAGGCTATCTCCCCACGCGAGCGGCTCCGCATCGGTAGGCTCGTGCGAGGACAGCGCGTCGATCGCGTCGGCGCAGCGGCGCGCGTGGGCGCACACGTCCTCGATCCGCGGCGGTCGCTCCATCGGCGCTCGCGCGAGGCGCACGCTGCCGCGCAGGTCGAGGAGCGTCACGCCCTCGGCGTCGACGCGGAGGCGCAGGTCGCGCGTCGAGGTGTACTCCACCGGGTGATCCAGGTCGGCGCGCCACGCCGTGATCCGCTGATCCCAGGCGCCGCCGGGCGGGCGAAAGGAGACGCGGTCCGGCTCGAAGCAGTACGTCGATCCGATCGCGCTCTGGGGGAGGCGCCGCGAAGGCGCGGTCAGATCGAGGCCGCCTTCGAAGCTCGCCGCCGGGCAGGCAACCGGATCGATCTCGCAGATGTGCCCGGACCCTTCTTCGTACAGTGTCTGCGTGAAGATCCGTGAAGCTCATAAGCTATCACGACGCACCCAATGGCATCTGCGGGTCGAGGCGGCGCCTGCGTCGCGACGAGCAACGTTTGAGTGCGCGGCCTGGACGGAGTCCACTTAAGATGTGCGGCCGGCGAGGTCGGCGTACCGGTGTCCCTGGCAGTCCGCCCGTGGCCGGTCGCCCTGTCTTTCGCCGACCTGGGAGATGCCGACGATGAGACTTCATTCCCGCTTACTCGCACCACGCGACGCCGAGGCGGCGCCCGCTCCGCTCCCTCGTGGCCTTTGCATCGCGCTCGCGCTCGCGCTCGGAGCCGCGGCGCCGGCGGCGTGCGGGTCGTCGACCGAGACCACCCCCAGCAGCACTGGCAGCGGCGGCGGCAGCACCGGCAGCGAGGGCAGCGCCGGCGGCTCGAAGAGCAGCACCGGGAGCGACGGCACCGGCGGAGGGCCGACAGCCGACGCGGGCCCGGTCGTCTCGCCCGGGCTCACCAAGGTCGGCACCGGCGAGTACGAGACGTTCTTCCTCGTGGACGGCGTCGTCTATGGCTACGGCGCGAGCGAGCTCCTGCTCGGACAGGGCGACTACCACGGCTCGTGCATCCCGCCGCACCCGATCGCCACCCCGCCGGGGCTCAAGTTCGTCGACGTGCAGGGGGGCCTCCACCAGAGCATGGCGCTCGACGAGAAGGGCCACGTCTGGACCTGGGGACAGGTCGACCAAGGGCTCCAGGGCAGCGGCGTCGCGGGCGGGATGGGCGACGGCGCGACGCCGTTCCAGATCACCACGGACGCCGCCGGCAAGCCCTTCGATCACGTCATCGCCATCGAGCCGACCGCGGCCTTCGATGTGGCGCTGAAGGACGACGGCACCGTCTGGGTCTGGGGCAACTGCGCGGGCGGCGTGACCGGCGACGGCAAGGTGTCGGGGATCGTCGCCGCGCCGACCAAGGTCCCTCTCCCGGACGGCACGAAGATCACCAAGATCGCCGGCAGCCTGCAGGTCGTGGCGCTGGCCAGCGACGGGGCGGTGTGGACCTGGGGCGTGGCCGAGAACGGCTACCTCGGCACCGGCCTCACCGGCGCGACCGACGGCTACACGCCTCACAAGGTCGCCAAGCTGCCGGCGAACATCGTCGATATCACGGTGGGCTTCGCGAGCTTCCAGTACGCGCTCACCTCCGACGGCGACCTCTACGGCTGGGGCTACCGCGGCGCCTACCTCGGCCTCGGCGACGACAACAACAACTACCAGCCGACGGCGACGCCCGTGGCGCTCAAATCGGTGCTCAACCTGCCTCACCCCGTGGTGGCGGTCGCCGCCGACCACCTCACCACCCACGTGATCCTGAGCGACGGGACGCTCTGGGGTTGGGGCGACAGCGCCCAGGGCGAGGTCGGCAATGGTCAAGAGCTCGACTACAGCAAGACAGCGACGCCGTACTCGTGGGACTACGGCAACTTCGAGCTGCTGATTCGCAAGCCGGTGCAGATCGTCCCCGGCGTCAGCAACTTCGTGAAGATGTTCACCAACAGCGCCTACGATTTCTACGTCTACGCGCTCACCGCCGACGGCAAGCTCTACTCGTGGGGCCGCAACAAGACCGGCGTGCTGGGCAACGGCGTCTACCCCCGCGCGGCCAACGGCAACCCGGGCACCTCTTCGAACATGGCAGCCATCTATCCCAACAGCTGGGACGTGCCGCTGGCGACCCTCGTCACCCCGATGACCGCGGTCCCCAAGGGCGTGAACTCCCCCTACTGCGTGGCGAACCCGCAGGCGCCGAGCTGCTTCTAAATCAGCGACTGCGATCCTCGATCAACTTGTGCAGATACTGCGTATTAGAACCGCGCGCGTAAGCAAGCGGACCAGAGCCGCGCGCGTGAGCAAGCGGACCCCTTGGCTAAAGGTCCCCTTGCTGGCGCGCGGGGCTCTGGTCCGCTCGCTGGCGCGCGCGGTTCCAACCCTGTGTTGGCGCTGGATCGTTAGCGCTGATTTAGACCTACCGGGATGCGCTCTTTGCCCTCCGACGTGGTGAACCCGCCGCGTCGGAGCGAAGGAAAGGGGAGGAGCTGGCAGCGCTGGAATCGATTGACACCCAGCGCCGCAAAAGCCCCCGTCGCGAGAGCCGCCTACTTCTTCGGCTTCGCCGCCGCCACCTTCGCAACCGCCACCTTCACCGCCGCCACCTTCGCGACCGCCACCTTCGCAGGAGCGGCCGCCTTCGGCTTTGCCTTCGGCTTCGGCTGCTTCGGCGGCGGCGCGGCCGGCCGCTCCAGCTGGCGTGCGCGCTGGGCCTGGATGAGGTGCTGGTTCATCGCCTCTTGCGCCTTGAGCCCATCGCCGCTGGCGATCGCCCGATAGATGCGCCGGTGCATCGCGAGCGAGCCCCCGAGGTCGCGCGCGTGAGAGACTGTCTCTCGCCGCTGACGGTACAAGATCGTGGAGACCATCTCGACGAGCGCCCCCAGGATGGGGTTGTTCGACGCCGCCGCGATCTCGCGATGGAAGTCGACGTCGTGCACCAGATACTTTTGCGGATCGTTCATCGCCTCGGCCATGCCGGTGATGTCCGCCAGCATCTTTGCGAGGTGCTCGGGAGTGGCGCGCTCGGCCGCCAGCCCCGCGATCCCGACCTCGAGCTGGCGACGAGCTTCGAACATCTCGTCGTCGGTGAAGCCGTGGAGACGGGCCAGCATGGATAACGGACCCCCGCTGAGGACAGGCGGTCCGTCGGTGATGTAGGTCCCCGAGCCGTGACGGAACTGCAAGACGCCCATGCCCGCAATCGAGTGGAGCGCAGCACGCAAGCTGGCGCGGCTCATCTTGAAGCGCTCTGCCAGGTCGCGCTCGGCCGGGATTCGGTCTCCGAGCTTGAGCTCCCCCGTCTCGATCATCCGCCGAATTTTGGCGAGTACGACCTCTGCGGTGGACCCTGCCTTGTATTGCCTATTACTCCCGGGGGCGGTACGCATTCCTGAACTGACAGCGCGTCTAACACGGGCTGTTGCCCGCGTCGAGACAAAGCTGCGATGCCACGTCCCCGACGCCGCGCGGCGCAAGCGCTCACCAGCTCTTCACATCGCCATGGCTCACGATGCAGACTGCGGTGTCCCACTGGCTCTTGCCGCCATCGACTTTGGTGGACGTGCCCACGTGGTTGGAGACGCCGATGTACTCGGTGCAGATCTTGGGCTTGTCGCTCGAGGCGTTGTACCCGCCTTTGACGAACAGGTCGGTTATCGTGACCGTGTCCTGGTAGTTCTGGTTCGCGCCCGCGACGGCGACGCCGACGTCCTCCACCTTGACGTTGTCGAGGACCAGGTGCCGCTTGCCGCCGTTGTTGGCGCAGTCCCCGCAAGAGCGCCAGAGCTTGCCAAAGTCCGAGATATAAGAGTTGATGACGATGGTCTTGGAGTCGCCCTTGGCGTTGTGCTGGAACACCTTGTCGCTGGCGTGCAGCGCGATCGAGTTGGTGATCAACATCGTCGCGCCGTCCTTGGTGTTGGTCGCCGCGTCCTCGCAGACGTCTTCCCAGTAGACGTGGTCGAGGGTGCAGCTGCCCTTGCAGACGATGCCATTGCCGCCGTGGAGGCCGCCGGCGATGATCAGGTTCGTCACCGTGACGCCGTCCTGGACCTCGAACACGGTCATCTGGCCCTCCACGTCGTCTCCGTCACACGCGATCGTGTTGTTCACGCCGATTCGCTGGTTGCCGAAATCGTAGAGGTTGCTGCCTCCGGCAGCGGCGTTCTTCAGCAACGTCGTGCTGTTCCTGATCTCGCCGGCGCCGTTGGTGGAGGCTGGAATCGTCGTCGAGATCGGGCCCCCAGCCTGGGTGCCCCCACCCGAGCCGCTCGAGGACGCGCTGCTCGAGGACGCGCTGCTCGAGGCCACGCTGCTCGAGGCCACGCTGCTCGAAGACACGCTGCCCGAGGCCACGCTGCTCGAGGACGCGCTGCCCGTGTCCGAGCTGCTCGAGTCCGAGCCGCCGGCTCCCCCCGCTCCGGCCGTCGTCGCGGCGGACGGCTTGCCGCCGGCGCCGGTGGGGTTGATCGTGGTTCCGTCGCCGCAGGCCGCCAGCGCCGCGGCGCCGGCTGCCACGAGCAGTCCAATCGAGATCTGTCGCATGATATTGAGTCTCCTTGCCGTTGAACGCGTGCTGTGACTTCCGCGGAGCCGTGACGCGCGCACAGGGGCAGCGCCGAGGGAGCGTTGGGGCGAAGCCCCTGGAGACCGATGCTAACGAGAGGGCGCCGGGACCGGCGTTCGCCCGGGGCCACGCGACGCCCGGAGGCCCTCGCGGGCGCTGCGGACCTTGGCGACCAGCTCGCTGGCGCGCTCGGTCAAGACAGCGTCGTTCCCCGCGGTGAGCGCGGCGATGTCCACGAGATCGGATCCAAAGCCGAGCGCCGCGGCGCCGGCCTCGATGTACTCCTGCGCCGTCGACAGGCTCACGCCCCCGGTGGGCAGCATCTTCACGTGCGGCAGCGGCCCGCGGAGCGCGCGCAGGTACTTGGCGCCCCCGACCGCAGAGCACGGGAAGATCTTGACCATGTCGACCCCCGCCCTCCAGGCGGTGATGACCTCGGTGGGCGTGAGGGCGCCTGGCATCATGGCCACTCCTCGCGCCTGGACCGCCTCGACGGTCGCCAGATCGAAGCCGGGGCTGACGACGAACCGCGCGCCGGCGTCGATACAGGCCCGCGCGTCGCTCACCGACAACACCGTGCCCGCGCCCACGATGGCGCGATCGCCGAACCGCTCGACGAGACTTCGTATCACCGACACCGCGTCAGGCACGGTCATGGTGATCTCGAAGACCGACAGGCCCCCCGCGAGGACGGCCTCGACCGCTCGAATCGCCAGCTGCGCGGTGGGCGCTCGCACCACCGGCACGACCCCGACCTCCTCGATACGACGGAGAATCTCTGTGCGGCTCAACGGTCGATCCTCGCGCTGGGGCCATTCATGGTGCGCATCACCTCTTCGAGGCTCGCCATCGTCGTGTCTCCAGGCGTCGACATCGCCAGCGCCCCGTGCGCCACGCCGCACTCGAGGGCCCACCGAGCGCCCTTGCCGGCCAGCAGTCCGTAGATCAAGCCCGACGCGAAGGAGTCGCCTCCGCCCACACGATCGAAGATCTCGATGTCTCGCTGCGAGACCTCGAAGAACTCTCCCTCGTGGTAGCAAATGGCCCCCCATCCGTTCACGCTGGCGGAGCGGGCCGTGCGCAGCGTGGTAGCGACGGTGGTGATGTTGGGATAGACGCTGACCACCGCGCCGATCATCTTGCGGAAGCTCGCGGTGGGGAGGTCCCCGAAGCTCGGGTCGACGTCCTCGAGCTCGAAGCCGAGCGACGCCGAGAAGTCCTCCTCGTTGCCGAACAGCACGTCCACGAGCGGCATGAGCGCGCGGTTGACCTCCCGCGCGCGCTGCTTCCCGCCGATCGAGCGCCAGAGGGAGTCGCGATAGTTCAGATCGTAAGAGACGCGCGTGCCCTGGCGGCGCGCTTCTTCCATCGCCGCGCGGGCGACCAGCGGTGTGCTCTCGGAGAGCGCGCAGAAGATACCCCCCGTGTGCAGCCAGCGAGCTCCCTGGCCCGGGTCCCCGAACAGCGCCCGCCAGTCGACGTCCTTCGGGAGCATCTGCGAGACGGCCGTGTGCCCGCGGTCCGAGCACCCCACGCCCCCGCGCGGCCCGAAGCCGCGCTCCGTGAAGTTGAGGCCGTTGCGGACCTGACGCCCGACGCCGTCGTACTTGATCCAGCGCAGGAACGAGAGGTCGACCCCGCCTTGCAGCAGCAGGTCCTCGACCAGCCGGCCCACGGGGTTGTCCGCCAGCGCGGTGACGATGGCTGTTCGCTGCCCGAAGCACCTGCGCAGGCCGCGCGCCACGTTGTATTCACCTCCTCCTTCCCAGGCGCGGAAATCACGCGTGGTGTGGATCCGGCCTTCGCCGGGGTCGAGGCGAAGCATCACTTCGCCGAGGCTGACCTCGTCGAAACGACACTCCGACGCAGGCTTGATGGTGAGCTTGCTCATCGTCCTACCCATCCTCCATCCACTTCGAACGTGGGTGTATCGAAGTCGAAATAGTTCTTCGCGTTGTGAAACGAGACGTTCTCGACGAGCTCGCCGAGCATTCCGCGGTCGTTCGGCAAGAGGCCGCGCTTCACGTCTTCGCCGAGCATGTTGCACAGGAGCCGCCGGAAGTACTCGTGCCGCGAGTATGACAGGAAGCTGCGAGAGTCGGTGAGCATGCCGATGAAGCGCGAGAGGAGCCCCATGTTGGACAGGGCGTTGATCTGCTTCTCCATCCCGTCCTTCTGATCGAGGAACCACCAGGCGCTCCCGTACTGCATCTTGCCCGGTATCGTTCCATCCTGGAAGTTGCCCAGCATCGTCGCGAAGACCTCGTTGTCGCGCGGGTTCAGGTTGTAGAGGACGGTGCGCGCGAGCTGGTTCGTGCTGTCGAGTCGATCGAGGAAGCGCGCCAGCGGGCGCGCGATCTCGAAGTCGCCCACCGAGTCGAACCCGGTGTCGGCCCCGAGCGTCCGGGCCATGCGTGTGTTGTTGTTGCGCAGGGCGCCCAGGTGAAACTGCTGCACCCAGCCGCGCGCGTGATCCATGATGCCGAACTCGTGGAGGA
>FSTQ01000543.1_pt1 | contig 13606 bp, 8 predicted proteins | sample 1637281 | NCBI WGS metagenome assembly FSTQ01 (sample SAMEA3914818, study PRJEB12502) | metagenome | biome: forest; material: soil | place: Canada | collected 2010-06-26 | depth 0.1 m
GGCGGTGACGCCCGAGAGGCCTTTGGCGTCGACTGGCTGGTAGACATCGGCGACGGATCCCGTCTTGGAGTCGTCGCCGAGCAAGCCCCAGCCGTCGTACCCCCAGCATTTGACGCCGCCGACGACGATCACGCAGGTGTGGAATTCGCCGGTGGCGAGCGCCTGGCCCTCGCGGCACACCCCACCATCGCAGACCGTCGCGCCCGAGCCGCTGCTGCTGCTGCTGCTCGAAGACGCGCCGCTGACAGTAGACGACGCAACGCTGGCCCCGCCGCCGACGCCGATCCCGCCGCCGACGCCGGCCCCGCTGCTCACGCCGGTCCCGTCGAGCGCTCCATGGCTCCCGAGATCCTGCTCCACGATGCACGCAGCAGCGGAGAGCGCGAGCGCGAACGCGAGCACGAGCGGAGAGCGCATCTGTCTCATCGGATCTCTCCTGTCATGGCGAGGGCGTCGTGGCTGCCGGCGGCGGGACGGCCGCGTCGACGGCGGGCAAAAGCATGCTCTTCGGGTGCGTCGCCCGGAACTGAGCCGCGAGCTGCTCGGCTTCGCCCCGGCGCCCCGAGGCCGCGAGCGCCTGGATCCGCACCACCTCGCGCTCTTCGCCGAGGTAGCCGCGCGGCCACTGCGAGGCGTGGCGCTGGACGGCGGCGAGCGCGTCCGCGGCGCGCCCGTGCGCGAGCGCGGCGTGCGCGGCGTCCAGGATCTCGCGCTCGCGGACGAGATCGCCCCGCGCGCTGGGCGCGCTCGGAGCGGCGCTGGCCGGCGGCTCCGTTGACAGAGCGCGAGCTGCCGCGGACGCCGAGGCGATCGGGGCGGCGCTCGAGATCGGCTCCAGCGCGGCGCTGCTCGGCACGCTCGGCGCCACGATCGCCGGCGCGCTCACGCTGGGCGGCGCTTGAGACGGCCTCATCGCCGCTCCACCCACCACCCCGCCGACGACGAAGGCCGCGAGCCCGACAGCCGCGAGCGTGGGTATCCCGAACGTCGTCGCGGCAAGAGGGATGTGCGGTGGAGCCACGGGCGGAGCCGGGGTTGCGGGCGAAGTCGGCCCGTGCCCGCCGCTCGCTCCACCCGCGCCTCCCGCTCCTCCCGGCCCACCCAGACCGAGGCCGACCGCCAGCTCGGTGTGCGCGAGGACAGCGGCCTTCATCGCCGCATCCTCTGGATAGGCGCCCTTCTCGCGCTCGAGGAGCGCCGCGATCTCCGGGGGAAGAGGGTCAATGGGCAGCTCGCTCACGACACGGCTCCTTTCGCCTGCAATCGTTCGACTGCGCTCTTGAAGTCCTCGCGCGCGAGCCGGATCCGCGAATACACGGTGTTGAGCTTGCACCCGAGCTGCTCGGCGATCTCCGGGGCGCTGAAGCCCTCGAGATCGTGCATCACGATGACGACGCGAAAGTCGAAGCTGAGGGCGCCGAGGGCGCGGAGGACGAGATCGCGCGCCTCGACGTCGGCGCCTCGCCCGGCCTCCTGCGGCAAATCATCGTCTGGGACGTGACCGTGGTTGCGGACGAGGCGCCGGTAATTGGCCGCGAACCGGAGGGCAAAAGAGAACAACCAGGGGCGGACCGGGCGCGCGGTGTCGTACTCATCGAGGTGCCGATGAACGGTGAGAAAGATCTCCTGCGCAACATCCTTCATATCGGCCTCGCGCACGCCGAGCCGGCGCAGCGAACGGCACACGTAGGCAAACTCCGCCTCGAAGAGGCGTCGAAAAGCGGCGGTGAGCTCGGGGGTGCCTTCGCTCGTGATCAACTGATCCCCGCTTGTGCTCACGTGCTCCAATCCTTCACTGGAAAGCGACGAGGACGCCGAGATCGACGCCCCCGCTGACCATCGGCGCAGTCCAGACCGGGAAATGGTCGATGATGAGCGCGGTCCGGGTGAGCGGAAGCGCCGCCTCGATCGCCGCCCGCACCGCCACCGGACCCGCGATCTGGAGCGCGTACCCCGCGCGAAGCCCGGCCGCCGCGAAAGGCGAGGTCTTCCGCAGGGGAGCGAGGACGTCGAGGGCGCGCCCCTGGACAGCGCCGCCTCGAAACAGCGCACAGCCAAACCACCCGCCGAGGTGCCCACAGGGAAAGAGGCCGGCAGTGATCAAGGTGACGTCGACGCGTTCACCCGACGAAAGCAGGCTCGATCCGGGCGTCGTCTCCGCGCGCAGCGCGGCCTCGAGCGAGAAGGCGCGCACGCGCAGCCCGGCGCCCAGCTCTCCACCGAGGGTCACGGTCGGAGCCGCCGCGACCGAGACGAGCCCGCCCGCGGCAGCGAAGAAGGAGACTCGATAAGAAGGAGGAGGCGACGGGAGAGGAGGTGGAAGAGGAGGCGCGCTCGATCGAGCCGGCGGCGTCGAGGCCACGATCGGCCGAGCCGGCGAAGCCTCTTCTACAAGCGGCGGCGCGACAGCCGGCGGCAGCGCTTGCGGCGGAGGCGCTTGCGGCGGTGACGGCGCTTGCGGCGGCGGCACCACCGCCGCCGGGCCCTGCATCCCGCGCACGGGATCGAGCGCAATCGCCACTGCGGTCGCGAGAGCCGATGTCAGCGCCTCGCACTGGCCGAGCCCTCCGGTGAGCTCCCGCACCCCCGGCTCGCGTTGCCCTTGCCGAGTGACCCGCGCCTGGACGCGAAGGCGCCCCGCTTCGCGCGTGATCTCGACGACAGCCACGTGCTTGCCATCCGGCTCGAAGGGATCGTAGCCGAGGCGAGCCGTGACGAGGTTGCGGAAGGACTCCTCGTCGGGACAGCCGGCCGCGTTGCCCGCGACGCTGTAAGCGAGGCGAGCCGTCTCCCGGACGTTCTCGGCGCGCGCGAAAGACCCCTGCCCGAGCGTGAGCACAGCCACGAACAACGCCACGACGAGAGGGGGAAAGCGCACGATATGCCGCGTGCTGACAGCGAAGGTCACACGGGCGGCGGGCATCGGGGCGAGCTTACTCCATCGCCTCCCTTCATTCGATGTTCTTGGTCCTAAAGCGGTGCGCAGGCAGGTCTAGCACGCAAAGGCACCGTACCGCGACCGTCAGGGAGCGGTGCAGTCGGCTCTCGCGTCCTGCACCGCTCCCTGACGGTCGCGGTACGGATTGCGTGGGCCAATCACGGCTGAGCACCGCTCTAAGCAGCTTCGGTAAAGAGCTCGGAGGCGAGCCCTCGCAGCAAGTGAAGCTCTTCCACGGGCGAAGGCAGCCCGAGCCGCAGCACGTCAGTCGCCGGCATCCGCGCCTCGGCAGCGCGCGTCGAGGCCGTGGCGTTGACGAAATCGACGAGCGAGGCATACGCGCTCCGCTTCGCCCGGCGAGCCGCGTCTCGAGCTGCGCCGTCGAGCTGCGTCTCGAGCCACGCGGCCACGTCCCAGGCCAGCTCCGCGTGCTCGGTCTCGTCGGCGGCGATGGCCTCCATGGCCGCGCGGATCCCCGCGTCGGTCGCGCGGAGCGCTTGAACCGAGGCAACGAGCGCGCCGAACGTCTCGCGCACGCACCCCTCGCGGGCGTTCTCCTCGGCGATGGCCTCGAGCGAGCGCACCGGGAGCTGGCCAATGCGCGGCAGCCTCGGCGCGCCGCCGAAGCGCTCGGCGAGGCGGCGCGTCACGCGCGCGTGGCGGACCTCGTCGCGGGCCGCCTTCACCGCGCGGCTCACGAGCTCGCGCGGCGCCCCGTGCGCGCGCAGCTCGCGCGCGAGGCGGAGGAAGGCGGGCACCGACGACGCCTCGAGCTCCGCGGCCATGGCCAGGTAGTCGCCCAGGGACGCGCCTCGTGCGCTCGGCGAATAGCCCTCCGGGCGCCGTCCAACAGCGCAGTTGTCGCTGCCGTCCTCGAGGCGCTCGGTCGCGGTCACCGAGATCTCGCCGGTCGACGAGACAGCCACGATGTTGGCGTCCAGGTGGGTGCCCGAGCCGCACGCGATCCCTGACTCCGTGCGGAACTCGAAGCCTTTGCCCGCCGCGCGGGCGTTGGAGTCGTCGCAGGAGATCCGGTGCTCGGTGAACTCCGCGAGGAGCAGCGCTCCGTCCTTGGGATTCTCGAACGGCGCGAGGAAGGTTTGCAGATCGGCGCGCGTGGTGACGGCGCCGACCTCGTCGCCTCGCGTGAAGACGACGTAGCGTCCGTCGAAGAAATCGACGGCCTTGGGCGATTGCAGATCCGTGGGCCTCAGCGCGTCGAGCTTGCTCTTGCAAGCGGCCTTGTCCTGCGCCGTGGCGCAGGGGGTGCCGCGCTCGACGACGGTCTCCGGAGGTTGCGCCCCCGTCCCCTGAGGGTCCTGATCCGATCGAACCGCGAGGTAATCGACAGGCTCGCTCGGCGTCACGCCCGCGAGCTCGTCGTCGCAAACATTGCTATCGAAGTCGGTTGCCACGATGGTCGAGCCCGAGCACGCCGGCAGCGTCGCCGCGCCGAGGGTGCCTACGAGAGCAGAGAACAGGGCGCGAAGACGGAGGACGCGGGGTGTCAGCATGCGCGCCGCGGGAGCAAGCCCCGTGCCCCCCAGCGCGGATGCGGCGCTTTCAGGACATCTCGCGCGAGGTGGCATGACATCGATGTCCTGCTCGAGCCGGGGACACGGCCCACCGGCGAGGAGCCGTGAAGTGCAACCCCTTGTGCATCGTGCATTTGCACAACCCGGGACCGTTGCGCAATGGCGTTGCACAACTGCCCTGTACAACCGCATTTTCCGCAGAAATCATGAGGATCGTGACCTGGCCCGGCGGATACCGCAGATCGCGAGCGGCGAGGATGCCTTCTATGGAATGGGGCTCGAGGTCGACAAGACCTGGGGAGTCCCGGTGGTGCACCACGGCGGGAGCCTGTTTGGCTACAAGAGCGATCTGCTCTTCCTACCGGAGCAGGGCATCGGCGCGGTGATCCTCACCAACTCCGACACAGGCGGGAGGATGCTCCGGCCCTTCATGCGCCGCGTCCTCGAGGTCGTCTTCAACGGTCGCCCCGAGGCCGCGGAGGACGTGGCGGCGCAGGCCAAGGAGAAGCAAGATCGCTTCGCCAAGGACCGTGAGCGCCTGGTGATCCCGGCGGACGCGGCGGCGGTCGCCAAGCTCGCGGTTCGCTACACCAGCCCCGCGCTGGGCGAGATCACGGTGAAGAAGCAGGGCGCCGCGACGGTGTTCGACTTCGGCGAGTGGGGAAGCGCCGTGGCCTCGCGCAAGAACGACGACGGGACGACCTCGTTCATCACGATCGATCCCAGCAACGAAGACTTCGATTTCGTGGTCGGCGAGCGCGACGGCAAGCGGGTGTTGATCATCCGCGACGCGCAGCACGAGTACATCGCCGTCGAGGCGCGCTGAAGCGCGGCGATTTCGATAAAGAAGCGATCGAGTTTGTCCGCGAAGCCACCGGGGGTGGGAACGGTGGCGCCTCGCGGGTGCGAGGGGGCTATCATCCTCGTGTGCAGGAGCGTGAGGGGAGCGAATTGCGACTGGCGACGACGGAGCCCGCTCCTGCCCCAACGTCGTCGCCCGGCTGGGCTCCGCCCGAGGAGTTCGACGACTACGTCGTGCTCCGCCCCCTCGGGCGCGGATCCATGGGGCACGTGTACCTCGCCGAGGATCGGGTGCTCGCCCGCCTCGTGGCCATCAAGTTCATCGCCGCGCTCGAGCCCGACGTCGAGACGCGCCAGCGTTTCCTCATCGAGGCGCGCGCCGTGGCCCGGGTGCAGCACCCCAACGTCGTCACCATCCATCGCGTCGGCGAGCTCGAAGGGCATCCGTACCTGATCACCGAGTTCGTGCGCGGCCGCACCCTGGAGCGGCTCGAGAAGCCGGTCGCGTTCAAGCAAGCGCTGGAGATCGGGATCGAGCTCGCCCGCGGGCTCGCCGCGGCGCACCGCAAGGGCGTGCTCCACTGTGACATCAAGGCGGCCAACGTGATCATCGCCGACGACGGCGGCGCAAAGCTGCTTGATTTCGGCCTCGCGACGCTCCTCAAGGCCACCCCCGCCGCCGATCGGCACGGCGCCCCCACCGGCGTGCCCTCGGTGTACCCGGCCGACGCGGCGCCCGAGCCAGGCGTGCGCGCGCAGGGGGCGGGGACGCCCGACACGATGGCGCCGGAGATCTGGCGCGGCGAGGTGCCGACGCGGCGCTCCGACGTCTACTCGCTCGGCGCGGTCCTGTACGAGCTCTGCTCGGGCGTGACCCCGTTCCACGAGGTGCCCTTCCGCGGCCTCGCTTACGCCGTCTGCGGGCGCGACGCGACGCGCCTCGTCGAGCGCGCGCCATCCGTCGATCCGCGGCTCGCCGAACTCGTCGACCGCTGCCTGCGCCGCGACCCCGCGGAGCGCTTCGCGTCCGGTGACGATCTCCGTCAAGCGCTGGAGCAGCTCGCGCGCACCATGGGCGGAGCGGCCGTCCCCGAGGGCAACCCCTACCGCGGCCTCCGCGCCTTCGACGTCGAGCACCGCTCCCTCTTCTTCGGTCGCAGCGCGGAGATCGGGGTCATCGTCGATCGCCTCCGCACCGAGGCGCTCCTGGTGATCGCCGGGGACTCGGGCGTGGGAAAGTCCTCGATTTGCCGCGCGGGCGTGCTCCCGATGGTCGCCGAGGGCGCGCTCGGCGGCGGCCGGGAGTGGTCCACGTGCACGATGATCCCGGGGAGGAGCCCGCGCGCCGCGATGGCCTCGGCGCTCGCGCCCAGGCTCGGCGTCGCGCCCGCGGCGGTGGCGGGGTGGATCGACGACGGCGGGCCGGCCTTCGCGCACGAGGTTGGCCGGCGCCTCGCGAGCGCGGCGAGCGGGCTCCTGGTCTTCATCGATCAAGCCGAGGAGCTGATCACGCTGAGCGACCGCGCGGAGGCCGAGGTGGTCGACGCCGCGCTGGGGGCGCTCATCGCTCAGGTCCCGGGCGTGCGGGTGATCGCCACGGTGCGCGCCGATTTCCTCGCGCGTGTGGCCGGCCTCGCCGCGCTGGGGGACAACCTCTCGCGGGCGCTCTACTTTCTGCGGCCGCTCCCTCCGGAGCGGGTCCGCGAGGTCATCGTCGGCCCGGCGCTGGCCACGGGGGTGCGCTTCGAGTCCGAGGCGCTGGTGGAGACGCTGGTCGACGCCACCGCGCGCGCCGAGGGCGGCTTGCCGCTCTTGCAGTTCGCGCTCGCGGAGCTGTGGGAGGCGCGCGACGTCGGCACCGGCATGATCGGCGTCGCCGCGCTCGAGGCGATGGGCGGCGTCGGCGGCGCGCTCTCCCGCCACGGCGACACCGTCCTCGCGGCGATGCGGCCGCCCCTGCGCGCCGAGGCGCGCCGCATGCTCACGCGGCTCGTCACGCTCGATAACACCCGGATCCGCCGCAGCGAGGCCGAGCTCCGCGCCGAGTCGGAGCCCGCGCGCGGCGCGCTCGACGCCCTCGTGCGCGCGCGCCTCGTGGTGGCGCACGACGGCGAGGACGGGAGCGCCTACGAGCTGGCCCACGAGGTCCTCGTGCAGGAGTGGGCGACCCTGCGAGGGTGGCTCGTGGAGGGCGCCGAGTTTCGCGAGGTGCGCGACCGCCTCGCCGGCGCCGCGGCCGAGTGGAAGCGCCTGCGCTGGGCGCCCGACGCGCTCTGGAACGCCCGGCAGCTCGCCGAGGCCGCGCGGATCGCCCCGGCGGATCTGACCGAGAGCGAGGCCGCGTTCCTCGCAGCCTCGTCCCGCGCGACAACGCGGAGGACCTGGCGGCGGGTCGCGGCGCTCGCGGCCATCCCGCTGCTGATCGCGCTGGGCTACGGGGCCGTCGAGATCCAGAGCTCGCGGGCGCGATCGGCGCGCGTGGGGCAGCTCGTCGAGGAGAGCGCGCTGTCCCTCGCCGTCGCGCGCCGCGCCCGCGCCGCGAGCGAGGCCGACGCCGCGAAGGCGCTCCAGCTCTTCGACGGCCAGCAGAAAGAGGCCGCCGAGCGGGCCTGGGCGCCGGCGCTGGAGCAGCGCGGTATCGCCTCGCGCAGCTTCAGCCGAGCGAGCCAGAGCCTGGAGGCTGCCCTGGCGCAGGATCCCGATCGGGCCGACGTCCGGCGCATGCTCGGCGAGGTGCTCTTCGATCGGGCGCTCGCCGCCGAGCGGGCGGAGAAGACCGAAGAGCGCGACGAGCTGGTCGAGCGCTTCACCCTCTACGACGCCCAGGGAGCGCTCGCGAAGCGCTGGAAGGCGCCGGCTCACCTCGCGATCGACACCGATCCTCCCGGCGCCGAGGCCTCCCTCTTCCGCTTCGATCCGGCCGCGGAGCGCCGCCTCGCGCTCGTCCCCGCGCGCGAGCTGGGCGCGACGCCGGTCGCCGACGTCACGCTGGACAGGGGCTCGTACATCGTCGAGCTCACCGCCGAAGGGCGCGTCCCCGTTCGCTCCGCGCTCCTCGTCGATCGCGGCCAGCTGGCGTCGATCCGCGCGACCCTGCCCAGGACCTCCGAGGTGCCCGACGGGTTCGTGTACGTGCCGCCCGGCCCGTTCCTGTTCGGGAGCGCCGACGAGGACGCCCGGCGCGGCTTCTTCGACACCGTCCCGCTCCACGAGGTCACGCTGGAGGGTTACCTGATCCAGCGCACCGAGGTCACGTACGCGGCGTGGCTCGTCTACCTGCGCGCGGTCGCGCCCGACGAGCGCGCGCGGCGGACGCCCAACGCCTTCACCCGCGTCGGCGGGAGCGGTGGGCTCCAGCTCACCGAGGGGCACGACGGGGCGTGGACGCTCACCCTCCAGCCGGTCGCGCGAGCTTTCACCGCGCGCGAGGGGGAGCCGCTGCGCTACGAGGGCCGCGCTCTTCGCCGGGAACAAGACTGGCGGCTCTTCCCCGTCTCCGGCATCTCCGGAGAGGACGCCATCGCTTACGCCGCCTGGCTCGACGCCACGAAGCGCGCGCCCGGCGCCCGCCTGTGCACCGAGATGGAGTGGGAGAAGGCCGCGCGCGGCGCGGACGGACGGGAGTACCCCCACGGCGACCACGTCGCGCCGGATGAGGCGAACTTCGACGAGACCTACGGCCGCGACGGCATGGGGCCCGACGAGGTCGGCGCCCACCCGGCCTCCCGCAGCCCGTTTGGCCTCGACGACATGTCGGGCAACGTCTTCGAGTGGACCCGCTCGACGCTCGCGCCGGGGCAGCTCGTCGGCCGCGGCGGCGGCTACTTCCACGATCGCAAGACACTGCGGCTCCCCAACCGTAACAACGCTCCTCCGACACTGCGCGACGCCACCGTCGGAGTGCGACTCTGTGCGAGCCCGCCCCACCGCTGATCGACCCTTTACCCGCTCTCCAGTGCCCGATACTCAAGTCGATTCCTGGAGCACCGATTACCAGAGATCGCCCTGTGAGCGCCGCGGGCCAGGTGCGCCTGCAAAAGGCTCATGACGCCTCAAAAGGCTTAAGTTCAAACTAACGCGCTCCGATGATCAGTTCATGAGTCAAGTCGACTCCGACTAAGGAGGACAATCGTGAACCTCACCGGCATCTGTTCCCTGGTCATCGTGCTCACTCAACTTGGCTGCATGGATATGGACAGCGTCGATAGCCTGGATATCGACGACTCCCAGGCGGAGGTCTCCACACCGGAAGGCACGAGCCTCAACGGGACCAGCCTCAACGGGACCGGCCTCAACGGGACCGGCCTCAACGGGACCGGCCTCAACGGCGCCGAGCTCGACGGCGTCAGCCCCAACGGTGCCAGCCTCAACGGCGCTGGCCTCAATGGCATCAGCCTCAACGGCTCGACCCTCGCCAGCACGACCTATCCTGGCCAGTACCTGGTCGGCAGCCAGTGGAAGGGGAAGCTCTCGGACGGGGCGTCGGTGTCCCTGCGAATCGACGCGACCGGCGTCCTCCTGCCGCCGAACGAGGACGTGCGCGTCTATTATGTCTCCTACGCGACGAACGGCGGCTGGGCGCCCCTCTGCGGCACCAGCGTCGAGGGGAACAGCGTCGCGGTGATCGCGCTCTCGGGCGTGTGGAGCTACCAGCAGGGGGTGCCCGGCGGCGGAGGGTTCACGCCCAGCTCGTCGAAGATGACCTTCGCTTGCCGCGGCAAGGCGATCGCCAAATGTGTGGAGCTCGGGTACAAACCCTGGCTCTCCATCCCCGGAGAGCAGGCGGGTTATCCGGAGCACCTCGTCGCCTGCACACGCATGCTCCGGGCCGACTACTGCGGCGACGGCCGGTCGTGGACCGTCAATGGGACGCTGATCAACATCTATGATCAAGTGGGCATCCAGGAGGACGCGGAGCCCTGGAAAATCGAGGCAGAGTGGAGCTCGACCGGCGCGCGGTGCACCAACCAGGCGCCGTTCACGCGGCTCTCGCTGAGCGCCGCGATGCCACCCGGCTGCTTCGATGCGAAGATCTCCTCGATCTGCGGCGCGCTCGGGCATTTCAACACGGGCACGGCGCTGATGAACGAGTTCGCGCACTGAAGCACGCCGCGCCCGCGCCGAATTGTGACGAACAGCATGGTGGCGCAAGCTCGCTTGTTGCATCATCCCTGATGATGACGATATCCATCACCCGTCTTCGACGCTCGATCCCGCAGAAGCGCGCGTGGCGGACCTGATGCCTTCACTGCAAGACCTCAGCTCCGCGACGCCGCGCACGTTCGAGCTCGGGGCGAAGACGATCACCCTCGGTCGCGCCCCCGACAGCGACATCCACATCGCCGATCCCATGGTCTCTCTGCGGCACGCCGAGGTCCGGCGCGCCGGGAACGACGAGTATCACCTGGTCGATCTGGGCAGCCGCTACGGGACGATGGTCGCGGGCAACCGCGTGACGGACGTCGCGCTCCGCGACGGGGACGAGATCCTCCTGGGCGCCTCGCGCCTCCGGTTCCAGACCCGGAGCACCGAGGCCCCGGATCCGCTCGGCCCCTTGCCCGAGTCGCTCGAGCTCCGGCGCCTCGCCGTCCTCGATCCGAGCTTCCGCCCCGCCTCCGACATCCCCTCCCGCGACGACCTCGCCCGCGAGTACGAGCGGCTCCGCGTCGCGCTCGAGCTGACGCGCGCCATCGGCGTCGAGCACGATCCTTCGCTCCTCCTCCAGAGCATCCTCGACACGGTGATCCGCCTCTTCCAGGCCGACCGCGCCGCCGTCCTCCTCCTCGACGCCGCGGGGAGCACCACGGCGCAGCTCGCCCGCCTCCGCAGCGGCGCGGAGGTGAAGATCCCCCTCTCCACGCGCATGCTGAGCGAGGTCATGGCCACGCGCGGCGGCGTGGTCACGGCCGACGCCGGGATCGACACCCGCTTCAGCCGCTCGGCCAGCGTCTTCGCGCTGCAGATCCGATCGGCGATGTGTGTGCCGCTCCTCTACCGCGACGAGCTCCTCGGGGTGATGCAGCTCGACTCCCAGGGCGCGCAGAACGCCTTCACCGAGAAGGACCTCGATCTGCTGATCGCCATCACCGGCCAGGCCGCGCTGGCGATCAAGAACGCGACGCTCGTGCAGCAGATCCAGGCCGTCAAGGTGGAGGAGCAGCGGCGCCTCGAGCGCGTCCTCCAGGCGCTGCCGGCGGGCGTGCTCCTCCTCGACGCGGAGCGCCGGCTGGTGATGACCAACAGCAGCGCCAACGAGCTCCTGCCCCACCTCAGCGCGGCCGGCGCGGGGGACGTTGTCGCGTCGCTGGGCGGCGTCTCGATCGACGAGCTCCTCCTGCGGGGCGGCGCGACCTCGGGCGATGTGACCACGGCGGGTCCGCCCCGACGCCTGTTCACGCTCAGCGCCTCGCACGCCACGGGCGCCCTCCCTCGCGGGACGGAGACGGTGGTGGTGATCCACGACGTGACCGACGAGCGCGAGCGCGAGGCCCACGCCAACCAGCAGGAGCGGCTGGCGATGATCGGGCAGCTCGCGGGGGGCATCGCCCACGACTTCAACAACCTCCTCGGGGTCATCCTCAACTACGCGGAGTTCATCTCCGACCGCATCGAGGATCCGGAGCTGCTCGACGACGTCGGCCAGGTGAAGTCCGCCGCCCTCCGCGCGGCCGAGCTGACGAAGCAGCTCCTCGCGTTCAGCCGGCGCGAGCTGATCACGCCGCGCGTCTTCGATCTCAACCAGCTCGTCGCCGACATGCGCCGGCTCATGGAGCAGGCCCTGGGCCGAGCCGTGGTCCTCCAGACGCGCTGCTCGCCCGCCGCGCTCCGGGTGAAGGCCGATCGCGCGCGGCTCGAGCAGGTGCTGCTGAACCTCGTCGTCAACGCGCGCGACGCCATGCCCGGGGGCGGCACGCTGCGCGTCGAGACCGAGTCGGTGAACATCGACGCCGCGACCGCCGCGCCGCTGGGCCTCGCGGCCGGGCGCTTCGGGGCCATCGCCGTTCACGACACCGGCAGCGGCATGCCGCCCGAGGTCATGGCGCGCGTCTTCGAGCCTTTCTTCACCACGAAGGAGCGCGGCAAAGGCACGGGGCTCGGCCTCGCCACCGCGTATGGCACCGTCAAGCAGGTGGGCGGCCACATCGCGATCGAGTCCAGCCCCGGCGTGGGCACGACGTTCCGGGTCCTGCTCCCCGCGACGGACGAGAGCGAGCCCACCCTCGACGGGAGCAAACGATCGATCATCCCCGCCGGCCTCGAGACGGTGCTCCTCGCCGAGGACGAGCCGGCGGTCCGCGAGCTCATCCGGCGCACCCTCACCTCGGCGGGCTACGTCGTCGTCGCCGCGGCCGACGGGGATCAAGCGCTGGCTCTCCTGGAGCAGCACGTCGGCAAGATTGACCTCCTCTTGACCGACCTCGTGATGCCCGGCCTCTCCGGCAAGCAGCTCGCGGAGCGCGTCCGCGAGCTGCGCCCGGGCGTGCGCGTGCTCTACATGTCGGGCTACGTCAATCGCGACGTCCCGAGCCAGGGCGCGCTCGACGACGGCTGGACGCTCCTGCCCAAGCCGTTCACGCGCGACGATCTCCTGCGCTGCGTCCGCGACACGCTCGCCGGCTCATGACGCTCACCTCGAGCGCGAGCGCATGAGCGTCGTCGTGGGGAGCGCCGCCGCGGGCCCGTCCTTCTTCCTCGATCGAAAGCGCCTCGTCGCGCTCGCCCGCGAGCGGCGAGCCGCTTACCTCGAGGCGCGCCCGTATCCCCACGTGGCCCTCGACGGCTTCCTCGGCGCCGAGGTCGCCCTCGCGCTCGCCTGTGCCTTCCCGGGCCCCGCGCACCCGGGCTGGATGCGCCGCGATTACCGCGAGCAGTCCGCGCGCCTCGGGCAGCTCCAGCGCACCGGCTTCGACGGGGTCGATCCCGCCTTGCGGCACCTGCTCGCCGAGCTCTCCGGCATGGCCTTCCTCGACTTCCTCTCTGCCCTCACCGGGGTGGAGGGGTTGATTCCGGACGCCCATTTCCGGGGCGCGGGCCCCTCACTCACGCTCCCCGGCGGCCACCTCGCGCTCCACGCGGACTTCAACCGCGATCGCACGAGGCACCTCGAGCGAAAGATAACCGTGCTCTATTACCTCTCGAAGGACTGGAACCCTGCCTGGGGAGGCGCCCTCGAGCTCTGGGACGAGGGCCGTACGCGCTGCGACGCGAGCTATCTGCCCGAGCTCGATCGCCTCATCGTCATGGCGCACGGCGACGCGTACTGGCACGGTCATCCCCACCCGCTCACCTGCCCTGAAGGCCGATTCCGCGCCAGCGTCTCTGCCTATTACTA
>FSTQ01000013.1_pt1 | contig 13594 bp, 12 predicted proteins | sample 1637281 | NCBI WGS metagenome assembly FSTQ01 (sample SAMEA3914818, study PRJEB12502) | metagenome | biome: forest; material: soil | place: Canada | collected 2010-06-26 | depth 0.1 m
ACCGTCAGGGAGCGGTGCAGTGGGCTCTTGCGACCCACACCGCTCCCTGACGGTCGCGGTACTGAACCTTGGCGATCCGAGCGTTTTCTGTGACCTTGAGAGGGCTGCTCCTCAGACCTTCAGGCCAATCACTTCATGAGCTCGAAGCTGGTCCACGGCCCGCGGAACGGACCGCCGTCCGCCGTGAGCGCGTTGTTGTCGAACGCGCCGGTCAGGATCCACACCTGGATCACGCCCTCGGCGCCTTGCAGGATCTCCATCGCTCCAGGGCCGGGCGTATAGGTGGTCTTCGAGGTGAAGACGCGGAGCAGATCGTTGTTCTTCTCGGTCGAGAAGAGGAGCAGATAGCCGAGGCCGGTGAGGGGCGTGCCGTGGGCTTCGGCGGTGCGCTCGTTGCCGATCAGCTCGAGCAGCGGACCGAAGAGGGCTTGCCGCTGCGGGAGCGCGGCGGGGCGGAGCAGGAACGCGCCGGCGTCAGTGCCGCTGTCGGTGCCAGCGTCGGTGTCCGTGCCAGACGGCGTATGCAGGTGCCATTTGAACGTGGGCGCGGGGGACGAGGGGATCACGACTCCCTCTTTCGGCTCGTCGAAGACCGCATACGTCGTGGGGTTCATGGGGCCCTCGACGGCCATGAGCGCCGCCAGCGCTTCGTCGTTGGCTTCGCCCTCGTAGACCACGACGTCCTGCTCGCTCGCTCCGCCTGCGCCCCCGGTGCCGCTCGCGCTGCTCGTCCCTCCCGTCGTCTCCTTCGTGGAGCTGCAGGAGGCTCCGCCGTAGAGACCGAAGGACGTCAGACCACAGAGGAAGAGGACGCGAAGCACCCGGGTCGAAGCTCTTGTCATGAGGGCGAGCATCGGTGACGTCCCGCCGGGAGTCAACGCCGATACGCCGATGCGACAACGTGACGCATTCCCGATCGCCGTGAGGGGCCATAAGGTCCGGGGTCTGGCTTCCCTGGAGGATGTGTCCCATGAGTCGAATTGTCGCAGGCGTGTCGTTGCTCGCTCTCACCACCCTCGCTGGAGCGGCCTTGTCCGCGGCCGGGTGCAGCGATGAAGGAGGCTCCGGGACCACGGGCACCGGTGGGGGATCCGGCGTGACCAGCTCCAGCACCGGGAGCAGCGGCGGCGCGGGCGGCTCCGGCGGCGCGAGCTCCAGCGCGACGTCGAGCGGGACGGGCGGCGCTGCCACGATGGACGTGATGATCCCCTTCGAGGGCCGCGTCGGAAAGACGCCGTTCACCTGCAAAGCCACCTACCCCGGCCTCGGCACGGCGGCGACGGAGATCGCGCTCAGCGATTTCCGGCTCTACATCCACGACGTGAAGCTCCACCAGAAAGGCGGCGCCGACGTACCGCTGGAGCTGAAGCAAGATGGCCTGTGGCAATACCAGAGCCTCGCTCTGCTCGATTTCGAGGACAAGACCGGTCCTTGCGCCAACGGGACGGCGGAGATGAATGGAATGATTCACGGCACCGTGCCCGCGGGCACGTACGATGGAATCTCCTTCAAGCTCGGCGTCCCCTTCGAGCTCAATCACGCCGACGTCTCCACCGCGCCTTCGCCGCTCAACCTCTCGGGGCTGTTCTGGGACTGGAACAGCGGCTACAAGTTCCTCCGCGCCGACAGCGCCCCGGCGGCGGGCGGCGCGCCGTTCCTTCTTCACCTCGGCAGCACCGCTTGCCAGGGGGATTTCGCCGACGGCGGAGTCTCCGCGTGCGACCGGCCCAACGTGGCTGATGTCGCCTTGACGGGCTTCGATCCTGCCAAGAGCAAGATCGTCGTCGATTACGCCGCCGTCATCGCCGGGAACGATCTGAGCAAGAACGAGGGCGGCGCGCCCGGCTGCATGTCCGGGCCGACGGATCCGGAGTGCGAGGCGATCTTCGAGCGCCTCGGGCTTTCGGTGAAAGATACCTCGACTCACCCGGATCAACAGAAGCTCTTCGCGGTAGAGTAGAGATCATGAAGTGCTCCTGGACGCTCTCCACCGCAATCACGCTGGGTATGCTCGCGGCGTCGCTGCCTGCCTGTAACGACGCCGTCACTCCCACCTCGAGCGGGACAGGCAGCGGAGGCGCCGGGGGCAGCGGCGCTGGAGGAGACGGTGGCAGTGGAGGCGGCGGCACCGGAGGCAGCGTGAGCGCCTGGGACTGGGGCCTTCCTCTCGGCATACCGAAGCCGAAGGTGCCCGCGGACAACCCGATGTCCGCGGCCAAGGTCGAGCTCGGTCGCCGTCTCTTTTACGACAAGCGCCTCTCCGGCAACCAGACGTACTCGTGCGCGACCTGCCATTTGCAGGAGAAGGCCTTCACCGACGGCCTCGGCCACGCGGTCGGGTCGACAGGGCAGGTCCACCCGCGCGGCTCGATGAGCCTCGTCAACGTGGCGTATGCCTCGCGCTTGACCTGGGCCAACCCGCTGATCGAGAGCCTGGAGCAGCAGGCCCGCTTGCCGATGTTCGGCGAGAGCCCGGTGGAGCTCGGCCTGGCTGGCAAGGAGCAAGAGCTGTTCGATCGCCTCGCGGCGGAGCCGGTGTATCAGATGCTCTTCCCCGAGGCCTACCCGGGAGAGAAAGAGGCCATCTCGCTGGTGACGGTGACCGGCGCGATCGCCGCGTTCGAGCGAACGATGATGTCGTTCCGATCCCCGTACGACCGCTACGCCTACGGCGGCGACGCGAGCGGGATGTCGGAGTCGGCCCTGCGCGGGCGCGATCTGTTCTTCTCGGAGAAGCTCGAGTGCTTCCACTGCCACGGTGGATTCGCCTTCTCGGACGCCATCGTCCGCGAGGGGAGCACCTTCGTCGAGGTGGCCTTCCACAACACCGGCCTCTACAACCTCGACGGGAAGGGCGCCTACCCCGCCGAGAACACCGGTGTCTTCGAGATCAGCGGCCTCCCCTCGGACATGGGCCGCTTCCGCGCGGTGACGCTCCGCAACATCGCCGTCACCGCACCGTACATGCACGACGGCAGCGTGGCGACGCTGGAGGAGGCGCTCGACCACTACGCAGCAGGCGGCCGCACCATCGCCTCCGGCCCCAACGCCGGAGACGGGAGCAAGAGCCCTTTCAAGAGCGAGCTCATCAACGGCTTCGATTTCGCCCCAGGCGAGAAGGAAGACGTGGTGGCGTTCTTGAAGAGCCTCACCGACGAGGAGCTCTTGAAGGACCCCAGGCTCTCCGACCCGTGGGCGCAGAAGCCTTAGCGCAGAGGCACCGTACCGCGACCGTCAGGGAGCGGTGCAGTCGGCTCTCGCGACCTGCACCGCTCCCTGACGGTCGCGGTACTACACCTCTCGCCTTTCCGGTAGGATGTGGCCTTGAAAGGTGCCGAACCCGCCGTTTAGCGGTAACGAATCGGGTGGACGTCGAGCCCGGCTCGGAAGGTGTACTACGAAGCTGCGCGATCTCCGATGAGTCAAGATGTCGCAGCCCCGGAGGGGCGACCTGCTGGTCGCCCCTTGCGACACTGACGCTAACCGAGGCTCTTGGCGATGAGCGCGTTGGCGAGATCCGGAGACTGCTTGCACTCGAGCAGGGCGCTGAGCACGAGGGGCGCCACGATGGTGGCGTCGGACTCGATCACGAACATCGGTGTGGTCTCGGTCAGCTTGTCCCAGGTGATCTTCTCGTTCGGGGTGGCTCCCGAGTAGGAGCCGTAGGAGGTCGTCGAGTCGGAGATCTGGCAGAAATAGGACCAGGGCTTCACGGGCTCGCCGAGGTCGTGCTTGATCGACGGGACGACGCAGATGGGGAAATCGCCGGCGATGCCGCCCCCGATCTGGAAGAAGCCCACGCCGGGTCCGGCGGCTCCGACGGATAGAGCGCGGTATTGATCGTAGAGCTCGGCCATGTACTCGATACCCGACTTGGCGATGCTCGCGCTACACTGGCCCTGCTTGACGTGGGACGCGAAGATGTTTCCAAAGGTCGAGTCCTCGTAGCCGGGGACGACGATGGGCAGGTTGGCCTGGGCGGCGGCGAGCAGCCAGCACTCGGCGGGGTTGCCCTTGTGGAGATCGGGGCTGATGGCCTGGACCAGCTCGTAGAAGTACTCGTGCCAGAAGCGGCGGGCGCCGCTCGTGGACGCGCTCTCCCACATCGGGACGAGGTATTTCTCGACGGCGCGAAAGGCCTCGTCCTCGGGGATGCTCGTGTCGGTCACGCGGCGCATCCGGTTCTCGAGGATCTTCGTGTCGTCTTGCTTGGTGAAATAACGATACTCGGGGAAGTCCTTGTAGCTGTCGTGGGCGACGAGGCGGAACAAGGACTCTTCCAGGTTGGCGCCCGTCACTGACAGGCAGTGAATCAGGCCGGCGCGGATGGCCGGCGCCAGGGTGATGCCGAGCTGGGCCGAGGACATGGCGCCCGCGAGCGCCCAGAGCATCTTCCCGCCTCCCTCGATGTGGCGCCAATAAGCGATGATCGCGTCGCGCGTCGCGCGGGCGTTGAAGTTCTTGTAGTTCTTCAGGATGAATTCGAGGGTCGGTAGACTGGCGGACATGATCGAGCGCTCCATTTCCTGGGGGCGCCCCTCGTAGCATGGCGGACCGGGTGTGCCAGGACGAAGCGGTGTTCGGCGCCCGAGGTGGACGCGCGGGATCATGCGCTCTCGATCAGTCGCCCAGCGCGCGCAGCTCGTCGTCGAGGCGCGTGTCGTAGAGATCGTCCGGCGATTGGGCATCTCTGGAGGACGCCGCGCTCAAGCGCGCCGAAGCTGCCGAGCGGCGCCAGCGCCGCGCCATGGCGATCAGCGAGGCGCCGATCACCAGCGCTCCAGACACGACGAAGAACGGCATCGCGCCGCCGGGATCGTGGCCCTTTTCGACGGCGCGGATCCGCTCTCCGTAGCGCGCGACCAGATCATCTTCGATGGCGCTCGCGGGTTCGCCTGCGTGGAGCCGCGCGCGGACCTCGCGTCGAAGCGAGCCGGCGAGGTCGGACTCGTGCATGTCGAGCGTCTGATTCCAGCAGCAGGGAGCGAGCAGCCGCTGCTCGAGGATGACTTCACCCGCAGCAGGTGTGGAGTTGTTCGCCGAGAGGGCCTGTGCCCAGGCGGGCGCGGCGGCGAGGAGACACGAGAGCGCCAGGAGGAGGCGGGCGGCGAGCCTTCGAGCACGACGAGCGGGGCGAGATCGAGAAGCGATGGTATTCGTCGCGGCGGCGCGGTTCAACGACGGGGGCTCGCCGATTTGCATCGGTTCACCGTGGGCTCAGCGCGGTCGCTGGACAATGCGACATGATGTCGCACGGGGGCTCATGGGCTTTCGGGGTTCGCGACCACCTCGAAGACCTCCGCGTCGGGCAAGCTGATGACGACGCGGCCGGCGGCGCGGAGCTCTTCACGCGGCAGGTAGCGGAAGCGCTTCACGAAGGCGGCGGAAGGTCGGAGCGAGAGAGAGGCCCCCGTCGATACGAGGCGGTATGTCGTCAGGAGGTGGGCCTCGTCGGCGTCGACCAGAGAGAGGTTGAGCTTGCCCAGGCTCGCTCCGGTGGCCGCCGCAGCGCCGTCGGCGATGCAGGAGAGCTGCACCTGCCGTGGGCTCTGGTGGATGATCTCGAGGTCGAAGCTGCCGCGCGGGGCGCCGAGCTTCGCCAGCGCGAACACGCCCATGCGATACCCGGCGACGGCCCAGGGGCCCGCGCCGCCATGGATGCGCTCGACCTCGCCGAGCTGCTCATCGACGCTCTTGGGCGCTCCCGCCTCCGCGGCGTGGTGGCCCGCGGCGTGATAGCCCTCGCCATGATGGCCTCCGGCGTGATGCGGTGTCTCCTGCTGCGCGGCGCCGCCGCAGCCGATCGTGGCGCCGATCAGGAAGGCGGCGAGCGCAAGGATCGAGGAGCGGTGAGGCGAGGCGGCCAGGGAAGGCCGCCCGAGCAGGAGAGAGGGTGTCGGGATCATAGAGGAGCGGGGTTGTAGCACGATGCTCTCGCGTCGCACTACAACCGAGCTCCAACGGATCCGAGCTTATCCGGACGGATCCGCGCGAGATCAGCGCCGCGCGGAGGCGTCCCACTGGACTGGCATGTGCTCGAAGCCGCGGAGAATGACGTACGGCCTGCGCTCCGAGGGCAGCGCGGCGTGGGGGCGGAGGTTGGGGAGCCGCTGCAAGAGCAGCTCGAAGGCGATGCTGCCTTCGAGCTTGGCCAGGATGGATCCCACGCAGAAGTGGAGGCCCTTTCCGAAGGACAGGTGCTGTGCCGCGTGCACACGGTGGATATCGAAGCTGTCGCCGTTCGGGAACTGCGTCTCGTCGCGGTTGCCCGAGCCGTAGAGGAGGAAGAGGCGAGCGCCCGCGGGCAGCTTGACGCCGCCGAGCAGGGCCGAGGACGTCACGCGGCGATACAGCCCTCGGACGGGCGCTTCGATGCGCAGGATCTCCTCGAGCGCGGCGGGGATCAGGCTCGGATCGGCGCGCAGCTCCGCCATCTGGTCGGGGTGGGCCATCAGCAGAGAGAGGCCGTTACCGATGAGATCGGTCGTCGTCTCGTGCCCCGCGGCGAGGAGATCGATGGCGTTGCTCACCGCCTCTTGCATGTTGAGGGGGGCTTTGCCGCCGATCTCGATGGGGACGAGGAGGGTCAGGAGATCGTCTTGGGGCTTCTGGGCGCGGCGCTCGAGGTGCTCCTGGAAGTAGCGTTGCAGGGCGATGAACTGGTGGGCGCAGGTGACGAGCTGCTCCTTGGGCCCCTGCCCCACCAGCAAGATCTGCTTGGCGTTCGACCAGGTCTTCAGCTGCTCGATGTCCGAGCGCGGGACCCCGAGCATGCGGCAGATCACGGCGCCGGGGAGCGGGAAGGCGAAGCGATCGACGATGTCGACCTCCCCCTCGTGGATGAAGCTGTCGATGAGCGAGCCCGCGACCTCGCGGGCGTAGGGCTCGAGCGCGGCGAGGCGGGGCGCGGCGAAGGCCTTGTTGAAGACGTGGCGAATGCGCGTGTGATCGGGAGGGTCGCTCTGCACGAGCGAGAGGAACTCTTTGTAGCCGGTGTCGAGGATGGCTTGCACCTCGGGCGCGACCTCGGGCTGGGACTCGAGGGAACCGACCGAGGAGAAGTGAACGGTGTCACGAATGACTGCCGTCAAATCGCGGTAGCGGGTGACCACCCACGCGTTGAGCTTGCGGCTGAAGAAGACCGGCTCTTCCTGGCGTGCCCGCGCGTAGAGCGGATACGGGTCTTCCAGCTGGTCCGGGGCCAGAGGGTCGAAGAGATCGCCAAGCGGGCGCTTTGCCAAATCGATCTTGCGAGCAGAGCTCGGTTCCATGGTCGACCTCCCTGGGGTGTCACGAATCCTGCGCGGCTCAGCGTGAAGCGCGACCGAGTCGGCGCGGCCGCAGAGCGAGCGTGAGGATTGGGGGCGTGATTCGACGATACATGCGGACTTCGCCCGTGCCGGATAGCCGGTGCGCAGCCGCAAGATCCGCCATATTTTTGTCGGCGGTATGGTCGATGCTACGAGGCTGTTTTGGCTTATGCAAGTGGCAAGCAAGCAAAAATCATCGCCGACGATGCCTCGATTTGCGCACCTGCACGCACATTACAGTGCGTAACTTCACTTATTTGTCGTGGGATGAGAAAGCAGACGTGAAACGGGCAAATGCCCTGTCTCAGGCGGGGAGCCCCGGGAAAACGGCGCCCGTGAGCTCCTCGGAGAGGGCCCAGACTCGCTGCGCCATCGCCTCGTCGAGGCCGTGCGCGGCGATGGAGCCCGTCGCTGGATAGCCGCGCATCTCGCCGGGGCCGTCGGGGCCAATCATCTCTCCTCCGCGCGCCGAGGGGGAGGCGGCGGCGAAGAGGATCGGTAAAGCTCCCTGAGCTGCGGACTGCGCGATCAGGCGATCACCCACGCCGATGATGAGGCGGGCAAAGCGCCCTCCGTGAGAGCGGACTCCTGCCATGGTCAAGTTGGTGGCCGAGTAGCCGGGGTGGCAGCCGAGGCTCATCGTCGTGTCGCCGGCGAGGCGGAGGCGGCGATCGAGCTCGCGCATGAAGTACACGTTGGCGAGCTTGCTGGCGGCGTAGGCGCGCCAGGGGTCGTAGCGGCGCTCGCTCATCGGATCGTCGATGGGGAAGCGAAAGGGCTTGTGGGTGAGCGAAGAGACGGTGACGACGCGCGCCGAGGGGGCTTTGCGGAGGAGGGGAAAGAGCGTTGCGGTGAGGGCGAAGTGGCCGAGGTGGTTGGTGCCGAGCTGCATCTCGAAGCCGTCGGCGGTGCGCCCCTGCGGCAGCGCCATGACGCCGGCGTTGTTGATGAGGACCGCAAGCGAGGTGTGATCGGAGGCGAAGCGCTCGGCGAAGCGGCGCACCGAGGCGAGCGAGGCGAGGTCGAGCAAGCGGACGGTGACGGCGGCGTGGGCGGACTCGGCGAGGATCAGGGCGCGCGCGGCCTCGCCCCGGGCGACGTCGCGGCAGGCGAGGACGACGCGGGCGCCTCGGGCGGCGAGCACGCGCGCGGCCTCGAAGCCGATGCCGCTGTTGCCGCCGGTGATGATGACGTCGTGATCGGCGAGGGGCGCGACGGACTCGGCGCGAAAGCGATCTTTCCTCCAGGACATGATCCGCAAGTACACCGACGAAGGAGGCTTGGCGAGACTACGATGCGAGCGATGGGCCTCGTTTATCTCGCGTCGCTGGTGATCGGTCTCGGCATCTTGCTGGTGCAGGTCGCGCTCGGCGGGCGGGACGGGGATCACAACCTGGGGCACCTGGCCGGCGGGCACGCGGGCGGCGCGGCCTCGGATCCGGCGTCGGGGCACGATCTGATCAAGGCCGGCCACCCCGGCGACGACGGCCCGCTCGCGGTGGTGCTCTCGTTTCGCTTCTGGATCTTCGCGCTCCTGGGCTTCGGCCTCTCGGGATCGCTGCTGCACTATCTTCACCTCGCCGGAGACGGCGCGGCGGCGATCCTCGCCGGGGTGACGGGCGTTGGATCAGGCGCGTTCGCGGCGCTGGTGGTGCGGGCCGTGGCGCGGAGCTCGGCGTCGTCGAGCGTGAACCTGAGCGAGGCGGTGGGGCGCGAGGCGCGGGTGCTGGTGGCGTGCGCGAAGGGCCGCACCGGGCAGGTGCGGATCGCGCTGCGCGGGCAGAGCGTGGACGTGCTGGCGTCGACCGACGAGGAGGACATCGCGCGCGGCGAGCCGGTGCTGATCGTGGACGTGCGCGACGGCGTGGCGCAGATCGCGCGGCGCCCGCGCGAGCTCGGGGACTGAGGCGGCGCGAGGCTAGGCCGTGAACTCGACGGTGGGCATCGCCCAGTTCGCGGGCGCTTTCACCGCGTAGCTGAGGGCGAGGACCTCGACCAACACGACGCGGTAGATGGAGTGCACGTCGCTCACGTCGACCTCGCCGGCGTTGGCTTCGAGGGCGGCGTCGAGGTGCTCGTGCACGAAGGAGAGGATGTCGGGCTGCTCCATCGCCACGACGTCGTCGGAGTCGACGGCCTCAGCGGGATCGGAGAGGCGGATTTGCTCGTCGAGCTGGAGCGACTCTTCCACGCCGACGAGGGCCGTCTCGGTGACCTCGGTCATCTCGGAGCCGAAGGTGCCGTCGAAGCCGAGCCAGATCGCCAGCGTCAGGAAGTAGCCGAGCGCGAGCGCCGTCTCGTCGAGCGGGCCGTTGAGGATGTTGGAGATGCGGTCGGCGAGCGCGGGCTGCGTCTCTTCGAAGCGGGAGAAGGCCTCGTCGAGGCGCTCGCGCGCTTGCTCGTCGTCTTCACCGAGCTGGTTCTCGACGTCCGAGAGCGCGCGGAGCGGGAGCTGCGCGTAGGGCGCGACGGGACGGATGGCTGCTCGGCGAACCCACACGAGGGCCACGCTAGCACAGTCACTCGATCTTGCGTGGCGCGAGGGCGAGCGGCCCGAGGGCGCTCAACGCGTGGTGTCCGGGCCGATCAGACGGACGCTCCCCAGCGGGATCCAGCCCGATGCGGCGCCCCAGCGCACATGCACGAGGCCGCCGTGACGTTCGCTCGCTTCGACGGCGGCGGCCTCGGGGATGGGATCGCCTCCTCGGGATTTGCCCTCTTCATCGGCGAGGTACACCTCGTCGACGACGACGACGCCGGGGCGCGCGGTGCGACGCAGGTGGCGCGCGCCGAGCGTGAGCGGGACGAGGGCGAGCAGCGCGACCGCCGCGGTCGGCGCGAGCACGCTGCCGGCGACGTGCGCGCGCCCCGAGGGCCGGCGGCGGAGCACGAGGCCGAGGGCGAAGAGCAGCGACGCGACGATGGCGGCGAGGCCCCAGGTCTGCTCGGCGGCGAGGCCGACGACGAGGCGATCGAGCGTGGGGCGCGCGTCCATCGAGGAGCGGCTCTTGCGCGCGCGGCGGCGCGTGAGCTCGCCGCGCACGCGATCGAGGGCGGCGTCGGCGTCGGCGTCGCCGGGGCGGAGCAGGAGCGTCTCTTCGAAGGCGGCGGCGGCGCGGCCGAGATCGCCGGGGCGATCGGCGCCGGCGCGCACGCGGAGGATGTAGGCGATGCCGCGATCGTAGCTGGCGTCGGGGTGGAAGAAGCCGCGATCGGCGAGCGCTTCGAAGGCGTCGATCGCCGTGCCGTGCTCGCCGCGCTTGAGCGCCTCGGCGCCGCGCAGGAAGAGGGCCTCGGGCGTGGCGGGAGCGTCGTCGGCGCGCGCGGCGGCGCTCCAGCCGATCGTTGCTGCTGCAACGATCGCCGCGGCGAGGATCCGGCGGAGGCGCGGCGTCACGTTCACGTCGAGGCCGGGGTGAGCTGGGCGAGCTCGTGGACGACGCGGCGGGCGCGCTCGCTGAGGTCGCGCGCGGCGCCTTCGCCGTCGGGATCGAAGCGGAGCGACTCGCAGGCGAGCAGCGCGGCGCGGACCTCTTCGGCGAGGTCGGGCGCGACGCCGAGGGGCGCGAGCTCGCCGGGGAGATCGGCGATGAGGACGCCGCGCGATCGCAGCCCGGTGGCGCCCTCGACGGCGAGGTGGAGGGCGCGCTCCAGCGCCGCCGCGAGGGCCTTCATGTCGCCGCGGGCCTCGGCCTCGTGGGCCTCGTCGAGGGCCTTCTCGGCGAGCGTGATCTTGGACTCGGCGCCCGCGGCTCGACGCGCGCGCGCCTTGCGGAGCCCGAGCGATCCGGCGAACGCGCCGAGGACGAGCAGCGGAGGCGCCGCGAGCAGCCCCCAGAGCGCGGCGCCTTCGCCCCAGATCGGCGGGCGCGCCGCGGCGTACGCGCCGAGCGCCATCCGCGGCGTGGAGAGGCCGATGAAGGGATCGACCGCGGCCGCGTCGCCCGAGGGCGCAGGCGCGGCCCCGCCCGAGGACGACGGCGCGGCGCCGCCCGCTTTGCGCGTGACTTCGACCTTGCCGAGCGCGGCGCGCGTGACCTCGTAGCGCTTCGCGGCGGGGTTCCAGTAGGAGAGCTCGACCGCGCCGAGATCGACGGTGCCCGTGTCCTTGACGCGGACGACATAGCCGAAGGATCGCGACCCGGTGACGGTGCCGCCCTGGATCGCGAGCTTCTCTTTCTTCTCGGGATCGAGCCACTCGAGCCCGGTGCGCTCGGGCACGCGGATGGAGTCGGGGAAGCTGCCCGAGCCGGTGACGGTGAGCAGCACGGGGACGGCGCCGCCCTCGTCGATGCGCCGCGCTTGCACCAGCGCTTCGAGCTTGAACTGCCCGACGTCGCCGAAGCGATAGCCGGGCGGGCGGTACTCGAGCGGGGGCTCGGTGACGGTGATGACCTCGTCGTTGGACTCGCGCTCGGTGTACGGGCCCATGCGGAAGCCGCTGAGCTTCATCTTCGCGGTGCCGGTGTGGAGCACGCCCGCCTTGAGCGGGAAGGCGGCGATGCGCCCGATCACCTTGACGTTGAAGCGATCCTGGCCCGCGCGCGCGTAGAGCGCCCCCTGCTGCGTGCCCGGCTCGTCGAGGATCGAGACGGTGCGGAAGTCGTCGAAGGGGGCGTCGTGCGACTCCTCCGGGTGAAAATTGGCGCGAAAATAAGCGTAAAAGGTGACGGTCACCTGCTCGCCGATCACCGCGGTCTTCTTGTCGGCGACGGCGCGGAGGAAGAGCAGGTTGTCGGGCGCGGCCGGGAGCGCGAGGTCGGCGCGATCTTTCTCGGGGGGCGCGTCGTCTTCGTCGTCGAGGCCGCCGCCGAGGCGGATCGAGATCCCGCCGGGGAGCATGAACGGGCTCGAGCGGCGGCCCGTCGACGGGGTGGCCTCGAAGGTCACGGCGCTGGTGGTGAAGCGCTTGCCGCTCCACTGCACCGCGGGCCCGGCGATGGTGTAGCGCCCCGGCTTCACGGCCATGAGCTGCCACGAGACGACGAGCTGGCGCGTGCGCCCGCCGCCTTGCATCGCGCTCTCGCCGACCTTCTGGATCCCCGGGGGCAGCGTGATCTGGAGCGGCTGGGCGTCGTCGCCCTGGGTGGTGGCGCGGAGCTCGAGCGTGACGATCTCGCCCACCTCGACGCGGTTCGAGCTGAGCTTGGCGCTGAGCTTGGGCGCCGCCGCCTGCGCGAACGACGGGCCCGGGGCGGCCGCCGAGGCGCCGAGCGCGACGGTGAGCGCGACGAAGGCGCGGAGCGCGAGGGCGAGGCGGGGCGCCTTCACTTGTCCTCCATCTGCTTGCCGCGGCGGACGCCGGCGCGCGAGCGCGCCTCTTGCTCCTGGTAGGTCGGCGCCTCCTCGAGCTTGTCGAGCATGCGCTCGTCTTGCTGCGGCGGGGGCGAAGGCTCGGGCTTCGCCGGGTGCTGCTGCGGCTGCGGGGCCGCGGCGTCGTTGTCTCCCCCGTCCTTGTCGCCCCCGTCCTTGTCGCCGCCGTCCTTGTCGCCGCCGTCCTCGCCGCCTCCGTCTTTGCCGCCCGCGTCGCCGTCGCCGCCGTCGCCGCCGTCGGGCGCGGCGTCGCCGCTGTCGCTGCCGTCGGGCGCGTCGGGCGCGGCGTCGCTGCCGTCGCTGCCGTCGTCGCCGTCGCTGCTGTCGGGCGCGTCGTTGCCCGCGTCCTTCTGCTCTTCGATGCGGCGGAGCGCGATGGCGCGGTTCCAGGCGGCGTCGCGGCCGATGCCGTCGCCGCCGGCCTCCTCGAAGAGGCCGGGCACGATGCCGAGCGCGAGGTCGTACTCCTTGACGGCCTCCTCGTATTTGGCGCGGAGAAACTCGAGGTTTCCGGCGAGGTAGTGGGCGCGCGCGCGGAGCTCGAGCGGCACCTTCACGTCCCCGGCGATGGCCTTGACGAGGAGCAGCGCGCAGTCGACCTCGCTGCTGCGCTGCTGCGCGAGGAGCTCGTCCGATTGGCCGCCGTCGTTCTGATCTTCGTCGCCGAAGCGATGGCCGAAGCGCTCGGCGAGGTAGAAGAGCGTGAGGCCGAGATCGAAGGTGCCGTTGGGCTTGTCGTGGACGCTGGGCGGCAGAGCGATGCCGCCGTCGGCGCAGGTGCCGGTGCCGAGGTAGGCCTCGAGGGCCTCTTCGGCCGAGGCGAGGTTGCCCGCGTCGAGGTCGCGGATCGCTTGCTCCACCGCGGGCGCGTTGCGCTCGAAGGGCGAGCGCGGATCCCACCCGCGCAGGCCCCACGCGAGGAGGCCGACGAGTCCGACGCCGATCACCGCCGCGCCGCCGAAGCGCAGCGC
>FSTQ01000429.1_pt1 | contig 13561 bp, 9 predicted proteins | sample 1637281 | NCBI WGS metagenome assembly FSTQ01 (sample SAMEA3914818, study PRJEB12502) | metagenome | biome: forest; material: soil | place: Canada | collected 2010-06-26 | depth 0.1 m
CCCCCCCCCGCCGGCCCCGCCCGCGCCGCTGGCGCTGCCGCCGACGCCGGGCGTGGGGGCCTTGTTGGAGATGCACGGGCTGCCCGTGATCCCCATCATGCCGAGCTCGCAGAGGACGTTGGGCGCGCCGAGCAAGATGAAGCAAGGGCCGGTCGTGTTGAGGCTGACGACCTCCTTGAGCGTGCCGGGCTCGTTGCCGTGGCACGTCTTCAGGACCGAGCCGACGGTGCCGATCTTGGCGCCGTTGATCCGGGTGCGCAGCGGCTCGTCGCTGATGCCCTCGATGGAGTTGCCGACGACGGGGTAGGGGATCGGTAGAGGCGCCGGCGCCGCCGGGGTCAGGCAGACGCTCACCGCGAGGGGTACGATCGTGTGACCCGATTTCTCGGTGATCACATCCATCATCAGTGCGGTTACGTCGCCCATACGTCCTCCGAGCGCCAGGATCCGAGCGCGCCAGGATATCGGAAGACGGGGGCCGTCGTACAGCCGTCAGCGCGGCGTGCGCGGGAAGATCAGCACGTACGACCCCGGCTTGGGGTTGAAGAGCGTGGTCTTCTCAGGGTGCTTGTCGCGGTCGAAGTGGGGATACCAGGGGAGCTTCTTCCAGGACTCGGTGTCCTGGATGAACTCGGGGACGAAGAGGTCAATCTCGACGTAACGGCCTTTGGCGCGGGCGGCGAGCTCGGGGCCGAAGCTCCAGGCGGCGCGCTCGGGCGGCGGGGTGAGATCGTTGTGCATCGCTCCGCCGTAGGTGGCGACGATCTTCTCGGCTCCGGCCTTGTCGTTGCGGTCGAGGAGGGAGATGACCTTGACCTTCGTGAGGCGGGCGATGGTGGCGAGCGAGGCGCCGATGGCCTCGTCGCCGGCCTTGTCGATGGCGTCGAGATCGGCGCAGCTCGGGCGGAGGAGGTCGGGCACGAGGCCGCGCTTCTTCGCCTCGCTGCCCATGATCACGTACTCGCTCTGGGCGGTGTCGGTCTGCTTCTCGGTGACGACCTTCTGCTTGGTCTTGACCTCCTCGGTGGTCTTCTTGCAGCCCGCGGGCGGCGCCATCAGCTCGACGAGGAGATCCGAGGCGCGCCCTTCGAGGAGCGGGAGGAGCTCGCCGGTGAAGCGCTTGGCGGAGGAGGGGATGCTCTCGGTGCCCTTCTGCGCGTGCGCTTCGCCCACGGCGATCACCAGCGGCTTGCTCTCGAGGACGGTGCGGAAGGCGTCAGCGGGCGTGTCGAAGAGGCGGCACCCGAGCTCGACGCAGTCGCTCGCCGGCGGCGCGGCGGCGGATGGCGCGGGCGCGGGCGTCGCGATCGCCGTCGAGGCGGCGGGCGGCGAGGGCGCGGCCGGTGGAGGAGGGGCGCCGCCCGGCTGAGTAGTGCAGCCGAGCGGCGAGGCGAGGGCGAGGAGGAGGGCTACCGCGGGGCGCATGGCGCGAGTAAGCCCGAAGGGCGCCGCGCTTTCAAGCCGCTCAGCGGCGCGGGCGCAGGATCGAGGATCGACGCGCGCGCGCCGCGATCAACACCGCGAGCGCGAAGATCATCCGCAGCGGGCTCGAGGTGTCCGAGCCGCCGTAGCTGCAGCCGCCGCTGCTGGTGCTGCCGGTGCCGGCGCCGGTGCTGGTCGAGCCGGTGCGACCTCCGCTTCCTGCGGCGATCGGATCGCCGGTCGCCGAGGAGAGGCTGCCGCCGGAGCCGCTCGGGCTGCCCGCGTCGCCGCCTCCGCTCGTGGTGTCGGAGCCGCCGGAGCCGCTCGCGCCGCCGGCTCCTGCGCTCGTCGAGGACGACGGCGCTCCGCCGGCCCCGCTGCTCGCGCTCGTGCTCGCCGCGGTCGTGGATCCCGCGCCGCCTGCGCCCGAGCTCGCCGCGGTCGTGGATCCCGCGCCGCCGGCGCCCGAGGATCCCGCGGCGGCCGACGAGGACGCCGGGCCCGAGGAGCCCACGGAGCTGGATCCGCCGCTGCCCGCGGTGGTGGTGCTCGGCCCGCAGACGCCGGCGAGGCAGACGCCGATCGCGCACGGCGTGTCGTCGGGCGCTTGCGGGTTGGAGCAGAGCCCCGTCGCGGACGCGCAGACGCCGGGCGCGTGGCAGGCGTCGGGGGCCGGGCAGCTCACGGGGTTGCTGCCGGCGCAGACGCCGCTCTGGCAGGTGTCGGTGGTGGTGCAGGCGTCGCCGTCGTCGCACGAGGGCCCGCTGAAGACCTTGCACGTGCCGTCGGTGTCGGCGCCGGCCGCGACCGAGCACGCGTCGCACGGGCCCGCGCCGCACGCCGTCGCGCAGCAGACGCTGTCGACGCAGTAGCCGCTGGCGCAGTCGCTGGACGATCCGCAGGCGGCGCCCGCGCTCCCGCTGCCGCTCGCGCCGAAGCTCTCCGCGGTGTCGATGTAGCCGGTGAAGACGTTCATCCCCCCGGCCGCGACGAGGATCCCGCTCGGCAGCAGCGTCGCGCTGTGGGCGTTGCGCGCCATGACCAGGGCCGGGCCGTACGACCAGGTGCCCGAGGCGGGATCGTAGAGCTCGGTGGTCGAGAGCGAGCCGAAGGAGTTCATGCCGCCCGCGACGAGGACTTGCCCGGTCGGGAGCAGCGTCGCGCTGTGGTAGAAGCGCCCGCTCTTGAGCGCGCCCGTGGTGCTCCAGGAGCCGGTCGAGGGGTTGAAGAGCTCGGCCCGCGTGAAGGCCACGCCGGGGCCGGCGGCGCCGCCGACGACGAGGATCCTGCCGTCCATCAGCGCCGTCGCCGACGCGTAGCCCGCGCCCGAGGCCATGGGCGGGCCGGGCGACCAGGTGTTGGAGGTGGGGTCGTAGATCTCCACGGTGTTGATCACGCCGTTGGAGTCGAAGCCGCCGGCGACGAGCACCTTGCCGCTGGGCAGCAGCGCGGCGGCGTGGGCGGATCGCCCGGCGGTGATCGACGCCGCCGTCGTCCACGTGCCCGCGCTGGGATCGTAGATCTCGGCGCTGGCGAGGGGCGCGTCGCCGGTCCCGCCGACGAAGAGGAGCCGCCCGTCGGCGAGCTGCGTCGTCGTCGCGTTCCCGCGCGGCTCGTTCATCGACCCCGCCGGGGACCACGTGTTCGTGCTCGGCGTGTAGATCTCGGCCTCGGTGACCGGCTCGCCGATGCTGCCGGCGACGAGGACGCGGCCGTCGGCGAGGATCGAGGCGGTGGGCCCCATGCGCGGGGTGAGCATCGGCGCCGCCGCCGACCAGGCGTTGGTGACGGGATCGAAGCGCTCGGCGGAGGCCAGCGTCGAGCCCGAGGTCGCGCCGCCCGCGACGAGGATCTTCCCGTCGGGGAGCAGCGCCGCCGCGTGGTAGCCGCGCGGGACCAGCATCGCGCCGGTCGCGCTCCAGGCCGGATCGGCCAGCACCGGCGCGCCTCCGCCGTCGACGACGAGCTCGATCCTGCTGCCGTGCGCGGAGAGCGTCGCGCGCACCGGGCGCCCGCGCTCGTCCCAGGCGGCGGGCGCCGTCACGCGGATCCGCGGCGTCCCGGACGCGTCGAGGATCTCGATCACGCCGGACACCTCGCGCGCGGTCGCGCCCTCGATTTCCCACGCCGCCGCGACGCGATCGGCGCGCGCCACGCCGGCCTCGAGGAGCAGCCACTCCTCGGCGCCCTCCGGCGTGGGCGTCCAGATCGAGGTCCCGCCCGCGCGCCGGTAGGTCACCGCCGATCCGGCGAGCGCCCCTTCGCCCTCGGCGTCGATCTCGCGCACGTCGATGGCGAGGTGGGGTGTCTTGATCGCCAGCGCGCCCTCGCCCCGCTGCGGGAGCGCGAGCTCGAGGCCGCCGTAGCGCGGCGTCGCGCCCACCTCGGCGCGCCGGGCGAAGCCGTCGCCGCGCCGCTCGAACGCGGCCTCGGCGCCGAGGATGCGCGCGGCGTGATCGGGGTACGAGGAGGCCAGCGCCCGCTCGGCGCGCGCCCCAACATTGCCTGACTCGGCCTCGCAGCCGAGGGTTCCCTGAGCGGCGATCGCGGTGAGCGCGAGCGCCACGACGGGGCTGTGAAGATTACGTAAGTGAACCGTCATGAGGTGGAGAGGTGGTGTCCACCGGACGGTCAGTCACGTCAGGGAGAACCTCAATGTGAAGGCCTTTTGCCGTCCACGAGCGCTCCACATCCCCTGTTCGCGCCGGCACGTAACGCTCTTGGGACCAGCTCCGCCGCGCACGGTAGCGGGCCTCGGCGGGCGCTCTCTCTCGTAATGGCGCGTTATCGCTTTTTTCGGGCGATCCTGCATCCTGATCCGGATCCGCGTTCTATGCTGACTGGTTGGCCACGGCTCTGACTCGAGCCGCGGTGAGAAGGAGAGTGCTCATGACCACCTTAGGTATCGTCGGCTCCGGGATCGCAGGCCTGCACCTCGCGCTGTACCTCCAGAAGCAGGGTATCAAGGCCACTGTTTACAGCGATCGTTCCGCCGACGAGATCCGGAGCGGCCGCCTGCCCAACACCGTCGCGCTGATGGGGGCGACGCGGGCGCGCGACACCGCGCTCGGCACCAACCACTGGAGCGCGCCCGAGCACAGCACCTACGCCATGGGCCTGCGCGTCGCCGGCTCGCCGTTCGCCTTCCGCGCCGACTTCAAGCACCCGGCCTTGTTCATCGACATGCGGGTCTACCTCCCGCGCTTGATGCAGGATTTCCAGGAGCGGGGCGGCTCGATCGTCATCACCAAGGCCCGGGCCGAGGACGTCGCGACGCTCGCGGAGCGGCACGATCTGATGGTCGTCGCCGCCGGGCGCGCCGGCCTCACCGAGATGTTCCCGCGGCTCCCGGAGCGCTCGCCTTACCTCGAGCCGCAGCGCCGCCTCTTCGCCGGTCTCTTCCGGGGCATCCGCCACCCGCGGCCCTTCGCGATGACGTTCAACATCATCCCGGGGCAGGGGGAGATCATCGAGGACCAGTACCTCACGCTCGACGGCGTCGTCAGCGGCCTCTTGATGGAGGCCATCCCCGGCGGCTCCCTCGACGCGATCACGCGGCTCCGCTACGAGGACGATCCGGCCGCGTTCAACGCCGCGCTGCTGGCCATGCTCCGCGAGCACGCGCCCGAGACCTACGCGCGCACCGATCCGGCGGCGTTCGGGCTGACGCGGGCGCTCGACACGCTGTCCGGCGGGTTCACGCCGACCGCGCGCCGCGGCTGGGCGCCACTGCGCGGCGGTCGCTTCGCGCTGGCTGTCGGCGACGCGCACATCACCCACGATCCGCTGGCGGGCCAGGGCGCCAACGCCGCCTCGCGCGCCGCGTTCAGCCTCGGCGAGATCCTCACCGCGCACGCGCGCGCCGGCGGCCGCTTCGACGAGGCCTTCTGCGCCGCCGCCGAGGCGCGCCTCTGGTCGCAGGAGCGCCCCGTGACCGAGTGGTGCAACGCGTTCCTGCAGCCGCCCCCGCCGCACCTGATCAGCGTGCTCGCCGCGGCCTCGCAGAACCAGGCCATCGCCAACGCCTTCGCCGACAACTTCAACGAGCCGGAGGCGCAGTGGGCGGTGCTCTCGTCGCCCGGCGCGACGGCGGCGTTCCTCGCCGGCTTCCGCAACGGCGCGGGCGCAAGCGCCGCGGAGGTCGCGCGCGCCTGAGGCGCAGTCAGCGCGTACCGACGAAGCCCGAGAACTCGCTCAAGCGCACGGCCTCGGCGGTGCGCTTTCCCTCGGCGTCGCGGATCGTCAGCGTGGAGAGCGCGCGCGGCCCGGCGCGGCGGGAGAGGGTCCAGATCGAGAAGAGCGCGGGCCGCCCCGCGTGGGGGATGACGTCGCAGCGGGCGCCGATCGCGAGCCCCGCGGCGGCGGCGCCGCGATCGACTCGATCGCCCGCGCGCGCGTCGCCGCACAGCACCATCACGCCCTCGGGGGCGAGCAGCCTCCCGCCCGCGGCGAGGTAGTCCTCCACGCCGCCGCGGTACTCGATGCGCGCGTAGGCGCGCTGCTCGTCCATGGCGTCGACGGCGGTGTCCGGCGGGAAGTACGGCGGCGTCCCCGTGACGAGATCGAAGGCGCCGCCGACCGCGGCGAGGATCGCCTCGTCGCGGAGATCGCCGTGCCGGATCGTGACGCGATCGACGAGGTGGTTGCGCTCCACGTTGCGTCGCAAGAGCTCGAAGGAGATCGCCTGCGCCTCGACGCCGACCAGCGTGGCCTCGGGCAGCTTCCACGCGAGGTGGAGCAGCACCGAGCCCAGCCCGCAGCCGAGATCGATGACCCGCCGGCTCTCCTTCGCCGCGTGCCAGGCGACGTAGGCGGTGGCCACGTCGTCCGATGAAAAGCGGTGACCCTTGGCGCGCTGGAAGACGCGGTAGTCGCGCGTGAGAAGATCGTCGGTGAGCGGCCCGAGGATCGGATCGTGGAGCGACGGCTTCGGGGACATGCGCGGCGGACCGTAGCAAAAAGCCAACGTGGTGGACTCTCCAGCGGCGCGGCGGCGCGCTCGCTCGGCGCTCGCCGCGTGTCCGCGTCGGCCTCCCCACCCGAGCGGAGACGAGTCCGAATCTCGCCAAGGGCGCGACGCTCAACGGAAAAATCTTTCTGTTGCCGTCCTTCAGGGGACCCCTTAGCAAGGGTGAATGCAGGCGCGAAAGAGGATCGTTGTATCGCTTGCGATCGCAACGATGGTGCTCACGCTCGCCGCGCCGTCGCTGCGAGCCCAGCCCGCGCCGACCGCGAGCGCTGTCGCGGCGCTCGCCAGCGCGGCGTCGTCGGCGAGCGCGGCGCCGTCGGTGAGCGCGGCCGCCGTGATCGCGGCGCCGATCGCGACTGCTGTCGCTCCGATCACGAGCGCGAGCGCGGCGCCGATCGCGACCGCCGCGCCGGCTGGCAGCGCGAGCGCGAGCCCGGCGCCGAGCGCGAGCGCCGAGGTCGCGGCCAAGCCCGATCCCGGCGTCGCGGTGCGGATCCACGATCGCCGCGTCTTCTCGCTCTTCGTCGGCCTCGCGGGGCGCACGCCCCAGCAGCGCGCCGGCGCCGCGAGCAAGGTGCTCGAGGGCGTCCTCGACGACGCCGAAGAGGTGGAGGTCCGCGTCGCGGAGGAGGGCGACGTGGCGGTGATCTACGCCGGCACGACGCCGGTGATCCAGCTCGGCGCCGCGGACGCGGCGGCGGCCGGGGACGCGACGCTGCCCGTGCACGCCGCCGCGGTGGCGGCCAAGACGCGCGAGGGGATCCGCGCCGAGCGGCAGCGCAGCGCCGTGGCGCGCACGGTGTTCTCGTTCTCGCTGGTGGTCTTTGCGGGGCTCGTGGCCTTCCTCCTGCTCCGCAAGATCGGCGAGCTCGCCGAGAAGGCGCGCGTCTGGATGACGGAGCACCCCGAGCGCTTCCCGGCGCTGCGCGTCCGCGCCATCGAGGTCGTGCAGCCGGCCGCGGTCCGCGGCGGCGCCTCCCTCGCGCTCAGCGCCGCGCGGATCTTCGCGCAAATCGGCGTGATCTACGCCTGGATCATCATCACGCTCTCGCTCTTCGAAGCGACGCAGGACTACACGAAGCGGCTCACCGGGTTCGTCCTCACGCCGCTCTCGGCGCTGATGGGGCGCGTCGCTGTCGCCCTGCCGCTGGTGGTGATCGCCATCATCACCGCGCTCATCGTCGGCGTCGCGCTCCGCTTCGTCCGCCTCTTCTTCGGCAGCCTCGCCCGCGGCGAGACGACGCTGGGCCTGCTCCCGCGCGACCTCGCGGTGGCCACGGGCATCCTCGTCCGCTTCGGCATGGTGGTGGTCACCCTCGTCGTCGCCGCGCCGCTGATCACCGGGACCGACGACGGCGCGATCTCGCGCGCCGGGGTCATCGCCCTCGTGGCGCTGGCCCTCGCGAGCACGCCGCTCCTCTGCAACGCGGCCGCGGGGATCACCGTGATGTACGGGCGGCGCCTCCGCGTGAACGAGCACGCGGCCATCGGCGGGCGCCACGGCCGCGTCCGCGCCATCACGCTGCTCGAGGTCGTGCTCGAGGACGCCGACGGCTCGGCGATCTACGTGCCCCACCTCCACGGCCTCTGGCACCCGACGAGCGCCCTCGGCGCCTCGCCTCCGGTGGTGGTCGAGGTGGTGATCGCCCCCGACGCCGATCTCGCGCTGGCCACCGAGGCGCTGGAGCAAGCCGCGAAGATGGTGGGCACGCGCTCCCGCGTCGATCTCGCCGGCATCGACGCCGAGGCGGCGCGCTTCCGCGTCCTCATCCACGCCTCCGCCGCCGGCGCCGAGAGCCGCCTCTGGCTGGTGATCGCCGCCGCGCTGCGCGAGAAGGGCGTCGCCTTCGGTCGCCGCGCCGTCGCCTCGGGAGGCGCGCGGTGAACGCAATCTGGGTGCTCATGGGCCTGCTGGCGCTCTCGTACATCGGGAGCTTGCTGGTCGGCGGGCGCGCCATCCGCGGCATGGGGTTGCCCTCGGGCGCCGAGTACGTCGTGCTCGGCTTCTTCGTCGGCCCCACCGGCCTCGGGCTCGTCGATCGCGCCACGCTCTCGACCTTCGAGCCCTTCGCCCACGTCGCCCTCGGGTGGCTGATGTTCGTCGTCGGCATCACCTTCGGCATGACCGGCGATCGCCGGGTGCGGACCACGCGGCTGATCGGCGGCCTCTTCGTCTCGCTCGTGAGCGGCGCCGCGGTCTTCGGCGCGGCGTGGCTCTTCCTCGCGTGGCGCTCGCCGCTCTCGCCCATCGATCGGCTCCTCGCGGCCGGCGGCATCGGCGCGGTCGGCGCCGAGACGACGCGCTACGCCGTGCGCTGGGTGGCCACGCGCCACCACGCCGAGGGCCCGGTGTCGGACCTCGTCAACGAGATCGCCGAGAGCGACGATCTCATCCCCATCCTCGCCGTCGCCTTCCTCTTCGCGCTGCACCCGCCGGCCGTCGCCTTTCACCTCCCCACCGTGGGCTGGATGGGGATCACCGCGGCCCTCGGGCTCTGCCTCGGCGGGATGGCCGCGCTCTTGATCGGCCGCACCTTCCACCTCGCCGAGGTGTGGAGCGTGCTCCTCGGCATGTCGCTCCTCGCGGTCGGCATCGCCGAGCGCCTCGGCCTCTCGTCGATCAGCGCCCTCTTCGTGATGGGCGTCGCGCTCTCCGCCCTCTCGCCCCACCGCCGCGAGCTGCGCCGCATCCTCTCGCCCACCGAGCACCCGGTGATGCTGCCGGCCCTCCTGCTCGCGGGCGCCTACACCGACTTCAGCGTCGCCAAGTACCTGCCGTACCTCGTCGTCACGGCCATCGTCGCGCGCACGCTGATCAAATCGCTGATCGGCCTCGGGCTCCTCACCGTCGCCCCGATCGCCCGGGCCGCCGGCCCTCGCCTCGGCCTCGGCCTCCTCTCGGCGGGCGCCCTGGCGATGAGCGTCGGCCTCGCCTTCACGCTGCGCTTCCCCGGCCCGGTCGGCAGCCTCGTCCTCGCGTGCGCCGCGGCGATCACGCTCTTCGGCGAGCTGGTCGGCCCGGCCTCGCTCCGCAACGTGCTCACGCGCGCCGGGGAGACGAGAGAAGATCCTCCGCCGCCGACCAAGGCGACGTCGACCGCGACGTCGACGCCGATGCCCAGCTCGTCGCCGCTGCGCCCCTCGACGGCGCCGTCGATGCGCCCGTCGGCCATCCCCGACGACCGAGGAGCGGCCTCGTGAGCGGCGCCGCCAACACCGCGCCCAAGACGGTCCTGACGCGCCTGGTCCAGGCCCTCGTCCTCGTCGCGCTCTTCGGCCTCCTCTTCGCCGCGACGCGCCTCGTCCCCGAGCTCGAGAGCCACGCCGGCACCATCGGCGCCGTCGGCTTCCTCCTCCTGACGGGCTCCCTCACGAGCGAGCTGGTCGACATCATCGGCCTCCCGCACCTCACGGGCTACCTCATCGCGGGCATCGTCGCCGGCCCGTACGTGCTGCACTTGATCGACCATCAAACGGTCAAGCAGCTGACGACGGTCAACGGCCTCGCGCTGGCCCTCATCGCCATGGAAGGCGGCGCCGAGCTCAAGATAGAGGGGCTGCGCAAGAGCCTCCGCAGCCTCGGCTGGGCGACCCTCCTGCAGAGCCTGGCCGTGCCCATGGTGATGACGGGCGTCCTCATCGCTTGCAAGCCGATGATCCCTTTCCTCAGCGCGCTCAGCACCACCGCGATGATCGGCGTCGGGCTGCTCTGGGGCGTCCTCGCGATGACCCGCAGCCCCTCGGCGACGCTCGGCATCCTCGCGCAGACGCGCGCGACGGGCTCTCTCGCCTCGAGCACGCTCACCTTCGTGATGACGTCGGACGTCGTCGTCGTCGTCCTCATGGCCACGGCGCTGATGATCGCCCGCCCGCTGATCGAGCCGAGCTCCACGTTCTCGCTCCACGATTTCGAGACCCTCGGCCACGAGCTGCTCGGCAGCGTGGCCCTCGGAACGACCCTGGGCCTCGTCCTCGCCGCGTACATCCGCCTCGTGGGCAAGCAGCTCATCCTCGTCTTCCTGGCCCTCGGCTTCGGCCTGAGCGAGATGCTCGGCTACCTCCGCTTCGACGCGCTGCTCACCTTCATGGTCGCCGGCTTCGTCGTGCAGAACCTGTCGAACCAGGGCCCGCGCTTCCTCAAGGCCATCGGCGAGACCGGGAGCGTCGTGTACGTCGTCTTCTTCGCCACGGCGGGCGCGGATCTCGACGTGCCGCTCCTGCGGGCGCTGTGGCCGGTGGCGCTCGTCCTCTGCGGATCGCGCGCCGTCGCGACCTGGCTCATCTCGCGCCTCGCCTCGCGCCTCGCGGACGATCCTCCCGTCCTGCGCCGCTGGGCGTGGTCCGGCCTCATCTCGCAGGCGGGGCTCGCGCTCGGCATTTCGAGCGTCGTCGAGCGCGCCTTCCCGACCTTCGGCGCCGGCTTCCGCGCCCTGGCGATCGCCACCGTCGCCGTCAACGAGATGGTCGGCCCGGTGCTCTTCAAGATGGCCCTCGATCGCAGCGGCGAGAGCTCGACCGCGCCCGAGCCCTCCATCTCCTCCCTCGAAGCGGCCCACGAGATGGTCGAGGCCGCGCACGCTCGGGCCGAAGAGGCGCGCGCGAAAGAGTCCGCGTGAGCGCGCGCTTCGCCGGCCGCACGGTGATCGTCACCGGCGCGTCGCGCGGCCTCGGGCGCGCCATCGCCGCGGCCTTCGGCGCCGAGGGTGCCTACGTCGTCCTCGGCTTCCGTTCCCGCAGCGAAGAGGCCGCCGAGTCGCTGCGCCTCGTGCGCGAGGCCGGCGGCGACGGCCTCGCGCTCCCCTTCGACGTGAGCGCGCGCCCCGCCGTCGACGCCGCCGTGGAGCGCGTCCTCGCCGAGCGCGGCGCCGTCGACGTCCTCGTCAACAACGCCGCGCTGACGCGCGACGAGCTCTTCCCGCTCATGGCCGAGGAGAGCTGGGCCGAGGTCCTCGCCGTCAACCTCGGCGGCGTCTTCCACACCGCGCGCGCCGTCGTCCGCCCGATGATCGCCCGCAAGCGCGGCGCGATCGTCAACATCGCCTCGGTCGCGGGCCTCCACGCCAGCCCCGGTCAAGCCAACTACGCGGCCTCGAAGGGCGGCGTGCTCGCCTTGACGCGCACCCTCGCCGCCGAGCTCGCGCCCCGCGGCGTCCGCGTCAACGCCGTGGTCCCGGGCCTCGTCGCCGCGGGGATGGCCGCGCGCCTCGACCCGAGCCTCGCCGCCCGCAAGCGCGCCGCCATCCCGCTCGGCCGCTTCGCCGCCGCCGACGAGATCGCCCGCGCCGTCCTCTTCCTCGCCTCCGACGACGCGGCCTACATCGTCGGCCAGGCCCTCGTCGTCGACGGCGGCCTCTCGCTGTGAACGTCGCGCTCCTCTTCCCCGGCCAGGCCCCCAGGAACCTCCTCGCCGCCCTCGAAGCCACCGCGCGCGAGCCCGCAGGCAAAGCCCTCCTCGATCACGCCGCCGCCGCCGCGCAGGTGCCGCTCGCGCGCCTCTTCGAGCGCGGAGGTCGCGCCCTCGATCGCACCGAGATCCTCCAGCCGGCGCTCACCGCCGTCGCCCTCCACGCCGCGCGCGCGCTGCAGCTCGAGGGCGTCACGCCGATCGCCGTCGCCGGCCACTCGCTCGGCGAGCTCGCCGCCTGGTCCGCCGCGGGCGCCGTCTCCGCCGAGGACGCCGTCGATCTCGCCGCCCTGCGCGGCCGGCTCATGGCCCGTGAAGCCGCGCGCACCCCCGGCAGCCTCCTCGCGCTCCTCGACGGCTCCGACGCCGCCGTCCACCGCGCCCTCGCCGCCGGGTTGCCGCACGGAGCCCTCGCCGTCGCCGCCTGGAACGCCCCGGACGAGGTCGTCCTCACCGGCGCTCCCGCCGCGCTCGCCGCCGCCGCCTTCGTCGTCCCCGCTCGCCCGCTCGCCGTCGACGGTGCCTGGCACAGCCCAGCCATGGCCGACGCCGTGAGCGAGCTCCGCGCCGCGCTCCGCGCCGCACCCCGCCGCCCTCTCGTCTGCCCGCTCATCGCCAACCGCGACGGCCTCCCCGCCGCCGAGGACAGGATTCCCGATCTCCTCACCGAGCAGCTCACTCACCCCATCCACTGGACTCGCACCCTCGCCACGCTCACCAATCTCGGTGTCACCGATTACGTCACCGTCGGTCCAGGCGCCGTCCTGCGCGGCCTCGTGCGCAAATGTCTGGGTGCGAGCATACGAGTCCACGGTACCGAGGATGCCGCCGATCGCAGCCGCACCCTCTCCGCCCTGCGCGGACTCTCCCAGATACGTTGAGCGCCGCAACGAACCCTCGTAATCTCCCGCCTCATGAGAGCCACCCTTTCTCTTTCTCTCGGCGCCTTCACGCTCCTCGCCGCGGGGGGCTGCGGCCGCGCTGACGCCCCCTCCCAGGCCTCCGCGGGCTCCGGCGGCTCCGGCGGCTACCTCACGGGCGCCGCCTCCTCCACCACCTCCTCCACGAGCACGGGCGAGCCCGACCCCACCACCAGCGCCGGCGCGGGCGGCGCGGGCGGCAGCAGCCCAGCGTGCGCTCCCACAGGCCCCTTCGACGGCGACCAGCTCATCGCCCCGCCCCACCAGTGGACCTGGGTCGACATCCCCGGCGCCAGGTGCCGTGACGGCTCCAAGACGGGTATCGGCGTCCGCCTCAATCCATCCTCCGACAAAGTCTTCATCTACCTCGAGGGCGGCGGCGCCTGCTTCAACGGCACCACCTGCGCCATCAGCCTCGCGGGCTTCAACGGCAGCGCCTTTGGCGCCTGGGCCGCCACCGTCGGCAAGCTCGGCATCTTCGATCCCAACCCCGCGAGCAACCCGGTGCGCGACTGGAACGCTGTCTACGTGCCTTATTGCACGGGCGACGTCCACGTGGGCAGCGTCGAAAATCAGGCAGTCCCCGGGGGCCCGACCGGGCAAGAGTTCGTCGGCTACGAGAACATCAACCTCTACCTCCAGCGGCTCGTCCCCACCTTCGCGCACGCCTCCCAGGTGCTCCTCACCGGCGTCAGCGCCGGCGGCTTCGGCGCCGCCTTCAACTACGACAGGGTCGCCTCCGCCTTCTGCCCCACTCCCGTCGTCCTCCTCGACGACTCCGGCCCTCCCATGGCCGATCCCTACCTCGCCCCCTGCCTGCAACAGCAGTGGCGCGACCTCTGGGAC
>FSTQ01000109.1_pt1 | contig 13442 bp, 8 predicted proteins | sample 1637281 | NCBI WGS metagenome assembly FSTQ01 (sample SAMEA3914818, study PRJEB12502) | metagenome | biome: forest; material: soil | place: Canada | collected 2010-06-26 | depth 0.1 m
CCTTTCGCTGCGAGGCGCTCCCGTGGAAGAAGCGGTGATCGATCCACTCGGTGATCGGCGCGGCGATGTAGATCGAGGAGTACGTGCCGACGGCGATGCCGACGAGGAGGGCGAAGGCGAAGTCCTTGAGCACGCCGGTGCCCCACCAGAGGAAGGCGAGCATGGAGAGCGCCGTCACGCCCGAGGTGATGATCGTCCGCCCGAGCATCTCGGAGATCGACAGGTTGATCACCGCCGCGAACGAGAGGTTGCGGTGGCGCGCCAGGTTCTCGCGGATGCGGTCGTAGACGATGACCGTATCGTTGATGGAGTAGCCGACGATGGTGAGCATCGCGGCCACGGTGGAGATGGTGATCTCGCGCTGGGTGATCGCCATGGCGCCGAGGGCGATCCCCACGTCGTGGACGAGGGCGACGATCCCGCCGGGGGCGAAGCGGAGATCGAAGCGGAAGGCGACGTAGGCCATCACGAAGATCAAGGTGATGGCGACGCTGGAGATGGCGGCGTTGCGCAGCTGCGCGCCCGCCTTGGGCCCGATCCACTCGATGCGCAGCGCCTGCTCCGGGACCTTGTCGGCCCCGAGCTGCTGGCGGAGACCGGCCATGAGCTGCTCGCCCTTGGACTCGAGGTGCGCGTCGACCTTGTGGTCGCGCTCGCTCACCACGACCACCGCGGAGCCGCCCGAGCGCAGCTTGACGCCGTCGATCCCCTGGAGCTGCTGCGTGATCGCCGCGAGGTCGGGCGTCGACTCGTAGCGCATGGAGATCTTGTCGCCGCCGGGGCTGATGCGGACCTCGCCGGCGCGGACGGCCGCCGGGCAGCGGGCCTCGTCGATGTCGGCCTCGTGGGCGAAGAAGCAGAGGTTGTGGCGGACCTTCTCGGCCTGCTCCTCGGAGAGCGCGCTGACCTCCTGGACGCGGATGAGGAAGTGGTTGGGCACGCGCACGTCGGAGACCGAGACCACGTCGGGCGACTCGAAGCCGGCGTTGTGAACGGCGGCGCGCACCTCGGAGGGCGAGACGTAGGTCGTGAGGGCGACCTCGACCTCGGTGCCGCCCTTGAAGTCGGTTCCGAGCTTCAGCCCCGGCTTGAAGAACGAAGCGATGGAGAGGACGAGCAAGAGAAGGCTGGCGCCGATGAAGTAGCGGCGCTTGCTCATGAAGTCGAAGCGGGCCCCCGATTTGATGAACTCCATGGCTCAGCTCTCCTCGCGCGAGCCCGGGTAGACCGCGCGGACGAGCCTCCCTGCGGCCATGCGGAGGCCGGCGCCCGCGAGCAGAGAGAGCGACATGCCGGCGAAGAGGGCCGCTCTCGATTCGATGAGGAGGGGAATGATCTCGGACATTGGATCCTCGAAACACGTGAAAAAGCAGCGTGGATCGCGGTGATCGCGCGATCCTGGGGCGCGCGGATCCCGCGCTCGGCCCTCGCGGGCGAGCAGCGGTGATCCGGCGACGAGGCGCGCCGCGGCGAGGGCGCCGGGCGCGTCAGCGAGAGAGCGCGGGGCGACGCAGGCAGAGCGCCGAGCCCCGGTCGACAGCGTTCAGCAGGCGCGGAGCGGCGGGCCGCGGGCCGGGTTCGGCTCGCGCGCGGGCGGCGCTTCGAAGGCGCGCTCGTGCAGCGCGGCGATGCGCGCGCCCGAGGCGCCGTGGAGGAGCGCCGCGGTGGCCGCGAGCGCGAGGTGACGCGAGGCGGGATCGAAGCCGGCGAGCGGCCCGGCGAGGCGTCCATCCCAGCCGCCGTCGCCGCGCGGCCGCACCGCGGAGCCCGGCGTGGGCGCGCGCGAGGCGAGGTCCGCCTTCTCGTCGATGTCGTCGCTGACGAGGCCCGCGCGCGGATCGCGGCGCGTCGGCTCGGCGGGGCTCGCCGTCGATCGCGCGGTCGCCGTCGAGGCGGCGAGGAGCCGCGCTGACGCGAGCCGGAGCGCTGGAAATGAAGGGCGCGACGCGGCCGGCGAGAGCGACCCGCGATCGGAGGACGCGCCGACGACCGCGAGGACCAGCGCGAGCGCGGCGAGCACATACGCCGCGACCCGGCGCGGAGGCGCGGGCAAGCGGTGGTGCGGCGCAGCGACGCTCATCGTCCCCCCGTGTAGCACGATCGCCGGCCAGCTCGGCGCGGCTCAGCCGCCGCTGGGCTCGTTCTCTTGCCCAGCGGCGCGGAACCAGAGCCCCACCGCCGAGGCCACGCTCTCGGCGAAGGGCTCGGCCTCGCTCTGGATCTTGAACTGCCGGATCGGGACCGCCTCGCCCCCCGAGGTGATCAGCGAGACGAGGAAGCCGCCGCCTTCGTCCTCGGGCGCGGGATCGAGGCGGACGCCGGCGTACTCGCTCACCTTGCCCTCTTCGACGAGGGGCTGGAGGCGCCACGGCCGGAACGTGAGCAGGTGGAGCACGCGCTCGTCGGGCAAGAGCCAGAGCTCGGTCCGGCACACCGCGATGATCGCCGCGAGCAGGAAGAGCGGGAGCGTCGCCAGCGAGTAGCCGAGGAGCGCGGGGACGATGGCGCCGCGCGAGCCCGAGAGGATCGCGCCGCCGACGCCGAGCACGAGGACGGTGCCGCCGAAGCCGAGCGCGATCACGAGGGCCGCGGTGCGTCCAGTGCGGCGGCGAAGGAGAATGGGAGCCACGAGGCGCGTGGTAGCACCGCTCCGCCTCGCTGCGAACGGGTCGCGCTCGCCCGGCGCCGCGGGCCCCGCGATCGCCCGCCGACGTTGACGCGCGTAGGCCGTCCCGCCACGAACGCGCCATGCTCGTGATCCGCGCCGCCGAGGCCGCCGACGTCCCGCTCATCCTCCGGCTCATCCGCGAGCTCGCCGCCTACGAGCGCGAGCCCGACGCCGTCGTCGCCACCGAGGCCGATCTCCTCCGCGACGGGTTCGGCCCCACGCCGCGCTTCCAGGTGCTCATCGCCGAGGACGCCGGTGAGCCCGCCGGGTTCGCCTTCTACTTCTTCGCGTACTCCACCTGGCGCGGGCGCCCCGCGCTCTACCTGGAGGATCTCTTCGTCCCGCCCGAGCACCGCAAGAGAGGCATCGGCCTCGCGCTGATGCGGCGCCTGGCGCGGATCGCCGTCGACAGCAGCTGCGCGCGCTTCGTGTGGGAGGTGCTCGACTGGAACGAGCCGGCGATCCGCTTCTACGAGTCCCTCGGCGCCGAGGTCCTGCGATCGTGGCTCAACGTGCGGATGGAAGGAGAGGCGCTGGCGCGGCTCGCCGAGTGAGCCGCGCCGCGCTTGAACACGCTCTCACGCGCCGGCGAGGAGCGCGGCAGTCGCTGGATGCGAAGGGCTCCCGAACACCTCGTCGGGCGAGCCTCGCTGCGCGACGCGACCCTTGTCGAGGACGAAGATCACGTCGGCCGCGTCGCGCGCCACGGGGAGGTCGTGCGTGACCACCACCTGCGTCACGCCGGTCTCCGCCACCTTGCGCAGCGTGCGCCCCACCTCCTGCTTGAGCGAAGGATCGAGCGCGCTCGTGGGCTCGTCGTAGAGCAGCACGCCGGGCTCCATCGAGAGCGCCCGCGCGATGGCGACGCGCTGCTTCTGGCCGCCGGAGAGCGCCTCGGGGAAGGCCCCCTCCTTGTCGCCGATGCCGAGTTGGTCGTCGGCGGGATCGCCACGCGGAGCGCCTGCGGTCCGATCACGTAGCGGAGCGCCTGCGGCGTCGTGAGGCCGAGCGTCCGCGCCGCGTCGAGCTGCCCGCCCGGCACGCTGGAGAGGCCGGCGCGGTAGTTCTCGGCCTCGGCGGCGCCGTAGTTGAGGCCGAGCGCGAGCCACCCCGCGACGAAGGGGTGGAGCGTCACCCCGAGCTCGGGCAAGCCGAAGTAGACCATCGTGAGCTGGATCAGCAGCGGCGTGCCGCGGAAGAGCTCGATGTACCCGGTCGCGAGCCAGCGCACCGGCCACGGCCCGTAGGCGCGCCCCAGCGCCACCGCGAGCCCCAGCGCCACCGCGAGCGCCATGCTCGCGAGCGACACGGCGAGCGTCATCGCCGCGCCGCGCGCGAACACCTGGAGCGTCGCCGGGTAGCGCTCGCGCACGCGCGTCCAGAACGGCAGCGGCTTGCCCACCGCCGCGCGCCACGCGTCGTACGCGTCGGGCGTCACGCTCGAAGGCGGCGGCGGGCCCGCGAGGAGCCGCGCCGTCTCGTCGTTCCACAGCCCCCAGCGCGCGTAGAGCCGCGCCAGCGTCCCGTCGGCCGCGAGCGCCTCGATCGCCGCGTCGACGGCCGCCTTGGCCTCGAGGTCACCCTTGCGCAGCGCCACCGCGTACGCGATCTCGCCGAACGCGCCGGGCACGACCTCGAGCGCCGGATCGATCGCGCCGTAGTAGCGGGTGATCGGATCGTCGAGCAGCACCGCGTCGGTGCGGCCGATGCGGAGATCGTCGAAGATGTCGTTCTGCCCGCCGTCGTAGGTCTTCACCTCGGCGCCGGCGCGCGCGAGGATCCGCTCGGCCAGCGATCCCGGGAGCGTGCCGACGCGCCGCCCCTTCAGCGCCTCGAGCGAGCGCGGCGCCGCGGCGTCTCCGCGGCGCACGGTGAGCCGCTCCGCCGCGGCGTAGTAGGGGCGCGAGAGCTCGCAGATCCGCCGCTTTTCGTCGGCGATCTCGATGCCGTTGATCGCTACCTCGAAGTCGCCGCGCGCGAGCAGATCGAGCAGGCCGTCCCACTCGCCTTGCACCGGGCGCGCGCGGGCCGAGAGGCGCGCCGCCAGCGCCTCGGCGAAGTCCACCTCGAAGCCGATGAGGTGGTTGGGATCCATCGGATCCTGGAAGACATACGGAGCGCCGCCCTGGGAGTCGCCGCCCCAGCGCAGCTCGCCGCGGTCGCGCACCGCCTGCATCGCGCTCGGGCGCGGCGCCTCGGCGGGCGTGGCTCGGGCGCTGGCCGCGAGCGAATGGAGAAGGAGAAGCAAGACCCCGACCCTCAGCCATTTCGTCATCTCTTCTGGAGCACCTCCTCTCGGGAAGAATCCCGAACCGAACGGGCGCGAGTGTGGCGATCAGCGGCCTGATTGCAAGCCCGATGTGAGAGGGGGCACCCGGCCCCGCAAAGGGGTGAGCCGGGACCCTCGAACTCGCCCACAACCGGCCTCAATTGCCCCCTTTCCTGTCACCCGGCTCGCGCTGGAGTGGGAGTGAGCATCTTCTCGTGTTGCATCACTGCCCAGAATCGACGACCCTCGCGAGCCCCCCTCCGTCATGATCGAAAAGCAGCGCACCTACCTGCCCCCACTTCAGCGCGGATCGGTCATCAACGACCGTTACGAGATCCGCCGGAGTCTCGGCATCGGCGGTATGGGCGAGGTGTTTCTCGCCGACGATCGCACCTCGCTCCACCTCGTCGCGCTGAAGATCGTCCGCCCCGACACGCGCATGCCCGGCGACGACGAGGCCCTCCGCCTCGAGATGATCATCGCCCGGCGCGTGGCGAGCCCCAACGTTTGCCGCGTCCACGACCTCGTGCCCTCGCCCTACGGGCCGATCCTGGTGATGGAGTACATCGTCGGGAAGACGCTGCACCAGGACATCCGCCAGCGAAAAGGCCACGGCGGCTACAGCTGCGACGAGTTCCGCCGCATCGCCTCGGACGTCTGCCAGGGCGTCGCCGCCATCCACGCCACCGGGCTCGTGCACGGCGACATCAAGCCGGGCAACGTCATGGTCACGTCGAACCCCGACGGCTCGCTCGACCGGGCCGTCGTGCTCGACTTCGGCTTCGCCAAGGAGCGCGGCGGGCTCGCCGGCGCGCGCGGGCCCGACACGCCGCCCGACGGCGGCACCGCGAACTACATGGCGCCCGAGCGCATCCTCTCGGGCGGCGCCTCGTTCGAGGACGACCTCTACGCGCTCGGCCTCACGCTCTGGGAAATGTGGACCTGCTCGGTGCCCGAGCCCGGCGACAACCCGCGCACGCGGCCCATGCGCCAGCAGACGAAGTTCGACGTGCTCGCTGGCCTCAGCGTCGACGAGATCAAGCAGATCTTCTGGTGCCTCTCCAGCGATCCCGAGCAGCGGATGGCGGGGCGCCACCTGGTCTTCTTCAACCCCGGCAACCCCACGGTGAGCTCGGTCCAGATCCGGCGCGAGCGCCTCGATCCCGGCCCGCCGCCCGGCCGCAACGCCTCGAAGACCTTCGTCGGCGGCTCGCAGTCCCTCCTGGTCACCTTCGCCGCCAACGCGCCCGAGCTCGTGGGCGAGCTCATCGCCCTCGACCGGCCAATGCTCTCCATCGGCCGCCGCAACGACGTGGACATCGTCGTGCCCGAGTCCACGGTGAGCGGCCACCACGCCAACCTCACGTGGTCCAACGGCTCGTGGCGGGTCGAGGACGTCGGCTCGACCAACGGCACGTACGTCGAGCACACCTACAAGACCCGCAAGGTCGTCGACCTCCTCCACGGCGGCGAGGTCCAGCTCGGCGAGCTCCGCCTCAAGCTGGTGAGCTTCGGCCGCGGCACCCTCGCGCACAAGCGCGCCCACGCCTTCCTCCTGCGCCGCGACGGCCTCACCGGCCTGCTCACGCGCGATCGCCTGGTGAAGGCCCTCGACGAAGAGTGCGCCTTCAGCGAGTGGATCGAGCAGTCGCTCTGCCTGGCGCGCTACGAGATCCGCGGCCCCAACCAGCTCGTCTCCGACCGCCCCACCATCACCGAGATGCTGGCGCTGCGCCGCGCCGCCGCCCGCATCGTCGAGCTCACCGACGAGCTCCTGCTCTCGCTCATCGCCGTCACCGCGGGCCGCACCCGGCCGCTCCGCTTCGCGGTGATCATGGTCGGCCCCGGCCCGCAGGAGGCCCAGAACCTCGTCGAGCAGGTCGTCGGCCAGATGGAAGGCCTCCTCCCCGAGGGCCTCGAGCTGGTGGCGTCGATCGCCTGCTACAAGGCGGGCATGAACGTCCGCTCGCTCATCGATCAGGAGTAGTCGCCGCGCCGCATCGAGCAGCGCCCGCGCCGTCAGCTCACGCGCACCGCGCTTCTTTCTCGAGCGCCTTCAGCCCGCAGCCGAGCGCCCCACCACCGCCGCCAGCGCCTCGAAGAGCGGCGCCGCGCGCCCCGGATCCACCATGTGCACGTAGGCGATCCGCCCGCGCACGTGCGACTCGAAGTACGGTATCCCGGCGCGGTTCTGGGCCTCGAGCCCCGTCGTCTTCGCGTGATGGAGGATCGACCGCAAGAGCCGCACCTCCTCGCGCGGGACAGAGGGCTTGTGATTGACCACGATCCCCGTCACCGACTGCCGCTTTCCCACCCGCTGGATCCGCCCCTTCTTGGGGTTTACCGCAAAGCCCTCTTCCTCCACCACGTGGCGCACCCGCGCGAGGAGCATGGCCACGTCCTCGCGCTTGCCCGCCGCGGCGGAGAAGGTGAGATCGTCGGCGTAGCGCGTGTACGCAAAGCCGTGCTTCGAGGCCATCCCGGTGAGCCGCCGGTCGAGCTTGCGCGCCACCTGGTTGGAGATCGCCGGGCTCGTGCAAGCGCCCTGCGGGAGCGCGCGCGGGCCGACAGCGACGTAGTGGCGCGCGCCCTCGAAGATCACCGGCGTCCGCGGCGACTCCGTGCACAGCAGCGCGAAGATCGTGGCCACCGCGGGCGAGTAGCCGAGCCGCAGGAAGACCCCGCGAGCGCGGCCGAAGCCGATGGTGGGGAAGAAGTCGGAGAGGTCGAGGTTGACCACCACGTCGCGCCCGACGTGAGGCAAAGCGCAGGTGACGGTGGAGCGGCCCTTGATGAAGCCGTGCGCCGCGGGCTCGGTCGGGAGCTTCTCCAGCACGTTGTGGAGCACCCACTGCTGCGCCTTGGCCAGCCGCGGCTGGGGCGCCGCGAGGAGCCGCTTGCCGCCGGAGCGCTTGGCGATCTCGAAGTACACGTAGTGCGGCTTGGGCGTGGCCTCGGCGTGGTACGCGAGCCAGCGCAGCTCCGGCACCGGGATCCCCATGGCCTTCGCCACGTCGGCCGGCGTCGACAGCACCGGGAGCCCGCGCTCCTGCAAGGCCTCGAGGTGCGAGCGCCGGTCCGAGAGCAGGCCGGAGACCCCGGGCCCGAGGTAGACGATGTCCTCGGCCTTGCGCCGCGCCACGTCGGCGATGCGCCGCTGCAAGCGCTCCGCCGCCTCGGCCTTCTTCTGCGCCTTCTTCGCCGCCCGCTCGGCCTTCTTGTCCGCGAGCGCCTTGTCGACCGCCTGCTTGGCCGCGATCCCCGCGATCTTCACGGCCTCGTGGTGCCGCAGCCAGATGTCGCCGACGCGGTGGATCTCGGCGATCTGCGCCTCGTCGAGCATCCCGCGCAGGATCAAGCCCCGATCGATGAGGGCCGTGCGCTCGTCGCTCTGCGGAGGGATGGTGTCGACCCGCCCGATCCAGGCGGTGCGATAAGGATCGATGCGCAGCGAGCGCTTGCGCACCTCGTCGGCGGAGAGGCCGAGGATGGCCGAAGCGTCGAGCGGATCCTTGCCCGACGCCTTGCGAGCCGCCGGCGCGGGCGCCGCCGCAGCCACAGGCGCTCTCGCCGCCGCGGCCACAGGCGCTCTCGCCGCCGGAGCCGCAGCCGGAGAGGCCTTGGCCGCCGAGCTCCTGGCCACCGGAGCCGGCGTCGGCGGGATCGCCGGAGTGCCCTTGGGGTGATAGCGCCAGTTGCCGCCCGCCATCTTGGTGCGGGTGTACCCGAGCGCGTCGAAGCGCCCCGCCTGGAAGAGATCCTCGACGAGCGCCGAGGCCGCCGTGACGACGCTGATCGTGCGCCCGTTGACGTCGCGCGTGGCCTCGTCGGCGATCTCGATCGGCTCGAAGACCTCGCGAGCCATCGTGCGCCGGACGATGATGGTCTCGACCTTGCGCGCCAGCTTCGGATCACCGCCGCCGCCGCCGCCGCCGCCACCGCCGCCGCCGCCGCCCGGCGGGCTGCCGCCGCCCGGTGGTTTACCGCCGCCCGGTGGGCCGCCACCCGCGGGTGGGCCATCGGGCGCCGGCGGGCCGCCAATCACGGTCTTGACCCGGTCCCAGAAGCCCATCAGTCAGCCCGCTCGTTCATGTGCGCGCCCTTCAGTACCGCGACCGTCAGGGAGCGGTGTGGGTCGCAAGAGCCCACTGCACCGCTCCCTGACGGTCGCGGTACTGGGGCTCGCGCTGATCCGGTGAGATGTGACCTCGAGGCTGGCTCCGCATGCCTGTCCTCGTCCAGCCCTGTCTCGTCCAGCCCTGTAAGGAGATCCGATCGCCCGACTACTTCCCTCGGACCACGCCCGATCACCGAGGCGCCCGCGCAGGGGTCGGACCGAGACCGGGGGTACCCCGGTCGTCTCAGTGCGGTCCGACCCCTGCGCATGGGCGCCCAAAAGAATATCGGGGGTGGGTGTGCATGGTAGAGCAACATCCGTCGCGGCGTAACGCCGCGGCATGGTGGGCTCGAGCGATCGGATCTCCTTGCAAGGCTGGACAGAGTACGAAGCTGAAGCGTGAGTGAAGCGGAGGGCGCTCATGCCTTCCTCCGCGCCACGAGCCAGGCCAGATTGACCACCGCCGACGGGCTCGCAGCGAGCTTGTCGGCGACGAGCGCAATCTCGCTCAGGACGTCGAGGTGAAGCAAGAGCGAGAGCTGCTCGGGGCTCTCCACCGAGCGGAACTGGATGGGCTTGATGCGCGCGGGATCGCAGAGCTTGAGGGCCTCTTTCCACGAGCCCACCGCGCAGATGCGCTCGAAGGCCAGGTCCCAGGCCTCCTCGACGACCTCGGAGAGGCCCACGTCCGCCGCGTCGGCCCGCACCTTGACGTCGTCGAGCACCACGCGCGCGAACGATACCACCTCTTCGCGGCGAGCGGGGCCCCGCGTCGCCGCGCGAGCCGCCGCATTCCCACCCGTCGCACCCGCCGCACCCGTCGCCCCCGTCGCACCCGCCGCCGCCGTCGCACCCGAGGCCGCGCCGGGCGCAGCAGCAGCCGAAGGCGCAGCAGCAGCCGAAGGCGCAGCAGGCGCAGACCAGAAGCCCGGCGCAGCAGCAGGAGCAGCCGGAGCCGGAGGCGGAGGCGGAGCGCCGCCCTCGAGCACCGCGAGCTTCAAGGCGATGAGGTGGCGGCAAGGGCCGGCGCGGAGGCGGCTCTTGAAGAAGAACGAGCAGGTGCACTTGGCCTTCTTGAAGGCGCCGTCGGCGTCGACCACCGCCTCGGCCGAGACCTCCTGCGCCTTGAAGACATAGAGTCTGCTCCCGCCCGCGAGGTACTCTTCGCGGAGGACCTTGACCTTCTTCTCCTGCGCGATCTGCCTCCCCGCCGCGAGCTCGGGGTGATCCGGGCCGAGGACCGCCTCGGAGAGGGCCACCGGCATCACCTGGCGGTAGCGATAGGCGTCGACGCCGAAGTCGTAGATCACCTGCCCTTGCTTGGCGAGCTGGTGGAGCGAGGGCAAGAGAGCGCTCGCGGCGACACCGGTGGACTCGGCGAGGGCGCCGAGAGACGCCACCTGATCCTGCTCGAGGCGGTGCAGCACGTTCCCCGTCACGCGCGCGTCGACGCGCGCCGAGGCCGCGAGCATCTCCAGGTTGCCGCCCGCGGTCCAGTCGTTGGCCGTCCAGCCCGAGAGCGCGAGGATGAAGCGCATCTCGCCGAGGTGGGCAATCCAGATGCTGGGCAAGCCCGAGCCGAGCAAGCGCACCTCGATCCGCTCCACCAGCGGGAGGATACGCGCCAGCGCGAAGAGGCGGCGGCGCCCCCAGACCTTGATCTCCTCGGTGGCGACGCTCCCAGCGAGGCGCACCGGCGAGGATCGATAAGGCCCCTGCCCACCCGTCGACGAGGCTAGGCCCTCTTCTTTCACCACCGGGCCGCGACACGGGATCTCGATGCCCCAGGGATCGAGCACGATCACCGGCGCCTTCCCCGGCGTGAGCCGGAAGCGCAGGCTGCGCGGCCCCGTCTTCTCGCGGTGGCGCTTGAGGTGCGCGAGGATCGAGTAGACCGCCTCGACCGGGACGTCGATCTTGCGAGAGGGCAGCGTCATCGCCGCCTGGAGCTGGCCAAAGCCGCGCAGCCAGGAGGGAGGGAGATCGATCTTCTCTTCGCGGTAGTCCTCGCGCCCCGCGACCTGCACTTCGAAGCCCGTGGGGTCGACGACGAGGCGCGTCGGCCGGTAGCTGCGCAGCGTCTGGAAGTGCTCGTAGAGGGCGAGCGAGTAGTCGACGTTGGTGGTGCCGAGCCCCGCCTCGCCCGCGCTGATGGCGTTGCGGTCGACAGCGAGGCAGCCGTAGGCCGACTCGTCCTTGGAGAAGCACTCGAAGAAGACGACGTCGGGCGCGACGGTCACCACCGGATCGCAGGGCACGAGGTGCCGGAAGAGCTCGGGGTCGGTGCGCGCGAGCTCGTTGGCCCAGGCGACGCGCGCGCCCCAGTACTGGCGGTGGAGGCGGCGGAAGTCCTGCTCCAGGTTGGGCGGGACGGGCTCCTTGGCGATCTTGGCAATCTCGCGGAGCTTGACCTGGTTGGTCAAGGTGCGTCGCAGCTCGGCCTCTTCCTCGGCCTGCGCCTTCTTCCAGGCGTCGTGGGCGCTCCGGTCCTTCTTCACGAAGCGGAGGTCGCCGACGACGACGTCGTGGAGGGCGCTCATCGCCTCGCGGAACCGGAGCGGCTTCTGCAGCTCGCCGTCGAAGAAGACCTTGGGCCGCGCGAGGTTGGGCGCGAACTTCAGGCTCGATCCGCCGGGGCTGGGGACGATCTCGCTGTGGCCGAGGTAGTTGAGGTCGAGGTTCACGCCGCGACCTCGCCGCTCTCCAGCGTCAGCTCGGGCAGCTCGCGCTGGATGGCCGCGCGCAGCCGCGGCGTGAGGAACGCCGCGCGGCCGACCGCCGCGAGGGCGGTGCGGCGCTCGCTCGGCCGCACGCTGCGGAGCGCGATGCCGAGCAAGGGCAAGAGCGACGAGGCCTCCGCCGGCCGGCGCGCGACGCGCTCGGCGATCTGGCGCAGCGCCGCCCGCCGCGATTTGCCGCCGCGGTGCACGCCGAGGAGGATCGTCACCCACACGTGCCGCAGCGTCTCCGGCTCGAAGATCGACTCGCGCTCCTTGAGGTGACGCACGAGGAAGGCGCGCACGTCGTCGTAAGGCGACTCGGAGAGCGCGGCCCAGAGCAGCATGTTCTCCCGGTAGCGCTCGGCCCGCACGAAGAGCGCGAGCCCGAGCGCGCGCACGTTGGCGTGGCGAGCGTCGAAGAGCTCGCGCACGTGCTCGGCGCGCGCCCCCTTGGTCGTCTCGAGCAGCCCCACCACCCAGGTGATGGCCTCCTCGCGCACCTTCGGCGCCTCGGCCCGCGAAAGCCCGAGGACGGCGATCAGATCCGCCGCCCCGTTGATCGGCTTCTGCTTGGTCCAGCGCAGCCCGACCTCGGCCACCGGCGCCGGCCGAGCGCAGGCCAGCTCCACGCACTGCGCGAGCGTGAGCCGCGCCGGCAAGAGGTGCTTGACCACCATCCCGCAGATGAGCGGCAGCGCCGTGACGTTGTCGATGCGCAGGAGCGAGAGCCAATCCTCGACGGTGAGCGCCTCGATCCCGCTCGCCGTCTGGAGGAGCTGCGCCGCGAAGATCTGCACCTCGTCGTGCTGCGACTTCAGCAGCCCCTTGATCCGCGTCACCTTGACCGAGCGCAGCGCCGCCGCGTAGTCGCGCTGGAGCACCCCGATGGTGAACACCCGCACGGTGCGGCTCCCGGCCTTCTCCACCAGCTCGAGGAGCGCATCGAACGCCCCGCGCCAGGCCTCGGGGCAGAACGGCGCCGGCACGAGCTCCGCGAGCGACCGCCCCGGCGCCACGCGGACCCCTCGCGGCTCCCGCTCGAAGACCTCCGACCCCCAGTAGAGCGCGTGGATCAGCCCCCAGGCGTCGAGGATCTGCGAGGGCGTGTCGAGGTGAGCGTCCTGGTAGAGCGCCAGCGCCGCCCGGATCGCCGCGCCGTAGCGCGCCGGATCCCGCTTCCCGAGGTTCCGGAAGAAGCGAAAGGCCCGCCGCCGCAGGTAGCGCCGCGTCCGCTGCGAGAAGCGCGCCGCCTTGGTGTCGTGGTTGCCGACCTTCTCGGGGACGCTCCTGTCTTCGGTGATCCTCACCGAGGGCACGACGTCGTCCGCCTCGTCATCCCAGACCTCCCCCTTGCTCACCGTGCGCTTGACGAGCCGATCGAAGGCGACGAGGAAATGCCCCATCGTCTCGTGATCGTCATTGAGCTCGGCGAGCTTGAAGAGCGCCTTGACGAGGGGCCGATGGCCCGGCCGATCGCACCCGTCATCGATGTAGCGATGCAGCATCCGCCGCGCGAAGGGCCGCACATCCCCGTACCAGGGATCGCCGATCGCCTTGAGCTTCTTCGAAGCCGTCGACGCCAGCAGCTCCACCAGAAACCGCTCATCGCCGGCCGCGAAGGCTTCGTCGAGCAGGAGCGAGGAGGAGCCGGCCGTGACCATGGGGCCC
>FSTQ01000402.1_pt1 | contig 13441 bp, 13 predicted proteins | sample 1637281 | NCBI WGS metagenome assembly FSTQ01 (sample SAMEA3914818, study PRJEB12502) | metagenome | biome: forest; material: soil | place: Canada | collected 2010-06-26 | depth 0.1 m
ACTAGGCGCGACGGCGGCGACGCAGCGCCGCGACCGCGATCCCGATGAGACCCAGCGCCAGGGGAGCGCTCTGCCCCGCGCCGTGATGCCCTTTGGCCTCGCACGCGCAGCCGCCCTTGGCCTCGAGGTCGACCGGGTCGTCGTCCGGGGGCGGGGGCGGCGCGGCGGCGCACATGTCGGCCGTGAGCGGCTTGGCGGCCTTCTTCTTCGTACCTTGATCGAGCTTCTCTTCGAGGTTGCCGGTGTTGCGGTTGTCGTGGTGGAAGCTCTCCCACTCGATGATGCCGTCGCTCTTGCCCTCGGTGTGCCAGGCGAAGAGCCAGCCGTCGCGCGTGCCGGTGACGAGCTCGAGCTTCTTGTCGCCGTCGAGGTCGCCGACCGCGGCCGTGGGGATGACCCAGCCGCCGGTGAACTTCGGGAAGCCCGCGGGCTCGCGGCCGCAGGCGTCGAAGGCGTGGACGAAGTAGCCGCCGGAGCCGGTGATCACCTCGGGGTAGTCGTCGCCGTTGAGGTCGGCGATGGCCTGGCTGTTGAAGAAGGTGAAGTCCTCCAGCACCATCGGCGACGCGGGCAGCATCGCGCCGGTCTTGCCGCTCCACATCGCGAGGAGGTTGTCCCCCTTGGGCCCGTTGCCGCCGTTGCCCTGGAGGTTGATCGCCAGGTTGAGCGAGCCGCCCGAGGTGATGACGTCGGGGTAGCCGTCCTGATCGAGATCGCCGAGCGAGGGCTGCGCGAAGAGCGGCAGCATGGTGTTGGGCTGCGTCGCGTTGGAGAGCATGCCGAAGACGCTCGAGGGATCGACGCCGATCAGCGTCTTGCCCGGGTGAAACGGATCGGGCCGGTTGGGCAGCGCGTTGGGCGGCGTCTCGCCGAGCGAGGTCTGCGCGCCGGGATCGGCGGGCAGGATCAGCGGGAGCGTGGCGTTGCCGTGCATGACGCCCGAGAGCGTGTCGCCGAAGCGGCCGATCACGCCGGCGTTGGGCACGCCCTCGGCCACGAGCGGGAAGAGCTCGAGCGAGGTGATCGCCAGCGGCCAGTTGGGCAGCGTGAGCTTGGGCGCCTTGGTGCCGCGCCCGTCGAGGATGTAGATGCCGCCCGCTTGCCCGCCGCCGCCGAGGCGCTCGTTGGAGCCCACGAGCAGATCGGGGATCCCGTCGTTGTTGAAGTCGCCCACCGCGGGCGTGGAGAGGATGCGCCCCCGCTGCGGCTCGTCCACGAGCGGGCCCGTGTAGTGGACCTCGACCGGCCAGCCCGCGACCTCGGACCCGTCCGCGTGGAAGATGTAGACCTTGCCGTCGAACGCCGCCTGGATGATGTCGAGCTTGCCGTCCTTGTCCATGTCGGTGAGCACCGGCGAGGCGAAGGCGCCGCGGGCGATGCGCGTCGCTTCGCTCATGCAGGGCTGCGCTGACGGCACCGCCGGATCGAGCGAGCACGAGGGGACCTCGGGCAAGCGCTTGGGCCAGCCCGGCTTGGCCTGGCCGTCGCTGCCGATCACGTAGATCGTGCCGGCGTAGGTCGACATCACGATCTCCGGCTTCCCGTCGCCGTCGAGATCGGCGATGGCCGGCGCGTTGACCATCGGCTCGCCGGCGATCTTCGGATCGACCGCGCCGCTCGCGTAGGCCGGAGCGGTGAGGTACACGGGCGTATTCTTGGTCGGCGCGGGGCTCACGAGCCCGTCTTCGACGTTGGTCTTGAAGGGGAAGCCGGGCAGCTCCACCGGGCCCTGGGCCGTGATCTTGAAGACGTGGAGGCGGCCGCCGCCGGTCGGGTAGATGAGCTCGCTCACGCCGTCGCCGTCGATGTCGGCCATCTTGGGGTTGCCCTCGCCGCTGTCGCCGAGGAACATCGGGAAGCCCTTCACCAGCGTGGGATCCGACTGCACGAAGTAGCTGCGCCGCATCTCGCCGCGCACGTCGCCGACGGGGGCGCCGTAGTGGGCGACCGAGCGCACGCGCACGGTGATCGCTGTGTCGTTCTCGCCCGCGGGGCTGTCGACGTCGCGCTCGTGCTTGACGTCGATGGTGCTGATGTCGAACGTCGCCAGCGGCCCGTCGGCGCCGATCACCGTCGTCGGCGGCACGTTCTTCACCTCGGCCTGGATGGCCTTGAAATCGCCGTCGAGCGGCTGCACGCCCGGCGCCCACTCGACCACGTAGTCGAAGGACTTGGCGCGCTTGGCGGAGACGGTGCCGTTGATCGGGATCGGCCCCTTTACCTGATCCTTGTAGAGCACGCTGAACCAGGTCGGCGACGTGACGTCGACCGCGGGCGGGATCTTGCCGTCGCGGATGGCCTCGATCGCCTTGTTGGCGTTGACGCGGCCGTAGCCGAAGCGCTGATCGAAGCCCGGCTGCGACCACTTGTAGTTGGCCTCGGGCTCCTGCGACTCGGGCACGTCGATGTCGTCGGCGGTGGTGAAGAAGATCGACTGCACCTCGGCCGGGAGCAGCGGCGGGCTCACCTTGTATTTGATCGCCGCCGAGTAGACGAGCCCGGCCATGCCCGAGAGCTCGCCCGTGGCCTCGCTCGAGCAGCCGGTGCCCGAGGCCGAGAGCAGGTTCTGCCCGCCGAAGTTGGAGCAGGGGTGGAAGCCGAGGAAGGTGGTCGCCTCGGTGATGTTCGACGCGTCGAACTCGATCGCGTGCACCGGCAGCGTGTGGTTCTGCGCCGCGGGCATGTTGTGATGGCGCGAGTTCTCGTCGGCCATGCTGGTGATGACGAGGGTGCCCTTGGCGTACGCGTAGTCGAGCGCCGACTGGGTGAACTGGTTGGTGTTGATCGTCCCGAGCGCGCACTGGACGATGCGCGTGTCGTTGTCGGCGGCGTAGACGACGGCCTTGGCGAAGCTCGTGGCGTCGGTGATGAAGCTGTCGCCGGTGCGCGTGGGGACGAAGCGGCAGAGCGGGCAGACGCCGGCGTCGCCGATGAGGTTGTTGGTGGCGGCCGACGAGTCGCGCGCCTCCCCCGTGCCGTGGCCGAAGCGCGTGTCGTCGTAAGGATCGTTGTCGTCCTTCATGAAGTCCCAGCCGGAGATGTCGTCGACGTAGCCGTTGCCGTCGTCGTCGATCCCGTCCGAGAAATTGAGGATCAGATCCCCCGCGTCGAGCTTGCCGTTGTTGTTCTTGTCCCCCTTCGGGTGCCCCGTCGAGGCCTCGGGGGTGAGCGCGGGCGTGTCCGCGTAGTCGCTCACCGAGAGCACGCCGTCGCTGTTGCAGTCGAAGCCCGCGAGCGGCCCCTCGCCGCCGCAGGCCGTGCCGTCCGCGTGCTTGGGCTTGTGGTTGGCGAGCTCCTTGTCGTTGAGGAACGCCTTCTCGATGAGGTCGTCCTCGTCCCATTTGATGCCCGAGTCGGTGATGACGATCTTCACGCTCGGGTCGCCGATCGTCAGGCGCCAGGCCATGTCGACCGACATGCCCGAGGCCTTCTCCGCCGCGCGCGGGTGCGCGACGTCGGGCATGAACGAGTAGAGGTTCCACTGCCCGTTGTCGGAGGCCGAGTACGCGTAGCCGGGATCGTTGGGCCAGTTGTCCTTCTTGGCGAGATCTGCGGGCGTCGCGTCGGGTGCGGGAGGCCACCCGGCGGCGGCGTCGGCCGGCACGAGCGCCGGGGTCACGACCGCCGCGAGGGCGAGGAGAAGCGGGAGTCGAGTGAAGCGAACACGGCGCATTGGAGGGGGCTCCTCTTCCGGCAACGAGGGATAAGAAGGGCAAAAATGGCCCAGCGCGAGGGCTTTCAACCTATCACCCCCACGCCCGCGCAGGTAAACCCGCGTGGCGATGTCGACCCCTCCGCGCCCGTCGCGCAGCCTCTTCGCTGACCTGCCACGGGTCGATCGCGTCGTCGCGCACCCCTCGCTCGCGAGCGCGCGAAAGCGCCTCGGCAGCGAGGGGTTGACGATGTTGACGCGACGCGCGATCGACGCCGCGCGGCGAGCGATGCGCGACGGCGCGAGCTGCCCATCGCTCGACGAGGTGGCCCTCGCGGTGGCGTCGGCCGCGGAGGCGTCGCTCTCGGCGCGGGCTCGCCCGGTGATCAACGCGACCGGCGTCGTGCTTCACACCAACCTCGGCCGCGCCCCGCTCTCGAGCCGCGCCGTCGCTGCGCTCGCGGCCTCCGCGGGGCGCTACATCTCGATCGAGATCGACCTCGCCACCGGCCGGCGCGGCGCGCGCGGGGTCTTCGCCGAGCGCGCCCTCGCGCAGCTCACCGGGGCCGAGGCGGCGCTCGTCGTCAACAACAACGCCGCGGCGACGCTGCTCGCGCTCGGCGCGCTGGCGATGGGCAAGCGGGTCCTCGTCTCGCGCGGCGAGCTCATCGAGATCGGCGGCGGCTTCCGCGTCCCCGACGTCTGCGCGCGATCCGGCGCGCACCTCGTCGAGGTGGGGACGACCAACCGCACGCGCCTCGACGACTACGAGCGCGCCCTCGCCGAGGGCGGCGTCGCGGCGATCCTCCGCGTTCACCAGGGCAATTTCCGCCAGGTGGGCTTCGTCGAGCGCCCCGCGCTCGCCGCGCTCGCCGCGCTCGCCCACGCGCACGGCGCCCTCCTGATCGAGGATCTCGGCGGCGGCGCGCTCATCGACTTCTCCCCCTACGGCCTGCGCGGCGAGCCCCTCGCGTCGGCGAGCATCGCGGCCGGCTGCGACGTGGTCTGCTTCAGCACCGACAAGGTCCTCGGCGGCCCGCAGGGCGGCGTCATCGCCGGGAGCGCCGAGCCGGTGGAGCGCGCCCGCCGCGATCCCCTCGCGCGCGCCTTCCGCCTCGGCCGCCTCCCTCTCGTGGCGCTGGAGGCGACGCTGGCCTCGTACCTCGAAGGATCGCTCGACGAGATCCCCGCGCTCGCGGCGGCGCGCGCCCCGCTCGCGCGCGTGCAAGAGCGCGCCGAGGCCTGGAAACAAGCCCTGGCGTCACGAGGCGTCGCCGTGGAGATCGTGTCGCTCGAGGCGGCCATGGGCGGTGGAACGCTGGCCGAAGCCTCGCTCGCGTCGTGCGGCGTCGCGCTCGATGGAGACGCCGAGCGCCTCGCCGCGCTGCTGCGCGCGGGCGATCCCGCCGTGGTCGCGCGCATCCACGAGGGCCGCCTCCTCTTCGACGCGCGGACCGTGCTGCCCGGCGAAGACGAGGCGCTCCTCGCGGCGATCTGCGCCGCGAGGTCTCAGCTCGATCGCGAGTGAGCGCGCCTCAGCGAGCGTGAAAGCTGACGGGGAGATCGATCTGCCGGTTCCCTTCCGCGAACTTCCCGACGATCGCCCCGCCGGCGCAGGCCATGAACTCGGGCTTCAGCGGCGGGTTGAAGATCGCCGATCGCACCGACCCATCCGCCTGGAGCGAGAGGTGGAGCGTGGACACCACCGAGACCGCGACCGCCTCCCCCGAGCCGCCTGCGTTGGCGCGCGCGAAGCACTGGCGCAGGCGCGCCGCGATCACGGCTTCGCTCAGCGCCGCGGGCGCCGCCGGAGCGACAGGCAAGCTCGCCGCGACGCCGTCGACAGGATGCGGAGCCGGCGCCTCGATCGCCGCCGCGGCGACGTGCGCAGGGATGGCAGCGTGCGCGCCGATCGCAGCAGGCGCGGCAGGCGCGGCCTCTTGCGAAGGGGCGATCTGCGCATCGACAGCGGCCAGCGCCGCGTGAGGCTCGGCCGCGGCGATCCCCGCGGCAGCAGCGAGCGCCTGCGCGGGCCTCGCGGGCTCGCGCGTGAGGAAGCGCGCGGTGCGCCCGCCGTCGAGCGAGAACGTGGCGCGCGACGGGCCGACGAGGATGTGGCCCGTCGTGACGCCGACGTGCCCGGTGGGGCCGACAGCGACGGTGCCGTGCTCGACGTCGACGAGGATCCCCGTCTCGGTGCGGCCGACCGAGAAGGCCGTCCCGTGGACGGCGACGCGGGTGCGCGCGACCTCGACCGCGAAGGCTTCGACCAGGCCCTCGGAGGCGGGGCGCGGCGTGACCTCGGCGTGGACGGCGCCCTGCTCGAGCTCCACCGTCGTGCCGACGCCGCGCGCGTCGCCCGCGGATCGCACGGTGATCCGGCTCGACGGCGCCAGGGTGAAGGCCACGACGCCCTCGCGGCGGAACGTCAGCGGGGCGCCCTTGGTCACGACCACGTCGCCGGCCTCGAGCTTGGCCAGGTCGAGCGCGCCGGGCTCGCCCGGGGCCGCCTGGATCTGCGCCACGTCGACCAGGATCGGCTCGAGCGGAGCCGCGGCGACAGGCCCGGCGCTGCTGCCCGAGGTGCTCACGCCGAGGGCGAACAGCGCGGCGGCCGCGGCGAACGCGAAGGTCTGCAGGAGCGCCGATCGCGGCGCCGCGGCCTCGTGGGCCTCGCGCGCGGCGTCGCTCTTGATCACCTCGACCATCAGCTTGCGCTCGACGTCGGCCCACAAAAGCTCCGGCGGCGCCTCGGCGCGAAGCTCCTCCACCATCACGCGCAGGGCGCGGCTAGCTCCGTTGGAATCGCTCATATCCCCTCTCTCTCCACCAGCCGTTCAGTCATCTTGGCGGCCGCGCCGAGCTCGTCCGAGAGCTGGGCCAGCGTGGGCTCGTCGCGCATCATCTCGGCGAGCTCGCGCCGCGCGTAGAAGAGCCTCGTTCGCACCGTGAGCACGGGGGCGTCCACCAGCTCGGCGATGTCGGCGGGCGATTTGCCCTCGATCTCGTGGAGGATGAACACCGTGCGCTTCTTCTCGGGGAGCTTGTCGAGGAGCCGGCGGAACGCGTCGATCCGCGATCGCCGCGCCGCGTCCTCGTCGGGCAAGAGGCCGCGGTCGGGCTCGTGGTCCTCGAGCGGCTCGCCCGAGAACACCGGGCGGCTGCGGGCGGCGCGCCGCACCATCAGCACCACGTTGACCGTGACGCGGTGAAGCCAGGTGGTGAACTTGGCCTGCCCGCGGAACTCCGTGAGGCTCTTGTGGACCTGGAGGAAGACCTCTTGCACCACGTCCTCGGCGTCGGCGGTGGGGCCGAGCATGCGGAAGACGAGGCGCGACACGTCCCCTCGGTGGCGCCGGAACAGCTCGGCGAAGGCGACGCGGTCGCCTCGTTGCGAGCGATGGACGAGATCGTCCACCTCGGGCGTCTCGCGCGCGGAAGGCTCTGTCACGGGCACCAGCCTATCGACCCTCGTGGACGGCGGCGAGGCCGCTCCTCCGGTGAGAAGGCGGAGAACGGGACGAGCCCGCCCCGGAGCAAACGCCCCCCGAGGACGCTCATCCGGGGAGGGATCAGGCGCCGTCGAGGCAAGGGGGGCCGAGGACTCCACAGTGCGCTCCGATGCGCCCCGCGGGGCCGGCATTCACCCCGAGCGCCGCTCGAGCCTGACGCTGGGCAGAGACGCGTCGCGTCGCAGGGAAGTTGTTCCAGGTAAAGAAAATGCGCGACCGTCGGCGCATGTTGATCATCGCCGTGGGACTCACCGTCGCTCTGGTTGCCGCTGATCTGCTCGACCTCACCCGCCGCGGCGACGAGAGGCCCCGGGGCATCTCGCTGCGGAAGTAGCCGGCGACACAGGCACAGAAACGACTCGACCCGACTGCCCACCTTGCAGAAGCAAGGATGCGCAGCCGGGCGCGTCAACAGCGAGCGTGCCTGACGGACGGCGGAGACCTTCGCCTCCGCCCCGCCGCTTGCGGCCTTACTCGGCCTTCTTCTCGACCTTCTTCGAGGGGCGCGCCGTCGGCTCGAACAGAGCCGAGAGCTCGACCGCATCCTGCTTCTTCTGGGCGAGGATGTGGTTGACGGCGCGGAGGATGCGCGTCTTCTGCGGCCCGCTGATTTGCTTGCCGGAGATGGCGGCCGAGAAGGCGCGGTTCGTCACCGGGCGGCCCGTGCGGGGCTTCTTCGCGGCGAGGCCTTCCTTCTTTTTGGCCGCGTCCTCGCTCTTGCGAGCGACGCGCTTGAGAAGACGGAGACCGCGATCTTCGCGCGTGAAGCGCTCGAGGTCGCCGGACGCCGCGAGCAGGCGGCGCGTGTCGATCTTCTTGTCCTTGAGGAAATCTTCGATCTTCGTGGCCATGTTTCTCTTCGCTCAGGCTTCGAGGGGGCGGCGACCCTAGCACGGTGTTCTCGAATTGGCACCAGATTGAGCCTCGACGCCCCCGGCGCCCTCGCTTCACCGTCGCGCGGCGCTACGAATCCCCGCGCTTTTCGACTACTGTCCCCGCCCATGAGCGTGCTCACTGAGCTTTCCGAGGCGGTTTCAGCGGTCCAGAGCCGGAGCAAGATCGTCCCCGCGGTGGGCGTCGTCCTGGGCTCCGGCCTCGGCGCCTGGGCGGACTCGCTGTCGTCCCTCGATCGCATCCCCTACAGCGAGATCCCGCGGATGCCGCAGTCGACCGTGGTCGGCCACGCGGGCAACCTCTGCCTCGGCCTCGCCGACGGCGTCCCGGTGGCCTGCTTGCAGGGCCGCGTGCACCTCTACGAGGGCCACGATCCCGAGCGCGTCGTCTTCGGCGTCCGCCTCCTCGCCCGCCTCGGCTGCCGCGCCGTCCTGCTCACCAACGCCGCCGGCGGCCTCGCCGCCGCCTTCGCGCCCGGCGACCTCATGCTCGTCTCCGATCACCTCAACTTGATGGGAAAGAACCCGCTGAGCGGCCCCAACATCGAGGACTTCGGCCCGCGCTTCCCCGACATGACCGACGCCTACGAGCCCGCCCTCCGCGCCGCCGCCCGCGAGGCGGCCGCCGAGACCGGGACGACATTGCACGAGGGCGTCTACGCCGGCCTGCTCGGCCCGACCTACGAGACGCCCGCCGAGATCCGCATGCTCGCCACCCTCGGCGCGAGCGCGGTGGGCATGAGCACGGTGCCCGAGGTGATCGCCCTCCGCCACATGGGCGTCCCCGCCGCGGCGATCTCCTGCATCACCAACCTCGCCGCGGGCATCTCCAAGACCAAGCTCGACCACAGCGAGGTCGAGGCGACGGCCCGACAGACGCGCTCCCGCTTCACCGCGCTGCTCTCGGCCTGGGTCAAGCGCGCCGCCGCCGCCTATCCAGAGGTCGTGAAATGACGGCGGCGATCACGGCGATCGACTGGGAGGATCTGACCCGTCGCGCCTTCGAGGTGCGGGAGCGCGCCCACGCGCCCTATTCGCACTACCACGTTGGAGCTGCGTTGATCGTGGCCTCGGGGCGGGTGTTCGTGGGGTGCAACGTCGAGAATGCCTCTTACGGACTCTCGCTCTGCGCCGAGCGCTCGGCTATCTTGCAGATGGTGGCCGCCGGGGAGAAGGATCCGATTGGCATCGTGGTGATAACGCGCGGTCCGATCGTGGGGACGCCGTGCGGGGCTTGCCGGCAGGTGCTGGCGGAGTTCGCGGTGGATATGCCGATCAGGTTGGCTGTCGAGGATACGGGGGTTCCAGCGCGGATGACGTCGCTCTCGGCGCTGCTGCCGGATGCGTTTCGCGCGGAGGCGTTGAAGTAGGCGGAGGTCGCGTGGCCGATATGCTCGAGGGCGTTACCGAAGACGTGCCCGGGTGCCCGGGTCTGCGGCTCGATCTCGACGCTCTCTGGGCCGAGGTGGATCGGCTCGGGCCGAAGGAAGAGCCCGCGCCGCAGAGCGATGGGGAGTAGGGCTGCTCGTCGCCGTGGCGCGATCCGGATCACGCCACGGCGCCATGCAGTGAACCGAGCCGAGACCGAGGTCACGCCCAAGCGCGAGATCAGTGCCCCGTGAGGCGACCTTGGTCACACCCGAGCCCAGCGCATTGCCTCGCGGGGAGATCCGGATCAAGCGTGGGCGCTCCGCGTCGCGCTCCAGGGAGATCCGGATCGTCCGGGATCTCAGCGCAGTGCGTCCCGCCGCGATCCGGATCACCCCAGACCGCACTGCAGTGCGGTCTGGGGTGATCCGGATCAACAAACGCGCCGATTTCGAACGTAGCGCAGCAGCCTCAGGGCGCCTTGTCGCCCGGCGTCGCGGGCGCGCCGACGTCGGAGGCCGCCTCCGGTGTGGCCGCGCGGTGCGTCGATTCCCAGACGCTCAGGGGGAGCAACAAGGCCTCGGCCAGCTCGTCCGAGCCGGGCACGTCCGGCTCGGCGTATGCGGCGACCCGGTTCACATAGTCGCGCACGGCGGCGAGGGCTTCGCTCAGCCGAGCGCGCACCTCGCCTGTCGCCTCGACCTCGATGGGTACAGTGATGTTGAGCGCGCTCCCATACCCCTCTTGCGCTTCGATGAGGTTGGCGAGGAACGCCGCGCCGCCGAGCTGCTTGAACGTCTTGTCGTGACCGTCGCGGGCGATGGCCTCGAGTCGCGTCTTCGATTGCTGCCACTCCACGCGATAAGGGAGCTTGGTGAAGCCGAGCGCATCGGGGAAGACCAGCGCCATCAGGGCCTTGGACTCGGCGAGATAAGGATTCTTCTCGGGAGGCAGCTTGCACCAGCCCGAGAGCCAGTCGAAGCTCGCGCTCCAGGCGCTGTCAATCCAGCGATCGGCGTTGCGCTTGGCCTTGGTGTCGCCCGCGGCCTGGGGCGTGACGACGCCGTCGAGCGCGACGTGCGCTGTGGTGAGGCGCCCGCATGAGCGCTCGATTGGTGGCGGCAGCGCCTTGCCCTTGGCGGCCTCGGCCTGAGCCTCTGCGGCGGTGAGGAGCTGGGTTATGAGAACGGCGGCTTCGGCGGCGCCGAGGCGTGGCAACTGGATGAGGTCTTGTGCGGTGAACGAGCGTGACACGCGGTCCTCCCTAGACGGTGCAGGCCCTGCGCTCGTGCGGTGCGCGGGCGGCTGCGGTTTGGTGGCTCGCCTGCTTCGGATGTGAAGGAGGCGCGAGGGAGAGAACAGGATTTCGTTGGGTTTCGCAAATGAAAGGATGCGCGGGGACGAAGATTTTGCTGCTGGTGCATCCGGCGCTGCGGTAGGTGTGGTGGAGCGGGCCGGGAGGGCGTCGCCGCGGGGGCGCAGCGCGCTCCAGGCGAGCGTGGCGAACCAGGCTCAGCGCGGGCGAGGTGTTCGAAGGAAGTCGAGCCAGTCGGGCCGGCGGCTCTTGGCTAGTACCTCGGGCACGACGACCCCACAGAAAGTGATCTCGACGAACAAGCAGCACTGTTGCTTCCACCTGTGGCAGAGTCATCTGTTTATTCCCAAGGCACGAGCTTAGTCTTCAATAGTGCGACGGGTCCATGGACCTCCTACAAATTCTCGCTCGGCCTCCCACCCATGGTCCAGGTCCAGGACCTGATAAAGCGTCGCATCTGCTTCGAGCAGATGGTTCCTGCCGGCGATATGGTAGTCACCGTCGCTGTAGTGCATTCCGCCGCAGAGAAACATCCAGTCACCTTGCTCCCTTGCAACGAGGAGCACGGGGTGGGTAGCCTCGAAAATGTGAGTGCAGATAAATGTCGCGAGTTCACGCTGGTTCAAATCTGCTCTCCTTGGATGAAAAATCCTCGGCTTCCACTGCCGGAACCTGGGCGCGGCCTCCTTCATGATCCCAGAAGACCACTCGCGGTCTCACGGAGGCTAAAGCCAGGCAGTAAAGATTTCCCCCGCCGTCATTCATCAGGGGGATCAGATCTGGTCTGAGTGGAGGGCTCATCTCTGTTCTTTCACTGTGAGTGATTGTGATCAGATTCAAAAATGGAGGGACATCTGACCCGAGGCCATAGAGCTCGAACTTGCCGGTCCCGCCCCAGCCAAAATCCAGCAAGAACTTGCGGTAATCGCCACGAATAACAAGACCGAGGCTTTTTTGGGCTTCTTCAATTTCATGCTCGGTGGCTCCTTTGCCGACGATCAGTGCTCCGACATGGCCCATCAGCATTTTTATCTCGTCGTATTTCACGCTGGCCTCCGGTCAGGGTAGGTTGGGGTGGTTCGCCTTGTAGTTTGGACCAAGGCGGTGATCTGTTCTCGTCCTGCGCCCGAGCTGGCTGCCAGAAGCGAGAGGCTCACTGTCAGGTTATCAAAGCCGTAGAAGCCGCGCTCCCAGACGCTCCCGAGGAGGCGGATCCGCCTCAGTTCTGGCACTCCACCTCAGTGAATCTGCCATTCTCATGAGATTCAATCCCCATTTTCTACTTGTCCACCACGGCATTCAGTAAACTGTTGCAGGAACGCTCGGACCTTCTCTGTGATTTCAGGAACCTCGGGGATGTCCAGAGCGAGCAGATTCATTGAATACCACTCAGACAGCAGTCGCTGCTCACTTACGAATGCCTTGAGCTCAACTCGGCCGGCTTCGTTGACGTCCTTGAGCCATAAACGTGAGACACGACGACCGCTTCTCTCTCGGACCTCTTCGATGATGTAGCGCCGCTCGTCGCATAAACTCGTGGAAACCCGGTCCCCGAGAGCAAGGCCATAAGTAAAAAACGGAATGCAGCATAATATGAACTCCGTCTCGCCTAGCTGCTTTGCCCACAACTGTTCCAGACGTCCTTGCATTCCATGGGCGCCCAGGTCGGCGACGATGATAAAATTTGCCTGTGCCATCCAGACAGGCTCTTCGTGCATTGCGATGTTGGCATCGTTCATTGCCAATCCCCTTTACGGTGCCGGCCAGTGAGTCGCCTTGGGTTCGAGTTGAACTATCAAGCATCTGTTTCATGGTCATTTCGCAGTTGATGCCGAGAAGCGTCGGCATCACGGTTTTTCCACTTGGTGCCCACAGTGCCCTTCTTCAAAGGACCATATTCCCGCAAGCTGGCCTTCCTCCAGACGACTGTACACCACGAAGATGTCAGCCTCCGCAGGAACATCGATGGCAAGTAGGGGGCGATGTCCTTCTTCATATGTGCATCCACACTCTGCCAACGGTTTCCAGAAGCTCTCGAACTGGTCGCGAAGAGGATCTTTCGTCAGGAGTCGATATGTGGAATGGCCACCCCTACGAATCACGGATGTGAAGACCAGACCCCAGGAGCCTTCCACCGCTCCGACCACGTCGTCGTAACTGACGTCAAAGGCGTAAAATGGAACGTTGCACAGGCGGTACCGACCTGAACCAAGAGGTTCTGCCCACACAGTTTCTGTCGCAGATCCATGCCACGACCCTGGATCCAACTGAAAAATGACCTTGACGAGTCCGGCGGTATTACTTGCCATCGGTGTATTCATTCGTTGTCTTCGTTCCCTTGTTCAAATTGCAACTTCTGCATGTATTCTGCGCATTGTCGGGTGTATTGTTCCCGTCTCTCGATTTGGGAATCGCGTGGTCGGTATTTCTTTGATGCGGTCCAGCCGTTCGTGTGGTTTCTTTGCCACAGAATACGCACTTACCGTCTGCTGCATCCTCGGCACCATCCTTGACCGCTTCTGGAAAGCGTTTCCCGGCACCGGGGCCACCAGCGCTCCCGTTCTTCGGTCCTGCCGCTCCTGAGCTGTTCCGCACCGATTGGACTGCATCCACAGCGGCTGCCCCCAGCTCCCCCAGCGCCACCCCCGTCGCCACCCCGACGCTCACCGCCCCGACCGTCGACGCCGCCGAAGCCCTGAAG
>FSTQ01000091.1_pt1 | contig 13376 bp, 9 predicted proteins | sample 1637281 | NCBI WGS metagenome assembly FSTQ01 (sample SAMEA3914818, study PRJEB12502) | metagenome | biome: forest; material: soil | place: Canada | collected 2010-06-26 | depth 0.1 m
CACGCGCTGCTGGCGGAGCTCTCGCTGCGGCCGGTGAGCGGCGCGGCGTGGCGCGATTTACTGGTGCACGCGACGGCGCGGTTCACGCACGGGGCGGCGGAGGTCGCGGTGCCGGCGGCGCCGGGGAGCGGGGCGCCCGCGGGGCGAGGGTGGATGACGACGACGACGGCGGCGGCGGGCGCGCTCGTCGAGGTGCCGCTGCTGCGCGGGGTGTCGCTGCGGGGCGGCGTCGATCTGCAGCTCGCGCGCGGGGCGCTCGATCCGGCGCCGATCGGCGGCTCGCCCGGGCTCCAGCTCCAGGCCGTGGCGTTGATCGGGATCGCGGTGACGCTGTCGACCGATCCGGCGCGCACGGTGCGCAAGGATCCGTTGGAGGAAGAGCAGGCGCGGGAGCGCGCGCAGCCGGGCGCGTGGCAGCGCCTGGAGGATCGCGCGCGGGAGTACCGGCCGCGCTCGGGCGACGCTGCCGATCCGGATCTGATCGACAGCGATCGCGAGCCGCCTCGCAGCGACGCCGAGGGAGAGGGCGGGGGGTAGCGTGCGCGAGCGTGATGATCACGCTCGCGCGGCGCTGCGATCAGGTGGAGGGAGCGCCGTCGTCGCCCGGGGGGGGCTCGCTGGCGGCGGTGTCGACCGATGTGTCGTCGGCGGAGACGCCGTTGACGCCGTTGACAACGGCGTCGCCTTCCGCGGGCGCGGCGGCGGCCTCGGGGACGTCGTTGTCGGAGAACGCCTCGATGGCGACGACGCGCTCGCCGTCGTCGACGTTCATCAGGCGCACGCCCTGCGCGTTGCGGCCCGTCTCGCGGATCTCGCTGGCCTTGGTGCGGATCATCTGGCCGCGGTCGGTGACGAGCATGACCTCGTCGGTGGGGCCGACCATGGCGATGCCGACGACGGGGCCGTTGCGATCGCTGGCGTCGATGAGGATGACGCCCTTGCCGCCGCGGCTCTGCTTGCGGAAGTCGTCGAGCGGCGTCTGCTTACCGTAGCCGCGCTCGCACACGGCGAGGACGCGGCTGCGCTCTTCGCTGGCGACGCAGAGGCCGACGACGACGTCGCCCTCGGCCTCGTCGAGGTCGATGCCCTTCACGCCCATGGTGGCGCGGCCGGTGGGGCGCACGTCCGTCTCCGAGAAGCGGATCGACATGCCGGCGCGGGTGGCGATGACGAGCTCGCGGTTGCCGTCGGTGATCGCCGCGGAGAGGAGCTGATCCGCCTCCTCGATCTTGACGCCGATGATGCCCTTCTCGCGGTAGTTCTCGTACTCGCTGAGCATGGTCTTCTTGATCTGACCGCGGCGCGTCAGCGTGACGACGAAGGTGTTGTCGTCGAAGACGGCCGGGACCGGCGTGATCGCCGCGACCTTCTCGCCCGGCTCCATCCCGACGAAGTTGACGATGGCGCGGCCCTTGGCGTTGCGCGCGCCCTCGGGGATCTCGAAGACCTTCTTGACGTAGACCTTGCCCTTGTCGCTGAAGAAGAAGACGAACGAGTGCGTCGAGGCCACGAAGAGCTGGCTCACCCAGTCCTCGTCGCGGGCCTCCATCCCGACGGTGCCCTTGCCGCCGCGCTTCTGGGCGCGGTACGTCGAGGTCGGCGTGCGCTTGAGGTAGCCCGCGTGGGAGATGGTGACGACCATGTCCTCTTCCTGGATCAGGTCTTCCAGGTTGATCTCGGCCTCGGCGGGGACGATCTCGGTGCGGCGCGCGTCGCCGTAGCGGGTCTTGATGTCCTCGAGCTCGCCGAGGATCACGTTCATGAGGAGGACGTGATCGGCGAGGATGGCGCGGAGGCGCTCGATCTCGAGCGAGAGCTCGCCGTACTCGCGGGCGAGCTTCTCGCGCTCGAGGCCGGTGAGGCGGGAGAGGCGCATCTCGAGGATGGCCTTGACCTGGCGATCGGAGAGGAAGTAGTCGCCGCGCTTGTCGGCCTCGGCGCACTCGGCGTCGGGGCGGCCGGCGCGGCGGAGGAACTCCCCGAGGCCGTGGAGGGGGAGCGCCAGCAGGCGATCGCGCGCCTCGTCGACGTCGGCGCTGGAGCGGATGGTGCTGATGACGCGATCGATGTCGGTCGTCGCCATGCCCAGGCCTTCGATGAGCTCGCGCTGGGCCTCGGCCTGGCGGAGCTCGTAGCGGCAGCGGCGGGTGACGACCTCGCGGCGGTGCTCGATGAAGTGGGCGAGCGTCTCCTTGAGGTTGAGGACGGCGGGGCGGCCGTTGGCGATGGAGAGGTTGATGACGCCGAACGTCGCCTGGAGATCCGTCAGCCGGTAGAGCTGGTTCAGGATCACCTGCGGGAAGATGTCTTTCTTGAGCTCGACGACGATGCGCATGCCCTCGCGATCGCTCTCGTCCCGGACCTCGCTGATGCCCTCGATGCGCTTCTCGCGCATGCACTCGGCGATCTTGGCGACGAGGCGGGCCTTGTTCACCTGGTAGGGGATCTCGGTGATGATCAGGTGCTCGCGGTCCCCCTTCATCGATTTCTCGACGATGGAGCGGCCGCGCATGCAGATCGATCCGCGGCCGGTGCGGTAGGCCTGCTCGATGCCGGCGCGCCCGTAGATGAACCCGGCGGTGGGGAAATCCGGCCCGGGGACGAGGCGGATGAGCTCGTCGATGGAGATGTCCGGCGCGTTGATCATCGCCACGGTGGCGTTGATGATCTCCACCAGGTTGTGGGGCGGGATGTTCGTCGCCATGCCGACGGCGATGCCGCCCGAGCCGTTGACGAGGAGCTGCGGGTACTTGGCCGGGAGGACGCTGGGCTCGAGCTCCGAGTCGTCGTAGTTGGGGTGGAAGTCGACCGTCTCCTTGTCGAGATCGGTGAGCAGATCCACCGCCATCCGGGAGAGGCGGGCCTCGGTGTAACGCATGGCCGCGGGGAAATCCCCGTCGACCGAGCCGAAGTTGCCCTGCCCGTCGATGAGCGGGTAGCGCAGGCTGAAGGGCTGGGCCATGCGGACGAGCGCGTCGTAGACCGAGGCGTCGCCGTGGGGGTGGTACTTGCCGAGCACGTCGCCGACCACGCGCGCGCACTTTTTGTGGGCGCCGCCGGGGCCGATCTTCTGCTCGCCCATCGAGTACAGGATGCGGCGGTGCACGGGCTTGAGGCCGTCGCGCACGTCGGGGATCGCGCGACCGATGATCACGCTCATCGCGTAGTCGAGGTAGCTCGTGCGCAGCTCGTCCTGGATGCTGACCGGGACCTTCTGCTGGATGTTCGAGGTGTCACTCATGCGTCGCTCGGGCCCTCGGGCGAGGCCGCACGGGCAGCGCGCGAGATGCGCTCCGATGCGCTCGGCGTGGCGCGCGGAAGATCCCGAAACAGGACGGGATTCGGCGCCGGGAGGGGCCTTTTCACGTAGTCCAACGGGGGCCGCGGCGCAACGATTTGCCCCGGCGATTACGCGCTATTTACGGCTGCGTGAAGGGCCCGCAAACCGCGGGGACGGTGAAGCCCGCCCGGGCTACCACCGAGCACTCCGCGGTGTAGAGCGGGCCCGCCGACGATGGCTCGTTCGCGGCGTGGGCGCCGAGGTGGAACGTGTACGTGGCGCCGGGGATCAGGTTCTTCGTGTAGCTGAAGGTCTGCGGATCGAGCGTGGCGAACGTGGCGCAGTCGAGGCCGAGGTGGTTCGTCTGGCCCGGGTCGTCGGCCTTGATGTCGAAGCGGGTGATGGTGCCGCCGTCGGCGACGCACGCGAGCGAGCCCAGCGAGGCGCGCGGGTCGATGGTGATGCCCGTGGGCGCCGAGGTGCCGCTGTCGGCGAGCGGGACGTCGCACGTGGCGACGACCTCTTCGTTGAGCCGCGGGGTGCTGGCGATGTCGCCGCAGCGGGTCTGGAAGCGCGGGGGCACCGGGACCGTGCCGGCGACGAGCGTGTCGGCGCAGGTGCTGTTGGGGATCCCGGGCGCGGGGACCATGTAGCGGCTGCCCGACCCCGAGCCGCCGCAGGGGACGAGCGCGGACGCCGGCACGTCGTAGCCGTCGATGGCCACCGTGTAGCTGTGCCCGTCGAGCACATAGCGAAACGACATCGGCTGCGAGCAGGGGATCGGCGGCGAGGAGGCGAGCTCCACCGCGGGCTTGCCGACGGTGATCTCGCGCAGCGTGGCGACGTAGCTCTTGAGCGCGCCGGGCTGGTTGCTGCAAGCGACCGAGCCGAGGAACGTGCTCGGGTCGATGGTGAGCGAGGTCGGGACGGTGATGGTGATGACGTCGGTGTCCGTCACCGAGGCGCAGCTCGCGGCGAGGAGCGGGAGCAAGCCCACGGGCAAGCAGAACACGAGCCCCCCGGAGAGGCGCGACAGGCTCGAGCGCACGCGGCGGATCACGTGGCCGGGAGTAGTCGATGCGACCTGGCGATGCCAGGGAAACCGTCGCTTCGAAGCGGTGGACGGACGCCGCGAGCAGCGTTCGGGCGAGGGCTCGCGATCACTTGGCGTCGGTCGCGGCGTCGGTCGCGGCGTCGGTGCCGGCGTCCGGCGTGGGCAGCGCGGTGGCGAACGCGCACGCGGCGAGGAGATCCACCTTCTCCAGGAGCACCTTGCACGGCGTCAGCGTCGGGTCGGCGGTGCTGAGCAGCTTGGCGCCGGCGCAGCCCTCGATCGTCTTTGCGCCGGCCTTGGCGCAGGCCGCCGTGGCGTTGACCGCGGCGATGCACCCGTCGACGACGGCCTGGGTCGGCGTGCCTGCGTCGGCGTTCTCGATGCCGTGGAGGCACTCGTCCCGGTAGAAGAGCGTGCACGACTGGACCTGCTCTTCGGTGAACCCGCACGCGGGCGCGGCCTCGCAGCGCGCGGTCTCGATCGACCTGCAGGCGTCGACGCCGACCGCGTCGGAGCCGCAGCTCGCCGGGGCGAGGGCGAGGGAGAGCGCGCCGGCCGCGAAGGACGCGGAAAGCAAGAGGCCGGCGAGAGGGCGAAGGCGGGGCACGGAGGGGGCCTAGCACGCAGCGAAAGCGCGGGGCCAGTTTTCGGCGAGCGCGCTACCCTCGCGCCCGTGACTGAATCGACCTCCGCCATGATCCTCGCCGCCGGCCTGGGCACGCGCTTGCGCCCGCTCACCGACGAGCTCCCGAAGCCGCTCGTCCCGGTCGGCGATCGCGCCGCCGTCGCGCATATCGCCGAGCGCCTCGCCCGCGCGGGGATCGGCGAGGCCGTGCTCAACACGCACCACCTCGCCGAGGCCTTCACGCCGGCGCGGATCGACGGGCTCCCGCTCCGTCTGCGGGTGATCCACGAGGCCTCGATCCTCGGCACCGGGGGCGGCGTCGCCAACGCGGCGCCGCTGCTTGGCGTGGGCGACGTCATCGTCTGGAACGGCGATATCCTCGTCGACGTCGACGTCGCGGCGCTGCTGCGGGCGCACCGAGCCGAGCGGGCGTCGGCGACGCTGGCGGTGGCGCCGCGGGCGCGCGGGGAGGGGACGGTGGGCGTCGCCGCGGACGGCGCTGTGGTGCGGCTGCGCGGTGAGCGCTTCGGAGAGGAGGCGCGCGGCGGGGATTTTCTCGGCATCTACGCGCTTGGGTCGGTGTTGCGCGCTCGGCTGCCGGAGGTGGGGTGCCTGATCGGCGACGGCTGCCTCCCGGCGCTGCGGGCAGGCGAGCGGATCGCCAGCTTCGCGGTGACGACGGCGTGGGACGACATCGGATCGATCGCCTCGTACTTGCAGGCGAACGCGCGCTGGCTCGAGCGACAGGCGGCGCCGCGCTGGGTGGGCGCGGGCGCGGTGATCGCCGAGGGGATCACCATCGAGGGCAGCGTGATCGGCGAGGGCGCGCAGGTGAGCGGCCGCGGCCTGGTGCGCGGCGCGGTGATCTGGCCGGGCGCGCGCGCGGCGGCGCCGCTCGAGGGCGTCGTCGTCACCGCGAAGGGCGTCGTCGCGCGCGGCTGATCGGTGGAGCGGGGGCGAGGGCGACGGATCCGCCCCCGTGACCGCGGCGAAATACCTTGAAATAGCGATGATCCTGGTTCGCGGCGCGCCCGACCACGGCGGCGCGCTCCGTCCCGGCGCGGCTCGCGCGAGCCTGGAGGGGATGGAGGAACGACGCGCGACGCGCACCCCCGATGGCACCTCGATTGCCGGGCTCCGTCTCGTGGGGGGAGACCATGGCGACTGGTGACCACGACCCTTTCTCCGGGGAGAGCGTCAGGGGCGGAGCAAGCGAGATCTGCGTCAGCGAGGCTCGCTCGCGCGCTGCGCCGCCTCGTCGCACCGCGTGCACGTACCTGGCTTGCGCGGCGCTCAACCCGTACCACGTGATCATGCTCGCCGGCGCGCTGCTCCTCTGCTTGATCAGCTGGAGCTTCTGGGCGCTCCTCATCGAGCTCGGCGCGGATCTCCTCGTCCTCGCCATCCTGCCGTGGTGTGGCTTCTTCCGGCGCCGCGCCGACGCGCACCTCGATCAGGCGGCGCGCCTCGAGGCCGCGCGCGAGCGGGAGGCGCTGATCCAGCGCATGGGGGAGGGGCACCGCCACGAGCTCTCGCGCCTCGACGCGCTGGTGGAGCGGACGCGGGATCCTCGCCTGCGCGCCGGCCGCGAGCTGCCCGAGGTCGCGGGCGAAGGAGGCGGCCTCGATCGGCTCGCCTACCGCTACATTCGCCTGGCGATCGCCCACCGCGTCTGCGCCGAGACGCTGGCGATGACCGACTACCGCGCCCTCCAGGCCACGATCCGATCGCTCGAGGCGACGCTGCCGGCGCCGGCTCCGCGGATCGCGCGGGTGATGGAGCAGCGGCTCTCCGTGGCGCGGAAGCGCATCGAGCACTGGGGGCGCGCCCGCGAGAACCTCGAGCTCCTGACCCACGAGCTCTCCACCATCGTCGAGGTGGTGCAGCTCGTCCACGAGCGGACGACGGCGCCGGTCGGAGGACAGCGTTTTTGCACCGACGTCGACGGGCTGCTCACCGAGCTCGACGATCGCGACGGCATCGAGCGCGAGCTCGCCGATATCGGCGCCGAGGACAGCCAGGAGCTCATCGAAGAGCTCGAGGCGACGCCGGTCATGGCGCTCTGCCGGCGCTGAGGATCAGGGGAGAGGGCGGCTTCAGCGGCGCAGGACGCTGAGCATGCGCGAGCTGACGGCGGAGCCGCTGAAGAGGATCGAGGCGCCCGCGGCGAGGAGGCCGACGAGGGAGAGGGTGAGGGGATCGATGCCGATGAGGGCGAGGATCCCGAGGACGATGGTGGCGATGCCGATCAGCATCTGCGTGCCCGACGCGGCCACGGTGAGCTCGCGCGTGCTGCGCTCGACGCGCGCGGCGCTGCCGGGATCGCGCAGGGCGCCGAGGTCCACCGTGGCGCCGGTGCCGACGAGCATCGCGCCGCCGAAGGCCAGGAGCGCGACGGGGATGAGGATCTGCGGCGCGACGCCCACGAGCGCGAGGATCCCGAGGACGACGCCGGTGGCGCCGCCGAGGATCTCGCCGGTGATCCCGCTGCTGAGATCGCCGCGCGTGTCGAGGTCGTAGTCCGGCGTCTCGGCCATGATCCTCGACCAGCGCGCCGCCACCGCGCCGCCCTGGGCCAGGAGGGCGACGCCGACGGCGATGACGGCGATGGCCGCGAAGTAGCCCGGCAGGACGCCGGTGAGCCCGAGGATCGACAGCGCCGCGGCGGCGAGGCCGGCGAGGGCTTCGGTGATCGAGCCGCCGGCGACCACTTTGGCGGTCTGCTTGGCCTCGCGCGCGCGCCCGAGCGCGCCGCGGCCCGCGGTCTCGACGAAGACCTCCCGGCGCTCGGAGTGTTCGGTTTCCGGTCCAGTTCCAGCCATATTTCCCCCTTTTTCCCGTGCAGCAGGCCATCCCCGTCGATGACCGAGCTCGGGCAAGTGCGCTGTGCACGGGTCGCGCCAGGGGGAGGGCGCGGAGGCCGCCTCCGGCGGTACGCCGCGAGGTCGAGAAGGAAATGCACAGCGGTCTCAGCGCGCGCCGCGGCCGTCCGAGCTACTGCGGGAGGAAGAGCTCCACCGAGAGGGCCGGCTTGCCGTCGAGGCGCGTCCCGCCGAAGAGCGCGAGCGTCCCGTTGGGCGCCGGGATGACGGCCGCGCCGCTCCGCGGCTCGCGCAGGGGGAGCTCGGTCGCCGAGGTGCCGAGCTGGAGCACGTAGCTGTGGGTCTGCGCGGGCGCGGTGATCGCCTCGCCGACGGCGAGGATGCGGCCGCCTCCCAGCGTGTAGGCGTGCACCGCGGTGAGGGCGACCGAGGGATCCGAGCCGGTGACCACCTTCGCGGTGCACGCGTCGACGCAGGTCGGATCGAGCCGGCGGATCGGCGCGGGCGCTCCGTCGAGGGTGCCGCCGACGAGGACGACGCCGCTCGCGCCGTCGAGGACCGCGCCCGCGCCCACCGTCGCGTCGGGCGGAAACGAGAGCTTGGCGAACGAGGTGGCCTTGGGGCCGAGGACCTCGACGCCGGCCGCGGTGGCGCTCCCGCCGACGACGACCAGGCCCACGCCTTCGATCCACACCGCGGAAGCCCCGGCCCGCTCCTCGATGAGGTTGATCGAAGAAAGCGTCCCGTCGGCCGCGGCGATGAGCACGCTCCTGGTGGGCTCGGTCGGGCGCGTGCCGCCGACGACGAAGGTGCGCCCGTCGGTGGTGTCGATCGGCTGCCCGCCGGCGATCAGCCCGTAGGTGGCGAGGCCCTCCGGCGCCGCGACCGCCACGCCCTCGCCCGAGCTGAAGTCGATCGACTCCGCGCTCTTGTGGCTGGCGAAGAACACCGAGGAGCCGCGCGGGATCATCGTCTCGGGCTGGCTCGTGATGCCGCCGAGCGCCAGGCCGCCGAGCGCGAAGAGATCGTAGGCCTCGACCTCGTCGGCCTTGTCGCCCTTGCCGATGACGCCGCCGCCGAGCACGAGGTAGCGCTCCGCCGCCACGCTCGCGACGCCGCCGACGTGGGTCTGGAGGAGCCCGCCCGGCGGCCGCGCCCACTCGTTCACGCGCTGCACGAAGAGGGGGAAGTCCCCGGTCACCCCGCTGACGGGGACCGCCCCGAGGGATCGCCCGCGCATCACCGTCGTGCCCTGGGCGTCGGCGCCCGTGACCTCGAAGCTCAGCTGCGCGTCGCTGTCGATCTCGCCGAAGTCGAGCGCGCCGCCCGGGGCCGTGGTCGCCGAGACGACCTCGACGCCGGCGGGATCGAGGCCGCGCACCTTGACGCTGACCACCGCGGGATCCTGCGAGAAGGCGCCCTTCTCGAGGCCGACGGTGACGTCGAGGTGCAGGTTCGGCGTGTCGGCCGAGCAGCCGCCGGCGAGCGGGGTGAAGATCAGCAGGGCGGCGGCGAAGGGAGCGGAGCGACGAAGCACGGCGGTTCTCTGCCGCGGCGGCGTCCGGGTGTCGAGCAGGGAGCAATCGGCCGTGGTAAGGCGGCCCGGTGCTGGTGGCGCGAGAGATCGACGAACGGCCCGATCCGCTGGGGATCGCCCGCGCGCTCGCCGCCTCGGGCCGCCCGGGGGTCGCGCTCCTCCACGCCGCCGCCACCGGGGACCTCGCCTGGGCGCGCTGGTCGTGGATCGCCGCCTGCCCCGATCGCCGCAGCCACCGCCTCGATCCGCTGGGCGAGGATCCCGATCCGCCGACGCCGCGCGGGAGCACCCTCGCCGCGGCCCCCCGCTGGATCGGCGTCCTTCCCTACGAGCACCGCCGCGATCTCGAGCGACCGGCCTGGCGCCCTCTGGACACGCGCCCGCCCGCGCTCCTCGATCGCCCGATCTGGCTCCGCTACCCCGCGGTGGTCGGCGTCGATCACCGCTCCGGCCGGGTGATGGTGACGGGGGTCGATCGTCGCGCCGTCGACGCCCTGGCCTCGGCCATCACCGGCCGCCGCGCCCCGCCGCCCGCGCCGCTCCGGATCGAGGTCGCCGCCGACGAGCCGCCCTCCCTCCACGCCGAGCGCATCCTCGCGGCCCAGCGCCTGATCCTCGCCGGCGATCTCTACCAGGTGAACCTCGCCAGGCGCCTTGTCGTCCGCGTACTTCGCGGCGACGCCCTCACCCTTTACGAGAGCCTGGTCCGCAAGGCGCCCACCCCCCTCGGCGCCTTTGTGGATCTAGGTGAGGGGTTGCGCGTGGTCTCCACCTCGCCCGAGCTCTTCCTCCACGCCGCGCCTGCCCCGGAAAGCCATGGGGATCCGCGGCGTTGGGGCGCATTGCTCACGGCCCCGATCAAGGGCACCAGACCTCGTGGAAAGGATGCGATCGAGGACCGCGCGCTCGCCGAAGAGCTCGACGGCGATCCCAAGGAGCGGGCCGAGCTGACGATGATCGTCGACGTCGAGCGCAACGACCTCGGCCGCGTCGCCGTCCCCGGCTCGGTGCGCGTGACGAGCCTCCCGCACGTGGTCACCCAGCGGACCGTCCACCACCGCCTCGCCTGCGTCGCCGCCCGCGCGCGCCCCGACTGCTCGCGCGAAGACATCCTCCGCGCCCTGCTCCCGAGCGGCAGCGTCACGGGCGCCCCCAAGGTCCGCGCCATGGAGGTCATCGCCGCGCTCGAACCGCGCCGGCGCGGCCTCTACACCGGCGCCATCGGCCACCTCGCCCACGACGGCACCCTCACCCTGGCGATGGCGATCCGCACGGCGGTGCTGGCGGGAAACGAAGGCGAGTACTGGACGGGCGGCGGCATCGTCGCCGACTCGGATCCCGCCCGCGAGGTCGAGGAGACGCGCTGGAAGGCCTTGCAGCTCCAGCGCGCCGCGGACGGCTGAAAAGCAGCTCGAAACGCAGAACGCCATGCCAAAAGGCACAGCGTTCCCCGCATCCAGTGCGGTTCGAGGTAGGGGGGCCCCGACGGGCTTTGCCCGGCGGGGGGAAAGGGCTGCGAGCCCTTTCCCGGGACTACAACGTCGCGCCGCCGGGGCTCTCGGCTGCGTCGTCCCACACCATCGAGCCGGTGTTGAGCGACAGCACCGCGTCCGCGTAGCTCGGGCCGTCGTCGGAGTGGTAGACGAGCTCGGGTACGCCGTCGCCGTTCATGTCGACCACGCTGACGGGCTTGTAGCTCTTGGCCAGGCCGAGCGGCGGGCGCACCGTCGAGGCCTTCCAGTGCCCGTGCTCGCCCAGGTAGGCGACCACCAGGATCGGGCCGCCGGAGATGGCCCAGTGCTGCGGGCGGCCCTCGGCGGCGGGGACGTCGAAGTAGAGCGTGCGGCGGGCGAGGGGGCCGGCCACGCCCTGCGGCTTCTTGTCGATGAACGTCTGCTCCACGCCGCCGACGAAGCGCTCGAAGAGCTTCTTCTCCGCGACCGAGGCCTTCCACATCGCCGACTTGCCGGGCTTCCAGCCCGAGTCCTCCGACACGAAGAGCACGCCCGGGCCCTCGCCCTTCTGGCCCTCGAAGAACACCTCGTGGCACTGGGTCACGTCGTAGAGATCGCTCCCGGCGACGCGGAACACGCCCGTCACCTGGCCCCACGAGTCGATGGCCTTCCAGTGGCTCTGCGGCGCGGCCCAGCGGCTCTCGTCGCCGCAGGTCTTCCCGCGCTGGCCGACGGGGCGGATCGCCTCGCCGTCGACCAGGGCCAGCGGCACGTGCGGCGCCGCGGCGAGCCAGAACGAAGGCTTGGCGTGCTTCTTCGCCGCCGGAGCCTCCTCCTCCTTCACCTTGGCCTCCTTGTCGGCGAGGGCGGCCTTGCCCTTCACCGGGTGCGCCTCGAGCTTGCCCTTGGTCGGCGAAGGCTTCGTCTCGACCTTGGCGGGGGTCAGCAGGGCGTCGGTGGGATCGACCTTGCCTTTGCTCATCAGCGCCGGCGTGGCCTTGTGCGCGACCTTGAGCTTGACCTTGGATTTTCCCTTGCCCTTGGCGTGAGCGCCCGAGGGCGCGTGGTTCTGCGGCTTCTCGGTCGCCGCGGACGCGTCCGCGTTCCAGGCCGCGAGGCAGGTGACCGAAGCGAGGAGTGGAAGGAGGAGGCGGTGTTTCATGGCGGGACCAAGCATCGCCCACGTTGTCCTACATTGGCTACTTTTTGACAGACAAGGAGCGAGCACGCCGCGGATGTCGGAGTTCTGGTATCTTGCCGCGCGTGTCGATCGACCTGGGACGGCGCCTCATCGCGGCAGGTGTCGTGCCGCCGGAAGAGGTCGAGGCCGCGCTGTTTCTCTCGTGCGTGCGCGGGGTGCCCTTCGCGCGGGTCCTCCTCGATCGCGGGGCGCTCAGCGCGCGCGCCCTCGAAGACGAGCTCGAGCGCGTCGGCGGCCTCGGCCTGCGCCAGGTCGTGGGGTCGACCGATCTCGTCGCTCGCCTCCCGCGCGCCATGTGTCGCCGGCTCGCCGCGCTCCCGGTCCGCGTCGACAACGTGACGGGCACCGTCGACGTCGTCGCCGCCGATCCGCTCGACGCCCACCTCGCCGCCGAGTTCGGCTTCCACCTCGGCGCGCCGATCCGCGTGCTCCGCGCCTCGATCGCCGCCATCGAAGAGGCCATCCGGCGGCTCGAGCTCGACGACCAGACGCACGGCCCCGGGCGCTCGCGGCGGGTCACGCCTCCATTCCCGCACGGCGCGCCGCAGTCCTCGAACCCGCCGCCGGTCGCCGAGGAGGCGCCGATCCCGCTCGTGCGCAGGATCGCCCTCCCGCCCCGCGACGCCTACGACGACGACAACCACGACAGCGACGACCCGCCCATGCCGCTGCGAAAAGAGCGCCTCGGTCGCTTCAACACCTCGACCGGCGCCGAGCTGCCCGCGGTCTCGTTTCCCTCGGAGCCGCCCGACGATCCCGGCGGGCCCGGGCGCACGCTGCGGCCCGAGATGCTCGCGCTCCTCGGCTCGTCGACGCCGCGGCCCTTCGGCGGCCGCGGCCCCGAGAACCTCACGCCGCCCTACGGCTCGCCGGTGCTGGCCCCGCAGATCGCGGCCTTCGATCCCGACGCCGCGCTGAGCGAGCGCGGTGCCGCCCGTCGCACCGCGCGGCCCTCGCTCCTCGCCGATCTCGCCGATCTCCAGCCCGCCTCGGGCCCCGGGCCTCGCTACGCCGGTGATCCCGAAGGCGCCGAGCCCGATCCCGAAGGCGACGCGCCCGAGCCTCTGCTCCTGCGCGCGCCCGACGGGGACGCCGTGCTCGACGCCCTCCGCCGCGTCACCAACCGCGACGAGGTCGTCCGCCTCGCGCTCCGCGGTCTCCACCTCATCGCCCCGCGCTTCGGGGTCTTCGCCGTCAAGCGCGACGGCTTCCAGGGCTGGGCCTGCAACGTCGAGCTCGGCGACCAGGACGAGTTTCGCGGCGTGCGCATCCCCCTCGATCAGCCGAGCATCCTCGCCACTGCGGCGGCGACGAGCCTCTACCTCGGCCCGATCCCGAGCACGCCAGCCCACGCGCCGCTCCTCGCGCTCATGGGCCACAGCTCCGCCGACGTCGCCGCCATC
>FSTQ01000238.1_pt1 | contig 13348 bp, 8 predicted proteins | sample 1637281 | NCBI WGS metagenome assembly FSTQ01 (sample SAMEA3914818, study PRJEB12502) | metagenome | biome: forest; material: soil | place: Canada | collected 2010-06-26 | depth 0.1 m
ATCTCCCATGCTCCCACGCGTACCGCGAACGACGCGCTCACGTCATGACGCGGTCCGCGGAACAGTTACAGGTATTTCTGGACGAGCGACCGCCCCGGCGGTGGAGTGGGCTTCACCTCCGCGGGAGCAGGCATCGATGGCGCGGGAGCGACCGAGCGTGGGTTACAGGCGCCGCGGATCGGGGGCCCCGCCACGGCGAGGCGCGTTCCAAAGTTCACCCATCCGGACCTCTTGTCGGGTGGAGGGAAGCGGGTGTGCCGCACGACGTCGACGAGGCACGATCGCAGCGCGCCATCGAGAGTGTCGTCGCTGTCGATGCATGCGTCCTCCACGCTGCCATCGGGGCGGATCAGAGCACGGACGTCGAGCGACCCGCCGGCCCCTGCGTCCAGCTTCGCCCGGCACGAGGACGCGGCGCGATTGAACGCATCCACGACGGCTCCTTCGTGCTCGTACTCGTAGCGCCCTTGGGGCTGGATCGCCGTGCTCTCGTACACACCCGGTCGGCAGCGCTCGGGCGCTTCGGCCGGCACGGGCCAGTGAGGGCCCGTCAATGCGGCCGGGCCCCGCGGCTCGGGAGTCGGGAGCGGCGTCGCGAGGACGACGCTGCCTTTCGCCTCGCGGAGCGTGTCGAGCACCTCCTGAACGCGCGCGAGCGGCGCCGCGCCTTCGGCCGCGACGATCCACACGGCCGTCTGCGCGAGGGCGGCGGTCACGAGCGAGGGCGGCACGTCCTCGAGGCGCAGAAACCCCACGGTCCCGTACATGCCGAGGTAGACCGTGCGGTCCGTGACGACCAGGACCGTCGTGCTCGCGCGCAAAACGAGGCGTGGGACGGGCGTGAGCGCGACGAGGTCGAGGTAGTTCCCGCCGTCTGTAACGAGAGGACGCACGAGCCGGGTGCCCCACTCCTTGTCGCCGCCGACGTAGGCTTTGCGGTCGAGCAAGGCGTCGAGATCGTCGGGAGGGTCGGGGAGGCTGCCCTCATCGAGGTCGAGCGCCTCGAGCACGAGCGCGCTGCTCTCGTCCTCTCGTACGAGGCAGGCGCCGGTCCGCTTGGCCGGCGCGACGTCGCGAGCTCGCGCGACGAGATCGCGAAAGGTGGCTCCTCGTGGGACGGTGATCGGACCTGTCCAGGGTGGTCTGGTCACCTTCGGCGCAGGCGGTGGAGGGGCGGCGACGTCGAGCGCGCGCGGCGGCGGGGCGGGCGCCGTCGCGCCTCGACTGCACGCGAGCGAGCAGCCGACGAGGAAGAGCCCTGTGCAAAGCGCGAGGGCCGACGTGCGCGCCTCGATTCTGGACGGGCGAAGCGGCGCCTGCATCACCGCCTCGCTTAGCCCGCCCGCTCTTTCGCCACAAGCTCGTCGGCCCTCGTCAGATCAAGAACATCGGCCGCGTGGTGATGCTGATCTGCCTCGGGATCTCCTGCACCAACGGCGCACACGGCGGTGGACCCCCCGCCCAGCACGACGGCCGAGGTCACGACGAACGGCGCCGCTTTGGAGACCGGCTGCCAGTCGTACGCGCCATGACCGAACAGGGTGAGGGAAAATCTCTCAGCGCTTCGGCGCCGGCGGCACAGGCCACTTCCGCGCCGTCGCGTCCGCCGGCACCGGGTGAGTGGCAGCCAGAGTCCCGTGCGGATCGCCGAGGACCTCGTCCACGTAGCCCATGCGATCCGCGGGCGTCTTCGGATCGACGATGTAGTGAGTCCCGTCGGAGCTGAACTCGGTCCCTCCGTTGTAGCGGCGGATCGAGGCGCGGATGAGCACGCCGATCGAGGCCTCCGGCAGCTTCGGGTTGTTCTTCCGCAGCTTGGCGATGTCGCGGCGGCCGCGGTTCATGTAGTCGCTCTGGAAGGTGCTGATGCCCTCCATCACGTTCTTCTTCCAGTCCCAGAAGATGCGCGGAAAGAGGTTGTTGGGCGTGGTGATCCGGTTGGTCGGCCACTTCCACTCTTCCGCCGTCGGGTCGCGCTGCACGATGCCGACGCCCGAGGGCGGGCCGTAGAGGATCGCCTCGTTCTTGAACTGGGCGAGGGAGTGCACGGACTCGTGGCAGAACATGCGCAGGAAGAGCCAGGCGAGGTCGCCGCCCTTGTCGACGATCATCGCCTCGACCGCGGCGCGCGGCGCGTTCTTGCCGACGACTTTGTGGCCGGTGACCACCTTGGTGAGGGTGACGTTGGCGAGGCCCGGGCCGCCCACGTAGGTGGCCTTGATCTCGAGGTCGCCGCCGACGATCTCGGCGGGCGAGAGCTGCACCTTCTTCGCCTCGTTGGGCTTGGTCTCGGCCGTGCCCGCGGTGTGCCGGAACTCCTGCATGCGGTAGCCGTGCGCCCCGTTGGGATCGCGCACGCGGTAGGTGCCGATGATGGTGAACTCCCAGCGGACCACGCCCTCGCTCGTCTCGTTGCCTTGCACGAGCACGCGCGCCTTGAGGTCGAGGGTGGGCATCGAGGGATCGGGGCCGGGGTACGTGCCGGGCTCGATCGGGAACTTGGAGGCCGGCGCGGGCGAGAGGACCTCGATGGCGATCGGCACGTTGTGATCGGTGGGCTTGGCCTTCGCCGTGAGCTGGGCCGGCGTCTGCCCCACGGGGATCACCGGCGCAGCCGCCTTCGCCGCGGGCGCCGCGCCGCCTGCCGCAGGAGCCGGCGTGGCGGCCTTGGCGGCGGGCGCGGGCGCGGCCTTGGCGGCGGGCGCGGGCGCGGCGGCCTTCGCTGCGGGCGCGGGCGCGGCGGCGGGCGGGTCGCCGAGCTTGACCTTGTACGGGCCGGGCTGGCTCACCGGCACGCGCACCTGGCCGGCCCCGTCGGTCACCTGCCGCGCCAGGACGGTGCCGTCGGCGTTCTCGACGTGGACGCGCGCTCCGGCGAGCGGGCGGCCCTCGGAGACGAGGCGGAACGACACCACCTGATCGCTCGGCACCACCGGCTTGGCCGGGTCGCTGCTCTTGGTGATCATCGGCGGGTTGATCTGCACGTAGGGCTGGCCCTGGATCACCACCGTGCCGCCGGCCTTGATCCGCACCTCGTGCTGCGCGGTGATGGTGATGTCGGGCCCGTCGAGCACGATGGTCGCGCCGCCGGTGGAGATGGTGATCCGCTTGGCGATGATCTCGCGCCGCGTGTCCTGCGGCTTGAGATCGGGCTGGCCCATCTCGCCGACGTGAGCGTCGGTGATCTGCGCCATCCGCAGCTCGTGCATGCTGCCGACGGTGATCGCGTCTTCTACGCCGATCGTCGTCCCCAGGTGCGCGCCGATGACGCTTACGCGGTCGCCGTTGATCTCCTCGATCTCCTCGAGCACGACGACCTTCTCGAGATCGTGCTCGGCGCGCAGGGTGAGGCGCTCGCGCCCCGCGGTGTCGTCGAACGAGAGCTCGCTGTAGCCCGTCGATTTCGGCGAGGACGAGGTGCGCCAGGTGCTCTGCGCCATCGCCGCGGGCAGCTTGGCCGGCGTCGGGTTCGAGCCGCCGTGGACGCGGCCGATGATCACCGGCTGATCGGGGTTGCCCTCGTAGAACGAGACGAGCACCTCTTGCCCCACGCGCGGGACGGCGATCATGCCGAAGCCGCCGCCGGCCCAGCCGTCGTCGACGCGCACCCACGCGCTGCGGTGATCGTCGTAGCCGCCCTCGCGGTCCCAGTGGAAGCGCACGCGCACGCGGCCGAACTCGTCGGTGTGGATCTCCTCGTTGGGCGGGCCGACCACCACCGCGCTCTGGATCCCGTCGACGCGCGGCCAGCTCACGCGCCGCGGCGGGCGCAACTTGGCCGCGGCGAAGGCGGCGGTGACGCGCACGGACCAGGCCTGGTCGATGCGCCCGTCGATGTGCGTCTGCGTCACCACGAGGCGCTGGTCGTCGGCGATCTCGGGGCGAGGGGCGCCGGCGATGGTGAAGACCGCGCCCGGCGCGAGATCGAGGAGGCTCGTGGCGAGCTCGACGCGGCGGCGGTCCTCGCGCACGGCCTGCAAGCGGCGCTCGGCGAGGCCGTAGCCCTGGTGCTCGTCGGCGCGCGCGCGGCTCTGATCGTCGGCGACCGGCGTGTCGCTCGCCGCGTTCGACGCCGCGGGCACGTCGGCGAGCGCGGAGCCCGGGGCGTACGAGTAGCGCTCCATCTTGGCCTCGCCGGGGCCGGCCGCCTCGGCGCGGTAGACGAGCGGGTAGTCGGGGCGGCGGAAATCGAAGTCGGCGATGGTGACGAGGCCGTTCTTCACCTCGTGGGCCACGCGCACGTCGGCGGCGAAGGGGAGCTCCCAGGTCGGGCTCGGCTCGCTCGTGAACGTCACGCCCGCGCGCCGCGTCTCCGCGCGCTCGGGGGCGTCGGTGAGCACCAGGTGCGAGGCGCCGTCGCCGCGCTGATCGTCGAAGAAGTAGCTGATGCCCGCCTCCTCGAGGAGGCGATCGAAGAGCTCGAGATCGGTCTCTCCGTACTGCACGCGCACCTCGTGCCGCGCGAGGTTCTCCTCGGTGACCAGGGTCGTGGCCTCGATCTTCCACTCCGCGAGGAGCGCGCGCGCCATCTCCAGCGCCGTCTGGTGCTGGAGGATGCGGTGGCCGCGCTTCTGCGAGAGCAGCCAGAGCCGCGGCACGATGCGGACGGTGTACGTGCTCAGCGCGCCGGCCTCGACGTCGACCTGCTCGACGAACGAGATCAGCCCGGAGAACGCGCGCCGCCCGAGCGGCCCGCTGTCCATGCGGAAGCTGGCCTCGGCGCCGATCAGGCGCTCGAAGTCGAGGTCGTTGTCGGGCGACATCGCGGCGAGCGCCACCTCGAAGGGCGTCGAGAGCCCCTCGGAGATGTCCACCGCGCGCACGGAGAGGCCGTGGCCTGGGAACGAGGGGATCTCGAACTCGATTTTCACGAATCGCTCTCGTCTCTCTCGCTCGCTCGCGGAGCAGTGGATCTCGGGGAGGCAGCGAGGGCGCGGGCCCCCGCTGTGGGGCTCAGTCGCAGTTGATCTTCACGTTCGGGCCGCCGCGGATGATCACGTCACCCTCGTGGGCCACGATGGTGATGTTCCCCTTGGCCTCGAGCGCGATGTCGGGGCCGTGGAACGTGACCGTTGCCTCGCCGGTGGTGGCGACGATGCGCTTGTCGGTCATCTCGAAGCTCGTCGGCGTCGTGCCCACCGTCACCACGTGGCGCGTGCCGACGAAGGTGGAGTCCACCGCGCCCACCGTGGCCGTGCGGTTCTTGCCCACGGCGATGGTGCGATCGGTCCCGGTGCGCTCGTTCTCGTTGGCCTTGACGAGCTTGTGGAGGTCGCGCTGGGCGCGGAGGCTGACGAGCTCAGCGCCCTTCTTGTCCTCGAACATCAGCTCGTTGTAGGCGGGCGCCGCGGGCGTGCCGGGCGACGACTGCGTCTTCCACCCGCTGCGCGTCTTGTTGTCGGGCAGCTTGTAGGGCACCTGGTTGAGCGAGTTGTAGACGCGGCCGATGATCACCGGCTGATCGGGATCGCCCTCGAAGAAGCTGACGGTGACCTCCTGCCCGACGCGCGGGATCACCATCATGCCGAAGCCGGTGCCGGCCCAGCCCTGGCTCACGCGCACCCAGCACGAGCTCTGCTCGTCGCGCTTGCCCTCGCGGTCCCAGTGGAACTGCACGCGCACGCGGCCGAGCTCGTCGGTGTGGATCTCTTCGCCCTTGGGCCCGACGACGATCGCGCTCTGCACGCCGCTGATCTTCGGCCGCGGCGTGATCTTGGCGGGCCGGTGCGGCGTCTCCGCGGGCACGGCGCGCCCGCTCACCGACCACTCGCCGCCGATGGTGCCATCGAGGCGCTGCTCGATGGCGAGGAGGAGCTTGGGCGCCGAGATCTCCGTCTTCGGGTGGCCGCTCATCGAGAAGATCTCGCCCGGCCCGAGATCGATGACGTTGGTGTCGAAGGAGACGATCTCCTTCGTGGCGCGGATGGCCTCGAGCCCGCGCTCGGCCAGGGCCATGCCCTCTTTCTCGTCGGCGCGCGCGGCCTTCTCGGCGCCCGGCTTGCCCTCGGTGACGAACGCGCCCGGCGCGTAGCCGTACTGCTCGAGGGGACCCTCGACGCCCGCGGCGGGCGTGGCCTTGCCGAAGAGCGGGTAGTCGAGGCGCCCGCGGAACTCGAAGTCGCGCAGCGCGACGTTGCCCGGCCGCAGCTCGCGCGAGATGCGCAGCTTGGTCACGATCTCGCGGCTCACCCCGGGCGGCGGGTGATCGACGAAGAGGAGCGGTGTGCCGGCCCGCGCCTCGCGGCGGTGCGGCTTGTCGGCGAAGACCGGGTGCGTCCCCTTCTTGTCGTCGAAGGCGAAGCGGTACGAGATCCCCGCCTCTTCGAGCAGGCGGCTGATGAAGGCGAAGTCCGTCTCGCCGTACTGCACCACGTACTCGTGGCGGGCGTGGGCCGTCGCGTCGATCTCGAGCACGTGGTCGATGCCCCACTCGTCGAGGATCTTGCCGACGATCTGCGGCACGGTGAGGTGCTGGAAGATGCGGTTGTTCTGGCGCTGCGTCAGCATCCACAGCGCGGGGGCGATGCGGACCAGGTACGTGGAGAGCCCGGTCGACTCGGCCTGGAGCTGCTCGAAGTGGGTGCAGATGCCCCGCCACTCGCGCGCCGGCGCGGCGGTGGAGAGCCCGCCGTGCTCGATCCGCAGCGTCGCCGGCTGCCCGATGATCGTCTCGAAGTCGATGTCGTCGAGCGACGAGAGCCCCGTGATCGACACGTCGAAGAGCGTCGAGATCCGTTCGGTCACCGTGAAGTGTCGAACCGAGAGCGAGTCGTGCGCCGAAGCGAAGGACAGATTCAGGCTCTGCGGCATGGAGCCATGTTATCCGTCGCCGACAATTTTCTGAAGAGATTCCGATTCGAGGAGGAAGGTTAGCGTCCCCGCCTCCGCCGCTTCACCTCGGGATCCGCGGCGAGCTCGGCCTCTTCTTCCGCGGCGGCCTCCTCGGCAGCCCGCTCTCGACCCGTGTCTCGGGCCGTCGGGGCCCCGGCGACGCGCAGCCTCTCCGCCTCGGCCGGAGCGTCGACCCGCCTCCGCGGCTCCTCGCGCCTCCCGCGGCCGCGGCCCCGGGGATCGGCCGCCCGCGCCAGGGCCACCTCGTGCCGGCGCTGGCGGTTCTCCATCCACCACTGCATCCCCTCGTTGTGCTCGGTCCAGTCCTGCTCGTTGGACGTCAGCGCGATGAGGCCGTGGATGGCCACGCCCACGCCCCAGGCCAGCGCGGGCAAGAACCAGATCCACCAGGGCGTGAAGCTGAGCAGGACGAGGCCGAGCACCAGGAGCGCGGCGTTGACGATGACGTAGATGCCGGCGTGCCGGTAGAACATCACCCGCTGCTGCTGGAGCCACGCGTCGCGCTTGGCGGCGAGCTCGAGCGCCGAGCTCTTCTCCTCGCCGCGGGCCCGGAGCGCGCGGCTCGCTTCGCGCACGGACGCGACGTCCACGCCCATCTCGGCGGCGACGGCGATGAGGTCTTCGAAGCCGAGCTTGGTGGAGCCGTCCTTCGCCGCCTGCTGCTCGATGGCCTTGCCGAGCACCTCGCGCACCTCGGCCGTGGAGAAGAGCTGCGCCATCGTCGCGCCCGCCGGAGGCTCGACCTTCGGCGCCGCGGCCGGGGCCTCGCCGCGCCCGGCGGCGTCGAGCGCGAGCAGCAGCGCGTCCATCGAGGCGAAGCGATCCGCGGCTCGCTTCTCGAGCGCGCGCATCACCACGCCGGCGATCTCGGGCGAGACGCCGGCCTGCGTGAGCGCCGCGGGATCCGCCGGATCGGTGAGCACCGAGGCCAGCACCGCGAGCGCGTCGCCCGAGCCGCGCCAGGGCAGCTTGCCCGCGAGCAGCTCGTAGGCGAGCACGCCCCACGCGAACTGATCGGCGCGCCCGTCGAGCTCGTCGCCGCGGATCTGTTCGGGCGCCATGTACACGGGCGTCCCCAGCTTGACGCCCTCCACCGTGAGCGTCGGCAGCACCGGCGCCTGCGTCGAGGCCCGGGGATCGACGCTCCCGCCCGCGCGCCGGGCGATGCCGAAGTCGAGGACCTTCACCATGCCGTCGTCGCGGACCATCACGTTCTCGGGCTTGATGTCGCGGTGGATGAGGCCGCGCTTGTGCGCGCCCGCCAGCGCCCGCGCGACGCCGGCGAGCTGGGCGACGCGCGCCGCGACGGGCGCCGCCGCCTCGCCCGGCGCGCCGCGCAGCGTGCGCCCCTCGACGAGCTCCATGACGATGTACGGCGCGCCGTCGAGCTCGCCGACGTCGAAGATGGCGACGGCGTTGGGGTGGTCGAGCGCCGCGGCGGCGTGGGCCTCGCGCACGAGGCGAGCGTTGGCGTCGGCGGGCGCCGAGTCGTCGACGATCACCTTGAGAGCGACCCGGCGGCCGAGGCGCGGGTCGTGGGCGCGGTAGACGCAGCCCATGCCGCCCTGACCGAGGAGAGCCTCGATGGTGTAGCGCTCGAACGCGTCGCCGGGTTTCAGCATCAGCGGCGGCGAGAGTAGCGGATCCCGGAGAGCAGGGGTACGAAGGACCCACCCGCGCTGGAACAACAAGAATGAGGAGTCTCACATGACCACGGATCAAGAACCCACCGCCCTGCAACTGCGCTCCCTCGTCAAGCCCGAGGGCGAGCTCGAAGTATCGCTCGTCAGCGTCCCGACGCCCCGCCCGGGGCCCGACGAGGTGCTGGTGCGCATCGAGGCCTCACCAATCAACCCCTCCGATCTTGGCCTCTTGTTCGGGCCCGCCGACATGAGCACGGCGAAGCAGTCGGGGACGCCCGATCGCCCCGTCATCACCGCGCGTATCCCCGAAGCGGCGATGAAGGGGATGGCGGCGCGGGTGGGGCAGTCCATGCCCGTTGGCAACGAGGGCGCGGGCGTCGTCGTCCAGGCGGGCTCCTCCGACGCGGCGCAGGCGCTGCTGGGCAAGAGCGTCGCTGTCCTCGGCGGCGCGATGTACTCGCAATACCGATGTGTCGGGGTGGACCAGTGCCTGGTCCTGCCCGAGGGCGCGACGCCGCTCGAGGGCTCCTCCGCGTTCATCAACCCGCTGACCGCGCTGGGGATGGTCGCGACGATGCGCAGCGAAGGCCACACCGCCCTGGTGCACACCGCCGCGGCCTCCAGCCTCGGTCAGATGCTCAACCGCATCTGCCTCCAGGATGGGATTGGCCTCGTGAACATCGTCCGCAAAGAGGAGCAAGCGGCGCTCCTCAAGGAGGAGGGCGCCGTCCACGTCTGCAACACCGAGTCGCCCACGTTCATGGCCGATCTCACCGAGGCGCTGGCGGCGACCGGCGCGACCATCGCCTTCGACGCCATCGGCGGCGGCAAGCTCGCCGGGCAGATCCTGACCGCCATGGAAGCCGCGTTGAGCCGCAAGGCGAAGGCCTACAGCCGATATGGCACCACGACCCACAAGCAGGTCTATATCTACGGCGGACTCGACACCAGCCCGACCGAGCTCGGCCGGTCCTACGGTATGGCCTGGGGCCTGGGAGGGTGGCTGTTGACTCCCTTCCTGCAAAAGAGCGATCCCGCGGTCGTGAAGGCGCTGAAGCAGCGGGTCGCCGCCGAGCTGAAGACGACGTTCGCCACCCGCTACGTGAAGGAGGTGTCGCTCGCCGAGGCGCTCCACCTCGACGACATCGAGGCCTATTACAAGCGCGGCACCGGCGGGAAATACGCGATCAACCCCAACAAGGACCGAGGCTGACCGCGGCTTTACGCGCGCCTCACGGCGTCTCCCCCTCGCCGCTCGCGAGCAGCAGAAACTGCTCCGAGGCCGGGTCGTAGTCGAACACCTGCCCCGTCGCGATCTCGTAGAGCCACCCGTTTATCTTCAGCTTCCCGGATGCGAGCCGCTCGGTGATGAAGTCGAACGTGCGCAGGTTCTCGAGCTGGAGGAGCACGTTCTCCTGCGCCGCGGCGATGAGGCGCGCCTGCTCGTCCAGGTGCGCGTAGCGCTCGGCGATGAGGGCGGGCAGGTGCGCGGACTCGGCGAGCCAGCGGCTGACGAAGGGCAGGTGCTCGGCGCGCTCCGGGTGGATGATCACCTCGACCGCGCCGCAGCGCGTGTGGCCGCAGACGATGAGGTTCTCGACCTCGAGCACCTGCACGGCGTACTCGATCGCGGCCGCGACGCCCCCCATCAGCCCGCGCTCCACCGACGGCACGATGTTGCCGACGTTGCGCACGATGAAGAGCTCGCCCGGCGCCGCGCCCGTGATCAGGTTGGGGACCACGCGCGAGTCGCTGCAGGTGATGAAGAGCGTCTCGGGCCGCTGCCCGTCGGTCGAGAGCTGCTCGAAGAGCCCGCGGTTCGTCGCGAAATAGTTCGCCTGGAAGGCGTGGATGCCGCGCATCAGTTTTTGCACGGGCGCGAGTCTGGACCAGAGGTGCCCGATCGAGCAACCGCCACGTGCGGCGAGCGGGGCGGGGCGCCGGCTGAACAATGTCAGCCAGTGAGGGCCAGATAGAGCACGTAAAGCATCCTGAGCCCCAGGACCAGTATCACCACGCTGGTGATCGCGTGCCACGTTATCCACCCGCGGGAGGCGCCGTCCGAGCTGGGGAAGACCCACGCGAGCAGGTAGCGCAGCGTGAGCCCGCCCGAGAGCGAGGGAAACGGGAGCAGGTTGATGGCGATCATCTTGGCGAGAAAGACGCCCAGCGCCGCCGGGAGCGGGAGCGCGAGATACGCTCTCCAGAGCCCGACCGCCGCGTCGGGGTGAAGGAGGACTCGAGTCCATTGCGGGAGCGCCGTCACCAGATGATGAGCCGCCCGCCCCGGCCCGATCAGCAGCACGGCCAGCAGCGCCGGCAGCGCCCACGAGCTCAGCGTGACGGCGGCGCGCCGGAGCGGGTGCATCGCCCGGAAGCCCACGGGCGGCCCCTCGGCGTCGGCCATCCCCTCGAGCGCCACCCACGCCACGATGGGCAAGGCGCAGACCTGGATCCTGGTCGCGCCGATCGAGAAGGCGAAGAGCTTGGGCCCGACCCCCAGGCGCGCGCTCTCGGCGTTGGCGCCCAGCAGCCTCGCGGCGATGAGCGTCGAGGCCAGGTACGCCGCCTGGGCGATCAGGACGAAGAGGAGGAGTTGAAAGACGAGCATGGGCGTGGGGGCGCCGAGGTCATCACTGCCCGGGGCGGGTGTCCAGGGTCACGCCGCGCCGCGACTTCAGAGGACGTCGCGAAACCGCTTCGTCAGCGCGTCCATGAGCGCCTTGACCCGCGGGGTCTTGCGGAGATCGGGGTGAGTCAGGATCCACGCCGTCCGCTCGAGCGAGGCGACGCGCGCGCGGTGCTCCTTCACCTCGACGAGCTGGGGGTGCAGCCCGGCGATGGCCCGGGGGATGAGGCCGAGGCCCACCCCGCCGGCCACCAGCGCCACCAGCGCGTCGAAGGGCGCGCGCGTCGCCGCCTCGGTCACGTGCGCGCGCTCCCACGCCGACTCCGGCGAGTAGCTCTCGGTGAGCGCCCGGACGACCCAGACCGGCTCGGGCGCGCGGGCGATGACCTCCGCCGTGCCGAAGACGCCATACGGGAGCCTCCCGATGCGGCGCCCCCAGCAGCCGGGCGGCGGCTTGGCCATCACCCCGATGGCCACGTCGACCTCGCGATCGCGCACGCTCGGCCCTTTGTCGCCCAGCGCGAGCGTGACCCGCAGCGGGTGGCGCGCGGTGAGCTCGCTGATGGGCTCGACGAGGAACGGCAGCAGCGCCGCCACCGTCGTGAGGCTGACCTCACCCGCGATCGCGCCCTCCTGCGCCCGCGCCCGGCCCATCACGCCCGAGATCTCCTTGCGCGTGCGGCGACCCACCTGCGCGAGCTCCACGCCCATCTCGGTGAGCACCGCCGCGGTCGGGCCGCGCGCCAGGCACGGGTGGCCGACCGCGCTCTCCAGCGCGCCGACGCGGCGATACACGGTCGACGCTGAAACACCGAGCTCGCGCGCCGCCTCGCCCACGCTGCCCGTGCGCCCCACGGCCTCGAGGTAACGGACGTCTTCCCACACGATGTTCATGCGCCGCCGAGTCTATCCAATTGCGCAGCCCCGCGAGCGAGGCCGGCGCCGGCGCGACGCGCGGTGGAGGAGGCGGCGGGCTCGAGCAAGAGACCAGACCGAGCAGCAGCGACGCGAGCAAAGCGCGGAGGAGGAAGGAGAGGAAAGGCACGGGGTCGGCGAGCTTGCCTGAGGAGATAGCCACGCGCGGAGACTAGATTGGCGAGCGGCGTCGCGCACTCGCGATCATGCCCTGGGCGAATCAAACACCGACTGTCGCCTCACCACCTCTCCGCGAAGGTGCTTGAAGCACGAACGCGACGTGGTATCCTGGGGCACCGTGTCGCGCCTTCCGCGGCGCGCGATCCGCGGGGGGAACCACGTGAAGAAGCCCGAACCCAATTTTGTGGTTCAGTCGACGCCTTCCACCTATTTCACGAGTCGTGGCAACGGCTCGCACGAAATGAATTTCGGTACAGTCGCGGAGTACGGGGAGACCATCCCCAATGACCGCCTCTTCATCCACAACCGCGCTCGTCCACCGCAGATAGACATCAGCACATGGCGCCTCGAGGTCACGGGAACCGGCGTTTCCCGACCGCGCTCGTTCACCTACCAGGAGATCCTCGCTCTCCCGTCGGTCACCCTCCGTCGCACGCTGGACTGCGGCGTCAATTTTCGGGCCTTCTTTCCCAAAGTCTCTCCTTACAAGAGCCTGACCTGGCTGCCCATCGGCTGGACACAATGGCACTTCGGCGCCGTGGGCGCCACGGACTGGACCGGCGTGCGGATGAAAGAGGTGCTCGACGCCGCCGGGCTCGGCCACGCGGCCAACGCCAGGTTCACGTCGCTCGACGCCGTCGCTGTCGAGGGCGGGAAGCTGCCTTATTCTCAGGTCATCTCCATGGAGAAGATCCTCGAGAACGACACGCTCCTGGCCTACGGGATGAACGGGGCAGATCTGCCCATCGACCATGGCTATCCGGTGCGCGCGGTGTTCTCCGGCTGGGGCGGCAACACCGCGGTCAAGTGGCTCGGGAGCATCGAGGTCTCGGCGGAGCCGCTGCCGCTCACGCATTTTCAGCAGAACCAGGTGCTCGCCGGTCCTGATTTCCCCGAGCCGGTGCTCCCCGCGGCGGGGCCGGTGAGGAGCGCGCTCGAGCTCAATGAGAACATCACCATCCTGCCGGGCGATCACACGCTTTACGGGCGCGCATGGTCCGGCGCCGGCGCGATAACCCGCGTCGACGTGTGCCTGGAGAGGATGATCGCGCCCGACACGTGGGCTCCGGTGTGGACCCCGCACTGGCGAGAGGCGACCCTCCTGAACAAGGCCGAGCCCCTGATCTGG
>FSTQ01000483.1_pt1 | contig 13261 bp, 9 predicted proteins | sample 1637281 | NCBI WGS metagenome assembly FSTQ01 (sample SAMEA3914818, study PRJEB12502) | metagenome | biome: forest; material: soil | place: Canada | collected 2010-06-26 | depth 0.1 m
AAGCGGAGCTCGCCGTCGCGCTCGGCGACGACCGAGGGGAACCAGTCGGTGGTGTCGCCGCGATCGTCCTGGAAGCTGATGACGGGATAGTTTCCGCGATCACAGCAGGCGACCACCGTCCGCGTCGTGCCGAAGTCGATTCCAAGGCGCACCCGTTCGTTCCTCCGAGGCGGATGCTGCCACAAGCCGGCCGCGTGGGCCGGATTCCCTGCGCTCTTGTCCCGAGGGCGGCGCGCGCCGAGCCTCCGCGCCGAGCGCCTCCTGGGCGGCGGGCGATCGGAGGCGTCCCCCGTTCCATTCCGCCCCCGACCTCGCGTAACGTGCTGGGGCTTATGAAGAACCGAACGCCTCAGGTGCTGCTCCTCGCGCTCGCTGGTGTCGCGGCCACGGCCCACTGCGGAAAGTCGGAGTCCACCGGGACTCCGTCGCTCGGGCCGACGGACGTGGTCGTCTCGTGGACCTTCGACGGGAAGGCGGCCAGCGCGGCGGAGTGCACGGCCCGCGGCGGGGTCACGGTCAGCGTCACGATGAGCGCGACCAGCGATCCGGAGCTGCACCAGCACGACACGGCGGACTGCGAGAAGGGAACGCTGACGTTCTCCGGGCTCAACACCGGGGCGCTCGGGCAGCCGTTCGTCGAGGCCGCGCTGCTCGACGAGAAGGGGCAGACGAAGACGCGCGCCGACGTGACGGTGACGCCGGTCGAGGGCAAGACCGAGGTGAAGCTCGACTTCTTCCCCACCCAGGTGATGACGACCGGCGCGACCACCGGCGACGCGACCACCGACGCCGTGACCACCGACGCGGTGACCACCGTGACCAGCGGCGGCATGGGCGGCATGGGCGGCATGGGCGGCATGGGCAGCAGCGCGTCCTCGGCGTCGGCGAGCGCGACGGCGACGGCCACGGGCGCGGGCGGCGCCAAGCCATGAGGAGCCCCGGGGTCGATCCGGCCCCGGGTCTCCAGTAAGGTCCGCGCTGCATGGTGTGGCGCACGCGCTCTCTCTGGCTCGCCGCCGGCGCGGTGGCCTACGTCGCGTCCGCGTCGCTCCAGGCCGCGTGGTCCGGGGCGATCCCCGATCGATCGCCGTTCGCGGGGAGCGCGGGGCTCGCGCTCGCGGCCTTGATCGCGCTGCCGCTGCTGCTCGCCGCGGGGTGGCGCGCCACCGAGCCGCCCGCGCGCGGCGAGGATCGCATCGAGGCCACCGCGCGGCACGCGGCGCGCGCGGCGATGGGCGGCGCCGCGGTGCTGCTGGCGGCGCGCACCGGGCCGGTGAGCGCGGGGTTCACCGCCATGGCCAACCTCGGCGCGGCGACCGCGTCGATGGCCTCGCTCGTCGGGCTCGCGCGGATCGCCTCGCTCGGCGGCCTCGTCCAGCCGCCTCCTTCGGCGCGGCGGCTCGACGCGGCGGCGCTGGGATCCTTGCTGTGGACGGTGGCCGTGGCGCTGCCGGCGGCGCGGGTCCTCTTTCCTCAGCGCGGCGCCGATCTCGATCCGATCTTGATCGACTACGCCACCGTCGCGGCCTCGCTCGGATCGCTCGGCCTCGGGATCGCCTCGGCCCTGCGGGTGCGCGCGACGCGGCGGCTCGAGCTCGGCGTCGCCGAGCGGGCCACGGCGGCGGTGCTGCTGGCGCTGACGGCGCTGCTGGTGGGCGTCCTCGCGGCGGTGATCGAGGTCGCGGCGCCGGAGCGGATCCTCCCGGTGGCGACCACGGCGGCGGCCGGCGCGATCGCCGCGAGCGCGGTGACGCAGGAGGCGACCGCGCTCGCCCGCGCGCTGCGGACGATCCTCGCGGTGGCGATCTTCGCCGCGCCCCCGGCGCTGCTCGCGGCGTACCTCACGCACGCGGCGCCGGGGCGGGCCGGCGTCGCGGTGCTCGCGGCGTGCGCGCTCTGCGCTGCGGCCGGGGTCGCGGCGCCGCGGCTCGCGCGACGGCTCGCGCCCGACGGCTCGCGCTGGCTCGACGCGCTCGACGCGGCGGGGCGCGCGGCGCTGCGGCCCGATCCGGACGAGGCGCTGGAGTCGACGTTGATGGCGCTGCGCGCGGCGCCCGGCGGCGGCGGGGCCTCGGGCGCGGCGGCGGCGCTCTACCGGATCGCGCCGGCCGAGGTGGTCACCGTCGATCGCGCCGGCTACGTGCACACCGATCCCGCGGTGCTCCCCGCGGGCCTCATCGAGCTCGCCTCCTCCGAGCCGGAGCGCATCCTCCGCGTCGACGCGGCGCGCGCGGTCGAGGTGCGGCGCGCCGACATTCGCCCCATCGTGGCCTGGCTCGACGAGAAAGGGATCGCCGCGATGGCCGAGGTGCGCGACGAGACCAGCACCACCGGCCTGCTCGCGATGCCCCGGGCCGATCGCCGCGGGCCGATGACGCTCGAGGAGGCGCGCTCGCTCCGCGCCGTCGCCGATCGCGTCGGCGCGGTGATCAGCGCGTCCGCCGCGCTCTCGCGATCGCGGCAGCGCGAGATCGCGGCCAAGGTCGAGGCCGATCGCCTCACCGCCGAGGCCGCGCGGATCAACGCCGTGCTCGAGCGCGACGAGGGCCGCCTCATCGCGCTCGCCAAGATGCTGGAGCGCCCCGCGCGCCTCGCCGCGTACAGCCCCGCGGCGCGCGCGGCCATCGATCAGATCGAGCGCCTCGCCGAGGCCGGCCGCCCCGTGGCGCTGCTCTCGGCGCCCGGCGTCGACGGCGTCGCGTGGGCCGCGCTCGCGCACCTGGCCTCGCCCAAGCGCCGCGGCCCGATCACGGTCCTCGACGGCCCGAGCCGCGTCGAGCACGACCTCGCGCGCTGGCGCGATCCCGAGGCCTCGCCGCTGCGCGCGGCGCACGGCGGATCGCTGGTGATCCTCGACGCCCACGCGCTGCCCGAGGGCGTGCAGAGCTTCCTCGGCGCGGCGCTCACCGACGACGTGGGGATCATCGTCACGCTCCCCTCGACGGTGGACACGCTCGTGGCCACCGGGCAGATGAGCGAGCGCCTCGCCGATCGCCTCGGCGATCGCGCCGTCGCGCTGCCGACGCTCGCCGATCGCGCCGAGGACATCCGCGCCCTCGCGCTCGAGCACCTCGGCCGCATCGGCGTGCGCCTCCAGAGCCGGCCGCTCGGGCTCGACAGCCACGCGCTCGCCGCGCTCCTCGAGCACACGTGGCCCGGCAACGAGGCCGAGCTGCAGGCGACGCTGCTGCGCGCTTCGCTGATCACCGAGGGCGATGTCATCGGGGTGCGCGAGCTCGATCGGATCGGGTTTCCGATCCCGCGCGAGCAGCAGCGATCGGTGCCACCGCCGGTGCCGCTGCAGGGGCGCCGGCGGCGGTCGGGGAATTGAGGGTCGGCGGGTCGTCGAGTAGCTCGCTGGTCAGGCGCGAGCCGCGACCTCGTCGACGAGCACTTTCACGATCCGCTCACCGTCGCGCCGGAGCAGCGCGGCGAGCGCGGTGAACCCCTTCTTCGCCCCTTCCGCCTCGGGGGCGTCCGCGACCTCGGGGAGCTCCACGCAGAGCTCGTCTCCGGGCGGCCCGGCCGAGAGGCAGGGCGCTTCGGACGCATCGATCGCTCGTCGAGAGGGCTGGAGGCTCTGGCTGATCTGCACCGTGACGCCCTCCCGCATCGAGCGCGCCACGACCGAGGTCGCGTCCTCCGGCTCGTCGTCGAGGCCGGCGGTTGCTGGAGAAAACCCCAGCGGGATCAGCACCTCGTCGAGGAGCGCGATCGCCCGCTCCGTCCACGCGCGGAGAGGCGCGAGCACGGCTTGCACGAGCTCTTCGGGCGCGTCGATCTGCCGGAAGATCTTGAAATCGAGCGCCAGCGCGACGAGCGCCCCGGCGGCGTCTTCGCCCCACCACGCGGCGTAGAAGCCGTCGCCGTCGCCCGAGCGGACCACGAGAGCGTTCGCTGCGTCCGCCAGGTCGATGAGCACAGCCAGCTTTCCCTTGAGGGGCGGGACCGTCAGCTCGTAGAGGTCCGGAGCGCGCGCGAGCACCGTCGCGGCAGCCGAGTCGAAGACGGCCGCGACTCCCCCGTCGACAGGGAAGCTGAAGATCTCGGTCGGCCCGAGCGACGCGGCATCCTCACCGGGGCGGGTGGCGATCGTCCAGCGACGAGGAGCGCCCGCGCCGAGCTGAACGAACGCCGCGCCCGCGACGCGATCCGTGTGCTCAGCGATCAGGACGAGGTGTCGACCCGAAGGCACCGAGCGGGTGAAGGCCGGGCGATCGGGGGCCGTGAGCGGGTCGGTGGCAGAGAGCGCGCCGGAGTGGATCGAGAGCTCGCCGATCGACGTGAACGAGGCGACCTGCGGGTGCGATTCGCGCTGCTCCCACAGCTCGGTGAGGAGCCGCGGGACGTCGCGACGAGGGAGGTTCGACATCGGCGCAGGCTACCATTCGGCCGGGTGGATCCTCGGTGTCGACTCGCGCTCCACACCCACACGCGCGACTTCCCCCACCGTGGAGCGCCGCCCGAACCGCTGCCCACGCGCCCTCGCCTCCGCTACCTTGCCCCGATGATCGCCGCTCCGCTCGAGATCGCCCGCTCGCTCGCCGCCGACATCCGCGCCTCCGCCGAGGAGACCGAGCGCGGCCGCCGCCTCGCGCCCGCGCTGGTGGCGAAGATGGCGGAGGCCGGCCTCTTTCGCCTCTGCGTGCCGCGCGATCTCGGCGGCTTCGAGGCCGATCCGCGCGCCGCGATCGAGGTCCTCGAAGAGGTCGCGCGGGCCGACGGTGCCGCCGGGTGGTGCCTGATGGTGGCCATCACCAGCTCGCTGGTGGCGGGCTACCTCGAGGACGACGCGGCGCGCGCGATCTTCGGCGATCCCGGCGCGATCGTCTCCGGCGTCTTCGCCCCGCGGGCCACGGCGCGCACGGTCGACGGCGGCTACCGCGTCACCGGCCGGTGGACGTTCGCGAGCGGCTGCCAGCACGCCTCGTGGCTCCTCGGCGGCGCGGTGATCCTCGGCGACGGCGGCGCGCCGCGGATGAGCGCGGGCAGCGTGCCCGAGACGCGGATGATGATCTTCCCCGCCGCCGACGTGACCATCCACGACACCTGGCGTGTCGTCGGCCTCGCCGGCACCGGCAGCCACGACATCGAGGTCACCGACGCCTTCGTCCCCGCGGCGCGCTCGGTCTCGTTCTTCACCGATCGCCTCCAGCGCCCGGGCCCGCTCTACGCCTTCCCTGTCTTCGGCCTCCTCGCGCTCGGCGTCTCCGCGGTGGCGCTCGGCATCGCGCAGAGCGCCTCCGACGCGTTCCGCCGGCTCGCCACGGAGAAGACGCCCTTCGGCGGCAAGCGCACCCTCGCCGCGCGCCCCGCCGTGCAGACGCAGATCGCCGAGATCGAGGCCCAGATCCGCGCCGCGCGCGCCTTCCTCCACGCCGCTGTCGATCGCGCCTACCAGGCCACGCTCGAGGGCGGCGGCGTCCCCATCGAGCGCCGCGCCGAGATGCGCCTCGCCGCCTGCCACGCCACGACGAGCGCCGCCCGCGCGGTCGACCTCGCCTACACCGCGGCGGGGGGCTCCTCGATCTACAGCTCGAGCCCGCTGCAGCGGTGCTTCCGCGACGTCCACGTCGCGACCCAGCACGTGATGGTCGGGCCGGTGATCCAGGAGCTCGTCGGCAAGGTCCTGGCGGGCATCGAGGCCGACACATCCATGCTTTGATCGAGCGCCTGCGCGATCGCCGACGACGGCATCCTCGCCTGCGCGGACAACACGCTGTGAGCGATCGGAGCCGCCCGCTGCGAGCTCGCGCCGTAGACGCGCGGCCGCTCAGAGCGAGAGCACGAACCGGGTCAGCGCCGCGCGATCCTCCGCGGAGAGCGCCGCAAACGCTTCCCTGGCCGGCTCGGCCTCTCCGCCGTGCCAGAGGGTCGCCTCCTCGACGCTGCGGGCCCGCCCGTCGTGGAGGAAGCGCGCTTGTCCCGTCACGAGCTTCGTCAGCCCGATCCCCCAGAGCGGGGCCGTGCGAAACTCGTCCCCCGTCGCCTCGTGATCCGGCCTTCCATCGGCGAGATCCGGCCCCATCGCGTGGAGGAGCAGATCCGTATAGGGATAGATACGCTGCTCCCCCAGCTCGGGGAGACTCGATATCTCCCCCGTGGTGAACGAAGGTCGATGACAAGCCGCGCACCCCGCCTGCCCGAAGAGCGCTTTCCCGCGCAGCACCTCCGGCTCCTGCGCGTCGGGTCGATAGGGCACCGCGATGAAATGCGAGAAGAACCCCACCGCCGCGAGCCGGTCCGCGTCGATGTCAATCCCCGGTTTCACCGCAGCAGCGCAGCCGCTCTGCACAGCGGGGCAGTCCTCCTCGGGATAGATCGGTGACGTGATCCCCATGTCCCCGCGAAACGCGGCGGCGGCCTGCTGCTCCAGATCGGGCTGGTTGGCCTTCCAGCCGAACCTGCCTGGCCGGATCGTTCCATCGAGATCCCGCGGGACGCGGTTGCGACGCCCGCTCACGCCGTCATTGTCGGCGTCGTCAGGATCGGCCAGCGCCTCGATGTCCTCGTCGCGAATGGCCGAGAGCAGCCCGAGCCCGAGCATCGGTTGCGCCACCCGCGCCGAGAGGACGGTCCCCGGCGCGAGCGGGCCAAAGGCGAGCTCGTGCGGCACGTTGGTCGGGGCGAGCAGCTCGTAAGGGGTCTTGTCGGCGTAGGCGCCTGGTCGAGGCTCGTAGTCGACGGAGAACCACCCCTCCGCGGGCACGCCGGCGATGCCTCGAGTCTGGATCTGGTCGCCATAGCGAGGATCCGCGAGGAAGCCGCCTTGCGGCGAGGGAACGGAGAGCCGCACCAGCATGGAAGTCATGGGTTGATTGGCCGGCGGCGGCGCCCCGCGCCCGCCGCGAAAATGGCAGCCCTGGCAGGAGGTGCCGACATAGGTGGGGCCGAGCCCATCGCGATCGACCTCCCCGCCCACCGTCCAGGCGACCTCGAAGAGCGCGCGCCCGGCCTCGAAATGCCCGAGGTGCGCGCTCGACAGGTTCCCCGCGGGCCTCTGGAAGCTCTTGGCGTCGCGGAGATCGACGGTGGTGTCGCCGCCGGGCCGCTCCTCGCCCGGCTCGAAGACAGCGAGCTCGCTCCCGCCCGCGCCGCCCGCGCCGCTGACGCTCGCTCCGCTGCTGCTCACGCCGACGCCGCCAGCGCCGCCGATGCCGTGGGACGACGTCGATGTCGCCGTCGCCATCGTCTCGCCGGGAGCGGTGCAGGACGCGCCCAGCGCCGCGGAGAGCAGCACCGGCGCGACGACGGCGACGGCGCGGCGCGAGCGAGGTCTCCGTGAGCTCAAGGCCACAGGACCTCGACAGGGGTGCTCGATCGCGCGGGGCCGTCCGGCGGGAGAGGCTGGCTCAGCTGCCCGCTCCCGTTCGAGCCCCAGGCAAACAAGGCGCCTTTCGCGTCGAGGGCCAGCACACCGACGGCGCCCGGCCCCACGGCGAGGACGCCGCCGACGACGCAGGCTGCCGGCGCGACGCGAGCGCTGGTGTCGCCCACGCCGAGCTGCCCGCTGCTGTTCTGGCCCCAGCCGAGGAGCTTGCCATTCGCGAGGACGGCATAGCTCGTGTTCCCGCTCGCCGCGACGTCGAGCGCGCGCTCCTCGAGATCGATGGGGACCGGCTGCGACTTCGACGCCAGGATCCCCGACGAGCCATGGCCGAGCTGCCCGCTGCTCCCCTCCCCCCACGAGAGCATCTGGCCTTCGCGGCTCACGACGAGCACGTGATCCCGCGCCGCGGCGATCCCCGCGATGTCCACGAGGCTGGGAATGACGAGGGGCTTGGGGTGCGGAGAGGCATCCTCGTCGCCCACGCCGAGCTGCCCGCTGTCGTTGCTGCCCCACGCGTACACGAGGCCGTCCGAGGCGACGGCGAACGAGGTCTCCTGTCCTGCCGCGACAGCGACGATGTCCCCGAGGCCCGCTATCGTCGCCACGTCGGCGTGGCTCGCGGTGTCCCCGGTGCCGAGCTGCCCGTGCTCGTTGGCGCCGGTGGACAGGACACCTCCGTCAGCGCGAAGAAACAGCGCATGGGCGCCGCCAATGGCCATGGCCACGATCTCGCTCGCGCCGGATACCGCGGTGAACGAGGCGGCGGCGCTGGGTGCTTTGAACACCTGGCCTGCCGCGTCCAGCGACCACAGCGCCTGCGAGGCCGCGCCCACCGAGGTCGCGTCGACGGGCGCCTTCAGGCTCTCGAGCGCAGGGCTCCCCGCGCCCCACCGCGCCAGCGATCCGGCGCGCACCGCGAGCATGGTGTCGAGCGCGGCGGCGAGCGGCGCGCCGCCGTAGAGGCTCGCGTCCTCGTGGATCGTCGCGCCGTCCTTGGCCGCGAGCGCGACACGAAACGGCGTGGCCCCACGCCCGAGCGGCAAGCGCAGGTGGAGCGGGCCAGCGTGCGAGGGATCGACCGTCAGCGAGTCCACGACAGCGCCGTCGCGCTCGAGCGAGAGCACCGCTCCCGCCGGGGCCTCGACCGCGACCTCCACGCTCACCCAGCGACGCCGGAAGGCCATCCCCGCCGGCGGACCCACGATGGACAGCGACAGCGCCGTCGCGGGCGCGCCGCCCGTCCCTCCCGCGCCTCCGCCTGCAGCGCTGGACGTGGACGTCGCTGTCGCTGTCGCCGTCGCGCCGCCGCTGCCTTCTTCGCCGGGTGGCGCCGTGTCTTCACAGGCCACGAGGCCGAGCACGCTGGCCGAGACGAGGGTAGTCAGGGCGCGGCGAATCACGGGATCACGACCGCCGCGGGGACAGGATAAGCCCAGTTGTTGAGCAAGGCCGGGCGACCCAGGGTGCCATTCGTGCTCCAGCCCCAGGTGGAGACTCCGGCGGAGGTGAGCGCCACCGCGTGCGTCGCCCCCGGCTCGAGGTCGATCACAGAGGTGAGCGCGAGCGGCGCGTCGGGCGCGTTGCGATCGCTGGTGTCGTCGGCGCCGATACCGAGCTGGCCATTGAAGTTCTGGCCCCAGCCCACGGCCGTCCCGCCTTCGTGGAGCGCGAATCCATAGTTGCCGTCGGCGGCCACCGCGATCACGTCGTGGAGCGATGTCAGGAGGGTCGGCGCGTAGACATCGGTCCCGTCTCCGCTCGTCCCCACGCCGACTTGCCCGTTCTGGTTGAGCCCCCAGCCCATCACGGTGCCGTCGGCCTGGACCGCGAGCACGTGATCGCGCCCCGAGGCCAGGTGAACGACCTTGGCGAGCCCCGGGACCAGGAGAGGAGTGGAGTGCGGGTCGGCGTCGGCCAGGCCTTGCCCGAGGTTCCCGAAAGCGTTCCTCCCCCAGGCCCACACCGTGCCGTCGCGCTTGAGCGCGAGCGAGTGCTTCGATCCGCCTACCACCTGAACGATGTCGGTCAGCCCCGGGACCTCGACCGGATAGTGCCTGTCCTCGATCGAGCCGTCGCCGAGCTGCCCGAGCGAGTTGTCCCCGAACGCGCGGACGGTGCCGTCCTCGAGCAAGACCAGCGTGTGATCGTAGCCAAAGGTCGCCGCGAGCACGCCCGGGAGCGACGACACCTGCGTCGGCGTCGCGCGATTGACCGTGTCCTGCGTCGCCTGCGTCCCGAGGCCGAGGCGCCCGTCGGCGTTGCTGCCCCACACGAACAGCGCCCCATCCTGCCGCAGCGCGAGCGACTGATTCTGACGAAAGTCGACGGCGGTCACGTCGTCGAGGGCGGGAATCAGCTCGGGCAGCAAGCGCGCGGTGGTGTCCCCGGCGCCGAGCCCGAGCTGGGTGAGGTTGTTGCGCCCCCACGCATAGAGGTGGCCATTGACGACGGCGCCCGTATGCGACCCTCCCGCCGAGACCGGATGCGTGAACGAGGCGCCGAGCTTGACCTCGGTCCGGTGGCCGGCGAGATCCTCGGCGAAGACCAGGATCTCGTTGGCCCCGCGCGTCGGCCGCAGATCGAGATCGCCGTCGAACTTCACCGCTGGAGACATCACCGAGAGATCGATCTCCGCAGCACCGTTGAGCGAGTAGCCGACGCGCGCGAGCCCTCCGTCGTCGTGCGCCTGGATCCGCACCGGAAAGCTCGCTGTCCTGAGGAGCGAGCTCCCCGCGAGCGACAGCGCAGTCACCTCCGGAGCGAGGAGATCCACAGCGCCGCCGCCCGCGCCGCCTGTGCCGCCTGTGCTGCTGACGCTTTGACCACCTTGGCCACCTTGGCCGCCCGCACCGCCGCTGCCGGTGCCGCCCGTGCTGCCGACGCTCTGACCACCTTGGCCCCCCGCGCCGCCCGTGCTGCCGACGCCCTGGCCACCGGCCCCGCCCTGGCCACTGGTGCTGCTCGAGGAGGTCGTGTCTCCGCTCGAGGCGCTGGTCGCGTCGCCGCCGTCACCACAGCCGGCAGCACTGGCGAGCAGCAAGCCGCTCGCGAGGACCCATCCCGTCGTCTTCATGCGACGACAGCTAGCCCACTTTGAATACGACTTTCAAGTTCATTTACGCGCCCCCGCCCGAATCGAGCGAGGATCGTGGGCTGCGATCCCGAACGTGGTTGACACGGTGAGGATCTCTCCCCGCCGCGAGCATCACCAGGGGCTGGGACGGGTGCCATTGCGTCGGGAGCTCGTAGCTGCACGGGACGCGGACCCGCGAGGACGAGGGAGAGAATTGCAGGATCATCGCGATGCGACGGCGCCCGGAGCTGTTCTTCGAAGCGTGCCAGGTGCGCCCGCTGAAGATGAAGAACTCTCCAGGCCGGAGATCGAGCTCGACGATCCGGGCGGCCGGCGCGATCCGCCTGGCCAACCGCAGCGCGTCGCCGTCCCGCTCGAGGTCGCCGCCGTCTCGAGCCGCGGACTCCTGCGGTGTGATCCCGAAGAGGTGCGAGCCGGGGATCACCTTCATGGTGCTCTCGCGGTTGACGTTGGCCAGACCGAGCCAGGCCGTCGCGCCGACCCAGGCCACGTGCTCGACGTCCTCGTGCCAGCGGTGATTCTCGCCGCTCTCCTTGGCGACGATCTGAGCGCCCCAGAGGAGCAGATCCTGCCCCAGAATCGAGACCATGCGATCGACGATCGGCGAGCGCAAAGCCAGCTCCTCCGCCTCGGGGATCAAGAGGTGAGCGCTCTTGTACCAGTACCGGGGCGCGCCCGCGGGCCCCGCCCCCACGACAGGAGAGCCAAAGAGCCGCCGGGCGAGCGCGTGAATCGCAGCGCCGAGCCTCCGCCGCCGTGACCGCATCTTCAGCGCGGGTTGACTCCGCACCTTCGCGACCAGGACCTCGGCGAGAGGCCCGCAGAGGCGCGGCTCGATCAGCGGGAAGGGCCCGATATAGCCGTCGCGCTCGAACGAGCTCAGCTCCGCGGGAGTCAGCGCGAAGCTCTGCTTCGTGGGGTGCTCTCTTGATGGCTCGTGCGTCGGCGCGGACTGCATGGCGATTCCTATCGAGACGTCCAGGGCGCACCGGTCCGGCTGCTCTGGCCATTGCCATGCGCCGCGACGAGCAAAGTCGCCAATTTCGCGATTACACACCCACTCGGTAGCGCGACTGTAGTTTCAGCGGGGCTCCCGGCACACCTTCACTCCGTGTCGGGAGGGCTCTCGACATCGAGTGTCCAGACAGAACCGCCGAGCCCGCAATCAAGAACGTTTTGGAGCGCAGGTCAAGCTCGCTTTGCTCTCGACGTTCGCCGGCTCAGCGCGCGGCTCTGCGCTTCGCCTCGCCCTCGCCGCTCTTGCCCTGCTCCGCGAGCTGCGCTTGCCCCTCGGCGACGTCGCGCGTGAAGCTCAGCGCGAGCTCGCGGGCCTCGTCCAGGCTCGAGGGGATCTGCGCGTTGGCCCGCGCGAGGGCCGCGGCCACGCGCGCCGCGGGCTGCCGCGAGAGGGCGCGGAAGGCGAGCGAGCGGCCGGGCGTCGTCGCGATGAGCGAGAGCGTCGAGGCCGACCACGAGAACGCCGGCGCCTTGCGCGCGGCCTCGGCGAGATCGGTGAGCGGGGTGCGCGTCAGCCAGAGCGCGAGCGCCTCGTTGAACTCGCCTTCTCCGATGCCCTTGAGGCCGAGCGTCATCTCCGGGAGCGGGATCCGCCGCGCGTCGATCTCCACGCGGCGGAGCTCTTTCCAGGCGGTGAGGCGCGCCGGCGGCGTCTCGCCGCGGAAGCGCGCCGAGCCCGTCCACCACGTCACCGCCGAGTCGGTGCGCACGAGCTCGAGCGCGCGGCAGAACGTGGCGTGACGGGAGATCGCGCCGAGCACGTCGCGCGGCGCGGGGATGCGGTCGCAGAGCCAGCGGAGGTTGGCGAGGAGGCGCGCGTAGTTGCGGCGCGAGAAGACGGTGACGAGGTGCTGGTTGGTGAGCTGCACCAGATCGTTGAACGCGGCGAGCACCGCCCAGTCGCCCTCGTCGAGCGGCGGGAGCGTGTCCACCGGAGCGAGGAGGCGCGCGCGGCGCACGCGGGCGACGTCGAGGCGCGAGCGCAGATCGAGATCGACGATCTGCCGCTCGATGCCGAGGCTGAGGCCGAGGCGCCCGCCGAAGGGCCGCACCGGGTGCATCGGGCCGCCGAGGATCAGCGGCGCGAGGACCGCGTGAGCCAGCTCTTCGCAGCGCTCGCCGAGATCGTCGGCCACTACGATCCTTCGCCCAGCGCGGGCTTGGTCGGCTTGTCGAGCTCGGCGACCGCGGGGACGTCGCGCAGCGGGCGGATGCCCGTGCCGCTCAAGAACACCTCGGGCAGCTCGGTCGAGAGCGCCGCCGTGAGGCCGCTGGAGAGGCCGGTGAGCGGCGCCCAGTCCTGCGCTTCGAGCAGCGCGGTCTCGAGCGGGACGAAGGCGTCGCCGGGCACGCCGACGGTGCGCCCGTCGCGGCCGATGAAGATGATCTGACCCGAGGGCGATCCGAGCGCGCGATAGAGCACGTCCGGCGACACGGTGGGGACGGCGTCGTAGCCGGCGGGGATGTAGAGCCCGGCGCGGATCTCGCGGTAGAACTCGCCCACCGGGATGCCCTCTATCCCCGTCGCTTGCCGCAGGTACGCGCCCTCTTTCGTCAGCGCGATCCGGGCCTTGCGCAGCGTCTCCGGGCCGAGCGCATAGGCCACCTGACGGAGCAGCGGCATCTCCTCCGGGCGAATCCAGCTCGCGGTGACGGAGCGCCAGGGCTCGGTCGAGGGCATGAGGCGGAGCGCGATGGCCACCGCCGCCGGGCGCGCCTGCGCCTCGGGCACGCGGGACGCCGCGACCTCGCGCCGCAGCTCGACGCGCGCGAAGGCGCCGACGTCCCCGAGCGCGGGCAGCTTCGTCAGCTCGAGGACG
>FSTQ01000199.1_pt1 | contig 13201 bp, 6 predicted proteins | sample 1637281 | NCBI WGS metagenome assembly FSTQ01 (sample SAMEA3914818, study PRJEB12502) | metagenome | biome: forest; material: soil | place: Canada | collected 2010-06-26 | depth 0.1 m
GCATTTTTGTCTGTGGTAATCACGCTCGAGATCCTCGTGCTGGTTGTTGTCTGGCCCGCAGCGCGGGCGATGTTCGTGAACACAAGAACCTCACCGTGGGGTGCGAGCCGCGAGGCGAGCTCGGGGCTGCACCCTGTCTGGGCCGGAGCCGCTCAGCGCCTCTCCAGCCAGGCAAGCGCTCCCGCCACGGTGGGAGCTCAACGCGGGCGTGCAGTTGCACGAGGCATGCCGCGCCTCGCTGTCGCGTACGGGCGGCGTCAGAGCTTGTTCAACAGGCGTCGCGAGCGTCCCGAGGCTAGGGAAGCCGAGGGAGGCGTGCTTCAGCACGTTGACCGAGCGCCGACCGACGACTCGGGGCGCGCAGCAGCCTGTTGAACAAGCTCTCAGCTCGCGCGGCGGTTGAGGGTGAGCAGCTCGAGCGTGCGCGCGTTGGCGGGCACGCCTTCGAGGAAGCGGGCGCGCCAGGCGACGTCGCTAATCTTGGCCGCGCGCGCGACGAGCCGCTCGCGGGCGCGCAGGATGGCCTCGGCGAACGCCGCCTGATCGCCGGTGGCGTGGAGGGCCTCGGCGTGGACGAGGCGCACCATGGCCTCGCCCTCTTCGATGCCGCCGAGCGACTCGAGGATCTGGTGCGCCTCGCGCGCCGCGATCAGCGCTTCGTCGACGCGGCCGAGCCCGATCAGCGCGCGGGCCAGCACCGCGAGGGCGGCGGAGCGGAGCGGCGGGGCGACCTCGAGGGCGGCGGCGGCGGCGCGGCCGTCCTGCTCGGCGGCGTCGAAATCGCCGGAGAGGAAGGCGATCTCGGAGAGGTACATCCGGGCGACGCCCTCCATGCGCGGGTCGCCGAGCGCGCGGAAGCCCTCGAGCGCGCGCTGCTCGATGCGGCGCGCCTCGGCGAGCTGCATGCGGTAGGCGAGCACGTGGCCGAGGTTCTGGAGGGCGCTCAGGCCCACGTCCTGGAGGCCCATGCGATCGGCGACGGCGGTGGCCACGCGCAGCGCCTCCTCGGCGCCGGCGTAGTCGCCGAGCTCGACGAAGGCGACGCTGAGGTTGGAGCGGACGGCGCACGCGTCGCGGTGATCGCCGGCGCGCTCGAAGGCCGCGAGCGAGGCTTCGAAGCCGGCGAGGCACGCGGCGAGATCGCCGGCGTAGGCCGCGCGCACGCCGCGGAGCTGCTCGATCTCGGCGACGACCTGGGGCGCGAGCCCGGAGGGGTCGGCCATGGCGTCGGCGAGCAGGGCGATGACCGAGTCCGCCGCGCCGGTGCGGCCGGCGAAGACGAGGTCGGTCGCGCAGCACGCCAGGCAGGCCGTGCGCGCGCCCTCCGCGCCGGGGAGCGGCGTCGCCGCCGCGGTGGGCGTGACCCAGGCCTCGACGCGGGCGAAGTCCCCGAGCTTGCCCGCGGCGAGGCTCGCCTGGCGGACGGCGCGGTACCAGGAGCTCGAGCCGGTCGCGAGCAGGTAGGTCGCCTCGACGGCGCAGTCCTCGGCGAGGGCGAGGTCGCCGCGCCACAAGGTCGCCTCGGCCTCGATCAGCCGCAGCTCGCCCAGCGCGACGCCGGCCGCGCCGCACTCGGCCCCGCGCCGCGCCCGCTCGATCGCGGCGCCGAGATCGTTGGCCTCGAGCGCCTGCTCGGCGGCGCGCACGTACCAGCGGATCGCCCGGCCGGGCTCGGCGCCGCGGAGGAAATGCTCGGCCATCGTCGCCGCGTCGGCGTACCCGGTCCGCTCGAGCCACTCGGCGGCGAGGCGGTGGCCGAGCACGCGATCCTCCTCCGTCAGCGTGGCGTAGGCCGCCTCGCGCACGATGGCGTGGCGGAACGCGTACTGCGGATCGGCGCTGCCGACGGCGATGCTGGCCGGCCCGACGAGCTCGCGCGAGGCCAGCGTCTTCAGCCACTCGCCCGCCTCGTCAGCGTGGCGCTCGCCGCCGAGGAGCGCGGCGAGCCCGCCCTTGGAGAAGCGCTCGCCGAAGACGCTCGCGGCGCGGAGCACGCGCTTGGCCTCGCTCCCTTCGGCGTCGAGGCGAGCCTCCACCGTGCCGAGGACCGAGTCCGGGAACGCGTCGACGCGCCCGGCGGCCACGGCGCGCACCAGCTCTTCCAGGTAGAACGGGTTGCCGTCGGCGCGCTCGACGATGCGCGCGACGGCCTCGGGCGTCGCCTGCGCGCCGAGCGCCTCGGTGACGAGCTGCTCCGCCGCGCGCTTCGAGAGCGGGCCGAGCTTGATCGTCTGCACCTCGCGCTCGCTCCAGAGGCCGGGGAACTGCGTCGTCACCTCGGGCCGCGCCAGGGCCAGCACCATCAGCGGGCGATCCCGGAAGTTGCGCAGCGTGGAGTCGACGAGCTTCACCGTCGCCGCGTCGCCCCACTGGAGATCCTCGAGCACGAGGAGCACCGGCGCCGCCGCGCACTCGGCGGTGAGCCACGCGTCCCAGGCCGCGCACATCGAGTCGCCCATCAGCTGCGGGCTCTCGCGGGCGGCGCGCAGCGCCGGATCGTGATCGTCGGGGAACGTCGTCCCGATGAGCTCGCCCAGGAACGCCGTGGCCCGGCTGAGCGCCTGGCCGTCGAGGTGCGCGCTCAGCCGCGCGGAGAGCTTGTGCCGGCGCAGGTCGATGGTATCGGCCTCCTGGATCGCCGCCGTCTTGCGGATGGCGTCGGCGATCATCCCGAAGGGCGAGCCCGCGCCGAGCGACGGCGCGCGCCCGGTGAGGATGGTCATCGGCGTGTCGACGCGCCGGATCTTCTCGATGAACTCGCGACCGAGGCGTGATTTCCCGGCCCCGGGCGAGCCGACCACCAGCACCGGGCTGGCGACGCACTCGGCCGAGCAGCCGGCGAAGACCACCTCGAGCGTGGCGAGCTCGCGGGTGCGCCCCACGCACGGCGTCACCTTGCCGAGCAGGAGCGGCCGGCTGTCGAGCAGCGTGCTCTCCGCGCGCAGGTACGCCGTGGTCCCGGTGCGCTCGATGTTGAAGCGCCCGGTGAGCATCTCCACGCTGGCGCTGTCGAGGTGGATCGGCCCGGGCCGCGTCATCCGCAGCGCGCGCACGCCGCGATCGAGCACCTTGCCGTCGACGACGCGGGCCGACACGAGGCCGCGCCCGCTGACGATGCAGATGGGCACGCCCGGCAAGCTCGCGCGGAGGATCAGCGCGCATTGCGCCGCTTGATCGGCGCGATCGACGGCGCTCCCGGGCCCCCACAGGGTCGCGATGAGCGAGTCTCCGCAGAGGAGGCTGATCTGCCCGCCAAAGGGCGCGATCGCCTTGCGCAGCTCGTCGAGCGGGAGGCGCGGGCCGGGGCGCGACTCGTCCGCGTCGGGGTCGCCGGCGAGGACGATGCTCACGAAGCGCTTCTCGCGCATCGTCAGCGAGGCCGACGACGGATCCCCCGAGCCCTCGAACACCACCTTCTCGGTCGCGGCCCCGCCCATGGAGGGCATGGCCCGCAGCGACGCCGCCGACCACCCGGTGATGTTGTGCAGCCGCCCCAGCTCCTCGGCGACCTCGGCGGCGCTCGCGGGGCGCTGCTCGGGATCCTTGGCCATCATCCGCGCCACCAGATCGTCGAGCACCTCGGGCACGTCGGCGCGGCGCTGGCGGACGTGGGGTGTCTCCTGGAGCAGGAGCTTGGCGAGCACCGCCATCGGGTGCGTCCCCTCGAAGGCCGGCGTGCCCGTCAAGCACTCGAAGAGCACGCAGCCGAGCGAGAAGAGATCGGTGCGAGGGTCATACGCCGGCTTCCCCTGCACGATCTCGGGCGCCATGTACCCCGGCGTCCCGAGGAGCATCCCCGTCTGCGTCAGCTGCCGGGCCGCCCCCGCGGGCCGCGCGATCCCGAAGTCCACCAGGCGGACCCGATCGACCTGGCAGCCGACGAGGAAGATGTTGCTCGGCTTGATGTCGCGATGAACGAGCGCGCGCGCGTGCGCGAACGAGAGGATGTTCGCCGCCCGCCGCACCAGCTCGATGCACTCGGCCCCGTCGAGCGGCGCGCGGATGAGGCGGACCGAGAGATCCTCCCCCTCGAGCCACTCCATCGCCAGCCAGTGATCCCCCTCGGGCGTGAGCCCGTGCGCCACGTAGCGCACGATCCCCGGGTGCGAGAGATCCGCCAGGATCTCCGCCTCGCGCGCGAAGCGCTCCACGTCGAGCGGCTGGCGGCTGTGGAGGATCTTCAGCGCCACCGGCCGGCCGTCGACCCGATCGGTCGCGCGGTACACCGTCCCCATCCCGCCGGCGCCCGCCTGATGATCGAGCGCGAACCGCCCCGCGATCACGATGCCGGGACGCACAGCGTTCACGGTCTGATCTTCGCGGGATTCGGGGCGGCTACTGGGCGTCAAGGGTTCACGGAGCGAGGAAGACAGTCACAGCAGCGTTGTAGGTGGTCTCCTCGAAGTCGTCATCATCTTCCGCGCAGCTGTTCTCGTTGCTGCACTTGGTGTAGGCGCCGTCAGCCTTGGTCTTGCTGCAGACGCTGCTGCACGAGCCCAGATTCTCCACCACGCAGCCGGCCGTCGACGGCCCACAGACGCGCGGGAGGCCGGTGCGCCCCGGGGCGACGCAAGCATAGCGCTGGGGTGACGTCAGGAAGATGTTACCGAAATACGTCCCTTCGCGGACCGTGTACGTGTTCTGCTCGGTCCGGGTCGCGGTGAGCGCCGGCGTATCCCCGCGCACGGAGATCTGCACCTTGACGCCGAGGTAATCGACGCGCGCCATCACGCAGGCCGACACCCACTGCTGGCACGTCGTGTTGCAAGTGCCGTTGGGCGCCCCCCACGGCGCCGCCAGCCCGAGCTCGCCCGGGTAGGTGTACGAGACGCCGTCGGCGACGAAGCTGACCTGACTCGCGGGGGGCAGCGCGCAGCTCACGATGTATTTGAACACCTCGCGCGCGTTGGGATCGGTGAGAGCGGGGCTCAGCAGGGCATTGTTCGTCAGGGCGTTGTTGGTGAGCGCGTTGTTCGTGAGCGCGTTGTTGGTCAACGCGTTGTTCGTGAGCGCGTTGTTGGTCAACGCGTTGTTCGTGAGCGCGTTGTTGGTGAGCGCAGCCTGCTGCACGACATCGACGGCCTCGTCGCTCTCATCGCCGTCCGGCGCGAGGCAACCGACGAGCGGCAGCGCGCACAAAAGCGCCACACCGTGAGGCATCATGGAGTAAACCACCCTCTTCATCGCCGCCGTGATTCCAAGCCCGCGCGTGCCCTTGATGTCGTTCATGGTTGCCTTTCAAGCCGATTTGCGGAGACCTTCGTCTCCCTTGCCAAGGGCCCCGCCCGTAGTCTGCGGACCCTCTTAGCAACCGGTAGGCCAACTTCCCAAGTACGACGATTACCAGCTATCTCCGCGCTCGCGCCGATCGCCGGCGCCGCAGCGAGAGCCCCGCCAGCGCCGCGACGAGCGCCGCGCCGCCGGCTCCACCGCTGGAGATCGGGACAGCGCAGCCGCATCCCCCGGACTCGCCATCTCCGCTCGACGACGCCCCGCGGCCGCCTGATCCCGTCGTCGAGGGGCTGACTCCGCCGTATCCCCCGCTCCCGCCCGCGCCGCCGCCGCCGACTCCGCTGCTCGCGCCGGAGGTCACGCTCGCGCTGGAGGTCGCGCTCGCCGTCGCGCCCGCGCCGCCGCACCCCTCCCCCTCCATGGGCGCAAACACACAACCGCTCGCCGGCTCGCAGCTATCCATCGTGCACGCGTCGCCGTCGTCGCAGGTCATCGCGCTGTCCGGGATGCAGAGGCCGAAGGCGCAGGTCTCTCCCACGGTGCAGGCGTCGCCGTCGTCGCACGGCCCCACGTTGAAGGCGTGGACGCAGCCCCGCGCCGGATCACAGGAGTCGTCGGTGCACGAATTGGCGTCATCACATGATGTCGCGGAAGTGCCGGCGCAGGTGCCGCTCGCGCAGGTGTCGCCGGTCGTGCAGGGGTTGCCGTCGTCGCATGCCGCACCGCTGGGCTTGCCGCCGCAGGTGTCGAGCGCGAAGGTGGCCTGGGCCATGAGGATCGGCGCGGCGCCGGGCACGTCCTTGACGTGGAGCCAGAGCTGATAGGCCGTATCGCCCCAGGCCGCGAGCTGCGAAAAGAAAGGATCGGTCTTGGCGATGTGCGCGAGCGGCTCGCCCGAGGGCGTGGGGCTCAGCAGCGCCGTCTTCCCCGTCCCGTTGATCTCGTCGCGCAGGAACTCCACGTACTCGCGGCTCGTGGTCTGGTAATAGAGCCGCACCTCCACCCGATCTCCCCCGGCCGGGAGCGAGAGCCCGAGATCGTCGAAGCCGCCGGCGTACTCCGCGGCGCTGTAATAGCCGGGCGCGGCCGCGCCGCCCCACGCCGGCTCGGCCTGCCGGGCCGCCGCCTCGGCGACGCGGAAGCCCCGGGGCGGGATGCGGTTGTCCTTGCCGAAGCCGGTGGCGAGGGTGATGTGGAACGTCCGCGCCTCTCCGGTGATCGAGCTCGACGGGTGCGCCTCGTAGACCAGAGCGTCATCGTGGGACTCGGTGGCCTTCAAGGCCGGGCTCCCGGGCGAGTACGCGAGATCGAGGCCGCGGAGAGTGCCAGTCGCGCCGTCGTAGGGGTTGACCTCCCACAGCAGCGAGGCGCCTTGATAGAGGCGCACGTTGGCGAACATCCGCCGGCCCTCGGGGTAGCCGGTGATGAGCTTGTGCCCGGTGTGGTTGCGGATCCGGAACGACACAGCGCCGCTCGACGCGTCGTAGGTGACGGCCTCGATCGACGCCGCCCGCTCGAGCGAGGCGATCGCCCGGTTGCGGCCCGCGAGCAGCGCCGCGGGATCCAGCGCCGATCCCGCCGTCAAATCCAGCGTCAGCTTCGCGGGCCCCTGGCCGAGGAGCGCAGCGGTCTGCGCGTCATACACCGGCGATCCGGGCACGGCGCTGGCGAGCAGGAACGGGACGAGGGCGTTGCCGCCGGAGAGATCGTGGATCGGCTGGCCGCTCCGCGGGTGCTCGCTGCTATCCATCGGGCGGAGCTTGGCGTCGCTGGCGTTGCAGCCCGCGCCGACGCCGTCGGGCATGTGGCAATCCTGGCAGGTGGCGATGAGCGAGCCGGGGCGCGAGGTGGTGAAGACGCCCGGCGCGAAGGCCCCGCTCCCCGGCGCGCCCCCGGGCAGGCCGTAGTCCGAGAGCATGAACTCCGAGAACGTGCGCTCGATCGGGAAATACGCCGACGACGACTGGGCCTCGCTCGGCAGCACGGTCGTCCCGTCGCCCGGCGGCGTGCTCGCGTGAGCGGCGTTGGCGACAGGCGTGTTGGAGACGTCATGGCACGTCGAGCAGAAGAACTTGCTCTTGGTGTAGCGGCTGTAGAGCTTGCTGTGCGGCGGGGTGGCGTCGGCGTAGGGCCCGCGCTGCATCCCCGCGGTGGAGACGAAGTATTGCCCGCTCCCGTTCTCGGTGAACCCCGGGTCCGCGATGTGGTGAGTCGCGTCGTAAAGAGGGCTCCCGTTGAAATGATCGAGCGCGCTGGTCTGGGTGATGTCCGCCGCGAGCGTGGCCGCCGCCGCGGCCGGCGAAGGCGTCGCGCTCGCGCCTGTCTCGTCCCAGTAGCCGACCCAGTCGCTCCCCTCGCGCGTGCCCGCGGCGGTGTCGGCGAAGAAGGGATCGATCATCCGATGGCAGGCGTCGCAGCCGACGCCGTCGAAGTCGGCCCCGTTCATCTTGGCCGCGTTGACCGGATCGGATCGCTGCTCCAGCCAGCCCGCGGGGAGGTGGCAGCGCACGCAGCCGTCGGCGGCGTTGGGCCGGCCAAAGGCGTAGATCGAGTCCTGCGCCGCGACGGTGAGGGCCGGCCAGAAGAGCGGATCGCGCGCCGCCTGCGCCATCATCGAGCCCTTCCAGAGGAAGCCCGAGGCGAGCGCCGGCCCGGGCTTGCCGTGGCAGGCCTGGCACGCGTCCGAGGGCTGGAGCCCCACCCCCTGCGTCGGCTGCGTGCCCGGCATCCGCGCCAGGGCGTCGTTGACGACGGGCAGCGGCGTCCACGCCGAGGCCAGGGCCGGAGCGGCGAGCAGCGCGCACGCCAGCGCGGCGCTCGGAAGGTAGGATCCACGCGCGCGGCTACGCATGGAGCGAGCGTACCCGATCAACGGCTTCGAAACGCAGCGACGAGCGGCTCGGCCACCGAGGGAGGATCGAACTCGCGCCGACCCCCGTGCCCGCGCGGCTCAGGTGCGCTTGCTCGTCAGCTTCACGATCCCGTAGATGCAGCGGAGCGCACCGAAGATCATCGCCCCCCAGGCGACGACGTAGCGCCCGCTGCCGGTCTCGGCCGCCGAGTAGGAGCCCACGGTGATCACCAGGCCCACGACGAACATGATCCCACCGAACACGATGCTTCGCTTGGCCGCGCTCTGATCCATCTCTCGCCCTCTCGAATCTCAATCTCGGTCGAACCTTGCGAAGCCCCCTATCCCCGACCCTTTCCCCCAAGCTTGGGGGAAAGGGAGCTGGAGATCAGGAACGTTCGATCTCCCCTTTCCCCCGAGATCGGGGGAAAGAGGTCGGGGGATAGGGGGCTCTCAGGCCCGCTCGGGCTCCGGCGGCAGCGTCCGCTCCACGTAAAAGCGGAGGATGTCGTGGGGCGTGATGATGCCCACGAGCCGCCCGTCGCGCACCACCGGGAGGTGATGAATGTGGGCCTGACGGAGCAAGCCGAGGACGTCGTCGGTGGCCATGAACTCGTCGGCGACGATGGGCGGGTGGCTCATGACGTCGCGAGCGACGATCTCCTCCGCCGCGCCGCGGAGGAGCGCCGCCAGCAGATCGGTCTCGCTCACCAGGCCGACGACCCGCTCGTCCCCGTCGATGACCGGGACGCCGCTCACGCTCTCCAGCACGAAGAGGCGGCCGATCTCCGCGAGCGGGGTGTCCCCCGTCACGGCGAAGACCTTCTCGGACATCAGGTTGCGCGCGTGCCCCTTCACGATGCCTCTCCCATGCTCATACCCTCCGCAGATCGGGGCGGTGCTTGAGGAGCCGATCGAGCCACGCGCCCGAGAGCTTCTCCTGCACGGTGTTGGCGCGGAGCCGCGAGTTGAGGTTCTTGAAGTCGACCCGGTCGATGAGCTGATCCTGGTTGAAGCAGGAGAAGATGATCGACTCCTTGCCGGTCTCCGGATCGATATGCTTTTGCAGACACTGCGCGCAGACCTCCTTCATCATGCATTGCATCGGCGAGTTGATGCTGGCGATGGCCACGTGCTTGGGATCCAGGTACGGCGCGAGGACGCCGTGCCGCGCCTCGCGCACCGCGTTCATCATGCGGTCGGAGCCGATGGCGATGATCCGCTTCACCTCGGAGAGCTTGAACATCTCGCCGCCGAACGCGCCCTCGGCGTAGGCCTTCATCGCCTGGACGATGTTGCCGCGGAAGTGCCGATCCTGCGGCCGCCTCGGCGTGATCTCCACGCCGATGTCGCTGCACCAGATCACCTGGTCGGTGGCGATCTCGATGTCGTCTTGCTTGAAGAGATCGGCGCCGTTCTTGTAGCCGGCGAAATAGATCACCTTGGCGCCCTCGGCCCGCAGGGCCTTGGCGATCGAGAAGAGGACCGCGTTGCCGAGGCCGCCGCCGGCGAGGAGCACCGTCTCGCTGCTGGGGATCTCGGTGGGCGCGCCCGTCGGGCCCATCAGCACGATCGGCTCGTGCTTCTTGAGCGAGGAGAGGAGCCGCGTCGAGACGCCCATCTCGAGGGCGATGAGCGAGAGCAGGCCCTTCTCCTTGTCGACCCAGGCGCCGGTGAGGGCGATGCCCTCCATCGCGAGGCGCGTGCCCTCGATCATCACCGAGCTCGCCTCGTAGTTCTGGAGCCGGTAGAACTGCCCCGGCGCGAAGTTCCGCGCCGCCGCGGGGGCGCGCACGATGACCTCGATGATCGTCGGCGTCAGGCGGACGACGTCCTCGACGACGGCGAGCAGCTCCTCGTCGAGCTTGAGGAAGAGGGCGCGCCGCTGCGCGTCCCGCCGCGGCTGCTCGGTCGGATCGAGCGCGGCGAGATCGTGGCGGAAGAGCGCGACGACGTGGGGGTACGCGTCCTTGGCGCTGGCCATGGCCTTGACGACGCTGCCCGCGTAGTGCGGCTGGTTGTCGCCGTAGTAGCTGACCGCGTGCTTGCCGTCGTTGAAGCTGGTGAAGAAGCCGAGCCTGGCCTCGGCCGGCTCGACCACGAGCTTGCCGTCGTCGTCGACGCGGGCCGAGTGGGCCTGGAAGAACTGCTTCCACTTGTCGAAGTGGAAGCTCCCCGGCTTCTCTTTCTCGTACGTCACGTTGGGGCTCGTCCCCGCGGCGACGCACACGCTCCGCGCCGGGATCTCCACCTTCTCGCCGCTGTTCTTCCACTTGCCGCCTTCGAGGATCTGGCGCTCGAAGATCATGGATTTGACCTGATTCTTCTCGTCCACCACCGCCTCGAGCGGGGCCATGTTCTCGATGTAGCGCACCCCCTCTTCGAGGGATTTGATCACCTCTTCGTGGTTGAGGCGGTACGCGGGCGAGTCGATGACGCGCTTCCGGTACACGAGCGAGACGCCGCCCCAGCCGTCGATGAGCGGGAGGAAGTTGGGCGCGTGCCCTTCCCGCGCCGCGCGAGCGCGCTCCTCGCGCACCGCCGCCGCGTGCAGCCGCTGCTCGGCGATGAACTCGCGCTCTTCCTCGTCGAACATCGCCAGGACGGCCGCCTCGCTCTTCTCGGCGATGAGGGTGTCGATGCGCTCGGCCGTCTTCTCGACCTGCACGATGTAGTAGGCGATGAGCTCGGTCGCCGTGTCGATGGCGGTGAGGCCGCCGCCGATCACCACCGCCGGCAAGCGCACCTGGAGGTTGGCCATCGCCGAGCGCTTGTAAGCGCCGGTGAGCTGGAGGCCCATCAGGAAGTCGCTGGCCTTGCGGATCCCGCGCGCCAGGTTGTTCTTGAGCGGGATGATCGTCGGCCGCCCCGCGCCCGCGGCGATGGCCACGTGATCGAAGCCGAGCTTCCAGGCGTCGTCGAGATCGATGGTCCCGCCGAAGCGAACCCCGCCGTACATGCGCAGGAGCCGCTGCCGCGCCAGCGTGATGTAGAGGACCGTGAGGAAGTTCTTGTCCCAGCGAACGGTGATCCCGTACTCGCTCACGCCGCCGAACCCGAGGAGGATGCGCTCGTCGAGCTCGAGGTACATGCGATCGAAATTCTTGATCGGCCGAGGCGGCTGCGTGTCGCTCCCGGTGAGCTCGACCGGCAGCGGCTCGATCTTGAGGCCGTCGATCCCGGCGCAGGCGAAGCCCTCGGCCGTGAGGTGGTGCGCGAGGGTGTAGCCCGCGGGCCCGAGGCCGACGACGAGCACGTTCTTCCCGTTGTAGGGCTTGTCGTGCGGCCGCTCGACCTTGAGCGGGTTCCACCGCGTGAGGAAGCCGTAGATCTCGAAGCCCCACGGGAGCGAGAGGGTCTCGGTCAGGACCGCGGTCTCGATCTGGGGGATGTTGACGGGCTCCTGCTTCTGGAAGACGCAGGCCTTCATGCAGTCGTTGCAGATGCGGTGGCCGGTGCCGGGCAGCATCGGGTTGTCGATGCAGACCAGCGCCAGCGCGGCGATGCTGTCGCCGCCCTGCCGCATCAGGTGCATCTCGCTGATCTTCTCGCCGAGCGGGCACCCGTTGAGATCGACGCCGAGCGGGTTGGGCTTGATCGCCCCGGTCTTGTTGTCGCGCAGCCCCTTGGAGCACGAGTCCTTGTCGCGGTCGTGGCAAAAGAGGCAGTAGTCGACCTCGCCCTCGACCTCGCGCACGCCCCAGCGCCGATCGGTGAGCGCGAAGCCGTCGCGACGGCGCCGCTCCTCGGCCGGGCCGACGAAGAGCTCGGGCAGGTGCTCGTCGGCGCGGCGGAGCTGGACGAGGTTCTGGTAATCGATGTTCTGCGGCGCCTTGAGCGAGGCCCAGCGCCGCGCCGGATCGTGGTGATCGTGGCGCCGCGCCGTGAGCCAGCCCTCGACCGCGTCGAGCGCGAAGGCGACGACCGCGCCGTCGTCCGCGGACTCGCTCGGCCGCGCCGACGAGGAGAAGAGCGCCGCGTCCGCCGGGGGATGCTCCACGGCGAGCGCCGCGCGCACCAGCGCCGCGCGCGCGAGGAGCTCGTCCGTCCACTTCGCGCCGCCGGCCTTGGCGACCTTGCGCGCCGTGTCGTCGACCTCGAAGATCAGCAGCACCGCGCGGGCGACCGCGAGCTCCTCGGCCTCGGTCCCCGTGCCCAGGAGCTCGAGAGGAGCGCCCACCGCCGCGAGCGCGCGCCGCGCGACATGCTCGGCGTCCACCGGCGTGCCGGACCAGGCCTTCCCCGCCGAGGGCTTGAAGAGCCGCTTCTTCACGAACTCCTTCTTGAAGTGCCAGAGGCTGCTCCGCTCCTTGGCCTCGCGGATGCGCGCCCCCGTCTCGGCCTCGACGAGGAAGAGCCGAGAGACGAAGCGCGACACGTGAGGCGCGACGGCGAGGAGCACCTCGGAGACCTCCTCGGCCTTCATCCCCTGCCCGCCGCTCTTGCGGTAGGCCGCGAACCGAGCGAAGGCGTCCGCGTCCGCGCCGAGGAAGAAGGCGTCGAAGCGATCCGTCAGCTCGGCGAGCCGCGCCGGCTCGAAGAGATCGGGGTAGCTGAAGCCAGCCTCGCCGAGCTCGAGCTCCCCCGGATCCGACGTAGCGCGGACCCACCCCGAGAAATCAGCCTGTACGCCGCGATCCGAGCCGTCTTGCGTGGCCGCCGTGGGCGCGTGCGAATGACCTGCCATTCCGATCGTGTGCATGCCTCTACCGAGTTCTCCCCCATGGTCCGTAGCGTGAGCCGGCTCCCCTTAGCACGGAGCCGTCGCGACGCGGAATTTGGAGGCACGGTCGGCAGCGGACCACGCGGCGCGTCAGCGATGTGGGTCGCGTGGCAGGCGCCGAGCAGCGGCCTTTGGGTGAGTAAGGAGAAGAGAAGAGAAGCGAGGGGAGAGGAGACGAGAGGAACAGGAAGGCAGGAAGGTGGGAAGGTCGGAGGAAGGGAGAATTTTCTCCGAAGCTCGCCTCCGAACGGTCCTCGGAACTCCAGGCCTTCAAGCTCACAGAAGTCGCCAAGCGTCCAGTACCGCGACCGACTATGAAGCGGCCCTCCTGTCAAGATGAGCGGCCCTTCTTTTCGCTTCGATGTTCGTCGGGGCGCAGCTCCTGCGGGGATCGC
>FSTQ01000327.1_pt1 | contig 13147 bp, 7 predicted proteins | sample 1637281 | NCBI WGS metagenome assembly FSTQ01 (sample SAMEA3914818, study PRJEB12502) | metagenome | biome: forest; material: soil | place: Canada | collected 2010-06-26 | depth 0.1 m
GAGGACACGATCGATCGCCTGGAGGAGCAGTTCACCAAGTACGCCGAGTCCAGCGGCGGCGAGTACGACGGCTACGAGAGGTAGGGGAGGGAAGAGGACGGACGGCCCGGGGGTGAGCGCTGTCAAGGATTTCATCAGGTTCGGTCCACTGCCCGAGTCGAATACCGCGACGGAGGAGGATCTCGACAAGCGGGTGGTTGCATTGCGTGCCATCACTCCCCCTGTCACTGATGAGGCGTCACTGGCTCTGGCCGAAACCTTTGATCTGGACGAGTGTTTTGGTGCGACATGGACTCTGTTGCACCTCGTTGAGACGGCGCCGGATAGTCCGCGACCGCCCGAAGAAGTGTTTCAGCGGAGCGAATGGCTGCGAATGGTCTGGACTGAGCGGCAAGGTACACGGTGAAACGCGGCGAAGTAAACCGGGCTTGCATACGGCCGCTCGGTGGACGGAGTTGCGATGGGCCACAAGCCGCGGAAAGTCGGAGGGAGGCCGGAGTCGAGCCGTAGCGGGGCTCCCCCCTCCGCGGCAATCCCGCCGATCGTGCCTCTCACGGCCCGCAGATAATCCGCCGGAGCGATCAAGATCTGCGTCCCCCGCGCCCCCGCAGAGACAGACACCACCTCGAACAGCTCGATCGTCTCATCGACGAACACCGGATACTCCTTCTTCGCCCCGAGCACCGTCACGCCGCCGCGAATATACCCAGTCAGCGGCTGAACCTCCTTGAGAGGCACAGTGTCGACCTTTCGATCCCCACTGAGTTTGGCCAGCGCTTTCAGGTCGAGCTGAGCATTCCCAGGGACGACAGCGAAGCAGACACCCTTCCTGTCGCCGCGCGCGACCAAGGTCTTGAAGACCTGCTCGGTAGGGAGGCCAATCTTCTGCGCGACAGACTCGGCGCGGAGATCGTCGGGGTCGACCTCGTACTCGCGCAGCTCGTAGCGGATCCCCAGGGCGTCGAGGATGCGGGCGGCGTTGGTCTTCATACCGGGGCGTACGTGGCCGCCATTCGCTCCGGGTTGCGGATGCGCTGCTTCACCATGCTGGCGATCGAGGCGTCGACGAGCTCGCGGCCCTGCTCGCCGCCGAGCAGCTCGCCCTGGCGGCGCTGGGAGGCTGCGGCGTGGAGGCCCATCTCCAGGGCGTCGAAGGCGCGCGCGGCGTCGCCGTAGGCGGCGAGGGCGCGGTCCTGGCGGCCGCGGGCGAGGGCGATGCCCGCGTTGAGCTGCGCGGCGTAGGCGGCGGAGAGCGGGTTCTCGTCCTTCGTGAGGGCGCGCGCGTGGCGGCTGGCCTCGCGGAGGAGATCGTCGCGGTCCTCGTGGCCCTGGCGCGCGGCGAGGACGAGGGCGTTGCCGAAGAGCCACGCGACCTCGCCGCGGACGATCTCCACGCGGAGGAGCTGCGAGCCCTCGACCGCCGACCAGTCTTCGCGCATCTGCGCGAGCGCGGCGGCGCCGTCGGACTCCTGGAGATGGGAGAGGACACGGACCAGCAGATCCCCGAGGTGCTGGGTGTGCCAGCCGCGCTTCGACCAGCTCTGGAGGGCGTCGGCGGACTCGCGGCGCGCCTCGGCGGGGCGGTCGTGGGCGAGGTGGACGCGGGGCACGCAGAAGGTGCGGAGCGACGCCTCGTTGTAGAGGGCGCCGAGCTCCTGCGCCTCGTGCAGGCAGGGGGGGAGGCGGCGCGCGAGCTCCTCCATGTCGCCCATCATCGTGAGGCCGCCCATCGTCCACCACGCCTGCATGGAGCCGATCTCCCAGGTGATGTCGGTGCACGTCTCGCGGAAGAGGCTGATGGCGTGATCGGAGAGCGAGACGGCCTCGCGGAAGCGGTGGTCGTAGTAGGCGACCCCGGCGGCGGCCCCGGCGGCCCAGGCGAGGGCGTGCGGGTGCTGGATGCGCTCGGCGATCTCGGCGGCGCGCGCGGCCAGCGTGGCGCCGCGGGCGCGGCCGCGGGTGCCACCCTCCATCGCGGCGAGGATCGCCTCCCAGGCGAGGGCGCGGGCGATGCGGTAGGGCTCGCCGGCGCGGAGGGCGAGGAGGAGGTGGCGGGCCTGGAAGTCCGCGCCGCGGACGATGTCGACGGCGCCGAGGCCGTTGCCGACCGACCAGCAGACGTCGATGCGGGCGAGGTCGGCGCTGGGGAGGCTCGCGCCGTCGCGCTCGGTGAAGCCCGTGCCGCGGAGCGCGAGCTGCGCGCGGCGAAACACCAGCGAGGCCAGCGCGCGCATCGGCGTCTTCGGGAGCTCGAGGCCGACGTCGGCGAGGACGTCGGCGAGCGTGTGGAGGCCGTCGTCGATGTGGCCGGCGCGGAGGAGCTGCTCGGCGGCGCGGCGGCGCAGATCGAGCGACTCGTCGGCGGGCGCGTCGCGCGTGGCGTCGAGGTAAGCGCGCGCGGCCTCGACCCCGCGGCCGGCGTTGGCGAGGGCGTGGGCGAGCTTCTTGCGGAGGGGCTGGGGAGCGTCGCCGCGGAGGTCGATCGCCTTGCGGTAGAGGGCGGCGGCGCGATCGAAGGCCAGCGCGCCTTCGGCGCGATCGGCGGCGATCTCCACGAAGCGGAGGGCGCGATCGGAGTCGCCGGCGCCGAGGCAGTGGACGTAGAGCGCGTCGATGTCCTCCCCGCCTTCGGCCTCGAGCGCGTCGGCGAGGCCGGCGTGGCGCTCGGCGGTGTCCTCGGCCGAGAGCGAGGTGACCACCGTCTCGCGGATGCGATCGTGGAAGCACTCCACGTCGGCGTGCTCGGCGTGCCAGGGCCGCGTGCTGTTGACGACGCCGTCGCCGTCGCTCCGATCGATCGCGGCGCGGGTGCTGACGAGGTGCTCGGCGCGGAGCGCGGCGATGAGCTGGGCGCCGTTCTCGACGTCGGCCGCATAGAAGACGGTGCTCTGCGCGATGGGCCGGCCGGCGACGGCGATGGACTCGAGCAGCCGCCGCGCGTCGGGCGCGAGCCGCTCGAGGCGGGCGGTGAGGACCTGATGGAGCGAGACGAGGCCCGGCGCGGCGACGGCGCTGGGATCGCGCGTGCGGACGTGGCGCGCGAGCTCGTGGACGAAGAGGGGGCTGCCGCCCGACTCGGCCGCGATCTGCTCGGCGGTGCCGCCCTCGGCGTCGCCCGCGAGGAGCACCCGCGCCAGCGCGCGCGCCTCGCGGTGCACGAGCGGCCCGATCATCAGCTCGCGCACGTCGCTCCCGATCTCGCCGCGGGCAAGGCGCTCGCGCAGCACGCGCACGAGCTCGATCGTCGCCGCGTCCTCGGTGCGGTAGCTGGCGATGAGGAGCATGGTGGGCGCGCCGGACGTCGCCGCGGCGCCCTCGTCTTCGAGGGCCGGATCGAGGAGATCGAGCAGCAGCGCCGCGCTGTCGGCGTCGCCCCACTGGAGGTCGTCGATCCACACGATGAGCGGCTTGGCGGCGGCCATGCGCGCCAGCAGCTCCCGCAGGGCGCCGAAGGCGCGGCGGCGCAGCTCGAGCGGGTCGGGCGCGTCGGGGCGCGCCGGGGCGCGGTGGACGGCGTCGATGCGCAGGAGAACGGGGAAGACGCGGGCCAGCGTCTGGATGTCGGGCGGCACGAGCTGCAGCGCCTCCTTCAGCGGGAGGGATCGCAGGTGCTGCGTGAGCGCGTCGATGAGGCTGTCGACGCCCTTGTAGGGCACGCTCTCGCGCTCGTAGCAGCGGCCCTCGAGCACCACGGCGCCGTCGCGCTCGGCGACGTCGTCGAGGAAGCGATGGAGGAGCGCGCTCTTGCCCATGCCCGCGGTGCCGTGGACCTGGAGCGTCACCGCCTTGCCGCGGCGCGCGGCGCTGAAGGCGTCCTCGAGCATGGCGAGGTGGTGGTCGCGCCCGACGAACGGGAGCACCTCGCTCCAGGCGTCGTTGGAGACGCGCGCGTCGGTGACGACGCCGCCCAGCGCCGCGAGGATCGCCGCCTCGGCCGGCCGATCGCTCGGGCGCCGCTGGAGGAGGCCGACGCAGAGATCGGCGAGATCGTCCGGCAAATCCGCGACGAGGAGGCGAGGATCGGGCGGGTCGAGGTTGATCTTGTTGGTGAGGAGCTCGCTGGTGTTGCCGCCGATGGGGAGCTGCCCCGTCAGCGCCTCGTAGAGCATGACGCCGAACGCGTACCAGTCCGACGCGGGCGAGAGCGGCGTGCTCATGGCCTGCTCGGGGGACATGTACGCCGGGGTCCCGACGATGCGCCGATCCACCTCGCGCCGCGAGACCGCGCGCGCCGGCAAGCTCGCGATCAGCCCGAAATCGAGGATCTTGAGGTTCCCCTCCGCCGTGACGAGCACGTTGGAGGGCTTGAGATCGCGGTGCAGCTTCCCCGCGCGATGAATCGCCGCGATGCCCTGCGCGAGCTGGCGCAGCGCTGGGCGCAGGCGCTCGAGATCCAGATCGAGAGGAGCCTGCACGATGATCCCCGCGGGGGGCGGGTCCTGCGTCGACGGCAGCTCGTCGTCGAAGGTGCTCCGGGTCGAGGGCATCGTGCTGTCGATGTCGGCGCTGGCCGCGCTCTCCTGGATGGCCACGGTGGCCGCGTCGGCCTCGCCGAGGCCGTGGACGCCGCGCACGTAGTCGAGGAAGCCCACGCCGTCGACGAGCTCCATCGACAGGTAGATATCGGCGCCGTCGGAGAAGAGCTCGTGGAGCGCGACGAGGTTGGGGTGAACCACGTCGGCGAGGCCGCGAAACTCCTGCTTGAAATCGTAGAGCGCGCCCGCGTCTTCGAGGCTCAGCTTCTTCAGCGCGACCCGGGCGCTCCGCCCTTCCTCCTGCGCTTCGAAGACGACGCCGAACGTGCCCGAGCCCAGCTCTCGACCGACGAGGAAGCGCCCGGCGAGGCGCGCGGGATCGACGAAGCGATTGGACACGGGCCCGCGATCGCGCCCGGTCCGACCCGGATCGGCGTGGCGACCGTTCGGGAACGAGGACGGGCGGCCGCTGGGGATCGCGGAGATGCGGCCGTTGGGGAACGAAGACGGGCGGCCGCTGGGGATCACGGACGGTCGACCGCTCGGGATCGCGGACGGTCGTGAGACGGGGCCGCCTCGAGACGTCGGCGGGGGCTTCGGCGAGATCGGATCGGTCAAAGCTCGTTCACTCGCTGGTCGATCGCGGCGCACGCCGCGCTTTGCTGCAGAGGATCGATCTTCCAGTCGGGCGCGCCGTACTTCCCATCGACGCGGACCATACGGAACTTGCTCGCCGCCGGATCCACCTGGAACGAGGGCAGCGAGCCGATGGTCTGGTCGACCCCGAGGGGCGCGCCCGCGAGCCAGATGTCGGTACCGACGATCTGGTAACGAATCTGGGTGGAGGCGTCGACGGAGCCGGTGAGCTCGCACGAGCTCTTCGCGGTGCCCGAGAACTGCGGGTCGACCTCGATGTCGAGGAAGGCCTTGCCCTGGAGCGTGGCGCCCGGATCGTCGGGGTGGTCGATGTGGCAGGGGACGCCGCTCTGCTGGTCGCTCGCGGTGCGCCCGCAGACGGCGATCGTCACGCCGGGGAAGGTGTCCTTGTCGTCGTCGCGGAGCGCGGGGCAGTCGTCGACGCACGTCGTCTCGCACGCGTTGGTGTGGCCGAGCGTGGCCTTGGCGCACGCCGGGCTCGACGTGTCCCACTTCGGGAGCGCGGCGCCGCCCTTGGTCGAGCCCACGGTAACGGTGAAGCGCTCGAGCGCGATCCCGCTCCCGTTCTTGGAGCTGTCGAGGGCGCCGCCCACCGCCGCCGTCGCGACCTCGGGGAGGGCGTCGAGGAGCTTCTGCGGAGCGACCATGGTCGCGAACACCAGGCTCTGCGAGCTCGCGTTGCAGCTCCCGACGAGGGCGCTCACCGTGGGCAGCTCGATCGTGCATAGCGTGGCCGTCACCGCGCTCAGCTTGGTCTTGTCGGCGGGATCCTGCTTGATGGTGATCATCATTAGCATCGAGGCTTCGCCTTGCTGATCCTCGGGGCAGAGGGTGATGGCGCCGCCGGGCGCCCCCTGGAGCTTCACAGCGAGGCGGCCTTTGACGGCCCAGGTGCCCTCGAGCGCGAGATCGGCAGGCGCCCCGTCGCAGGCCACCGCGCTGCTGCCGCCGCCGCTCCCGCCCGCGCCGCTCCCGCCCGCGCCGCCTGCGCCCGAGCTCGTGCCCGTCGTGCCGCCCGTGCCCTCGCCGCCGCCGCACCCCAGGAGGGCGGCGCCCAGGAGCGCCAGGGCGAGAGGTCGTCGCATGGGGCGAGCATACCGCGGGTCGGGGTGAGAACAGGACTGCATTTCAATGGCCATGGTGCGCGCCGTGCGGGGAATGCGCAATCGCTGCGAGCGCGGAGCCCATTACAGTTGCTTACGGCTGTTTACGTCCGAATCGCCCAGCGCCGCTGCCGATCGGGCTCTGTCGGGCTACCTTGCTTGGCGACATCCATTCTCGTCCTCGCCGGCCGGACGACACCGCTGGTGCGGTGATCGAGCCCTGGAACACCTCCTCTCGAGGCGCGGCGCCCCACGTCGCTGTCCTGTCCAAGGCGCCCATTTTCCTTCGCCTCGGGGACCGTTCCGGGTTCCATCCGCCCAGCGCTCGTAGGATACCTCGGGGCGAGCCCTCCGGTTGTCGAGGGGTCGGAAGGAACGAACGACCGTGGACCGATTGCTCGCTGGAAGCTGGCGCTACGTGGCTGGTGGAGGCCAAGGCCTCCCGGCGCACACGATGACCTTCACCCCGTTCGGCGATCTCGTTGAGTCGTCGCTGGGCGAGGACGGCGTGGAGAGCCGCGAGCTCCTCATGTACGAGGTCGACGGCGACACCTTGGTGCTGGACCACCCGGGCGAGCCCGAGCCCGAGCGCCGCCCCTACGTCATCGACGGCGACGAGCTCCGCCTCGGCGGCGAAGAGGTGACCGTGCTCCACCGCGAGCCCGACGACGAGCTGTCCGACCCCGACGCCTACATGCTCGCGCTGGCCTCGGCCGCCCTCCACCGCGCCCTCTCGTCCGTCGCCGAGTCCGAGACCGAGAGCTTCGTCCCTTTCCTGATGTCGGACAGCCCCGAGGCCCGCCAGACCCGCCGCATCCTCGCCCCCGACGTCCACGTCGCGCGCGCCGCCGCGCAGGACACGATGAAGACCCTGGACGCCGACGTGCGCGCCGCCGCCTTCGCCTTCCAGGGCGTGGTGGAGATCGAGGGCGAGCCCTTCGACGCCGCCGTCGTCGAGGTGAGCCAGCGAGGCCGCCTCTACGGCCTGCTCCTCGGCCAGCCTTTCGGCCGCAACGAAGAGGGCCTCCTCGTGCGCGTCACCGACCTCGACGTCGAGACCAACGAGAACTGGTTCGAGGTCGAGCACACCGCGGAGGACGAGGAGGAGGCGCCGCGCAAGCCTGCGAAGAAGCGCGTTGCGAAGAAGGCTGTCGCGAAGAAGGCAGTCGCGAAGAAGGCAGTTGCGAAGAAGGCAGTTGCGAAGAAGGCAGTTGCGAAGAAGGCAGTCGCGAAGAAGGCTGTCGCGAAGAAGGCAATCGCAAAGAAAACGACTGCCAAGAAAGCAGCGAAACGAAAGCCTCGCCGCTAGAGCGCCGAACGGGATAGAGCGGATTTCGGTCGGGCTTGCTCCAGGTATGCCCCCTAACCCCCAGCCCATTTCCCCCAAATTTGGGGGAAAGGGGAGCTGCTCGCTCCAGAACATCCATCTCCCTTTCCCCCAAATTTGGGGGAAAGGGCCGGGGATAGGGGGCAGATCAAACGCGACGCAATAGAGCAGATCTCCCCGACTACCCCCGCTTCAACCGCGTTGCCATGGCCAGGGTCCTCGCGTTCTCGGGGATGTGGTCGAGGAAGCTCCGCCGCAGGCGGGCGTCGGTGATGCGGTCGGCGCGCTCCATCAGGCGCGAGCGCGCCTCCAGGATGCGCGTCGTCGCCTCGCTCTCGTAGCCGATGGTCTCCAGCGCCTGCGCGTGGACCACGCGGATCAGGGCCTCGCCCTCTTCCACGCCCTCCAGCGCTTCGAGGATGCTCATGGCCTCGGTCGCGGCCGTGTAGGCGTCGGCGTGGGCACCGCGTGTCATCTGCAGATCGGCGAAGATGGCCAGCGCGTAGGCTCGGATCGGCGGCGCGCTCGCCGAAGCGTCGAGGGCGGCGCGGACGTGGGCGCCGGCCTGATCGAGCTCGGCGCGGAGCGCGTGGATGACGGCGAGGTAGATGTGCGAGGCCAGCTCGAAGCGGCGGTAGCTCTCGCTCACGCACTGCGCGAGGGCGGCGGTCTCGATCTCGAGGGCCTGATCGAGATCGCCGAGGCGGGCCAGCGCGAAGCCGAGGTTGGCGCGCACCGGGGCGATGAAGCTCAGCTTCATGGGCTCGCCCACCGAGAGGGCCTCGCGCAGCACCGATTTCGCGCGCGCGTAGGCGCCGAGCTGCATGTACGCGTTGCCGATGTTGGCGCGCTGCAAGCACGCGTTGCGCGCGTCGCCGGCCTCGGCGAAGCCGACCACGGCGGCCTCGAGGCGGGTCAGGTACGTCGTCGGATCGCCCGCGTGCAAGGCCAGCTCCGACGCGGTCACGTCGAGCCACGCGCGCACCACCGGCTCCTCGTGCGTCTCGGGCTCGGCCCTGGCCCTGGCGCTCGCGAGCACGCGCGAGGCGCGATCGGTCAGGCCCGCGCGCACCAGCGAGATCGCCAGGCGGCAGGCCGTGACGACGTGCGACGCGCTCACCGCGCCCTTGGACTCGACGCGGGAGAGCTCGGCGATGATCGAGGGAAAGTGATCGTTCTTGCCCAGCGATCCGCCGACGATCGCCAGGTGGCCGAGCGCCGCGTACCACCCGGTGCTCCCCTGCGGCAGCGCCGCCGAGGCCTCGAGCGCGCACCGCTCCGAGTCGGCGTAGTGCCCGAGCCAGCGCAGCGAGATGGCCTGCACCAGGCGCATCTGCCCGAGCACCTCGCCCGTCGCGCGGCAGGTGGTGATGGCGTGCTCGGCGTGATCGACGGCCTCGTCGAGCGCGTTGATGCGCAGCGCTTGCCCGGCCGCCGCCGCGTACCACTCGAGGTTCTTCGGCGCGAGCGGCGAGGGGCGATCCTCGTACCAGCCGATCTCGGGCTGGGCCATCGGGCGCGCCCATTCGGGGACGGATCGCCGCACCTCGGGCTCGCCCAGGCTGCTCGGCGGGATGGTGTCGGCCGCCGTGAAGTTGGGAGGCCCGTCCTCCGTCGGCGCCAGCTCCGCGGGCGGGATCGACTTCGCGTGCCGCCGCGGCAGCGAGGGATCCGGCTTCCTGGCGAAGTCGAGCACCGCCTCCAGGAGCGCGGCCATCGTGGGGAAGCGCGCGCCCGCGTCCCGCTCCAGCGCGCGCATCACGATGGCGGCGATCTCCGCGGGCACGTCGGGCGCGCGCGTGATCAAGCTCGGCGCCGGCTCGGAGAGGATGCGCGCGAGGACGATCGGCCCCGTCGGCCCCTGGTACGGGCACTCCCCGGAGAGCAGCTCGAAGAGCATCGCCCCGATGGCCCACACGTCGGTGCGCGCGTCGGCCTCGAGCAGCCCGCCGGCCTGCTCCGGCGACATGTACGCCGGGGTCCCCACCAGCGACCCCGTCAGCGTCGTCAGGTTATCGTTGGTCGCCGCCATCTTCGCCACGCCGAAGTCGATGAGCTTGGGGACGATCTCGCCCTCGGCAGAGCGCGTGAGCAGGATGTTCTCGGGCTTGATGTCGCGGTGAACGATGCCCGCGCGGTGCGCCGCGGAGAGAGCGCCCATGATCGGCACGAGGATCTCCAGCGCCGCCGCCGGCGCGAGGCGCCCGTGCTCGTCGATGTGCTGGCGGAGCGTGTCGCCCTCGATCAGCTCCTGCACGATGTAAAACGACCCGTCGTGCCGCTGCCCGACCTCGAACACCGCGACGATGTTGGGGTGATGAATGGTGGCCGCGGCCCGCGCCTCGCGGCGAAAGCGCGCCAGCACGTCGCTGCGCTCGGCGAGGTGCGGGTGGAGCACCTTGATGGCGACGCGCCGCCCGATCCACGTGTCCTCGGCCTCGAACACCACACCGACGCCGCCCTCACCGAGGCGGCGAAGGAGAACGAATTTGCCGCCCACGACCGTCCCGGTCCGCAGCGCTGCTGTATCGATTGAACTGGTTTCGACCGGATCCGCCATGCTCTTCCGCTGGCATATCAGGTCGAAACGGGCTGCGCGTCAACGCACCGAATGGGGATGTCGTGCTGCCGTCACCGCGCTCGCCGTGGCCCTCGCGGAGACAAACCCGACCCCTGCGCGCTACGGCGTGTAGCCGCCGAGCACGTCGGCGGCGAGCTTGTCCCCGAGCTCGTGATAGCCGCGCATGGTGAGGTGAACGCCGTCGGCGGCGGCCCTCGGCGGCGTCTCCGCGCGCCACGTGAGGATGGAGCCTTTGCCGCCCATGATCTTGTACGTGTCCCAGAAGCCGCAGCCGACCGCCTTCGCCGCCTGCTCCAGGGCGTCGCGCACCCGTGGAGTTCGATCCTGCGTGTCGCCGCGATCGGTGGGCGCGAGGACGAGACAGTCACTCTTGGCCGAGGCCAGGTGGACGCGGGTCATGACGTCGGCGAGGCGAGCCGTGTAGACGGCAGGATCGATGCTGTAATCGCTCGACTCGTTGGTGCCGTACTCCAGGATCACCAGCGAGGGTGAGCGCCGCGCGAGCTCGGCGACCCAGCTTGCCTGATTCCACGCCAGCGGCGTCGCCAGGCGCGCTCCGTTGATGCCCAGGGTGTCGAGGACGACGCCCGGCTGCGCGGCGGGGTCGGCCTCGATCACCACCCCACAGAGCTCGGGGAGGCCCGCTGTCTGGGAGACCTGGAACGCGGGCTGCGCCGTCTTGCTGGTGAAGACTCGATGGTTGAGCGCCCCGCGCGCCTCCTTGGCAGCGGGGATCTTGCCGACCACCGCGCCGTCGAGCTTCACCTCGAGCTCATCCTTCCTGGTGACGAGCTTGTAGCAAAGGTCCCATGTCAACGCGGCAGGGAGGGGCGGATCCTGGGTGGGCAGCTTGAGGAGCGAGCGGGCGCCGCCGTCTTCGCTGTGCATCAAGAACCCTCCCAGGCCGAAGATGCCGTCTCCAGAAGCGATGACGGTGGAGGCGCCCTTGGGGCGAGACTGCCACTTACCGCCGATCTCCATCTTCACGCCGTCGTGGCGATAGCCCTTGTGGCCGAGGTTGACGAAGCCGGGGCCGCCGTTGCCGAAGCGCTTTTGCAGGGCGGTGCGCAGCGCGCCGCTCCAGAAGTCGGAGGCGCCGTGGGAGTCGCCGAGCCAGGCGACCCGCACATGCTCGCTCCGCGTGTGCCTCTCGAGCTCGCGCAGCGACGCGTAGAAATTGTCGAGCTCGTGGCCGCCGGTGCGCGACGCCGGCCCCGCGGGCACCGGCGCCGGCGCGGGCTCGGCCGAGGCGGTCGCGATCGGCGCCTCGAGCGGCGGCGCGGCGTCGGCGGTGGAGGCGGGGAGGGCGCTCTCCTCGGCGGCCGAGGCGATCCCCGGCGGCGTGGCGGGAGGCGGCGCCTGCTCGTGGGTCGTGCCGCAGGTGAGCACGATGATCCCCGAGCCGATCGTCACCGCGAGCGCTGCGAGCCGGTTACTGCGGTCGATCCGCGGCGACGGGGCCGACGGCTCAGGAGAGGGCGTCGTCAATCTCGACCTCGTCCGCGTGGGACTCTCGCCTTCGCTGCCGCGCCTTGATGTGCTCGCGCACCACGTTGACGAGGTCGTCCACGTACGACTCGAAGGGTGGGCACACGATCCCCGAGCTCCGCAGCACGTACTCGGTGTTGCGCGTGTCGTAGCGGACGTCGCTGGTGAGCTGCTCGACGAAGGCCTTCGGGCTCCGCGCGAAGCGATCGATCCCGGGCGTGCGCAGCAGGGCCTTGGCGAGGTTGGAGGGGATGCTGCCGCGCGCGGTGCGCCGGCCGCCCGCATGCGTCACCAGCTCGAAGACGCTGCGGGCCGAGAGCGGGTTGGGATCGGCGAGGTGGAAGGTGCGCCCCGGCGCCGAGGGGTGGCGCCCTATCGCGTGGGCGGCGCGAATGGCGTAGTCGAGGGGCACGATGTTGAGCGGCGTGTCGCCGCGGCCGGGGAAGGGAATGGCGATCTCCGCGGGCGTCGCCACGACCAGCAGCACGAGGAGGTAGATGCCTTCGAGGCGATCGTTCTCGCCGACGCCGGTGTCGCCGACGATGGTGGTTGGGCGCACGACCGCGATCGGGACCTCGCGCATCGCGCGGCGGAGGAGGACCTCGGCGCGCATCCGCGTCTCGTCGGCGTCGGAGCGGAAGGCTTGCCCGCACGCGAGATCGTCCTCCTGGACCACGCCGGTTCGATCGCCGGAGACGTGCGCGGTGGAGTGGAAGACCAGGCAGGAGAGCTGCGGCGCGGCCCGAGAAAACTCGAGGATCTCTGCGGCTCCGACGACGTTGGCGGTGTGCGCGGTGCGGCGATCGACCGAGCTCGATCCCACGTGGGCGAGGTGATGCACGCGATCGACCTCGCGCGTGATCCGGCGAAACTCGGCGCCGGAGAGGCCGAGATCCATCGCGTGCGGGCTGCCTTCGAGGAAGACGACGCGCTCTCGCTGCTCTGCCGAGAGCAGGAGCTCGGGCGCCTCGGCGGGCGCCTCGGCGGGCTCGTCTTTCGCTGGAGGCGGCGGGACGAGCACGTAAACGAGGGAGCCAGGCTCGGCGGTGATGATCTGCTCGACCATCCGGCGCGCGTGGAGAGAGGGATAGCCCGTGACGAGGAGGACGCTGTCGTAGCCCGGGCGCGGCATGAGCGAGAGCTTAGCCCAATCCGCGGCGGGTGGTCGGCGCGACGTGGACCGCCGCGCCATCTCGCGCGCGTGGACGCCCGAGAGGACGGCTCCGGCGCCACGTTCGCCTCGGACGCCACGTCCGGAGCCGCTCCGGCGGGCTCCACTGCTCGAGCGCGGGAAGAACAGGGGTTTCATCAAAGGTTGTCCGCGGCGACGGCGCGATCGTCTCCCCGCCGCCAGACACCTTGAAGAGACATGTCTCTCGTGGGCCAGACGCCCCGCGGCGGGGCGCCTCGTGCGAGCGCTCAGAGTCTGGCCGGCATTCGCCGTCCAGACTCTTCCCTTGTCTCAGGGGGCTCCGCCCCCTCCCGGTGCCGGAAGTAAATTCCGGCACCTTCACCC
>FSTQ01000237.1_pt1 | contig 13036 bp, 14 predicted proteins | sample 1637281 | NCBI WGS metagenome assembly FSTQ01 (sample SAMEA3914818, study PRJEB12502) | metagenome | biome: forest; material: soil | place: Canada | collected 2010-06-26 | depth 0.1 m
GGAGTGGAGAGCGCGACGGTGGTCGGGCAGGCGGGGGAGGAGATCCACACCGACGAGTTCGGGCGGGTGCGGGTGCATTTTCACTGGGATCGTGAGAGCAAGATGGATGAGAACAGCTCTTGCTGGATCCATGTGAGTCAGTCGTGGGGTGGGGCGGGGTATGGGGGGACAAACCTGCCGCGCGTGGGGCAGGAGGTGCTGGTGGATTTTCTCGGAGGGGATCCGGACCGGCCCGTGATCGTGGGGCGGATGTATACGAATTTGCAGAAGACGCCGTATGGGCTGCCGGCGAATAAGACGCAGAGTGGGTGGAAGAGTAACTCGACGGGAGGTGGGGGCGGGTACAATGAGATCATGTTCGAGGATGCGGGGGGGAGCGAGCTTTTGCGGATGCAGGCGGAGAAGGATCTGCACAAGCTGGTGAAGAACGACGAGCAGCAGACGGTGGGGCGGGACCGGACGCGGGCGGTGAAGCGGAATGAGAGCGTCACGGTGGGGAAGAACCGCACGAAGCATGTCGTCCAGAACGAGCGGGTGGTAGTAGGGCAGAATCAGAGCGTGGCAGTTGGGGGAAACCGATCGACACAGGTAGGAGGGATTGATTCGACGCTTGCGGGGGATACGCATGTGGTGATGGTATCGCCGCCAGGGGAAGGTGGAGGCGAGGCGGGAACATCAGCAATGATAAAACACAAGAAGATTGTGTTTAACACAGGTGCAGGTGCGAAGATTACAATGAAAGGATCCACGATTACGCTGGAAGCCAAGACGATTACGCTCAAAGCTTCTGCTGTTCTTGGGGCAATTTCAGGGGGTACAGCGGTCGTCAATGCAGCTTCAAACCTAGCTCTTCACTCATCGGGTGCAACGCTGGTGTCAGCTGTAAATGGCATGTCCCTGAAATCTACAGACGATATCAGAATCGAGGGCAAAGTCGTTGCGATCCAGGGAACACCCATAAAGCTGAACTGTTGAAAGATTTTGTAAATGGCCAGACCCGCTGCTCGAAAAACCGATAATCATGCTTGCCCAGTGCATGTGGGAGGACTCATCATTGAGGGTTGGGTAGATATTCTCGTTGGAGGACAGTCCGCGGCGTCGAGTGGCCATTGTTGCACGTGCGTGGGTCCGTTAGATGCGATCCGACAAGGATCGCCAACGGTTCTTATGCACGGACACCAAGCCGCACGAGTGACGGATCCAACCGTTCACGGCGGATTGGTTATGAGCGGCCTGGCTACAGTTCTGGTTGGTATTGATCCGTTTTTGGAAGCAATAATTAATAGTGTCAATCCGTTGAGCGACGGTAACAACTGCGGGCACATTATCGACGCGGTCTACGGACGTCTCACGGGTAAGAATTCAGGTGCCGTCGCGCCTTCCGGTTTTGATGGCACGTTTCCGGAGATTGAAAAACGATTTAACACGACGCTCAACTGGGGGAAAAATTTTCAATCTGCATTTGATGCGGTGAGAGAGGGGGGCGACGGCACAACCGCAATCGTCGGAATTAATTATAGTGGCGGCAATGCATCTCATGTCGTCGTGCTGACGAACAGGGGTGGAACGGTGGCTATAATAGAGGGACAAAATTGGGGTGCTAACGATGATCGCGAGGTCAATACAAGCCCTGAAAGAGCGAATGAGCGATATAATGCCGACGGGGGCAGCACCATTGGGTGGGGAATCGTTCATTGAGCAAAGAGTATGACTATCAATAGCAAAGAAGAGGCACTTGGTGTTGCCCGAGCTAAAGTTTTAGATGTTCACGCGCGCATGGAGTTGGCGATTCAGGAGGATAAGACCGTCGAGCGTGAGTTTGGATGGGTCTTCTTCGTAACGACCAAAGAGTACCTGCGAACGAAAAGCCATAACGATCTGCTCCCGGGAATCGGACCGTTGGTGGTGGATAGAGATACTGGACTTGCGCAGTTTCTCAGTACCTCGGTGATGCCGCAAAGAGCAATCGACGAATATGCTCGACGGTGGCGAGAAAATAAGAAATAGTGTGGTGGTAGGGGCAAGAAGCCATGATTGACCTCGTTATTCATGTTGAAACGCGCTGTCGCTGAGTCGTGATTTCAGCGGCTCACCTCCCTCTCGCTATCTCCACAGCTTCTCCAACTTGAGCAGCGAACCTCGCTTCCGCCGCGATCTTTCCCAGCCAAACTCGTTCAATCCTCAACAAAGCACCTCGCGGTAGTGTCATCTCCGCCAATATCGTATCCGTATCCCCTCGCTCCTTGGCTACCGCTAGACGCGCGTATTCCTCTATTTCGATTGGCCCTCGTTCCTTCTCTAACTGTCCGATGTATGCCGCGTCGTACCGCTCTAGAAACTCTGTCTTTCCCCGCTGCGCTTCTGTACGGATCGTCTCGCTCCAGTGAGTTATCAGTCGTATCCACATCTCTGGCTTTAGGTCATTCTCTTCCATAATTCGCTCCTCCTCCTCGCGCCTCCGCGCCGTCGATGCTGCAATTGCAGCGCACCGTTCGAGAGTGTACTCCTCCACGGGAAGTGTCGGCTCTAGTGTCGCCGCCCCTTCCTCCGCTGGTTCCTCGGGCGTAGCCGCTACGGCTACAGGTACAGGTGCTTCTTTTGCGGCTGCAACCATTTCCGGTGTCGCCAGGGGGCCAATCATTGTCGGCGGAGCCGGAAGCGGTGCATCCTGCACCTCTTTCAGCTTCGCCGGCTCCGGCATATATGGTGGCTCCGCCTTCTCCACTACCTGGACCAGCGATAGCGCTATCACTGGTGCGCGCACGAAAGGCAGGACCTCACCTCGCCCTTCTAGAGAGGCTATCACCGTGCCGGTCCCATCATCGAAGGTCGAGCGGTGCACGGCGCCTCCAGTTGCGAACGCCAGTGGGCTCTTGCCTTCGCGAAATGGTAGAGCCACCGCAGGTGCAATCGCCCCGAGCGAAACCGTACTCGCGTCCTCCACGGTCAGCTCGTGTGGCATGGGGTCTATCGTTCCAGCGCTCTGATCACGAGATCCTTCCTTCGTAAAAATTTGCGCTGTGTTACCAAGTAGCCCTCCAGACTCGGGTGCCTTTTCATCTCCTGTAGCTACTGGATTCTGAACCAGCGCCGTCACCACCACCCGCCCCACCTCCCTCGGATGCCCCAGCGCCACCTGCCCCCGCCAGACCAGCGAGCAGCACCCCCGATCCGTATCAATCCACAGCGTATCACACCGCAACCGCACCTCCCCCCGCACCCCGGCTCGCTCCACCGTCGCCCGCGGCTCCACCCGCACCAGATTCGTCACCAACCGCGCATGCTCCGCATGCAAATTCTCCAGCACCACCCGCTCCCCACTCCGAATCTCCCCCACCTGCTGATCCCCCGGCGCCGCATTGAAATACCCAGCATCGATATCCTGCGGCACCGGCCGCGCACTCCAGCTCCCCGGCTCCCACCCCGCCGCGTGCCGATACAGCTTCTCCACCCGCGCCGGCCACCGCGGCGCCACCGGCCCAAACCCGACCGGCGTCAGCACATCCGCAGAACTCGCCAGGTAAGTCCCCGGCGCTTGCAGATTCGGCACAACCACCGCCCCATGCCGATCCCCCACCGCCGCGCTCCCCATCCGCACGCCCACCGGGTTCGCCGTCCCCGGCCCACCCGCAGCGCGCTCCCACCGCAACGGCATCTGCGCGAACCGCGGCCCCTCCTGCACCTGCCCGTCCGGCAGCCACGCCCTGTCGCCGAACACCGCGATGGCCTTGTCGACCTCCCCCACCACGAGCCGCGCTATCAACGACCCCACCGGCCGCCGCTCGGGCGCAAACGCGTGCCCGACTAGGAGGACATCCGCGCGCCGCTTGAACGGAGCCAGATCACTCGCAAAGCTCAGGCTCCGCGTCTCGTCATCGTTCCAGTACCCGTCCGCCTCGTTCGGCTCGTCCTGCTCGGGCGCGAGCGGCGACTCCCCGGGCATCAGCACATAGGTCGCCTTGCAGACCACCGTCAGCATCCACGCTCCGGGCCGCGGTTGCCATACGACCGAGGCGACACGGAGAGGGCACGAAGAGATGACGTCCATGCCCAGGAGTATATCTCTTCTTGCCCGATAGAGATCAAGCCTTCAGCTCATGAAGCCGAGATAGGCGATCCCCCCGCCGCCGAGCTGCGCCCCGGCGTTCCACCCTCTCATGAGGATCAAGGCACGCGCGGATGTGATCGCAAAATAGAGCTCAGCCGCTGGTAAAATGGCACCGACAGCCTTCTCCCAGAAGCCCGTCGGCCCTTGAATTCCGGCCAATAACCCTACTTCGGAATAGCCGACCACTGCCCCCAACCCAATTTCAACGAAGGCGCATGGACCCGATAAGTCATTGCGTTTCAGCTCCTGTCCCGGACAGCTGGAAGTAACAAAAACAAGGCCGTGGGACGTAAACCATGACGGAGCGATCGGAATCGAAGCCGCGGGTGCCTCGATATTGAACTTTCCCAGCTTCAGCTTGATCCCTGCTGCGAGGCCTGCGCCAACGCCTCCATAGCGGAACTCTGACTCTTTCTCCGCCGGATCTTTCAGGGTGATCGACCCGGAGGTGATTCCCACGGCGAGGCCATCGCCGATGGATGCTCCCATGCTGCTGCACGTGACGAACTTCCACTTGCTTTCGCGCTTTAACGAGATCGTGAATGACATTGTGCTCTGCCTCGGTATTGCAGCAACTACGTGCTCGCTGGGGGCTGTGTGCAACGTCGAAAAAAGGAGGAGTAATGAAATCCTATCCGGTTCGCTCCGCGCCCGTCAATCGGAACGAAATTTTAGATCTCGACTCCGATGCCACGCGGGGAGGAAAGGAAGAAACGCTATGGGACAACGCTCCAGAAACAAGAGCGCGCCCCGAGCCATGAACCGGCCCCAGAGCGCGCCCTCTCCCTGTGAGTCAAACGCCGAAGCTACTTGGCCTTCGAGTCTTTCGTCCCCGACGTCCCCGACGTCCCGGGAGCCTCCGCCGCCTCCCCACCCTCTCTCCCAGCCTCCGCCGCCGCCCCCGCCTTCCTCGGCCGCCCCACGTTCGGCCGCGCCGCCGCGAACAGCGAAGGAAACCGCTGCTCCCCGTGCGGATCCTTCCGATACAACCACAGCCCTGCCGGCCGCACCTCGTCGTAGCACCGGTTCAGCCACGTCCACGCCCGCACATACCGGTCGTACGCCAACCGCGCCTTCGGCGTCATCGCCGCGGAGAGCGCCTGGATGATCTTCCCCGCCAGCTCGCGCGCCTTCGCCGCGTCACCCGCGCGGTAGTGCTTCGGGTCCGTCTTCACCACCGCCGAGCGCAGCTCGTAAATGCGCGCATACCCGAGCAGATCGTTGGCGACATCGCGGTTCCCCGTGCCCGGCCGCAGGCGATCGAGCTCCGGCTTGATCTCGGCATCGTCCCCCAGCAGGTACTCGCACACGGCCTGCATCCGCTTCTCGACCTCGTCCGCCTCGGCCGCGATGTCGGTGGGGACCTTGATCTCCGTCGCCAGCGCGCCCGCCGAGCGCGCCTCGCCGAGCGCGTACAGCGTCGCGAAGCAGGCCGCCTGGAAGCCGTCGACGCGGGCCTGGTCGATCTCCTCCTTCGGGAGGCGCGCGAAGCGGGCGTGGACCTCGGGATCGGCGATGAAGCCGGCGACGCCGAGCGCCGCGTAGGTGGCCGCCTCGACATCGAGCTTGACGGTCACGAAGTCGCTCTCGGTGAGAGCGTCGAGCTCGGCCGTGAGCGCCAGCAAAGCACTCTTGCCAGCGTCCGGGTGGTAAGCCGGTGGTTCGTAGGGGGTGGACGAGAGCTTGGCGGGAGCGGGCGGACTGGCGTTCTTCGATTTCGGCATCGGTCTCCTCGTGAGGTCCGGGGTTCCCGTCCGAGGAGAGCGGCGTGGTTTGCCCGCTTCAAGCAAAATTGACCGGGGTGGCTCCCGGGAGGCTCCGGCTTCAAATTAAAATGACCCGGAGGCTCCGAAGAGGCTTCCCGCTCAAAAAGAATTGACCGCCGCGCGCGAGAGACGACGTCTCGGGGGCGCGGGCCTTCAGTTCATATCCATCGGATCATGCGCCAGCGTCATCCGCTGCATCGCCAGCGCCTCCGCCACCCTCCGGACCCGCTCGCTGGTATCGAGCGTCTCCAGAATCGCCTGCCGCTCCCGCGCATCGAGCACCAGATGATGCGCGCACAGATCCGCAATCAGACTCGCCGGCGCATCCTTCGGCAGCGGAAACTCGAAGCTCGGATCCCGCTCGCGCACGCGCGAAGCAAACGCCGTCGCCGACGAGATCAGCGCCGACAGATCAGTCGCAGGGACCTCCCCTGCGAGAGGATCGATAACCGACGCGCGGGCCGTCCTGTAGGGCCTTTCGCCAAAGGGCTGCTCCTGGAGACGAACGCGGGCGCGGCCGCGCAGAAGGACGTTGAAGCGGCCGCTGGGCAGCTCGGCGTAGTCGATGATCATCCCGATACCGGCGATGTCGGCGATCTGCGGGTGGCCGTGCTCGTCGGTGATGCCCTGGTCCGTCACCATCACCACCGCGAGCATCTGGTGCGTGTCGAGGACATCGCGAATCAGCGCGCGGTAGCGGGGCTCGAAGATGTGGAGCGGCAACATTGCTCCTGGAAAGAGCACGGTCGTCAGCGGGAAGAGGGGGAGTGCGGAGAGCGCGGGGGCGAGATCGCGCAGCTTGCCAGAGAGGGGCGATTCCACGCGCCGATGGTAGCATGGGGCGCCCGCAAAGCAGATCCGTGGAGAGGGAAGCGCGGCGACCGTCTTCAGCCGAACATCTCGACGGCGGAGCCGGTGAGGGCGTCCGGTGCGTCGAGAGCAGCGTGAACGATCATCGCCGCCACGTCGTCGGCGGTCATCATCGGCTCGAAGCCGCTGCCGGTGAGCATGTCGGTGTCGACCGAGCCGGGGAGGAGCGCGATCGACGCGAGCTTGGTGCCGCGCAGCTCCTCCGCGAGGCTCTTGGAGAAGCCGACGAGGCCCCATTTCGAGGCCGCATACGAGGCCGCGCCGGGGCTGCCGAGCGTGGAGGAGATGCTTGCGACGTGAATGAAGCGACCGCGGTTGGCGGCGAGCATGGCCGGCAGGAAGGCGCGCGAGATCAGGAATGGACCGCGCAGGTTGACGGCGACGACCTCGTCCCAGTCTGCGGGGCGGGTCTCGTGGATGAGCGCGCCGCGGCGGATGATGCCGGCGTTGTTGACGACGACGCGGGGCGCGCCCATCACGCCGAGGATCTCCGCCGAGGCGCGCGCCACGTCACTCTCGGAGGCCACGTCGCAAGCGACAGCGCGCGCGACGGCGCCCCCTGCGAGACTCGCGGTGACAGCGTCGGCAGCGCTCGCGAGGCGCGGGCCGTCGTGGCCGAGCAGCGCGACGGAGAGCCCGCGCCGCGCGAAGGCCAGAGCCGCGGCGAGGCCGATGCCGCGGGTCGCGCCGGTGATGACGGCGACGTCGCTCATCCGTGCCTGCCGCCGCTGCTCAACGCGAGGAAGGCGAGGTCGCGATCGGCCGTGGCCTCGGCGAACGTGCCGGCGACGGCGAGCGTCTCCACGATCGATCCGGTCTTGCGCTCGCCCCGCGCGATCAAGCACGAGTGCGTGAGCGCGAGCCGACAGAGCGCGCCGCGCGCGCCGAGCACGCCGACCAGCAGCGCGACCACCTCGTCCCCGATGCGCTCCTGGAGCGTGAGCCGATGCGCGAGCGCGTCGACGACATGCGCGATGGTCCCGATGCCCGCGACGCGCGCGCCCGGCAGGTACGCCACCGTCGCCGTCCCGTGCGCGGGCAAGAGGTGATGCGGGCACATCGTCGTCACCGCGAGATCGCGCACGAGGACGAGCCCGGTGCCCTCGGCGTCGAGGTCGAGCGCGCCTCCTCGCAGCAGCGCCGCCGCGTCGACGGACGCGCCGTCGAGGAGGTCGTCCGCCCACGCCTCGGCGACGCGCTCACCGGTGCCCGCGAGCTCGCCTTCGGGCGTGTGCCCGAGGGCCCGCAGAAAATCTTCAATCGCCCGTGCGGCCGCTTTTCGATCGATCATGCCAGGCTGTCGGCTCGGAGCTTTGATTGGCTTCGGAGCGTTGATTCGGCTCGGAGCGGTGCTCGCGCGGGCCGTGGTCCGAGCCGTTGTTGGGCCGGGCCGGGACCGCCGTTGTCGGCGAGGCCGCCGCCCAGAGGACACGCATGCTCCGCGGGAGCGTCGCCGGTGAAGCCATGACCGCGCACGTCTCGCACGACGAGGGGAAGCGCGAGTCGTGGCAATCCACGCAGGCGGTCATGATGTCGGTCGTGGCCGCGAGATCCTCGCGGAGCCGCGTGAGCACGAGCAGCTTGTCGCGCAGCTCTTCGATGCGCCCGCTCAGCACCTGCGTGGCCTGACGAGCGGCCTCGCTCCCCGAGAGGCCGCTCTGCTTCACCTCGAGGATGTTCTTGATCTCGTCGAGCGAGAGGCCGGCGAGGCGCATGTCGGTCACGAGCATCAACCGATCGAGCTCACTCCGCAGGAAGAGGCGGTGCCCGCCGTCGGTGCGCCGCGCCGGGCGGAGGATGCCTTCTTCTTCGTAGAAGCGAACCGTTCTCAGCGTGTTGTTGGAGCACCGGGCCATTTCCCCGGTCGTCAGCAGGGAGCCGTCATCAGCGGCCGGGACGGGCAGGTGGTGTTTTCCAGGGTGCTGCACAGGCTCGAGAGCGAGGTTAGGAGGTTAGGGTCGGGGGATCAACCCTCGCGAGGCCGGGTTGGTGCGAGGTAGAACCGTGGTGGTTTTGCGTCACCCGGGAACGGGGCTACGCGCCAGCGCGCGTTCACACCGCTCGACCGGCGGATCTCGCGTAAAGGCTTGAAACAGGATACTTTCGCCGAGTCTCCTTCGAATCCAGATCCAGGCACGACGCTTGCGACACGGTGCGCTCATGGGTGGTAGGCAAGCCTTTACAGCGGCTTCTCTCGCGGTGCTGGTCGCGAGCTTGTCGGGGCACGCGCGCGCCTCGGGAGCGTGGATTTCGAGCGGCTCTCTCGAGCCTGTCGAGCAGCGGATCGCGGTCTCCGTCGGGCCGGATCGCACGACGATGTGGACGAGCCTCCGCTTCGACTCCACGGCGGGCAAGGTCGGCATCGTCGTCCCCGCGCCTCCTGGGTCATCGCTCGATTTTTCGTCCGACGCGTGGTTCGAAGCGCTCGAGATCGCGACGGCGCCGCGCGTCTTCCCGCCCGAAGGGGAGAGCCCGTATTGCCCCGGCCAGAGCGGCCCGGCGTCGATCTTCGACATCGCCGGCCAGGTCGCGCACGCGCAGAGCTTGCCTATCGACGACGTCGCGGTGCTCGACGACGTCAACGCCGTGGGGGCGTGGGCCGCGCAGAGCGGGCTCGATCTCTCGCCCGCGCTGGCGAGCTCGCTCGGCGCCCTCGGCGGTGTCCGCTTCGTCGCTGTGCGCTTCGTCGCGCCCGGCGGCCCGGCCGTGACGGGCACGCTGCGCGTCGCGATGCCCGGCGCGCCCGCGCTGCTCCCGCTCGCCCTCACGCGCGCCGGCGCCAAGCCTCTCCTCGTGACGAGCTGGGCGATCGGTGAAGGCCGCGCCGAGGTTTCAAAGAGCGTCCCGGTGACGATCTCGTCCGGAGACATCATCTGGGACGCGAAGACGAAGAAGAGCAACTACGCCGAGGCGCGCGCCGCCGCCCTCGCCGCAGAGGGGAGCTCTGGCGTCGCCACCGAGTGCGCGGGCTCCGCGCCGCTCGCGACCAACGTCGCGATCGCCGGCGGCACCGCCTCGATCGAGGGCGTGGTGAGCGCGTTCTTCGAGCGCACCGCCGCCTACGGAGACGGCTTGACCGATCCCGCGAGCTGCATCGCCGCCGCCGCCGCGGCGCTGGCGTCGAGCTCGCCCGTGGCCGCGAGCTGCCCGCGCGCCGATCTCGGCGTCATCGATCCCGGCGTCTCCTGCGTCGAGTCCGCGCCTCCCGGGAACGTGGACCCCGCCAAGCTGCGCTGCGGCGGCTCGGCCGACGATCTCGCCGTCGCGCTCTCCGGCCTCACCCCCAGTCAGGTCTGGGTGACGCGCCAATCGCTGGAGATCCCTGCGGGCCAAGCCGGCATCGACTGGCCGCTCCTCTTCAGCGGCGGCGCCGCGGTCTCCCCGGTTCGCGTCGCCAAGAACCTCGATCACACCGGCTGCAACGATGGTAGCAGCACTGGAGTCACGTCCGGCGGAATGAGCACGAGCGGCGTCACCGCCTCTTCGTCTTCTTCCAGCAGCGCGACGGGCGCGGGCGGGATGATCTCCGTCGGCGTCGGACCGGACCTGACCTCGGGCGTCGGGCAGGGGGGCGCGAACAACACGAGCGGCTACGAATCGAGCGGATCCGGCTCGGTCAGCGCCACCCCGATCGACGCCAACTGTGGCTGCGACGGCACCATGACTGAAGTACAGGACGGCTCGAGCAGCGACAGCTGCGATGGCAGCAGCGACGACTCCTCCGACTCGTGCTCGGGCGACAGCAGCGACGGCGACTCGTGCTCGGGCGACGGCAGCGACGGCGACTCCTGCTCCGGGGACTCCAGCGATGGAGATACGTGCTCCGGGGACAGCAGCGGCGGCGACAGCTGCGACGGCTCCTCGGGCGGCGACAGCTGCGACAGCGGCGGCGGAGACCTCGATTGCAGCGGCGGGAGCGGGGATTGCTCGGTCGGCGGCCGCCGCGGCCACAAGCGCTCTGCTCCGCGCTTCTCTGTGCTCTCGCTCGCCGTGATCGCCCTGATTGCTCCGCTCCGCCGTCGCGGCCGCCGCTCCAGAGCGGCCCAACCGAAGAGGGCATGAGCACACTCCATTCTGCTCCGCTCCCTCCTCCCGCGGGCGATACCTCGATTCCCGGCCTCGGCGCAGTCGTGCTCTGCGGCGGGCAGAGCTCGCGCATGGGATCGCCCAAAGCCTGGCTCGACTTCGCGGGAGAGCCGCTCCTGCTGCGCGTCCTCCATCGCCTCGCCGAGGTCGCCTCTCCCATCGTCGTCGTCGCCGCGCCGGAGCAGGTGATCCCTGCTTTGCCGGAGGGCGTCCTCGTCGTGCGTGACGCGGTGAGCGGCCGCGGCCCGCTGCAAGGGATCGCGGCGGGGCTCGAGGCCTTGGTGGGGCGAGCTGACGCGGTGTTCGTGTCCTCGACCGACGTGCCGTTCATTCATCCAGCGCTCGTCCGCCGCCTCCACGCGCTGCGCGGGGACAGCTTCGACATCGCGGTTCCTCGGGCCCTCGGCCACCATCACCCGCTCTCGGCCATCTATGGATTCGCGGCGCGGCCGGAGATCGCCGCGCTCCTCGCGGCCGATCGGCTGCGGCCCTTCTTCCTCTTCGAGCGCCTGCGGACCCTCTTCGCCGACGAGGCGCTGCTGCTCGAAGGGGAAGAGCTCCGCGCCGCCGATCCCGAGCTGCTCTCGCTCGAGAACGTCAACACGCCCGAGGAGTACGCTTCAGCGCTGGCGCGCGTCGGCCGCTGACGGCGTGCGGATCGTCAGCGCTCGCCGTCGCGCAGCGTCGCTACGGAGATCGCTTGCATCAGCACCGCAGTGCAGAGCTCGCGCAGCGCCTCGCGCCCCAGCTCGCGCCGCTCGACCCAGTCGAGGCTCGCCGCCTCGACGAAGCCAATCCACCCGCGCAGCGTCACGCGGAGCGTCGGCCCGATCTCGGTGGCGGGGAAGTTCTCGAGCACGCGCTCGAGGAAGCTGTCGCGTGTCTCCTGGACGATGCCCGCCACGCTCGGATCCGAGCCAATCCCGCCGCGGAGGAGCGCGGAGTACGCCGGCCCGCGGTGCTCGACATAGGCCAGATATGCGTCGAGCCCGCGGCTGAGCCGCTCGATCGGCGGCGCGCTCTCGTCGGGGCGCGTGCACTCGAGGAGCTGCCGTGAGGCCTCGCGGATCGCCGCGGCGTAGAAGTCCCGCTTGGTGGGGAAATAATGGTAGAGGAGCCCCTTGGAGATGCCGGCCGCGAGGGCGATCTCGTCGATCGAAATGGCGTCGTAGGCCCGCTGGCTGAAGAGATCGAGCCCGAGCGCGAGGAGCTGCGCGCGCCGCTCGTCCACGTCCAGCCGCGCCCGGGGCGGCTTCGTTGTGCGACGTTTCAGCGCGGCCATCGCGGCACCTTACCCGGCTGCGACCACCGCGGCACCATCGCTGGCTATTGACTTCCGTTCAATGCTTGATAGAAGTGGGGAATTGGTTGTTGAACAGGGGTCAATAAGATGCTGGCAACACAATCCGTCCCTCGTCCGCGCAGCTCTCCGGTGACGTTCGAAGCGGGCGTGCCGCGGCGCTGGTTCGCGGACCTCGCTGTCGCGTCCCACATCGTCAACGGAGTGAACCTGCTCTTCCCCGCGGGCGAGCGCTTCTTCGTTCGCAGCGTTCACCACTACTTCGATCAGATCCAGGATCCGCTCCTCCGCGATCAGGTCAAAGGCTTCTTCGGGCAAGAGGGCCGGCACGCCAACGCCCACGAGCGCTTCTTCGAAGTGCTGGAGTCGCAAGGCTACGAGATCGCCCCTTTCATCGAGTCGTACGAGCGCTTCGTCTACGGGAAGATCGAGCCGAGGGTGCCGCCGGAGCTTCGCCTCGCCGTCACGGTGGCGCTCGAGCATTTCACGGCGATCCTGGCCGAGAACGCGCTCAGCGACGGCTTGCTCGAGCTGGCTCACCCCACGATGCGCGGGCTCCTGCTCTGGCACGCCGCCGAGGAGATCGAGCACCGCTCGGTGGCCTTCGACGTGCTCAAGGCCGTCGCGCCGAGCTATCGATTGCGCATGGCCGGCCTGGCGCTGGCGACGGCGGCGCTGGGCGGGTACTGGATCGCCGCGACTGGCATGTTCCTCAAGCAGGACTGGGAGCGGGGAGAGCGCGGGCAGGTGCGCGCGTTCCGCAAGGTGAAGCGCCCCGAGGGCACCATCGCTCAGCGTGTCTTCCTGCGCGGGATCCTGGAGTACATCCGGCCGGATTTTCACCCGTCTCAAAACGCTGTCGACGGGCTGGCGACAGAGTATCTCACGAAGATGGGTATCGCCTGA